>SR_TP_S13solDRAFT_1000809_pt1 | contig 11172 bp, 11 predicted proteins | sample SodReaTP_S13sol_FD_11159 | JGI IMG/M metagenome (IMG submission 11159) | reverse complement strand
GCGCGTCACCGCGCGCCTCAAGCAGCCTACCCGGGTGCAGTGCGGGCCACACCAGCGCACCCCTATTTGGCCTTGCTCCGGGTGGGGTTTACCGTGCCGCGGAGTGTTGCCACCCGCGCGGTGCGCTCTTACCGCACCTTTTCACCCTTACCTGTGCCCGAAGGCCATCGGCGGTATGTTTTCTGTGGCACTTTCCGTCGACTCGCGCCGCCCAGGCGTTACCTGGCACCCTGCCCTACGGAGCCCGGACTTTCCTCCACGGCGTAAACGCCGCAGCGACTGTCTGGCCGACTCCGGGGCGTAAGACTACGCGGGAATGGGAAAGTTACAAGGGGTTAGTGGTAAAGGGAAAGGCGTCAGGGGTGAGGAGTAAAGACACTTTCCCCGACTGAATCGGATTGTGGGTGTCCCATTCTGGGACCGCCCTCGAGCACGGGCTGGATCTGCTCACGGCCAATGACAAGCACTATCGCCCCGTGGATGGACTGGCCTTCAGGATCTTTCGACCCACATAGCCACGTCCACCTCATGCAATCGGATTATGGGTCTCAACTATTCTTATCTCGCCTTTCACCTTTCGCCTTTCACCTTTCACCTTTCACCTTTCACCTTTCACCTTTCGCCTCTCGCCTACTCCGACTTCATCTCCACCGCCCGCGCATACAACAGGTTCTTCCCCACCCCGGTGATCTCGGCGGCCAGCTTCGCCGCTTTTTTTACCGGCAGTTCATCGAGCAGCAGGCGCAGCACCCGCTCGGCCTCGCGCGTGACGCCTTCATCTGCCGACTCGGGGGCGCCGGCCGTGAGCACCACGAATTCGCCCTTGCCGTGATCTTCGTTGCTGGCAAGCCAGGCGCACAACGCTTCCAGGCTGCCGTCCTGTACCTGTTCGAAGGTCTTGGTCAGTTCACGTGCCACCACGGCGCGACGTTCGCCTCCCAGCACGTCGCGCATGTCCGCTAGGCAGGCGGCAATCCGGTGACTGGACTCATAGAAGATGAGTGTGCGCGGGTCCGCCGCCAGGGCCTCCAGGCGCTGACGACGACCCGATGACTTGGCGGACAGGAAGCCCTCGAACAGGAAGCGATCCGAGGCCAGGCCACTCACGGACAGGGCGGCCATGGCCGCTACGGGGCCCGGCACGGGTGAGACGCGGATACCCGCCTCCCGGGCGGCGGCCACCAGGCGGTAGCCCGGATCGCTGATCAGCGGCGTGCCGGCATCGGACACCAGGGCGATGGACTCGCCGGCCTGCAGGCGGGCGATCAGGGCAGGCACCTGCTGGGGTTCATTGTGTTCGTGCAGACTCTGCTGCCGGGCCTTGATACCGAAATGGCTTAGCAGTGTGCCGGTGCGCCGGGTGTCCTCGGCGGCCACCAGATCCACGGCTGCCAGGACATCCCGGGCCCGCGGGCTCATATCCCCCAGATTGCCGATAGGCGTGGCCACCACATACAGGACGCCTTTCTCAATTGGGCCCACTTGAATTGACACTCTTCCCCCCGGCCAAGATACTGGCCTGCCGAATCCCATCACGGGGCGACAGTCTACCCGCCTGAAGCCCCGCTCAACACCACCTCGATACCCCATGAACCTGCCACTGTTCTCACGCCTGCTCCCCGCCCTCGTTCTGGGCCTGACCCTCGCGGCCTGTACCGCGCCCACGCCCCGACCCACAGAACCGCCGGTGGATCTGGCCGAGGCCCAAACCCTGGAACAGGAAGGCGACACCATCGGGGCTGCGCGCCTGTACCTGAGTGCGGCGCAACAGGCCCGCGACGATGAGCGCATCTCGCTGACCCTGCATGGTCTGGAGCTGCTGCTGGATGAGCGCCCCACGCCCGAGGATGCGGACCTGGCCTCACGGAACCTGGATGAACTGGGGGCCATGAACCTGGACGCGACCCAGCGTACCCGCGCCAATGTGGCCGCGGCCCTGCTGGCCCTGTGGAACGACGACCCCTACCGCGCCATGGCCATGCTCCCCGAGGAGCTGGAAGGCCGCCCCGCTCCCCTGGCCCGGCGTATCCTGGAAACACGCATCAAGGTCCTCACCTACATGGAGGACTGGCTGGCAGTGGTGCTGAACCATGTCAGCCTGGAACGCTGGCAGGACGACCCCCAGGGCGTCGAGACCAATCGCATGGGCTTGTGGAACACCCTGCTGGGGCTGGATCAGGAACAGCTCGGCGAACTGGAACTGCGTGCACCGGACAGCACCAGCGCCGGCTGGCTGGGACTGGCCCGGGTGGCCCGCAGTACCGCGCCCCGCCCCGCTGACCTGGAAACGGCCCTGGATGACTGGATGCTGCGCTACCCGGTGCACCCGGGCACCCGGGAGTTTCTGCCCATGCTCCGACAGCAATGGGCGGAGCTTGGCCGTTACCCCGAGCGCATCGCTGTCCTGCTGCCCATGACCGGCCGTCTGGGCACCGTGTCCATGGCGATCTACGAAGGCCTGATGGCCAGCTATTACAGGCTGCCCATGGAGGATCGCCCCAGCCTGCGCCTCTACGACAGCGGTGAGCAGGCCGAGGCCACCTGGACCCTGTATCACCAGGCCGTGCAGGATGGCGCCACCCTGGTCATCGGCCCCCTGGATCGCCGGGCCGTGGAATTGTTCGTGCGCAGCGACGACCTGCCGGTACCCATGCTGGCCTTCAACCAGGTTCCCAGTGCCGAGCCGCCACCGGCCGGACTCTACCAGTACGGGCTAAACCCGGAAGACGAGGCTCGCCAGGTGGCAGAACATGCCGCCATCGAAGGCCATCTCCAGGCCCTGGTACTGGCACCTCGTAACGAGCTGGGCGAACGCCTGAGCGCCAGCTTTGCGGCGCGCTTCCAGGAACTGGGCGGCATGACCCTGGCCGCGCAGTTCTATGCCCCCCAGGCCACCGACTATGCCACCTCCATCACCGAGGGCCTGGGCGTGAACGACAGCCAGGGGCGCCATCGCCAACTGCAGAACATCCTGCGCCAGAACCTGGGATTCGAACCCCGCCGTCGGCAGGACCTGGACGTGGTCTTCATGGTGGGCTCACCCCGCGAGGCCCGCCTGCTCGCCCCCCAGCTGGCCTACCACCGTGCAGGTGATCTGCCCATCCTGAGCACTTCCCATGCGTACAGCGGCCAGCCGGACAGCCAGGCGGACGCTGACCTGGACGGCGTGATCCTGGCGGACATCCCCTGGCTCCTAGACGTGCCCGTGGAAGGTGCCCCCACGCGGACCGACCTCACCCAGGCCCTGTCTCCCGGCAGCCGTCAACTGCCCCGGCTGGTGGCCATGGGCTACGACGCCTTCCAGCTAGCCCCCCTGCTGTCACACCTGCACCAGCGCCCTGGGGAGCGCCTTCCCGGCCTGACCGGGAATCTGTACCTGGACACCGAGGGCCGCATACACCGCCACTTGCACTGGGCCGTCTTCCGACAGGGGACGCTACGCCCCATGGCCCCTCCAACGCCGACCCGCCCCGCCCCCCTTGCGGGGGACCAGACCGGACGATGAGCAACCAGCGCCAGGGACGGCGCGGCGAGGCCCGGGCACTGGCCTATCTCCAGGGCCGGGGGCTGCGCCTGCTGGAGGCCAACTACCGCTGCCGCTCGGGGGAGATCGACCTGGTCATGCGCCATGGTGACACGACCGTGTTCGTCGAGGTCCGGGCCCGGCGCAACCGCCGCTTTGGCGGCGCTGCCGCCAGCGTCACCGCCACCAAGCAACGCCGGCTGTATGCCGCCGCACGCCATTACCTGATGGTGCGTGGCACGCCGCCGGGCCCCCTGCGCTTCGATGTGGTGGCCCTGGAGGGCGATGAGGACGTGCAGTGGCTCCCCAACGCCTTCGATGTCGCCGTGGATTGAGCGCCGCTTCGGTGGTCACGGTAAACTTGCCCCCATGACTCAAGCCAACACCGCACTACTCGACGCCCTCGCCCGCACCCTGCCCGAGGGATCCCTGCTCACGGAGCAGGGAGACTGCTGGCCCTATGGCTATGACAACTCACGCCAGCAGGCCCTGCCCGAGGCCGTGGTCTTTGCCACCGACGCCGAGCAGATCCAGGCGGTGGTGGCCCTGTGCCACGAACATCACACGCCGCTCACGGCCCGGGGCCGGGGCACCGGCACCACCGGGGCCACCGTGCCCGTGCAGGGCGGGGTGGTGCTCTCCCTGGAGCGCATGGACCGGATCATCGAGATGGACCCGGACAACCGGCTCATGGTGGTACAACCCGGCGTCACCAACCAGGCGGCTCAGGATGCCGCCGCCCGGCATGGATTCTTCTGGCCCCCGGACCCCACCAGCGCCGCCTTCTGCACCGTGGGTGGCAACCTGGCCTACAACTCCGCCGGCCCCAGGGCCGTGAAGTACGGTACCCCCCGGGAGAACACCCTGGGCCTGCGCGCCGTCACCGGTGATGCACGCATGCTGCGCACCGGCGTCTACACCACCAAGGGCGTGGTGGGTTACGACCTGACCCGCCTGATCATCGGCTCCGAGGGCACCCTGGCCATCATCACCGAGGCCACCCTCAAGCTCACCCCCCTGCCCGAGGCCAGGCGCACCCTGCAGGCGGTGTATCGGGACATGGGGGATGCCGCCCGGGCGGTGGCGGCCATCATGGCCCAGCCCGTGGTGCCCTGCGCCCTGGAGTTCATGGACCGGGGCGCCATCGAGATGATCCGCCAGTACTCCGAGGCAAACCTGCCGGAGGGGGCCGGGGCATTGCTCATGATCGAGGTGGACGGACCGGCGGACTACGTGGACTCCGCCGCCGAGACCGTCTCCCGTGCGGCCCGGGTGGACGGGACACTGAGCATCGAGGTGGCCCGCAGCGAGACGGAGGTCAAGGCCCTGTGGGCCACACGCAAGGCCCTCTCGCCCGCCCTGCGCAACGTGGCACCCAAGAAGATCAACGAAGACGTGGTCGTGCCCGTCTCCCACATCCCCGAACTCATCGACGGTCTGCAGGCCCTGGGCGAGCGCCACGGCATCACCATCGTCAACTTCGGCCATGCGGGCAACGGCAACATCCACGTCAACCTGCTGGTGGATCCCGATGATCCCAAGCAGATGCAAGCGGCGGACCGGTGTCTGGACGAGGTGTTTTCCCTGGTGCTGAGCCTGCGTGGCAGCCTGTCCGGTGAGCACGGCATCGGCCTGGTCAAACGGGCCTTCGTGGATCGGGAGATCGAGCCCGAGACCCTGGACCTGATGCGCCGCATCAAGTCGCAATTTGACCCGGCGGGCATCCTCAACCCAGGCAAGGGATTTCCGGACATCTAAGATCAAGAAACGCGGAGGCGCGGAGGAGCCCGGGTGAAGAACGCCTACCAAAGCTTCGCGGCTTGCACCAGGGAGATTCGACCGCTGACACAAAGAACGCAGGGCAGATCCTTCGATCTGCCCTGCGTTCAGGCACTGCTCGCAGCTTTTAGCGAGAACCACCCGCACCGGGGCCAGCGCCACCACCGCCACCACCGGCACCACCGCCGCTGCCATAACCCCGGCCAGGCCCTGCGCCTTCGGGACGACCGCCACCATCCCGGGGACCATAGCCGCGCTCCGGCCCGGCACCCTGCGGGCGACCCGAACCGTCACCACGGGGCCCATCGGGCAGATCAACACCGCGCTCCCGGGCACGCTCCAGCATGCGATTGTGATGTTCCTGGCGGTAGGCCTCTCGCTCTCCACCCTGCAGGGTGCGCATGTTGCGCTGGTGTTCCTGGATTTCCTGCTGGGTCATCAGCTGACGGCCGAAGACCTCCTCTTCCTGGGCCTGCGCGGTAAACGGTGCAGCCAGACCAAGGGCCAGGGCAGCCAACAGGGATTTTGTGAACGTTCTGCGATTCATGATCACGACCTCCTCAAACTCGATTGACACGGATTGCGATCGCATCCGGATGAGCAGGAGTATGGTTTGCTCATGGCAGCAAACTGTCGTGGGGATCACAGATCAATGAAGAGAATGAGGCGATAGGCGCAGAACATGCGCCAGATCAATCAGGCTCGTGGCCGAAGAGGCGATTGCCGAGGTCTCAGGGCGGCGGAACCACCTGAGTTCACACTTCCTACTTATTTAACGACCCTGAGGTGACTGCCCTTGCCGCCATCCCCGGGGCCGTCGCCACCGTCGGATGGACCAGCAGGAGACGGCCCATCATCACCCTCATCGGTAAACATCATGCCCTGGCCATTTTCCCGGGTGTAGATGGCCAGCACCCGACGCACGGGGATCTGTACGCTCATGGGCTTGCCGCCAAAGCGAGCACTGAAAGTGACCTCCTCGTTGCCCAGGGTCAGGCCCTGCACCGCCATGGGCGCGATGTTCATGACGATGCGCCCGCCCTCGACATATTCCGTCGGCACCAGTACATCATCGTTGCCGGCATCCACCAGCAGGTGGGGGGTCAGCCCGTTGTCCACGATCCACTGATAGATGGCCCGCACCAGGTAGGGGCGGCTGGAGGACATGGGTACCGTGGTGGGATCAGCCATGGCTTCAGCCGCGCAGTTCGCGTTCGGCTTCTGTGAGGCTCAACTTGAAGGACGGACGCGAAAACAGGCGCTTGGCATAGTCTTCGATGGGCTTGGGGATGTCCTTTGGGGACACGCCATAGGCAGGAAGGCGCCAAAGGATAGGCAGGATGGCACAATCCACCAGGCTGAACTCATCACTCAGGAAGAAGGGCTTGATGGCAAACACATCCGCCGAGGCCACCAGGCTCTCCACCAGGATCTTGCGGCTCTTGGCCGGCAGCTTCAGTCCATTGGCCTCGGCCTCTTCAGCATAACCGTACCAGTCCCGCTCGATGCGATACAGCGCGAGGCGCGCGGCGGCACGGGAGACCGGGTCCACCGGCATCAGCGGAGGATGGGGGAAACGCTCATCCAGGTATTCGCTGATGACCTGGGGCCCGTACAGGGCCAGATCCCGGTCCACCAGCGTGGGCACGGTATTGTAGGGATTGAGGTCGGAGAGGTCCTCCGGCTTGTCGTCGAGATCGATATTGATGATATCGACGGTGATGTCCTTCTCCGCGAGCACGATGCGTACACGGTGGCTCTGGGCACAGAGGGGAGCTGAGAACAGGGTCATCACGGACCTTCTGGTGGCGATCAACGCCATGGGCTTTCTCCATCGGATGTGCGAGGTTCAGCCCTCAAGGGCCTGCCACGCAACGGATCGGGGTCGCGAGCCCGGCGACGCATTGCCGGACCCGACAATGCATTATAACGCGACAGATGACGGATGGGCGTCCCTGCCCTTCCGCAGCGCACATTGGATCAGTGCACGTCCTTCCAGTATTCCTTCTTCATCAGGTAGGCAACCACGATGAAGACCAGCAGGAACAGCATCACCCAGAAGCCGATGACCTTGCGCTCGTGCTGGATGGGCTCACCCATGTAGGACAGGAAGGTGACGATGTCCCGCACCACGCTGTCGTACTCGGCGGGGCTCAGGGTGCCGGTCTCAACCTGCTCCAGACGGGTCACCTCGTGACCACTGGCATCGGTCTCCACCACCTTTTCCTGCCAACCCTGCAGCTCCCACAACACGTGAGGCATACCCACGTTGGGGAACGTCGTGTTGTTCACGCCCAGGGGGCGGGTGTCATCCAGGTAGTAGCTGCGCAGGAAGGTGTACAGCCAGTCCTCTCCCCGTACCCGGGCCACCAGGGTCAGGTCCGGTGGCGCGGTGCCAAAGGCCTCGGCGGCGGCACGCTTGGGATAGGCGTTCTTCATCAGATCACCAATCCGGGTGGGATCACCGAACTCGTCCCGGGTGAAGATCAGGTTATCGCGAACCTGTTCTTCACTCAGACCAAGATCGCGACCCACTCGGGAATAGCGACTGTATTGCGCCTGGTGGCAACCCATGCAGTAGTTGACGAAATACTTCGCGCCACGCTGCAGAGAGGCCTGGTTGGTTACATCCACATCGGCCTTGTCAACGGCCACCGAGGGACCCGCCGCGAAGGACGCGGCCGGGGCCATCAGGGCCACGAAGATCAGTGCAAAGATCAGCTTCTTCATCACGCGGTCACCCTTTCCGGAACTGCCTTGTCTTTACCCAGGCCCCGCACGAAGGCAGGCAGCAGCAGGGTAATGGCGAGATAGATGGTCGGATACAGCCAGGTACCCCAGACCAGGCCGGCCGTCTCGGAACTCACACGCGTCAGGTCATAGCCGGTGTAGATGGCCACCACCACCAGGAAGGTGATGAGACTCATGATCAGAGACCGTTCCCGACTGTGGAACCACAGCACGAAGAAGAAGATGAAGTAGATCACCGTGGAACGCAGACCCCACTCCACCAGCATCGTGTCGGTAGGCTGGGTACCCAGCCAGGTCATGAGGATGAAGTTCAAGGCAAAGAAAATGATGTTGAACTTGTGCACCGGGCTGCGGTAGCGGATGGACTTGACCGGATTGCGGTCGACCCAGGGCAGGAACAGCAGCACGAACACCGCACCGAACATGGTGAGTACGCCCAGGAACGGATCGGGCACCACGCGCAGGGTGGTGTAGAAGGCACCGTAGTACCACACCGGCGGAATAAAGTCCGGCGTCACCAGGGGGTCGGACATCTCGAAGTTGGCGGCTTTGAGGAAGTAGCCGCCCGCCTCGGGCGCGAAGAACACCACCGCGAAGAACAGCAGCAGGAACACTCCGACACCGACGATATCCTTCACGGAGTAGTAGGGGTGGAACGGAATGCCGTCCACGGGCTTGCCATCGGCGCCCTTGTTCTTCTTGATTTCCACGCCGTCCGGGTTGTTGGAACCCACTTCATGCAGGGCGAGGATGTGCACTGCCACCAGCATCACCAGCACCAGCGGCAGGGCTACCACGTGCAGGGCGAAGAAGCGGTTGAGCGTCGCGTCGGAGATCAGGAAGTCACCACGGATCCAGGTCACCAGGTCAGGCCCGATGAAGGGAATGGTGGCGAACAGGTTCACGATCACCTGGGCCCCCCAGTAGGACATCTGACCCCATGGCAGCAGGTAGCCCATGAAGGCCTCCGCCATCAGCACCAGGAAGATCAGCCAGCCGAATACCCAGAGCAGCTCGCGGGGCTTCTTGTAGGACCCGTACAACAATGCACGGAACATGTGCAGATACACCACGATGAAGAACGCCGAGGCACCCGTGGAATGCATGTAACGGATGAACCAGCCCCATTGCACGTCGCGCATGATGTATTCGACGGAGGCAAAGGCGTAGGCGGCGTCAGGCTTGTAGAACATGGTCAGGAAGATGCCGGTGACGAACTGAATCACCAGCACCACTAGGGCCAGGGAGCCGAAGAAGTACCAGAAGTTGAAGTTTTTCGGCGCGTAGTACTGGGCCAGATGCTCGTTCCACATCTTGCTCAGAGGGAAACGATCGTCGATCCAGCCCACCAGGTTGTTGAGTGACTTGCTCATCATGCGACTCCTTCGTCCTCACCCACCAACAGCAGGGTGTCGGACAGGTACATGTGCGGCGGGACGACCAGGTTGGTGGGGGCCGGCAGGTTGCGGTACACACGGCCCGCCAGGTCAAAGCGGGAGCCATGGCAACCGCAGAAGAAGCCGCCTCGCCACTCGGGGCCCAGATCATCGGGGGCCACCTCGGGACGGAAGGCCGGGGAGCAACCCAGGTGGGTACAGACACCGACCAGCACCAGCACCTCGGGCTTGATGGAGCGGTGAATGTTCTGGGCGTAGGCGGGTTGCTGGGTCACCTCTTCGGACTCGGGATCGCGCAGACGCTGGTTCAGTCCCGGCAGGGACTCCAGCATCTCCTCGGTCCGGCGCACGATCCAGACGGGCCGACCGCGCCAGGCCACGCGGATCAGTTGCCCCGGTTCCACCTGGGACACGTCCACTTCCACCGGCGCACCGGCCGCCTGGGCCCGTTCGCTGGGAAGCCAGGACGCGACAAAGGGCACAACTGCAGCGGCAACACCCGCTCCGCCGACTACAGTTGTGGCTGCGACCAGAAACCGACGCCGGCCCTGGTTAACGCCTTCGTTAGCCATTAAAAGTCTCCCACTGAGAGTCAAACACCAAAAAATGTTTATTGGATACCCGAGTCTGGTGTCGGGTTTGGCAACCGCAGGGGCAAGCGCGCATTTGCGCGAGCTCTCCTGCCCTTTGGGGGTCCATATAAGACGCGATAGGATTCCCGAACTGGGGATTCAGGTCAAGCGCGAAGCTTGGCCTGTCAAGCAAGCCTATGTTTCATATGGGGTTTTCTATGTCGATAAATACATGCTGAAGTTTGAATACACCGGCCAGGTGCTCTCCCAGGGCCCGCGCACCGTCCCGTTCCGTCGCGTGATGCCCGGCGGCGAAATAATGAATCCCCGCCTCCCTGGCCACATGCACGGTCTGCTCGGAGATCTCGCCACTGATATAGGCATCCATACCCAGGGTGACCGCCTGTTCGATGAAACCCTGGGCCGCGCCCGTACACCAGCCGACACGCTCGATGGCGCTGGAGGAACCGGGTATCCACGTGGGCGTCCGCCCCAGGCGGGCCTCCAGATGCTCCCCAAGGGCCTGCGGCTCCATGGCTGACTCGACCCTGCCGATGAGCCCGATGCCGTCCTCCCTCAGGAGGCCATCGACCTTGAACCCAAGCCGCCGTGCAAGCTGTGCGTTATTGCCCAGATCGGCATGGGCATCCAGGGGCAGGTGATAGGCCAGCAGACTCACCTCATTATTCAGCAGCAGACGCAGACGATCGCGCTTCATGCCGGTGATCCGGGCATCCTCGCCCTTCCAGAAATAACCGTGATGCACCAGCAGGGCGTCGGCGCCCCACTCCAGGGCGGCCTCGATAAAGGCGCGACTGGCGGTCACGCCGCTGGCCAGTTTCATCACCGGCCGCGCCCCTTCAACCTGAAGACCGTTGGGGCAGTAGTCACTGAACCGCCCCACCTCCAACAGTTCATCGGCGTGCCGGGCAATCTCGTGGATACGGGTCATGGCTGTCTCTTGGGCGTTAGGGGTTAGGGGTTAGGGGTGAGGGGTGAGGGGTTAGGGGTGAGGGGGTTACGCCTATCTCCTCCCGCCTCACGCCTCACGTTTCCCCAATCACTCATGCTATTGTAAATCACATGTCCAGAGTCTCCCGTTTCCTGCTCCAGGTGATCGTCGCAGGCGTTGCCGCGGCCGCCCTGATCC
>SR_TP_S13solDRAFT_1000808_pt1 | contig 11184 bp, 13 predicted proteins | sample SodReaTP_S13sol_FD_11159 | JGI IMG/M metagenome (IMG submission 11159) | reverse complement strand
GCCAGTCCATCACGTCGCAGCGCTCCAGCCGGTGTTCGGGCCGGTCCAGGTCGTTGAGGCGCAGATTGCGGCGGGTCCAGTCCTGGTAGGTGTTGGAGAGATCCAGGGTCAGTGAACTGCTCGCGCCGCCTGCGGCGGCATGCACGGTGAAGCTGCCGGTGTAGGCGAACAGGTTCAGGAAACGCTTGTCCCGGGCCTGTTCACGCACCAGGGCGCGGGTGACGCGGTGATCCAGAAACAAGCCCGTGTCCAGGTAGCGGTGCAGGTCCACCTCGAACTTCAGTCCGTCCTCGTGCACCACGAAGGGAGCCGGCGGGTTGCCGGTGGCCTCGTACTGATCCGTGCCCTTCTGCCGGCGCCGCACCTTGAACGCCAATTCTGCCGGCGGAATTTCGAACAGCCCCGCCACCGTCCCCCGCACCGCATCCACCCAGGCCTCATAGGTGGCCTCGTCCGCCTCCCAGCGGGTTTCAAAGGCCTGCACGTGGGGGCGTCCCGCGTACACGTCGATGGCCACGGGAAACTCCGGCAGGTCCCGGTCGTAGATGCGGAAACACTCGATCCCCTGGCGGCGCGCCCACTTGGACCAGTGGCGGAGGTTCTTGGTGAGGCGGTTCAGGAAGGGAGTCGGGTCGGGCATAGGGCTGGCGAAGGGGGCAATGGAAGTGGGAAGTGTGAAGTGGGAAGTGGGAAAAGACCACCCTCACCGATGGTCGATTCAAGCTTTTCCCACCTCCCAATTCCCACTTCTTACTTCCCCCCCCAATTCCCACTTCTTGCTTTCTACCCGACTTCGTACTGATAACCCATGCTGTCTCTGTGTTGATCCGGCATCCCTCAAGTCTCACCATCTGCCCATGCATAAACTCGAAGACCTGAAGTTCATCAACAGCTACGCCCGCCTGCCGGAGGCCTTCCACGACCGGCCCATGCCGGCCCCGTTTCCCCAGCCCTACCGGGTGGCCTTCAACGAGAAGGCCGCGGCCCTGATCGGGCTGCACCCGGAAGAGGCGAGCCGGGCGGAGTTCGTCAACGCCTTCACCGGACAGATCCCCCTGACCGGTATGGAGCCGGTGTCCATGATCTACGCGGGGCACCAGTTCGGCGTCTACGTGCCCCAGCTGGGGGACGGGCGCGCGCTGGTGCTGGGCGAGGTGCAGACCCCGGAAGGGGCGCGCTGGGAATTGCAGCTGAAGGGCAGTGGCCCGACCCGATTCTCCCGGGGCGCCGACGGGCGCGCGGTGCTGCGATCCACCATCCGGGAGTACCTGGCCAGCGAGGCCATGCATGCCTTGGGCGTGCCAACCACCCGGGCGCTGACCATCCTGGGCAGCGACATGCCCGTGTACCGGGAGCGGGTCGAGACCGCCGCCATCCTGGTGCGCATGGCGCCGAGCCACGTGCGCTTCGGCAGCTTCGAGTACTTCGCCCACGGCGGCTACCCGGCGCGGCTCAAGGAACTGGCCGATTACGTGATCGCCCATCATTACCCGGAACTGGCGGAGCGGTATCAGCCCTACCTCGCCCTCCTGGAGACGGTGATTCGGCGCACCGCCGATCTGATCGCCCGCTGGCAGGCGGTGGGCTTCGCCCACGGGGTGATGAACACCGACAACATGTCCATCCTCGGCCTAACCATCGACTACGGCCCCTACGGTTTCCTGGACGCTTACCAGCCGGGATTCATCTGCAACCATTCCGATCATCGCGGTCGCTACGCCTTCGATCAGCAGCCGCGCATCGCTTGGTGGAACCTGGCCTGCCTGGCCCAGGCCCTGCTGCCGCTGCTGCATGAGGACGAGGCGGCGGGTGTGGAACTGGCCAGGGCCGCCCTGGACCGGTTCAACGGCCAGTTCGCCAGCTGCTGGACGGCGCTCATGGGGGCCAAGCTGGGGCTGCTGGAAACCCGCCGTGAGGACCTGGATCTGATCGAGCGCCTGCTGGGCCTGATGGCCGGCAGCGCCGTGGACTACACCCGCTTCTTCCGGGCCCTGGGCCGCTTCCATGATCCCGCCTGGTTGCCGGACCTGCGCGCGGCCTTCCGGGACCCGGAGGCCTTCGACGCCTGGCTTGCGGATTACCGGGCGCGGCTCGGCCATGAAGGGCGAGAGGATGCGGCACGCCTGGCGGACATGCTGGCGGTCAATCCCAAGTACGTGCTGCGCAATTACCTGGCCCAGATGGCCATCGCGAAGGCGGAGCAGAAGGACTTCAGCGAGGTGGAACGCCTGCAGCGCCTGCTGGAGCGTCCCTTCGACGAGCAGCCGGAGATGGAGGCCTACGCGGCCCTGCCGCCGGACTGGGCGGAGGAGATCGCGGTGAGCTGCTCGTCGTAGGCGCGATTTAAAATTCAAAATTCAAAATTTAAAGGGGCCAGACGCTTCCTTTGAATTTTGAATTTTGAATTTTGAATTTCATCTACGCGGTTATAATGCCTGCCTCACGCTAATCTCCGGGCCTGTCATGTTCACCCAGCAACAAATCGATGAACACCGCGAGCGGCTGGAGCAGGTGGTGGCGACCGTGCACCACTTCTCGGCAGCCATCTTCATCCTGACCTTCATCGGCTACGGCCTGGCGGTGTATCTCTGGTTCCAGGATCAGACCTGGGCCGGGCTGATCGTGGCCACCTTCAGTTATCTCTTCTTCCGGCAGTTCAGGAGCCTTTCCCTGGGCCTGGCGCGCATGAAGCTGCGCGAGCGGGAGGGTTTTGCGCAGACCTGGCAGTTGCTGGACGAGGCCCTGAAATCCGAACGCCCCCAGGCGGTCATGCTTTCCCTGGAGACACGCCTGCGCGCCCCGCGTGAGCCTGAGTAAAGATTTCAATCAAGAGCATTCAACGCAAAGGGCGCAAAGACGCCAAGAGCGCAAAGGTTTTTAATTCAAAAGGCTTTTTTGCGTCCTCTGCGTCTTTGCGCCCTTTGCGTTGAATTGCCGTACCCTGATCAGAGCCGGATCGTCTCACCACAGCCCGCACTCAGCACCCGGTTCAGGGTGTCGGTGAGGCTCTCTCCCGTGCGGTCGTTGAGCCATGCGTCCCGGTCGGCGTCGTAGCCGAAGTGGGCGGGGCCCTCCGGCGAGGCGAGCCAGATCTGGCTGGCGGCTTCCTGGCGGTTGAGGATCAGCTTGCCGCCGTCGTCGAATTCCAGGGTCAGCACGCCGTCGATGATGTCCATGTCCAGGTCCGCCAGGGCATCGAACTCGCTCATGCGCTCGAGCAGGGATTCCAGGGTCTGTTCCGCGTGCAGGGAGAAGGAGATGTCGGCCATGGGATAGTCTCTTGAGTCGTGGGTTCAGGGGTGCTTGAAGCCCTTCCAGGCGCTCCAGGCGAGGATCAGCCAGGCAATGACGAAGGCGGTGCCGCCAATAGGGGTGATGGGGCCCAGCCAGCGCATGCCGGTGAGCATCAGCAGGTAGAGGCTGCCGGAGAACAGCAGGATTCCGGCCAGCATGAACAGCCCCGCCGCGCGCGCGCCGCGCTCCGGCAAGCGTGCGTAGAGGGCGCCGAGCAGCAGCAGACCCAGGGCGTGCCAGGCCTGGTACTGCACCGCCGTATGCCAGGCGGCCAGGCGCGCGGGCTCCAGGGTGTCGCGCAGTCCATGGGCGCCGAAGGCACCCAGGATCACGGCCAGGGCCATGAGCGCCGCGCCGGTGATGATGAACAGTCGTTGCATGACAAGTTCCGTCTGTGGAGCGCCCGATTATAATGGGCCCCATCGCATTAAACAGTGGAGAAAGACCATGCCCTCATTCGACGTGGTGTCCGAGGTGGACATGCAGGAACTGCGCAACGCCGTGGATCAGACCCAGCGGGAGATCGATACGCGCTACGACTTCAAGGGTACCGCCGCGGCCATCGAGCTGAACGAGATGGAGTTGACCCTGTTCGGCGACGCGGAATTCCAGGTGGAACAGGTGATGGACATCCTGGTGCAGAAGATTGCCAAGCGCGGCATCGACGTGGGTTGCCTCGAGCCCGGCAAGCTGGAGGAGGGCGGCGGCAAGGCCCGGCGGGTGGTCAAGGTGCTGGCCGGTATCGAGACCGACACCGCCCGCAAGATCGTCAAGCTCATCAAGGAGGCCAAGCTCAAGGTGCAGGCCGCCATCCAGGGCGATAAGGTGCGCGTCACCGGCAAGAAGCGCGACGACCTGCAGGAGGTCATCGCCCTGTTACGTCAGGCCGATGTCGGCCTCCCGCTGCAATACAACAACTTCCGGGACTGAAGGAGATCGCAGAGGCAAGATACAAGAGGCAAGAGGCAAGAAAAAACGGTTTCAACTTGCCTCTTGTATCTTGCCTCTTGTCTCTAGCGCCTTCATTCCATATCGCTGTCCATGTCCTGTCCGGGTACCCAGCCGGCGGCCTGGGCGCGGGCGATGGCGGCATCGTAGATGCGGGTGTGCTTCTCCCGCAGTTCCGGCGGCAGGCGGCTCACCAGGTGGCCGTAGGGTGCCCAGGCGGCGCTGACCTTGTCATAGAGCATCTGCACGTCGGCCAGCTTCCAGCCCTCGCAGGTCTCATCCTCGGGGATCAGGCCGAAGACCCAGGCGTCCTTGATGATGGTGCCGATGGCGGTCATGCCGCCGTGCAGGTCGTTGTGGATGCCCACGTAGGTGTCTGTACTGCGATTTCTCATGCCGGTTCCGTTCTCGCGAGTGTCTGCAACGATGGGTATTCTACGCGGCGGGGCTGGCCAGGGACATGTTCCCGTTGATTGCTGCGGAGCGACCGATGACCCAGAGCGGTTCGACACGACTCTACTACCGGGTAGCCCTCAAGCTCATGGCCCTGGCCCTGGTGCTGTTCATCCTGCAGGCCATGGTCAGGGCCTTCTTCAGCAACCCGGAGACCGACATCCGACTGGCCCTTGGGGTGGACCTGAGCGCGCTGGCCCCCGGTGAAATGCAGCGTGTGGACTGGGCCGGCAGGGAGGTGGTGGTGCTGCGCCGCAGCCCCGCCATGGACGCGGCGGACGCCGCCCATGCGGATCGGCTCTACGATCCCGATTCCCGCCTGAGCAACCAGCCCCGGGCGGCCCGCAACCCCGGGCGTAGCCTGGTGCCGGGTTATTTCATCGCCTACGGGCAGGGCACGGACCTCTCCTGCCCCCTTGACCTGGTCAGCCCCGAGGCCGCCGCCGAGGCGGGCTGGGGCGGTGGCTTCACCGACCGCTGCCGGGGCTCCCGCTACGACTACGCCGGGCGCGTCTACGACGGCCAGCCCGCCCGCCGCAACCTGGAAGTCCCCGCCTATCGGGTGGAGGGCAGCAGGGTCATCCTGGGCGACTAGCTGGACTTGCGCGACCAACGCAAAGGACGCGGAGACGCAAAGAGCGCAAAGGTTTTTTCGTCAAACAGCCTTATTCCGCCCTCTGCGTCTCTGTGTGCTTTGCGTGGAATGCCTGGATTTCAACCCGTCACGTAAACATCGAAGCGGGTGGTCTTGCCGGGGATCTGGTGGCTGGGTTTGCGGCCGCTCAGGGGTTCGGCGCGGGCAGGGCGCTTGACCACCACCCGGCGTTTCGCCACGGCGAGGGCCGCCTCCAGGGTCTCGGGGGCGTCCTGGTCATCGCCCACCAGGGTACGGAACACGCGCATCTCCTTCTTCACCAGGGCGCTCTTGTCCCGGTGGGGATACATGGGGTCCAGGTAGATCACGTCGGGGCGCGGGGCCTCGTCCAGCGCCGTGAGCCAGTCCCGGGCGTTTCCCGTGACCAGGTGCATGCGCGCGATGGTCTGCGCCAGGTCCGCGTCCCGGGCGGCCCGTTCCAGGCCGTCGGCCAGCAGGGCCGCGATCACCGGTTCCCGTTCCAGCAGGGTCACCTCACAGCCGAGACTGGCGAGCACGAAGCCGTCACGGCCCAGCCCGGCGGTGGCGTCCACCACGCTGGGCCGCTCGCTGTCCTTGATGCCCACCGCCCGGGCCAGGGCCTCGCTGCGCAGGCTGATGCGGGCCTGGCGATAGCCCAGGCGCCCGGTCACGAAATCCACCTGGATGGGGCCGGGGGCGTCGGGAGCGGTGAGCGCGAGGCTCAGGCCATGGCCGTCGAGGATTAGCACCAAGGGTGTGCCGGCCGATTCACCGGCCAGAGGCAGGTTCAGCTCAGCAGCCAGGGCCTCGGCCCGTTCCCGCAGGTCCTCGGATGCGTAACGGATGCTGATACGGGTATCTGACATGGTCTGCGTGTTTGATCGTAGGTCGGCCTTCAGGCCGACAGCGTGGCTCAGGCGAAGGTGGCTGTCGGCCTGAAGGCCGACCTGCGTATGGCTGCAGGCGGCCTCAATAATGGGGCGGCGGCGGTTCCTGGTTCGGATCCATGAGCGGGTTCTCGATCACGGCCGCCAGCCGTTGCCGAAGCCCCTCCATCTGCAGCTGCAGGCTGTCGATGCGCTGCTGTTGTTCAATCATGGTCTGGTTGAGGCTCTGCAGGAGATCCTCCTGGTGGGCCAGACGGATCTCCAGTTCCATCACCCGTGCTTCCAGTGCATCGCTCATGGGTGACTCCCCTCAGACCGTGCGACGGGGCGCGCCCGCCAGGTAGGCCTGGATGTTGTCGGTCACCTGGTCGATGACCCGCTGGCGGGCCTCCCGGGCGGCCCAGGCGATGTGGGGCGTCACGATCAGGTTGGGGATGTCCGGCGCCAGCAGGGGATGATCGGCGGGGGGCGGTTCCTGGTCCAGCACGTCGATGCCGGCGCCGCCGATGACACCCCGGCGCAGGGCGTCGGCCAGGGCGGCGTTGTCCACCACCGCGCCCCGGGCGGCGTTGATGAGCAGGGCGTCGGCTTTCATGGCGGCCAGGGCCCGGGCGTCGATCAGGTGCCGGGTCTGGTCCGTGAGCGGGCAGTGCAGGCTCAGGATGTCGGATTCGGCCAGCACGCGCCCCAGGGGCAGGCGGTCCGCATCGCTGCCCGGGGACACCAGGCTGTCCGCCACGATCACCCTGAGGCCGAAACACTCGGCGGTGCGCGCCACGGCCTGGCCGAGCACGCCGTAGCCGACGATGCCCAGGGTGAGGCCGGAGAGTTCACGGATGGGGTGGTCCAGGAGACAGAACTGGCGGCTGTCCTGCCACAGGCCCCGGGCCACGTCACGCTGGTAGTCCCCAAGGCGCGTGGTCAGGGCCAGGATCAGGGTGAACACGTGCTGCACCACCGAGGCGGTACCGTAGTCGCGCACATTGCACACGGTGATGCCGCGCTCCCGTGCCGCCTCCAGGTCCACGTTGTTGGTGCCCGTGGCGGCCACGCAGATCAGCTTCAGCTCCGGGGCCGCGTCCATGGCGGCCCGGTTGACCACCACCTTGTTGGTGACCACCACCTGCGCCCGGGCGATACGCGCCGGGACCTCGTCGGTCTCGGTGTAGGCGTGGATGTCCCAGTGGGGCAGGGCTGCGCGCAGGGCCGCGAGGTCGAGATCGTCGCGGTCCATGGTTTCCAGGTCCAGCAGGACGCCGTGTTGGATCATGGTGTTCAGTCTCTCCAATGCAGAAGGGCCCCATCCGGGGCCCTTCTGATTCTACTACCTACCGAGCCGGGGCTCAGTTGTCACCGCTGAACGCGTGGAACAGGTTCAGCAGGTGCAGGAACAGCACATAGATGTTGGCGTACAGGGACACCGTCATCATCACGTAGTTGGCCTCGCCGTCGTGCACCATGCGGCTGGTGTCGAACAGGATGGCGGCCGAGACCACCAGCACCGCCGCGGCGGAGATGGCCAGGGACAGGGCAGGCAGGCCCAGGAAGATGTTGGCCACGATGGCGGCCAGCACCACCAGGAAGCCTACGAACACGAAGCCGCCCAGGAAGCTGAAGTCCTTGCGGGTGGTCAGGGCGTAGGCGGACAGGCCGACGAAGGTGACGGCGGTCGTGGCCAGGGCACCCATGACGATCTCCGAGCCGTTGGGCTGGCTGAGATACAGGGTGACGATGGGTCCGAGCACGTAGCCCATGAAGCCGGTGAACACGAAGGTCAGGGGCAGGCTCCAGATGCTGTTGCGCACCGCGTGGATCAGGAACGGACCGCCGATGAACACGGCGATCATCAGGATCCAGTTGATGGGACGTGCCCCGGTGGCCATGGCCACGAACGCCATGACCGCGCTGAAGGCGAGCGTCATGGACAGCAGCATGTAGGTATTGCGAATGACCTTGTTGGTGGCCAGGGTAGTGCTCTGGGCACGTGCCGTGGACAGTCTTTCGGTCTGCATGGGTCGTTCTCCGTTGCTGGTGGTTTCCAGTGGTGTGGGTAAAGTACCCGATTAGAGCGGCGGGTTCAAAACCTGGTTCCTCAACCGGCTGATTGTTGTGGGTTTTGGTGGTGGGCAGGTAACATACGCGCCTTGGGAGAGGTGGCAGAGCGGTTGATTGCACCGGTCATGATTGAGGTCGCCGGGAGCGACCGATAACCGCCCGACAGGGCGGGCCCCGCAGGGGTGAGGGCCAGGAAGGCCCGAATAAAACCGGAGTACGGTTTTCAACTCGAAGTCGCAGGACCTGGGTCATAGAGAAAGTTTGGAGAGGTGGCAGAGCGGTTGATTGCACCGGTCTTGAAAACCGGAGACGGGGTAACCCGTTCGTGGGTTCGAATCCCACCCTCTCCGCCATACAAAAGCAAAGGGCCCCCGGCAGTATCGGGGGCCCTTTGCTTTTGTATTGTGAGCAAGCTGGATTCGAACCCACGAACGTAGAGTTGAGGGTTCGATTAGATCGGCAGGAAGCCGATCTGATATCGCGCGCATGCGAGATACCCCGCAGGGGCGAGGGCCATGGAAGGCCCGAGTCAATCCCACCCTCTCCGCCATACAAAAGCAAGGGGCCCCCGGCAGTATCGGGGGCCCTTTGCTTTTGTATCCTTGGGAAGCTGGATTCGAACCCACGATCACCGGCCTTATTGCGCAGGCTCCATGCTCATCAGCGTGTACTCGCCGTCCACCCGGTCGATGGTCACGTTCACCTTGTCACCGGGCTTCAGGCCTTCCAGTTGAGCCGGGTCGCTCACCTTGAAGGTCATGGTCATGGCGGGCATGTCCAGGTTGGGGATCGGGCCGTGGCGCAGGGAGACGGTGTTGGCGCGGGTGTTCACCCGGCGTACCTCGGCCTCAACCTGGGGCAGTTCACCGGAGGCGGCTGCGGGCTCGGCAGGGCCGTGATCGTGTGTGTGGGCATGACCGTGGTTGCCTGCCTGGGCAGGGCCCAGGGCCATCAGGCCGAACATCAAGGCGGTGGTCGTCATCTTCAGCAGGGTTTTCATCCTGTTTTTCTCCGTATCGTGTGCCGGTGGTCCGGCGGGGTGTGTCTGGATCAATGGTTGTGCCCGCCGCCCGTGGGCCTGCGCACCTGCAGTTCCAGGGCGGTGCGGTTGAGGTCCGGCACCTCGCCGCGGTTGAGCCGTTCCGAGGCGAAGCGCGCGGGCTCGGGCAGTTCGCCGGTCCACTCGTAGGCCTGGGTGCCGGGGGGCTGTTCGTACCAGCCCGGGTCGGAGTAGTCGCCCGGCTTCTGGTCGCGGCGCACCTTGAAGCTGGTGAACATGCCGCCCATGCCGATGGCACCATGCGGGCCGTGCCCGGCCATCATGGGCAGGGTCTCCTCGGGGAGCATCATGGTCATGTCCTTCATGTCGCCCATGCCCCGCTCGCCCATGAGCATGTAGTCGGGCACCAGGTTCTGGATGCGCCCCACCAGGCCGCGGTGGTCGACACCGATCATGGTTGGCACGTCGTGGCCCATGGGATTCATGGCGTGGTGGCTCTTGTGGCAGTGGAAGGCCCAGTCACCCTCGGAGTCGGCGATGAATTCCACCTGGCGCATCTGGCCCACGGCGATGTCCGTGGTGACTTCGGGCCAGCGGGCGCCGGGCGGCACCGGGCCGCCGTCGGTGCCGGTGACCTCGAACTCGTGGCCATGGATGTGGATGGGGTGGTTGGTCATGGTCAGGTTGCCCATGCGGATGCGTACCCGGTCACCGAGGCGCACGTTCATGGAGTCGATGCCGGGGAAGGCGCGGCTGTTGAAGGTCCACAGGTTGAAGTCGAGCATCTCGTTGATCTTCGGCGTGACGCTGCCGGGATCGATGTCGTAGGCGTTGAGCAGGAAGCAGAAGTCCCGGTCCACCTCGCTGATGGCCGGGTGGCGATTGCGCGGGTGGGTGACCCAGAAGCCCATCATGCCCATGGCCATCTGTACCATCTCGTCGAAGTGGGGGTGGTACATGAAGGTGCCGGGGCGGCGCGCGACGAATTCGTACACGAAGGTCTTGCCCACCGGGATGTGTTTCTGGTTGAGCCCCGCCACGCCGTCCATGCCATTGGGCAGGCGCTGGCCGTGCCAGTGGATAGTGGTGGGCTCGGGCAGGCGGTTGGTGACGAACAGGCGCACCCGGTCGCCTTCCACCACCTCGATGGTGGGGCCTGGGCTCTGGCCGTTGTAGCCCCACAGGCGCGCGATCATGCCCGGGGCGATCTCCCGCTCTACCGGCTCGGCCACCAGGTGGAATTCCTTGACGCCCTGATTAATGCGCCAGGGGGCGGTCCAGCCGTTGAGGGTGACCACCGGGTTGTAGGGGCGACCGGTATCCGGCATGCGGGGCGGTGCCGTCTCCGGGGAGGTGACGATCATGGGCTCGGGCAGTGCGGCCAGGGCCACCTTGCTCACGGCGGTGGCGGACACTGCGCCGAATGCGGCGCTGGCGAGAAATTCGCGTCGATTCATGGCTCAGTGACCTCCTGCTGCCTTGGAATTGGATGCCGCGCCGAGACTGGAGCCGTCCGCTCCGGCGTAGTCCGCACCGGCGAGCACGGCCTGCAGGTTGGCGTGGGCCAGCCAGAAGTCGCGCAGGGCCTGCAGGGCGGCGTCGCTGCGCTCCACCCGGTCCCGGGCGCTGGCCAGCAGGTCCCAGGTGCTCTTGAGCATGCCGTTGTACTGCAGCAGGGTCTCCTCCTGGATCGCCTCGCTCAGGCGCGCGTTCTCCCCGGCCAGCCGGGCGATGTCGTAGGCCACCCGGTACTGGTGGTAGGCCTCGCGCACCTGGGAGCGGATGCGCACGGCCAGGGCATGGGCCTCGGCCCGGGCGCGCAGTGCCTCACCGGTCTCGTGGCGGGCGGGCAGGCGCCGCTGCTCCAGCAACGGGGCACGGGTGATGAGCTGTCCCATGGGGTCGTCGCTGCCGGCGTCCTCGGGCAGTGT
>SR_TP_S13solDRAFT_1000807_pt1 | contig 11184 bp, 10 predicted proteins | sample SodReaTP_S13sol_FD_11159 | JGI IMG/M metagenome (IMG submission 11159) | reverse complement strand
AAATAAGCGGGTGATCTGAGCGTTTTTGATCGATTTGCCGCTTTTAAAATCGGCAGGGGCTGAAGTCAGCCAGAAATACACAACTACTTCAGACCATCCCTGGGGAAGTTGCCCGCCTCTTCGAGCAGGTTCAAGACTGACGCCTATCTTGAAGGCATCCCCAAGTTTGTTCCGTAGCAGATAGAGATAACCCATTATCAAAACCCAAAACCAAATAGCAGTCATCTAGCAGCTAGTTATCTTTAGCGGCTAAAATCTCCCAAGGTTTTCACCGCCGTAACGAAGTCAACGCGCAACAGGTGCATGACCAGATCAATCGCACCGCCACCACCCTGACCTGCCCGTGTGTCATACCACTTCTGGCCCGTAACAAGCAGCTCCACGGAGCCACCACCAGGCAGGGAAACATTCAGGCGGACAGTGGCTTTATCCTTCACCGGCACAAAGTCAGGATCACGCTTCCAATACAGCGCCAACCGATCCAGAGCCTCATTCACGGACAAGGCGCGCACCGACTCCAACAACTCAGGCGAGAAAGAACGACGAGCACGACTCATGCCCACACCCTCCGCGCCTTAACGGCGCTGCGCGTCCCGTGGATAACTCGCAAGCGAGTTACCCACCGTCCTTGCGGGCTACTCGCATTTTTATAAATGCTCGGGCTACTCAAAGACAGGCGCTTCGCGCCGGGCGTAGGCTTCGCCATTAGTAATACGCAGGGACTTGTCTCACACATCGAAATCACCCGCTGCGGCCTGTAATACGCAGGGACTTGTCTCACCCGCTGGCGTTGGTTTACCTGCTCGATACCAGCTTGCTCGACTCATGCCCAAGGCTTCCCAAGGCTTCTGACGGCTCGCAGAATTTGCCTCATAGGTCGCACGGTCGACAGCCCCAGAAGCACGCCTACGGGCCTCCTCGCGCTTCCTGTGGCGCTCTGCGGCCATGTCCCGGCTGATGAGCGTGCGCAGCGTGCGCTGCTCATCGTCGGTGATCTGGAATAGGTTGATGAGGGTGTCGTTCCTGGGCGTGTAGAGCGGGGCAAACTGCTTACCGCCGAACTCCACCTTCTCGCCCGCTTCGTACTGCTTGGCCTTCGCGTAGAGCGTCATCAGCTCCTTGCTGCGGTAGTTCCAGGATGAATCCAGCTCGCGGGCCAGTGCTGCCGCTTCGTGGTACATCTGGGCGCTATTCGTAGCCCCGGACAGCAGCAGGAAGTTCAGTTTGTTTCTCCGCGCCTCCTCGCTTCTGCGACATGCCGTTGAATCTAGCTCAACCGCTGCCGCACCACCTCAAACAAACACACCCCCGTGGCCACAGAGACATTCAGGCTCGACACCGAGCCCTGCATCGGGATATTCACCAGCAGGTCGCAGCGCTCCCGGGTCAGACGGCGCATGCCCTGCCCCTCGGCGCCCATGACGATGGCGATGGGGCCCTTGAGGTCTGCCTGGTAGAGGGTCTGGGGGGCGTCGCCGCTGGTGCCGATGATCCAGACGCCGGCCTGCTTGAGCTGGTCCAGGGTGCGGGCGAGGTTGGTGACCTGCACGAAGGGGACGACCTCGGCGGCGCCGCTCGCCACCTTGCGGGCCACGGGGGTGAGGCCCGCCGCCCGGTCCCGGGGGACGATCACGGCATCGACACCGGCGGCATCCGCGGTGCGCAGGCAGGCACCCAGGTTGTGGGGGTCGGTGACACCGTCCAGGACCAGCAGCAGGGGGCTGGCCACCCGGCCCACCAGGTTCGGCAGGTCAGCCTCGGTGATCTCCGGCCCGGCCTCCTGGATGCGCTCGGCCACCACGCCCTGATGGCGCGCGCCGGGACACAGGCGCTCCAGGGCCTGGGCGTCCACCCGCTCCACGGTCACGCCGGCCTTGCGGGCGGCGTCCAGGATCTCGCGCATGCGCGCGTCCTTGCGTCCGGCGTCCACCCACAGGGTGGTCACCGGGGTCGGCTTGCGCGTGAGGGCGGCCAGCACCGCGTGCAGGCCGAACAGGAACTGGGGTTCGCTCATGGCGGACCTCAGCGACTGGAACGGCGACCGCTGCGACGCCGGCGGCGTTTCTTCGCCGGCTCGCCCTCACCGGAAGGGGCTGCGGGGGCGGCGGGCTCGGGCTTGGCGCCCGCCTTCTTGCGGGATCGGCGCTTCTTCTTGGCCGGCTTGGCGTCGGCCTCTTCCACGACCGGGGCGGGCTCGGCCGCCGGGGCGGACTTGCCCTTGCGCTTGCGTCGCTTGGCCTTTTTCTTCTCGCCGGCCTCTTCGGCTACCGGTGCCGTCTCGGCTGCCTTGCCGCCGCGACGGCGTCCGCGCCGCCCGCCCTCGGGGGCCTCGACGGCCTCCTCGTCCTCGGCGGGCACGAAGTCGATCTTGCGCTCGTCCAGGTTGACCCGCGCCACCTGCACCCGGATGGGGTCGCCCATGCGGTAGACCCGGCCGCCGCGCTCACCGGTCATGCGGTGACCCACGGGGTCGAAGTGGTAGAAGTCGTTGGACAGGCTGGTGACGTGCACCAGGCCTTCCACGTAGATGTCCTTGAGCTCCACGAACAGGCCGAATGAGGTGACCGAGGTGATGACGCCGTCGAAGGTCTCACCCACCTTGTCCTGCATGAACTCGCACTTGAGCCAGCCCTCCACGTCCCAGGAGGCCTCGTCGGCGCGGCGCTCGGCCATGGAGCAGTGCTCGCCCAGGACCACCATCTCGTCGTGGCTGTAGTGGAAGTCCGAGGCCTTGCCGCCGCGCAGCAGGTGGCGGATGGCCCGGTGCACCAGCAGGTCCGGATAGCGGCGGATGGGCGAGGTGTAGTGGGCGTAATCGTCGTGGGCGAGACCGAAGTGGCCCACGTCCTCGGGGCTGTACACCGCCTGCTTGAGCGAGCGCAGCAGCACCGTCTGGATCAGGTGGGCGTCGGGGCGCTCGCGCACCTGATCCAGCAGCAGGGTGTAGTCCTTGGGATGGGGCTCCTCGCCGCCGCCCAGGCTCAGGCCCAGCTCGCCCAGGAAGGCGCGCAGGGCCTCCACCTTCTCCGGCTTGGGACCGGGATGCACCCGGTACAGGGCCGGGATCTTGTGCTTCTTGAGGAACTTGGCCGCCGCCACGTTGGCGGCGATCATGCACTCCTCGATGATCTTGTGGGCATCGTTGCGCTCGTAGGGCACGATGCGCTCGATCTTGCGGTCCGCGCCGAAGATGATCTTGGTCTCGGTGGTCTCAAAGTCGATGGCGCCGCGCTTGTCACGGGCCTTGCGCAGCACCTTGTACAGGGCGTGCAGTTCCTCCAGGTGGGGCACCAGCCTGGCGTATTCACGGTGCAGTTCCGCGTCGCGGTCCAGCACGATGCCGGCCACCTTGGTGTAGGTGAGCCGGGCGTGGGAGCGCATCAGGCCCTCGTGGAAGGTGTAGTCCTTGATGCGCCCGCGGCTGGTGATCTGCATCTCGCACACCAGGCACAGCCGGTCCACGTCGGGATTGAGCGAGCACAGGCCGTTGGAGAGTACCTCCGGCAGCATGGGGATGACCCGCTCGGGGAAGTACACGGAGGTGGCCCGGTGACGCGCTTCCTTGTCGAGGGGATCGCCCGGGGTCACGTAGTGGGAGACGTCGGCGATGGCCACCCAGAGGCGCCAGCCACCCTTCTCCAGGGGTTCGCAGAAGACCGCGTCGTCGAAGTCCCGGGAGTCCTCGCCGTCGATGGTCACCAGCGGCATGTCGCGCAGGTCCAGGCGGCCCTTCTTGGCGGCGGGCGAGACCCGCGCGCCCAGCTTGTCGGCGGCCTCGGTGACCTCCTCGGGCCACTGGAAGGGCAGACCGTGGGCGCGGATGGCCACGTCGATCTCCATGCCCGGCGCCATGTGTTCGCCCAGCACCTCGACGATCTCGCCGATGGGCCGGGTGCGCTTGCTGGGCTGCTCGCGGATGGCGGCGATGACGATCTGGCCTTCCCGCGCCCCGCCCATGGCCTCGGGGGGAATGAGGATGTCCTGGGTGATGCGCTTGTTGTCCGGGGTGACGAAGCCAATGCCGCCCTCGGAGAACAGCCGGCCCACCACCTGCTCGGTGTTGCGCTCCAGCACCTCGATGATGGCGCCCTCGCGCCGGCCACGGCGGTCCACGCCGGTGACCCGGGCCACGGCCCGGTCACCGTGCAGCAGGCTCTTCATCTGGCGCGGGGACAGGAACAGGTCGTCGCCGCCCTCGTCGGGCACCAGGAAGCCGAAACCGTCGGGATGGCCGATCACGCGGCCGCGCACCAGGTCCTCCTGATTCACGGGCAGGTAGGCTCCGACCCGGTTGCACACCAGCTGGCCGTCGCGCTCCATGGCGCGCAGGCGGCGGGTGAGCGCCTCCAGGTCCACGTCCTCGGTGAGGCCGAGGTGCTGGGCAAGGGGTTCGAAGGGGACCGGGCCATCCGCTTCGTGGATGACCTCGAGGATCAATTCTCGGCTGGGGATCGGCCGCTCGTACTTGGCGGCCTCGCGTTCAAACTGGGGATCTTGAGGGGTGTTCTTATGTTTTTTGGTCATTGAGTACTTCTGGTTCGGAGAGATGTAAGGGCTGTGTCACGGGGGCGTTGACATCAACCCCGGGTGACGTTAAATTGCGCGCTTCCTGAAGCGCAGGTTCATCCTGACTCAATGCCGAGGTGGCGGAATTGGTAGACGCGCTAGCTTCAGGTGCTAGTGGGGGTAACCCCGTGGAGGTTCAAGTCCTCTCCTCGGCACCATTTACTTTCTTTGCCTTCCCCGTTCTTCCCTGATCTCGCCCTCAGGTCGCGGCTTGCATGGCGCGCCGGTTCGAGCGAAGGCGCAAGTCTACGCCGGTTAAGTGAATTTTCCTACCTTTGCACCCGCCGTACGGCGCGCGTTCACTCCAGCGCCAGCGATGATTCGGGCAGGGTCTGTCCGCCATCCACCACCAGGGTCTGACCCGTGATGTAACGGGCCTCGTCGGAGGCCAGGAACAGCATGGCGTAGGCGATGTCCTCCGGCTCTCCCAGGCAGCCCAGCGGGATGGAGGCCTCCATCTTGCGCAGGTACTCCGCGCCCACATCGGTCAGCCCCTCGGTTCGGATGTTGCCGGGCAGTACCGCGTTGATGGTGATGCCCGTGCGAGCGAACTCGATGGCGGCGGTACGCATGAAGCCCAGCATGCCCGCCTTGGTGGCGCCATAGTGGGCCCAGCCGGGAAAGCCGGTGATGGGGCCGGTGATGGACGAGGTGAGCAGGATGCGCCCGCCGCCGCCCTGGCGGCGCATCAAGGCGGCGGCGGCCTTCACGCAGAAGAACGCCCCCTTGAGATTCACGTCATGGACCTGGTCCCAGTCCGCCTCGGTCATCTCCTCGATGCTCACCGAGGGGAAGATGCCGGCATTGGCCACCAGCACGTCGATGCCGCCGAAGTGCGTCATGGCCTCGCCCACCATGGCCTCCACCTCGGCCCGCTGGCTCACGTCGGTGGCGCAGGCCACGGCCTGGCCGCCCGCTTCGATGATCGCCCGGGCGGTCTCGGCGGCGGCCTCGGCATCCCGGTCCACCACCAGCACCCGCGCACCCTCGTGGGCGAACACCCGGGCGATGGTGCGGCCGATGCCCTTGCCTGCACCGGTGACCACCACGCTGCGTTCACTGAATCGTTGATTCATCTCGGATACCTCCTTGCTCCGGTTTGACTGCGCCGTGGCGCTGCCGTTCACGCCGGTCGTGCTGTTGCACATCATCGCATGCCCAAACGCACACCGCCCATGACCTGGGTCACGGGCGGTGCGGGTCTGCGGGCCGGGCGCGGACGCCCCCGGGGGGTCACTCGAAGGGATGACGCAGGACGATGGTCTGATCCCGGTCGGGGCCGGTGGAGATCATGTCCACGGGCACGCCGATGATCTCCTGGATGCGCTCCAGGTAACGCAGGGCATTCACAGGCAGATCCTCCCGGCGGGTCACGCCCAGGGTGGACTCCTGCCAGCCGGGCATCTCCTCGTAGATGGGTTCGCAGGTGGCGAAGGCGTCGGCACCGGCGGGGGGCACGCTGAACTCGGCGTCACCGCAGCGATAGCCCACGCACAGCTGCAGGGTCTCCAGGCCGTCCAGCACGTCCAGCTTGGTGACGCACAGGCCGCTGATGCTGTTGATGGCCACAGCGCGGCGCAGGGCCACGGCGTCGAACCAGCCGCAGCGCCGGGCACGTCCGGTGGTGGAACCGAACTCGTGACCGCGGCGGGCCAGGTGCTCGCCCATGGCATCGAACAGCTCCGTGGGGAACGGGCCGGCGCCCACCCGGGTGGTGTAGGCCTTGGTGATGCCCAGCACGTAATCGAGATCCAGCGGGCCCACGCCGCTGCCGGTGCAGGCACCGCCGGCGGTGGTGTTGGAGGAGGTCACGAAGGGATAGGTGCCGTGGTCGATGTCCAGCAGGGTGCCCTGGGCGCCCTCGAACATCACGTTGGCGCCCTGGGCGCGCAGTTCGCGCAGGCGCTCGGGCACGTCCATGACCAGGGGCTGCAGGGTCTCGGCCAGGGCCAGGGACTGGTCCAGCACCTGCTGGAAGTCCACCGCCTCGCTCTTGAAATAGTGCTGCAGCACGAAGTTGTGGTAGTCCAGCACCTCGCCCAGCTTGGCGGCGAAGCGCTCCCGGTGGAACAGGTCGCCCAGGCGCAGGCCGCGGCGGGAGACCTTGTCCTCGTAGGCGGGGCCGATGCCCCGGCCGGTGGTGCCGATGGCGGCCTTGCCCCGGGCCTGTTCACGGGCCAGGTCCAGGCTCACGTGATAGGGCAGGATCAGCTGGCAGGACTCGGACAGGCGCAGGCGATCGCGCACCGGCACGCCTTCGGCCTCCAGCTGGGCCATCTCCTTCATCAGGGCCTCGGGGGAGAGCACCACGCCGTTGCCGATCATGCACTCCACACCCTCGCGCAGGATGCCGGAGGGGATGAGATGCAGCACGGTCTTCTTGCCGTCGATCACCAGGGTGTGGCCCGCGTTGTGACCGCCCTGGAAACGCACCACCGCGGCGGCGTTCTCCGTCAGCAGGTCCACCACCTTGCCTTTGCCCTCGTCACCCCACTGGCTACCGAGAACCACTGCGAATTTGCCCATAGTCAAAGGTCCGTCACTGTCCACTGATGTTTGGAATCCCGGGCGAGCACCCGGTCGCAGCCCATGGCCGCAGCGTCACCGCCCTGCCCGGCCAGCCCCTGGATCACCCGCTCGCCGCGGCTGCGCAACTCCGCCACCGCATCGAGCAGGGCGGGATCCGGATCCGCCGGGGCGAAGATGCCCCGGGGCGCCGCGGCCAGCGGCTGACCGGAGAGTCGCACCAGGGTCTTGAGATCGGTGCTGAACCCGGTGGCCGGGCGGGCCCGGCCGAACACCCGGCCGATGTCATCATAGCGTCCGCCCCGGGCCAGTTCCTGGCCGTGGCCGGGCACGTAGGCGGCAAACACCGCGCCGGTGTGATAGTGAAAGCCGCGCAGTTCCGAGAGATCCACGTGCAGGCGCACCTCGGGATACAGGCGCTGCACCGCCCCGGCAATGGCCGAGAGTTCGTCCAGGGCACGGACGACCCGCTCGCCGGCACCGGCCAGCAGCCGGCGGGCCTCGTCCAGCACGGCGGTATCGCCGTTCAGCTCGCCCAGGGCCAGCAGCCGCTCGCGCACCTCTGCGGGCGCATCCAGCCCGTTGAGGAAGGCGCGGATCTCCGGCAGGGCCTTGCGCTGCAGCATGTCGAACAGCTGCGCCTCGTCATCGGCAGTGAGCCCCGCGTCGGCGGCCAGGCTGCGGTAGATGTCCACGTGGCCCAGGTCCAGGAAGATGTTGCCCACGCCGCAGACCCGGAAGGTCTCGAGCATCAGACGGATGGTCTCCACGTCGCTGTCCAGGCCCTTGTGGCCGTAGAGCTCGGCGCCCACCTGCATAGGGCTGCGGGAACCGGCGAAGCCGTCCGGACGGGTGTGCAGCACCGTGCCCATGTAGCACAGGCGGGTGGGCACGTCGCGGTTGAGGCTGTGGGCGTCGATGCGCGCCACCTGGGGGGTCATGTCGGCGCGCACGCCCATCAGGCGTCCGTTGAGCTGGTCGGTGAGCTTGAAGGTCTGCAGGTCCAGATCGCTGCCGGTGCCCGTGAGCAGGGACTCCAGGTATTCGATCATCGGCGGCATCACCAGCTCGTAACCCCAGCGGTGATACAGGTCGAGCAGCTGCCTGCGGCAGGTCTCCAGGCGCTCCGCCAGGGGCGGCAGGGCCTCTTCGATGCCTTCCGGCAGCAGCCAGCGATTGGAATCGGTCATGGGTCTGTCGTTGTCGTCGTGGACTTCGGGCCGCGCACGACTCCGGCGCCCCGTTCAAGGCCCGTGATTATACATACTCGGGCGGTTTCGGTGGGATTCGGCGTGGATTTCGAGTTTTTCGGGTCGTGTGGGGCCGTCAACGCAAAGACCGCAGAGACGCAAAGAGCGCAAAGTTTTTGATTAACAAACCCTTTGCGCTCTTTGCGTCTCTGCGTCCTCTGCGTGAACCACGCAATCTGCCCTCAGCCCCTGAGCCACCACAGCAGCAGGGCACCCAGCACCATGCTCACCAGGCCGAAGCCGCGCAGGACGCTGTCGGGCAGTTCCACCACCTGCAGGAGGGCGCGCTTGAGTCCGGCCGGGTTGAGGAAGGGCATGAGCCCCTCAAGCACCAGCAGCAGGGCCAGGGCGGCGAGCAGGTCGTTCCAGAGCATGGGAAGGATCCCGGAGACGATGAAGGGCGGGAGACCCGCCCTTCATCATGCCGTCGTGACTACCGTCGGGGCGCCCCGATGGGGCTGCCGAAGTAGCGGAAGAAGTCCGAATCCGGCTCGATGACGAACATGGTGTTGTCGCCGGTCATGGTGCTGCGATAGGCGATCAGGCTCCGGTAGAAGGAGAAGAACTCCTCGTCCTCGCCAAAGGCCCGAGCATAGGTCTCGGCGGCGCGGGCATCGCCCTCACCACGCAGTTGCTCGGACTCCCGGTAGGCATCCGCCAGGATCACGGTGCGCTCGCGGTCGGCACGCGCGCGGATACGCTCGGCCTCCTCGCGGCCCCGGGCACGGAAGTCCTGGGCCACGCGCTGACGCTCGGCACGCATACGCTCGTACACGGACTCACTCACCTCGTCGGGCAGGTCCATGCGACGGATGCGCACGTCCACCAGCACCACGCCCAGCTCCCGGGCAGTGTCCAGGGCCTGCTGACGCACGGCACCCATGATGGTGAGACGCTCGCCGGAGACCACCTGTTCCAGGGTGTAGCGGGCGAACTCGTTACGCATGCCGTCGCGCAGGATCTGCGCCAGGCGGTCCTCGGCGTTGCGCTCGTTGCCGCGGGTGGAGCGGAAGAACTGGCCCACGTCGTCGATACGCCACTTGGCGTAGAAGTCGACGATGACGTTCTTCGCCTCGCTGGTAAGGAAGCGGTCCGGCGGGATGTCCAGGGTCAGTACCCGGGAATCGAACTTGCGCACGTTGTTCACCAGGGGGAACTTGAAGTGCAGGCCCGGCTCAAGGTCCAGGGCCTTGATCTCACCCAGGCTGAACAGGATCACGCGCTCACGCTCGTCCACGGTGTAGGTGGACATGCCCACGATGATGGCGGACACCACCGCCACGATTCCAATGATGCGGATCATCAGCGCACCTCCCGGGCACGGGGATCAGGACGCGTGCCGAGGTTCGGCAGCGGCGCGGGCCGCGAGCTGTCCACGCCACGCTGATCGATCACGCGGGGCGGCGTGGTCGTGGCGCCCTGGGACTGCATGAACTTGTCCAGGGGCAGGTACATCAGGTTGTTGCCGCCTTGCATGTCGACGATCACCTTGTTGGTGCCACCCAGCACGGCCTCGGCGGTCTCCAGGTAGAGACGCTGACGGGTCACGTCGGGGGCGCGCTGATATTCCACCAGCAGCTGGCTGAAGCGGGAGGCATCACCCTCGGCCCGGGCGATGACCTGCTCGCGATAGGCCTGGGCCTCCTCGCGGATACGGGCCGCCTCGCCTCGCGCCTGGGGCACGATGGCATTGGCATAGGCCTCGGCCTCGTTACGGAAGCGGGCCTCGTCCTCACGGGCACGAATGGCGTCAGCGAAGGACTCCTGCACCGGTTCCGGCGGCTGGGCCTGCTGCATGCTCACGGTGGTCACGGTCACGCCCGCGCCGTAGGCATCCAGGGCCTCCTGGATCACCGTCCGGGCGCTGGTGGCGATCTCGCCACGACCCTCACCCAGGATGAATTCCAGGTTGTTCTTGCCCACCCGCTCGCGGATGGCCGATTCCATCACCTGGCGGGTGGTGCGGTCCGGATCACGCACGTTGAACAGGAAGTCCACCGGGTCCATGACGCGGTACTGCACGGCCACGTCCACGTCGATGATGTTCTCGTCCGCGGTGAGCATCAGGGCCCGGTGCTGGATGCTTCGGATGCTGTCAATGTCCACCCGCTCCACCGACTCGATGGGATAGGGCAGATGCCAGTTGGGACCCGGCTGGGACACCGACTGGAAGGAACCGAAACGCAGCACCACGCCGCGCTCACCTTCGCTGATGATGTAGAAGCCGGAGGCCAGCCAGACCACCAGGGCGACGATCAGGATCAAGCTGATGCCGGCGGAGGCGTGACGCCCCATGCCGCCGCCATCACCGCCACCGCTGCCGCCGCCACCGCCGAAGATGCCGTTCAGCTGGCGGGTCAGCTTGCGCAGCACCTCGTCCAGGTCCGGCGGGCCGCTCTGGCCGCCGCCGCCACCGCCGCCACCGCTGCGGCCACCGCCGCTCCAGGGGTCGTTGCTGTTCTTTCCTGGTTCGTTCCAGGGCATGAAGGGGCTCTCCGTGTTTCGAAACCGTTTCGGGCGCGCAGGCTCACCCGGACAAGGCGGTCATTCTAGAGACCGAATCTCGTTTGCGCAAAATTACCGGAAAAAACACCGACCAGCAGGCCATCCGTGAGGTCAGGCGACCTGGCGCGCGTCCGCCTGCAGTTCCGGTATGAACCCGCTGTCGCGGAAAAGTTCGTCGAAGCGCCGCCGGGGCAGACGGATGTGCAGGCGCAGGCCGCCGTCGGGCTGGACCTCCTCGCCCAGCACCGCCTGCATGCGATACAGCCCGGCACGCTCACGACCCGCCGAGGGCGGCAGGCTGATCCAGCCCTGCACCAGGGACTCGGCGAAGCGCTTC
>SR_TP_S13solDRAFT_1000806_pt1 | contig 11202 bp, 7 predicted proteins | sample SodReaTP_S13sol_FD_11159 | JGI IMG/M metagenome (IMG submission 11159) | reverse complement strand
CTGGACGTCACCCCCCTGTCCCTGGGTATCGAGACCCTGGGCGGCGTGATGACCAAGCTGATCGAGAAGAACACCACCATCCCCACCAAGGCGACCCAGGTGTTCTCCACCGCCGACGACAACCAGACTGCGGTGACCGTGCACGTGCTCCAGGGTGAGCGCGAGATGGCCAGCGCCAACAAGTCCCTGGGCCGCTTCGACCTGACCGACATCCCGCCCGCCCCCCGTGGCGTGCCCCAGGTGGAGGTCATGTTCGACATCGACGCCAACGGCATCCTGAATGTCTCCGCCAAGGACAAGGCCACTGGCAAGCAGCAGTCCATCGTCATCAAGGCCTCCTCCGGCCTGTCCGAAGACGAAGTGGAGCGCATGGTGCGTGACGCCGAGGCCCATGCCGACGAAGACAAGCGCTTCCACGAGCTGGTTGCCACCCGCAATCAGGCAGACAACCTGGTGCATGCCACCGAGAAGTCCCTGAATGACCTGGGTGACCAGGTGGAGGCCGAGGAGAAGCAGGCCATCGAGTCCGCACTGGCCGATCTGCGCGAGGCCATGAAGGGTGACGACAAAGATGACATCGAGGCCAAGACCCAGAAGCTGGCCGAGGTCTCCGGCAAGCTGGCAGAGCGGGTCTACGCCAAGCAGTCTGCCGAGGGCGGCGCTGGCGGTGAGGCCGGCGGCGAGGCCCAGGCCGACGCCCAGCAGGACGACGTGGTGGACGCCGAGTTCGAGGAAGTGGACGACAAGAAGAAGTAAGGCCCCCGGCCGCCAGGCCGGTTGCCGCAAAGCGAACCGCGAAGGACGCAAAGGGCTGCGCGAAGTGCGCGAAGGGTAACGGTTTAATTCCATTATCCTTTGCGTCCTTCGCGTATCCTTTGCGCCCTTTGCGTTCCGGCTTTTGACTTTCCAGACACGAATACGGACCCAACAACTTCATGGCAAAGCGTGACTACTATGAAATCCTTGGCGTGGCGAAAAACGCCAGCGAGGCAGACCTGAAGAAGGCGTTCCGTCGCCTGGCCATGAAGCATCACCCGGATCGCAACCCGGGGGACAAGGACGCCGAGGATAAATTCAAGGAGGCCAAGGAGGCCTACGAGATCCTCACCGACCCCCAGAAGCGTGCCGCCTACGATCAGTTCGGTCACGCGGGTGTGGATGCCTCCGCCGGCGGCGGTGCTCGCGGCGGCGCAAATTTCAGCGATATCTTCGAAGACATCTTTGGCGACATCTTCGGCGGCGGTGGCCGGGGCGCCGGGGGCAGCCGCGTCTACCGGGGGTCAGACCTGCAATACAACCTGGAGCTGACCCTGGAGGAGGCCGTGTTCGGCACCGAGGTGAAGATCCGGGTGCCGAGCCTGGTGGAGTGTGGCGAATGCAACGGCAGTGGTGCGGAGAAGGGCACCACGCCGGAGACCTGCGATACCTGCGGCGGCGTGGGCCAGGTGCGTATGCAGCAGGGCTTTTTCTCGGTGCAACAGACCTGCCCCCGCTGCCACGGCACCGGCAAGGTGATCACCAGCCCCTGCCATGCCTGCCATGGCCAGGGCCGGGTGGAAGAGCACAAGACCCTGTCCGTGAAGGTGCCGGCAGGCGTTGACAGTGGCGATCGTATCCGGCTCTCCGCCGAGGGCGAGGCGGGCATCAACGGTGGCCCGCCGGGGGATCTGTATGTGCAGATCCATGTGAAACCGCACAAGCTGTTTACCCGCAAGGGCAACGATCTCATGTGCGAGGTGCCCATCAGCTTCGCCGCCGCCGCCCTGGGCGGCGAACTGGAGATCCCCACCCTGGATGGCCGGGTCAACCTCAAGATCCCCGAGGAGACCCAGAGCGGACGGTTGTTCCGCCTGCGCAGCAAGGGCGTGAAGTCCGTCCACGGCGGCGCCCAGGGCGACCTGATCTGCCGGGTGAGCGTGGAGACCCCGGTGAATCTGACCAAACGCCAGAAGGAGCTGCTCAAGGAGCTGGACGACACCATGAAGGCCGGCGGCACCCGCCACAGCCCCCAGGAAGAGGGCTGGCTGGACGGAGTGAAGGGCTTCTTCGAGGACCTCAAATTCTGGAATAAGTAAGCGCGCCGGCGGCGCGCAGAGGCAAGTGGCAAGTAAAACCGTTTTGTCTTGTCTCTTGCCTCTTGTATCTTGTCACTGTTCCACCGCCGCTCCTGAAGCCGCGCAATCCAAATTCTCAAAAAGACCAGAAGAAAAACCATGACCAACATCTGCATCGTCGGCGCCGGTGGGCGCATGGGCCGTACCCTGATCGAGGCCGTCCAGCAGGCCGAGGGGCTCAAGCTCACGGTGGCCACGGAGCGGGCGGGCAGTTCCCTGATCGGCGCCGATGCCGGCGAGTTGGCGGGGGTAGGGCGCCTGGGAGTGACGATCAGCGAAGACCCGGCCGCCCAGGTGGACGCCTTCGACGTGCTGGTTGACTTCACCCGCCCCGAAGGCAGCCTCGAGCACCTGGAGATCTGCCGCCGGACGGGCCGGGCCATGGTCATCGGCACCACTGGCTTCACCGAGGCGCAGAAGCAGGTGATCCGGGATGCCGCGAAGGAGATCCCCGTGGTGTTTGCCCCCAACATGAGCGTGGGCGTCAACCTGTGTCTCAGGCTCCTGGACCTGGCGGCCCGGGTGCTGGGGGACGAGGTGGACATCGAGGTGATCGAGGCCCACCACCGCCACAAGGTGGATGCCCCCTCCGGCACGGCCCTGCGCATGGGTGAGGTGGTGGCCGAGGCCCTGGGGCGGGACCTGGCTGAGTGTGCCGTGTATGGCCGGGAAGGCCACACCGGCGAGCGGGATCCCAAGACCATCGGCTTCGAGACCATCCGTGCCGGGGACATCGTGGGTGAACACACTGTCATGTTCGCCGGTCTCGGCGAGCGGGTGGAGATCACCCACAAGGCCTCCAGTCGCATGACCTTCGCCAAGGGTGCGGTGCGCGCCTCGGCCTGGCTCAAGGGCCGCCCCGCCGGCCTCTATGACATGCAGGACGTACTGGACTTGCGCTGATTTCCCTGGACGCGTCAGGCGGACCCACTCAGAACGACCGGCGGCGCCCATCAGGCGTCATCCATCCCTGTGATATACCCAGAGCAATGATCGCGGCACGAAACTCCCGTGTCCTCGGTGCACTGGCGTCATTTCCAGCGCCAGAGTTGCCCTGTGGGTGCTGAGCCTCAATGATCTTGTGACGCTATGGTGCGCTAGCGAACATACGACCAGCGCCATCGGGTCTAGTTTCACCAGAATCCGATCCATGGATCAGTCGTCAGGCTAGGCCACCCCCGGCTTTCGTGCCGGATCGATCACTCGTGCTGGAGCGCACTCATGAACATGAAACCTTCCCTGATACGCGCCACGGGCCCACTGGCCGTCGCTGGCCTGGGACTCTTGCTGCTGGCGGCCTGCGGGGGCGGAGGTGGTGGCGGTGTGAGTAGCGATGGCGCCGGTTATACCGTTGGGGGCACGATCACGGGTCTTGCTTCCGGTAGCAGCGTGACCCTTGAGACCGCAGGTGCGAGCCCTGTTGTGCGATCCGCGAATGGTTCCTTTACCTTCGCTCAGCGTTATGGCTCCGGCTCGCCCTACCATGTACGGGTGACCGACCACACCCGGCAGAATCTGCAGGACTGCACGGTCGACAACGGAACCGGCAGTGTGGGCACAGCCAACGTCACTAATGTGGAGGTGAAGTGCCAGGATGTGGTGCTGCTTTCCGCCTCGACGGGGAACGAGGAGATCACTCTGCGCTGGACGCAGCCATTTGTGCCCGAACCGACGGGGATGTTGATGTGCGTGCAAGAGGTCAGTGGTGTCTCGAACGCTGATCCCGGTCACCTCTTTGACCAGGTTGATGCTTGCATAGGCGGTGTCGATCTGGATGTGTCCAGTCTTTCGCACGATAACGGCCGATATGAACGGGTGCATGAAGGCCTGAACAATGGGGACACCTACTTCTATCAGGTCCGTATGAAGGCTGGCGATAAGGTGGTCTACTCCAATGTGGCCTTCACCAGCCCCCGGGTAGCCTGGGATCATCCAGGTGATGCTCCTTTCAACGACACGGGCATCACTCAGTGGTCAGATGGCGTCACACTCCTCAGTGCCCCTCCAATCAACGACACACATCCTGGACAGGACGCCGATCATGGCCGCGACGCTGTTAATCCGGACAAGTTTAATGATGACGCCTTTGGGCAGGCGGCTTTCGACTACACTCGGATCGCTGCGGACAGCCGGGATCAGACGTTCTCTATGGGCGTAGAGCCGGGTGTCAGGGCCCGGGACTGGGCCTGTATCCGCGACAACGTCAGTGGTCTCATGTGGGAGATACGTCCCAGCACGGCAGGTCATTACCGCAATCTTTTGTGGCGCTACACCTGGTACAGCAACAACGACGATACCAACGCCGGCAGCGTGGGCACGCACAGAGGGGTCAGCTGCGGCGAAACCCTGTTCAGCTGCAATACTCAGCGCTACGTGGAACGCGTCAACGCCCTGGGCCTGTGCGGCTATACGGACTGGCGCTTGCCCACCCTGTCAGAGCTTTACTCCCTGGGTCATTTCGGGCGTGCATTGCCGCCTGCGGTGGACCCAGACGCCTTCCCTGATACGAACACTCTGGCCAGCACCGGCGCCATATACTGGTCCGGAACGCCGAGCGCAACTGACCAGGATCGTGCCTGGAGAATGCGCTTCCATGACGCTCGGGACAGCATGGCAGCGAAGAGTGCCAGCCACTTCGTGCGCCTGGTTCGGGAGGAGGCGGATATCCCCCCTGCTCTTGTCCTTGCCGACACGGTCGAGACGCGTGACGTTTCCCGAGGTGTCGAGTGTGAGCCGGATATGCACCCCACTGCATCGCAAACCGGATTCGAGACCGGGGGCGTCATTCCGGCAGGTTATGCCTGCCAGAAGGGAACGGGTTTATTGTGGCGGCGTTGCCCGCTGGGATTGGCCTGGGATGCAGTTAGTTCCTCCTGTCAGGAGGCGGTTGCCGAGGTGGCTTCGTGGCGAGACACTCTGGGTTCAGTGAGTGCGCTGAGCGAGGCTGGTGGAAATTGGCGGCTGCCCAACATCAAGGAACTGAACTCCATCATTGAGCGCCGCTGCTCAAACCCTGCGGTCGATACGCGGGTGTTTCCTGTCATACCCGCAGGCACGATCTGGTCGGCATCCCCGGTGGCGGCCAATCCCGCCAGTGTCTGGTCTGCCCAGTTGAATGTGACCAGTGGCGGGGATGATGACAGTGGGGCGGGGGATCTGGGTTCTGCCCTGATCGTGCGCGATGACGCAGTGACTTGCCCGCCTTGATCCTGTGTCGGGGAGGGCTCCCCGGCCCTGGGTGTTGGCGTGATGGTGTCGCGCCGGCCGTCACCTGAGTCTCCGCTCCATGCGGAGCTCAGGCCGCCGGCGTGACGGGTGTCGATTGGACAAAACACCCCTAAATCGCGTAAAATTCAACGTATTAAATCCCCTGTCCATCCAATCCCCGGCGGGATAGCTGTCTCGATCATCGTCCCGCTCGTCCCATGCGCGCCGGAGGTTTTCCCTTGAGTTTTACACCCGCCCTGCTGGCACTTGAAGACGGCAGTCTGTTCCATGGCATCTCCATCGGTGCCCCGGGCCAGACCGTTGGAGAGGTGGTGTTCAACACCGCCATGACCGGGTACCAGGAGATCCTCACGGATCCGTCCTACGCCCGTCAGATCGTCACCCTGACCTACCCTCATATCGGCAACACCGGCGTGAACCCGGAGGACGAGGAGTCCGGCGCGGTTCATGCGGCGGGGCTGGTGATCCGCGACCTGCCGCCGCTGGTGAGCAGCTGGCGCAGCCGGGAGTCCCTGCCGGACTATCTGACCCGTTTCGGGGTGGTGGCCATCGCCAATATCGATACCCGGCGCCTGACCCGCATCCTGCGGGAGAAGGGTGCCCAGAACGGCTGCATCATGGCCGGCGATATCGACGAGAAGGCGGCCCTGGAGGCGGCACGGGGTTTCCCCGGCCTCAAGGGTATGGACCTGGCCAGGGAGGTCACCACGGATCACGCCTATGACTGGACCGAAGGCACCTGGCGACTGGAGGGTGGCCACGCCCCGGCGCCCGCCGAAAGTCCCTATAAGGTGGTGGCCTACGACTTCGGTGTGAAACGCAATATCCTGCGCATGCTGGTGGACCGAGGCTGTCAGGTCACCGTGGTGCCCGCCCAGACCCCGGCATCCGAGGTCATGGACATGCAGCCCGATGGCGTGTTCCTGTCCAACGGTCCCGGCGACCCGGAGCCCTGCGACTACGCCATCTCCGCCATCCGCGAGATCGTGGAGGCGGGTGTGCCCACCTACGGTATCTGCCTGGGTCATCAGTTGCTGGGCCTGGCCAGTGGCGCCCGCACGGTGAAGATGAAGTTCGGTCACCACGGGGCCAACCACCCGGTGCAGGACCTGGACAGCAAACGGGTCATGATCTCCAGCCAGAACCACGGTTTTGCCGTGGATGAAAAGACCCTGCCCGACAACCTGACGGCCACCCACCGGTCCCTGTTCGACGGCACCCTGCAGGGTATTGCCCGAACCGACCGTCCGGCCTTCAGTTTCCAGGGCCACCCCGAGGCGAGCCCCGGCCCCCACGACGTGGCGCCGCTGTTCGACCGATTCATCGATTTAATGCAAAACCGATAAGCCACAGAGGACACAGAGGTCACAGAGCAAGTGCGGAGTTTTTTCATCTCTGTGACCTCTGTGTCCTCTGTGGCTAAGTGAAAACAAAATGCCAAAACGTACAGATATCAATAGCATTCTCATCATCGGTGCCGGCCCGATCATCATCGGCCAGGCCTGTGAGTTCGATTACTCCGGTGCCCAGGCCTGCAAGGCCCTGCGCGAGGAGGGTTACCGGGTCATCCTGGTGAACTCCAACCCGGCCACGATCATGACCGACCCGGAGATGGCGGACGCCGTCTACATCGAGCCGGTGGAGTGGCAGACCGTGGCGCGCATCATCGAGCGCGAAAAGCCCGACGCCATCCTGCCCACCATGGGCGGCCAGACGGCGCTCAACTGCGCCCTGGACCTGGCCAAGCACGGCGTGCTGAAGAAGCACAACGTGGAGCTGATCGGCGCCAGCGAAGACGCCATCGACATGGCCGAGGACCGGCAGCGTTTCCGGGATGCGATGACCGAGATCGGTCTCGAATCCCCGATTGCCTACGTGGTCAACTCCTGGGAGGAGGCCCTGGAGGCGCAGCCCAAGATCGGCTTCCCGGTGATCATCCGTCCGTCCTTCACCATGGGCGGCAGCGGCGGCGGTATTGCCTACAACCGCGATGAGTACGAGGACATCGTCAAGCGCGGCCTGGATCTTTCGCCCACCAACGAGGTGCAGGTGGAGGAGTCCGTGCTGGGCTGGAAGGAATTCGAGATGGAGGTTGTGCGCGACAAGGCGGACAACTGCATCATCATCTGCTCCATCGAGAACCTGGATCCCATGGGTATCCACACCGGTGATTCCATCACCGTGGCCCCGGCCCAGACGCTCACGGACAAGGAATACCAGATCATGCGCAACGCCTCCGTGGCGGTGCTGCGCAAGATCGGCGTGGACACCGGCGGCTCCAACGTGCAGTTTGCCGTGAACCCCGATGATGGCCGCCTGGTGGTCATCGAGATGAATCCCCGTGTGTCCCGCTCCTCGGCCCTGGCCTCCAAGGCCACCGGTTTCCCCATCGCCAAGGTGGCGGCTAAGCTGGCCGTGGGCTACACCCTGGATGAACTGCGCAACGAGATCACCGGTGGCGTGACCCCGGCCTCCTTCGAACCGTCCATCGACTACGTGGTCACCAAGATCCCGCGCTTCACCTTCGAGAAATTCCCCCAGGCCGAGGCCAAGCTGACCACCCAGATGAAGTCCGTGGGTGAGGTTATGGCCATCGGTCGCAGCTTCCAGGAGTCCTTTAACAAGGCACTGAGAGGCCTGGAGACCGGGGCCGACGGTCTCAACGAGATGATGGATATCAACGACCCGGAAGCGGAGAACGTGGTGCGCCAGCAGCTGGTGGCCAATGGTCCGGAACGTATCTGGTACGTGGGCGATGCCTTCCGCCTGGGACTGAGCATTGAGCAGGTCCACGAGCTGACCCAGATCGACCGCTGGTTCCTGGCCCAGATCAACGAGATCGTCTTCTGCGAGCAGGGCCTTCGGGACCGCAAGCTCAAGGACCTGGATCGACTCGCCATGCTCGATCTCAAGCGCCGCGGCCTGTCCGATCGCCGCCTGGCCAGCCTGCTGGGCGAAAAGGAGAAGGCGGTGCGTGAATACCGCCATTCCCTGAAGGTGCATCCGGTGTACAAGCGCGTGGATACCTGCGCGGCTGAGTTCGCCTCCAGTACCGCCTACATGTACTCAAGCTATGACGAGGAGTGCGAGGCCGATCCCTCCGACCGGGAAAAGATCATGGTCCTGGGCGGCGGTCCCAACCGCATCGGCCAGGGTATCGAGTTCGACTACTGCTGCGTGCACGCTGCGCTCGCCATGCGCGAGGACGGCTACGAGACCATCATGGTCAATTGCAACCCGGAGACCGTGTCCACCGACTACGACACCTCCGATCGCCTGTACTTCGAGCCCCTGACCCTGGAGGACGTGCTGGAAGTGGTGGCCATCGAGAAGCCCAAGGGCGTGATCGTGCAGTACGGTGGCCAGACCCCGCTGAAGCTGGCCCGTGACCTGGAGGCCGCCGGTGTGCCCATCATCGGTACCAGCCCGGACTCCATCGACCTGGCGGAGGATCGGGAGCGCTTCCAGCAACTGATCGACAAACTGGAGCTGATCCAGCCTCCCAACCGCACTGCGCGCAGTGTGGAGGATGCCATCAAGAAGGCCGAGGAGATCGGCTATCCCGTGGTGGTGCGCCCCTCCTATGTGCTGGGTGGCCGGGCCATGGAGATCGTCTACAACGAGGAGGATCTGCGTCGTTACATGCGTGACGCCGTGCAGGTCTCCAATGATGCACCGGTGCTGCTGGACCGCTTCCTGGACGATGCCGTGGAAGTGGACGTGGACGCCATTTGCGACGGCGAAGACGTGCTCATCGGCGGCGTCATGCAGCACATCGAGCAGGCGGGCGTGCATTCCGGTGATTCGGCCTGCTCCCTGCCGCCCTATTCACTGGATGCGGATGTGCAGGATCGTCTGCGTGAGCAGGTGCGCAAGATGGCCTTCGGCCTGAAGGTGGTGGGCCTGATGAACACCCAGTTCGCCGTGCAGGGTGACAAGATCTTCGTGCTGGAGGTCAATCCCCGTGCCTCCCGCACCGTGCCCTTCGTCTCCAAGGCCATCGGCAAGCCCCTGGCCAAGATCGCGGCCCGCTGCATGGCCGGTCGCAGTCTCAAGGAGCAGAACGTGGGAGGGGAAGTCATCCCCGCCTACTATTCGGTGAAGGAAGCGGTGTTCCCGTTCATCAAGTTCCCGGGGGTGGATACCATCCTGGGCCCGGAGATGAAGTCCACCGGCGAGGTGATGGGCATGGGTCGCAGCTTTGCCGAGGCCTTCGCCAAGAGCCAGCTGGGTGCCGGGGTAAACCTTCCCGCCCGGGGCAAGGCCTTCGTCAGCGTGCGCGAGGCGGACAAGGGCGGCGTGGCCGAAGTGGGCAAGATGCTGGTGGAGCAGGGTTTCCAGGTGATCGCCACCCGGGGGACCGCCGAGATCCTCAAGGCGGCGGGCATCGATTGCACGCCGGTCAACAAGGTCACCGAGGGCCGCCCGCACATCGTGGACATGATCAAGAACGATGAGATCAGCCTGATCGTGAACACCACGGAAGGTCGCCAGGCCATCGCGGATTCCTTCACCATTCGCCGTGAGGCCCTGCAGCACAAGGTGAGCTACACCACCACCCTGGCCGGTGCCCTGGCCACCGTCTCTGCGCTGAGCTACCTGGCCCACGAAGAGGTCTACAGGCTGCAAGACATGCACGAGGAGAATCGGTGATGAGCAAGACACCGCTGACCGTGGCTGGCGCCAACAAGCTCAAGAGCGAGTTGCAGCGCCTCAAGAGTGAGGACCGCCCCCGGGTGATCAATGCCATTGCCGAGGCCCGTGCCCACGGCGATCTCAAGGAGAATGCCGAGTACCACGCTGCTCGCGAACAGCAGGGCTTTATCGAGGGACGTATCAAGGATATCGAGGCCAAGCTGTCCAATGCCCAGATCATTGATGTGACGACCCTGAACGCCGGTGGCAAAGTGGTGTTCGGCGCTACCGTGGAGTTGTCAGACGAGGAAACCGGTAAAGAGGTGACCTACCAGATCGTCGGCGACGACGAGGCGGACATCAAGCAGGGTATGATCTCGGTGAATTCCCCCATCGCCCGCGCCTTGATCGGCAAGGAAGAGGGCGATGTGGTGACGGTCAAGGCCCCGGGCGGGGACAAGGACTACGAGATCGTTGCGGTGAAATATATCTAAGAGGCAAGAGACAAGTAGGGGTGCGCGGCTTCGTTTTAATCTGCAGATAAACGAAGTATCCGCAGCCTTTCTTACCTCTAGAAACTTGTCTCTAGAACTCTATTACCGGCTTCTTTAGATTGCGTTTGAACAGGGTGGCGATAAACCCGATGCGCTGGACCAGGTCTGCACCGGTCTGTTTGCAGATGTGTTCCACTGCGCTGCTGCGTTCGTCCCGGTCGGCCACGTTGACCTTCACCTTGATGAGCTCGTGGTGTTCCAGGGCCAGGTTGATCTCTTCCATGACGTTGTCGGTGAGGCCCTTCTGGCCCACGATGACGATGGGCTTGCGGGGGTGGGCCAGGGTGCGGAGCTGTTTGCGTTGTCGGTCGGTGAGGGCCATGGTGTCGCTGGGGTCTCTTTAAAAACCGGGAGCTTAGCATGGGTTGGGGCTTCTGGCTTTAAGGAAGGTCAAAGGCAGAGGCAAAGTCGCAGGCAGAGTCAAAGTCAAAGGCTTCCGATCCGGCTTGCAGCCGGCTCGGGTTACTTATCTTTGCTTGTCCAAAGAAAGTAACCAAAGAAAAGACACCCGGCTTTCTCGCCCCTGCGGGGTGCCCTGCGCGCGGGGGTGTTCCGGGGAGGTCGGCTGACAGGCCGTCCCTGGCCTGACAGCCGACGCGCCGCGTCCTTGCGGCGCCCCTATCGGGCTTTAACCCCGGAACACCCCCGTGCTCGGCGAGAAAACGGTGGTA
>SR_TP_S13solDRAFT_1000805_pt1 | contig 11207 bp, 8 predicted proteins | sample SodReaTP_S13sol_FD_11159 | JGI IMG/M metagenome (IMG submission 11159) | reverse complement strand
GAGCCGACGGCCGCGAACGATTCCGGCTCGAACGCCTCGGGCCGTCGGTAATCCGGACCGGCGGCGCAAGCCACCACGAGGGTGAGCGTGATCAGGATCGCCATCGGCTTATGCATGGAACTCTCCCGCCTGCAGGTCGGAGTCGGGGCCAGGCAGCGACAGTTGTTGCCGAGCTCGCGCCAGCGGCCGCCCACCCGAGAGGCTGCGCAGGGCGACGTAGAACACCGGCGTGAGGAACAGACCGAACACAGTCACGCCCAGCATCCCGAAGAACACCGAGATGCCCAGGGCCTGGCGCACTTCCGCGCCGGCACCGGTGGCCAGCATCAGCGGGACGACCGCCGCGGTGAAGGTGATCGAGGTCATGATGATCGGACGCAGGCGCAGGCGGCAGGCCTCCAGCGCGGCCTCGACCGTGGCGCGGCCCTGCTGTTCGAGCTCGCGCGCAAATTCCACGATCAGGATGGCGTTCTTGCAGGCCAGCGCGATCAGCACCACCAGCCCGACCTGGACGAAGATGTTGTTGTCGCCGCCGGTCAGCCATACGCCGAGCAGCGCCGAAAGCATGCACATCGGCACGATCAGGATCACCGCCAGTGGCAGGATCCAGCTCTCGTAGAGCGCGGCCAGCACCAGGAACACCAGCAGGATGGCCAGCGGAAAGATCAGCCAGGCCGCTCCGCTCTGGCTGGCCTGCTGAAAGCTCAGGTCGGTCCACTCGAAGGTCATGCCGGCCGGAAGGATCCGGTCGCCGATACCCTGCAGGGCCGCCATGGCCTGGGCCGAGGACAATGCCCGCGGGTCGGCCTCGCCGGCCAGGTCGGCGGCGGGGAAGCCGTTGTAGCGCAACACCGGGTCGGGCCCGAAGCTCTCGCCAAGCGACACCATCGAGCCGATCGGCACCATATCGCCGCTGGCGTTTCGGGTGCGTAGCTGCGCGATGTCCTGGATGCTGTCGCGGAAGGGAGCATCGGCCTGGACCATCACTTGCCAGGTTCGGCCGAAACGGTTGAAGTCGTTGACGTAGGTCGAGCCCAGGTAGGTCTGCAGTGTGGCGAACAGCTCGTCGATACGCACCCCCTGCGCCTTGGCCTTGTGGCGGTCGACCTCGGCGTCGAGCTGGGGCACGTTGGACTGGTAGCTGGAGATGGGGAAACCGAAGCCGGCCGTCTGCACGACCGTGCCCTGGAAGGCATTGACCGCGTTCTGCAGCGCGCCGTAGCCCAGCCCGGCACGATCCTCGATGAACAGCTGGAAGCCCGAGCCGCTGCCCAGTCCCTGGATCGGCGGCGGCATGAAGGAGAACGCCTGGCCGCCCTTGAGCTGCGAGATGCCCTGGTTGATGTGGGCATTGATCTCCTCGGCGCTCAGCTCGCGTTCGGAAGAGTGCGACAGCGGGAAGAACGCCACGCCGGTGTTGGACGTGTTGGTGAACTGCAGGCCGTTGAGCCCGGGAAAGGCCACCGCGTGCTCGACCCCTTCGATCCCGGTGGCGATATCGATCACTTCCTGGAGCATGGCGTCGGTGCGGTTGAGGGAAGCACCCTCGGGCAGCCTGACGCCGGCCATCAGGTACATCTTGTCCTGCACCGGCAGAAAGCCGCCGGGCACGGTCTGGAACATTGCGGCCGTCCCGGCCAGCAAGAGCGCGTATACGGCGAACACCGCGCCTGGACGCCTCAGCGAGGACGACACCGCGACCCGATAGCGCTCCGACGATGCGTTGAACAGGCGATTGAAGGGCCGGAACAGCCAGCCGAACAGCGCGTCCATGATGCGCGTGAGCCGGTCCTTCGGCGCGCCGCGCGGCTGCAGCAGTCGTGCCGCCAGGGCCGGCGAGAGCGTCAGCGAGTTGATCGTCGAGATCACCGTCGAGATCGCGATGGTCACGGCGAACTGCCGGTAGAACTGACCGGTGACGCCATCGAGAAAGGCCATCGGCACGAACACCGCGCACAGCACCAGGCCGATGGCGACGATCGGGCCCGACACCTCGCGCATGGCCTGGTGGGCAGCGGCCAGCGGGCTCAGTCCTTCCTCGATGTTGCGCTCGACGTTTTCGACGACGACGATGGCGTCGTCGACAACAATGCCGATCGCCAGCACCAGGCCGAACAGCACCAGGCTGTTGATCGAGTAGCCCAGCAACAGCAATGCGGCAAACGTGCCCACGACGGACACCGGTACCGCCAGCAGGGGAATGATGGAGGCGCGCCAGGTCTGCAGGAACAGGGTCACGACCAGCACGACCAGCAGTACGGCCTCGAGCAGGGTCTTGACCACGGCGCGGATGGACTCGCTGACGAAGATCGTGGTGTCATAGACCGTGCGGTACTCGACCCCTTGCGGGAAATGCTGCGCCAGCTCGTCCATCGCCTCGACGACCTGTTGTCGGATCTGCAGGGCGTTGGCGCCCGGCGCCTCGAATACGCCGATGGCCACCGCCTCCTGGCCGTCGAGGCGCGAGCGCAGGCTGTAGCTGCTTGCACCCAGTTCGATGCGGGCGACATCGTCGAGCGTCACGATCTCGCCCTGTGCGCCGGTCTTGAGAACGATCCGACCGAACTCCTCGGCCGTCTCCAGGCGACCGCGGGCGTTGATCAGGGTGAGGAAGTCGCTGCCGGGCATCGGCTCGGCGCCGAGTTGGCCGGCGGAGACCTGCACGTTCTGCTCGCGCATGGCCTGCACCACATCGCTACCCGTCAGACCCCGCGCCGCCACCTTCTGGGGGTCCAGCCAGACGCGCATGGCGTAGTCGCCGCCACCGAAGATCTGTGCGTCGCCCACGCCGGGTATGCGGGCCAGGCGATCGCGCACGTGCAGCCGTGCGTAGTTGCGCAGGTAGAGCGTGTCGTAGCGGTCGTCGGGCGAGACCAGGTGCACCACCATCAGGAAGGTCGGCGACTGCTTCCGGGTGGTCACACCCTGGCGGCGCACGGCTTCGGGCAGGCGCGCCAGGGACTGGCTGACGCGGTTCTGCACGCGCACGGTGGCGTCATCCGGGTCAGTGCCGGGCCGGAAGGTCACGGTCATCTGCAGCACGCCGTCGGAGCCGGCCACCGACTTGTAGTACATCAGGTCCTCGACGCCGCTGATGGATTCCTCCAGCGGCGTGGCGACGGTATCGGCGATTTCCTTGGGGTTCGCACCGGGGTAGACGGTCTGGACCATCACCGAGGGCGGCACCACATCGGGGTACTCGCTGACCGGCAGGCTGGGTATCGCGATCAGGCCGACGGCGAAGATCACGATCGACAACACCGCCGCGAAGATCGGTCGTTCGAGAAAGAATCGGGAAAAATTCATGGACAAGGGCTCCTCGTGGCGGTGCTGCGTGCCACCGCCGCTGCGTGCAATGTTCCGGAATTCGCGACCGCTTCTTCGCGGCCGCTCAGGCTAGTTGCGGTTCATGGCGATGGCCTGGTCGTGCTCTTCGTCGGTCTCGGCGCGCATGGCCACGAAGTTGGGATCGACCGGCATGCCCGCGCCATGGATCCTGAGCGTGCCGTCGATGACCACGTGATCGCCCTCCTGCAAGCCGTCCGCGATCACCACAAGCCCGCCCGCATCCTTTCCCGGCCGGACCGGCCGCCGTTCGACCGTGTTGTTGTCGGCCAGTACGTAGACATAACGCCGGTCCTGATCCGTGAGCACGGCCTTGCGGTCGACCAGCACTGCCCGTTCCAGTTCGGACACCGGCATGTCCACGCGCGCGAACTGGCCCGGCCGAAGCCTTCCGTCGGGATTGGGAAGCACGGCACGGAAGTTCAGCGTGCCGGTGCTCGTGTCCAGGCGGTTGTCGACATAGTCCAGCCGCCCCGTACGCGGCATTCCGTCGTCGCCTTCGAGGCTCACGGCCACCAGGGTGCCGGCTTTCGGGTCGAGCAGTGACAGACTGCCCAGCCCGGCCGACTCGTTGCTGTCGAAGTACACGTGTAGCGGATCAACCGAGACGATGGTGGTCAGCAGGCTCTGGTCGGCGTTGGCCAGGTTGCCCCTGGTGACCAGTGCACGGCCGGCACGGCCCGTGACCGGCGCGGTCACCCGCGTGTAGCCGAGGTCGAGTTCGGCCGTGTCCAGTGCCGCTTCGGCCATGCTCACGCGAGCCTGCGCCCGCGCCAGCGCCGCCTGGCGCTGGTCGTACTCCTCGCGCGATACGGCGCGGTCTTCCATCAGGCGTCGGGCGCGCTCGGCTTCCTGTTCCGCGAGGTTCGCCTGCGCGAGCGCATCTTCCAGATCCGCCCGGGCCGCCTTGACCCGCGCCTCGTAAGGGCGTGGATCGATCCGGAACAGCACGTCTCCGGTCTCGACCAGTTCGCCCTCTTCGAAAGCGACTTCCTGAATGTAGCCGCTCACCCGCGGCCGCAGAGCGACGGTTTCCGGCGCCACCAGGCGGCCGGTAAACGTCTCGCGCAGGGTCACGGGTTCCACCAGCACCTGCGCCACATCCACCTGCGGAGCCGGCGGGGCCTGCTCGGCCTGCCCGCTGGCTTCGCAGCCGACCACGACGGCGCCAACTGCGACCCAGAGCAAGGTATCGAGGAGAAGATCCCTGGCACGCGGCTTGTCTGATTCGAAACTCTGCATCGTTCCTGCTCCTGGATGGTTGATTCGCGTCGAAGCGACGCTGTTCCTTTCCGAGTCGTTCACCGGCTGCGGGATTCGACACCGGGCAGCCGATGATTCGGGCCTGTTCGAGTGATGCAAAGTATGGAAGGAGGCGGTTCCGGGACGGTAGCAGGATACTGCTGCGTGATTGCCCGATCCTGCAGGAGTGAAGTCAGGACCCGGTCCGACGGACTCATCAGGACCGACGCCAGCGGAAATGCTTCACTCTGGCAAAATACCGATAAAGCAATCGCTTATGATTCAATCCGCTACATGAGAAAAAAGCGATAAACAACACCCGCTTGCCTGTTCCTGCCCATTGATTGCCTATTTCTGTCAATTTTGGTGCAAGTCGGTGGGCGCCACGGGTGGCGCGCCGTATACTGCACCTCGACCCAGACTCATCGAACGGGGAGCGCCCCATGCAGGCAGCCACTACCACGACCCCGCCCGGCTCCGAGGCGCGGATCAATCCCAGGCTCGTTGAACTCGCTACGAGGCTCACCCACGGGTCCGGTCAGCACGACACCGGCATTCCCGGGCTGACCCTCTTTCGAGCCGACCAGGCGCTCACCTGCCACTGGAGCGTGTGCGAACCGTCCCTGTGCTTCTTCATTCAGGGGCGCAAACGCGTGTCCTTCGGCGACCAGGACATCGAGTTTTCGTCGCTGACCTACATGGTCAACAACGTCCACCTCCCCGTTCAGTCCGGAACTCTGGAGGCTTCGCCCGAACAGCCCTACCTGGCCGCGAAGATCGTGATCGATCCCAAGGAAGTCGCCGAACTCATCCTCGAGTTCGGCGACCGGCTGCCCGCCCCGGAGAAGGACAGCGAGTGCCCCGTCGGTTCCTGCGGCCTGTGCCGAACCTCGATGGGCGAGGACACCCAGCAAGCGCTCCAGCGCCTGCTCGAACTGCTCGAGAAGCCCGACGATATCCCGGTGCTCGCGCCCCTGGCCCGGCGGGAAATCCTCTACCGCGCGATGATGGGCGAACTCGGCCCGCGAATCCGAAAGTTCGCCACCAGCGACACCCAGGCCAATCGCATTTCGCAAGTCGTCACGATCCTGAAGGAACGCTTTGCCGAACCCCTGCGCGTGGCCGAACTGGCCGAGCAGGCCAACATGAGCGAATCCTCGCTGTTCCACACCTTCAAGCGCGTCACCCGGATGTCGCCGCTGCAGTTCCAGAAGAAGCTGCGCCTGCACGAAGCCCGCCGCCTGATGCTGGCCGAAGGCCTGGAAGCGGCCGCGGCCAGCTATCGAGTGGGCTACGAAAGCCCTTCGCAGTTCAACCGGGAGTACAGTCGCCTGTTCGGGGCACCTCCACGGACGGATGTCAGCAAGCTGCGCGGGCTGGGCGAATCCATTCCGGCCTAGGGGGCTCCGAACAACTCTGCGCGGGCGCGACGGGTCTTTGCGCGAGGCTCCGGTTCGGCTTTGGCGGCCTGCGGGCGCCGTGAGTACCGAACGGGCAAGTTCCGAAGCATAGGCATTTGGTACAGAAACGCTTGCCTTGTGTGCGAATTACATATAGCATTACTATATATCTTTCGTGGTTCATTCCATCGTTGTGAACAAGCAAATCATCAGTGGCCTGTCCCGAATCGCCATCTTCCTCCGGTCGCAGGAGTGGAAGAAGGCCGGCCAGATGAACCTGACGGCAACTCAGGGACAGGTGCTTTCGCTGCTGGCTGCGCGCGGGCCTGCGCGTATCGGCACCGTCGCCGAGGGTCTGGCCGTGGCCCAGCCGACCGCCACGAACGCAGTCGGCGCGCTGGTGCGAAAGGGCCTGATCGAAAAGCGAGTCGACCCGGCCGACGCGCGGGCGGCCCTGCTGCACCTCACTCGTGCGGGAAGCGACAAGGCACGCGAGATCTCGGGCTGGCCGGAGGCCTTGCAGGCCGCGGTGGACGAGCTCGACGCGGCTGAGCGTGCCGCCTTTCTTCGCAGTCTGACCAGGATAATTCGCTCGCTGCAGCGCCAGCGCGCGATTCCCGTTCAGCGCATGTGCGCCACCTGCGTGCATTTTCGGCCGAACGTCCACGACGACGCCGATGCTCCCCATCACTGCGCCTTCGTCGACGCCGCCTTCGGGGACGCGCAGCTGCGCCTCGACTGCGGCGATCACGAAGCGCTCCCGGACGAGCGGGCCGTCGCCACCTGGCGGCGGTTCGTGGATGCCGGGAGTGCCAACGAGACGGACGCCCCATCCGCGGCAACGGATGAGGCGTCCTGATGACCCGGAACCCTTGGGTGCCGGGCCACATGTCAACCCGCCTCAGCAAAGACAGGAGACAACACAATGATGACATACCAACCCTCGCGGCACACCCTGTGGGCTGCCGCCGCCCTGGCCGTCGCCGGCCTGCACTCGACCAACCCGGCCCGAGCCCATGACGGACACGAAGGAGGCATCCACGCACAAGCCTCGGAGTCGGTGGCCGCGCCGTTCGATATCGTGCATGCCAAGATCAGCACCGAAGACAACGTGGCCACCTTCCACATGGCCGTCTCGGGAGATGCGGGAAGCAGCCGCCCCGCCGCGTCGGGCAAGCTCGCCGGCAGCGACGTGTTTTCCTACGTGTGGCCGACTTCGATCGACCCCTACGAAGTCGGCTTCGAACGCGAAGTCGGCATCCTGGCCCTGGCCGTGACCGCCCACCCGGACTTCGACGACACGCCGCTGTTCGACGAGAACGGCGACGGCATCTTCGACAACGACGGCGATGTCTGGCACAGCCACTGGGTAGTGCTCGGGCCGGACGATGCCTGCGGCGAGGGCGCATTGAAGGTGATCGACATCCCCGAAGGCGCAAAGCCGCGCCTGCCAAGGACCTGGCCCGGCCTGCCCATCCTGATCGACAGCCCCGGCTGGGATCCGTCGATCGGCGACGATACGGTCGAGGTCCGGGTACCGTTCGACGACATCGCCGTGATCGACGAGGCCAGCTTCGACGGCGTCACCGCCGGCCTGCGCGTCAACGAAAGCGTGCACGCACCGCTGCTTTGCGTGGTGGATGTCTTCGACATCGCCTCCGGCGACCTCAGCCTGCCGGGGCGGACCAACCAATAAGCCCATGCGGACCGGCCGGCGCCGCCTCGGGGTGGCGCCGGTTTCTGTTGTTTGATTCTCCCCACGAAGTCTTGTGGGAATCCGATGCACGAACCCATTCCCCTCCCGACAGAATCCTTATTTCATCATCTTTCCGCGAAAACCGTTACGTTGTCCGCGGGAAGTCTTCGGGGCGAATCGTTTCGGCCCAGAACGTATCCCTTGCCGGCCAGGCGGCTGCTGCACGTCGGCGGCTGGTGAGCCCAATCCTGCAATCACATCTCGTCGGGTATATCCGGCTCGACCAGCCTCGACAGCAGGTCGAGGGATTCCTGCCAGCCGAGGTGGCAGTGATCCACGGGGATGGCGTCGGGCAGGCCTTCCTGCGTGATCATCACGTCCGTTCCGCACGACACCTCGCGCAACTCGACCGTCACCTTCATCTCGCCCGGGACGTTCGGATCGTCGAACTTGTCGGTAGAGACGATTCTTTCGTTCTCGACAAGCTCCAGGAATTCGCCGCCGAAGGTGTGGGTCTGGCCCGTGCCGAAGTTGATGAAGGACATCTTGAACGTCCCGCCGGGCTCGGCCTTGTGGTGGTGAATCCTGCAGGTGAAACCATTCGGCGCATTCCACTTCACGATGGCATCGGGTTCGAGGAAGGCGCGGTAAACGCGCTCCCGCGGGGCCGCGAAGACGCGGTGGATGTGGACGGTGTTGGGCATGTCGACTTTCTCCCGATTGCTGGTTCTCGTAATGGTTGATCGAATCGCGGTGCCAGAATTCGACAACTAGTCCAGCCGCTTGTTGAAGCGCAGCGTCGCCAGCAGCAGGAACACGCCGAAGAAGGCCAGCAGCGGCCAGATCTCGGCATGCAGGTCTGCCAGGTCGGCGCCACGGACCAGGATGCCGCGCGAAAGGCGCACGAAGTGCGTCAGGGGTATGACCTCGCCGATCCACTGTGCCACGCGGGGCATGCCGTCGAAGGGAAACATGAAGCCCGACAGCAGGATCGAGGGCAGGAAGGTGAACACCGTCAGCTGGATGGCCTGGAACTGGGTCCTGGCCAGGGTGGAGACCAGCAGCCCGAGCGCCAGTGCAGCGAGGATGAAAACCGATGCGGCCAGGTAGAGGTCGCCCACTTTGCCACGCACGGGCACATCGAAAAGATACTGGCTGACCCACAGGATCAGGGTGACCTGGATCAGCCCGATGATGACGTAGGGAATGATCTTGCCCAGCATCAGCTCGGCCGACTTGACCGGCGTGGTGATCAGCAGTTCCAGGTTGCCGCGCTCGCGTTCTCGCACGATGGCGATGGCCGTGAACAGCACCATGGTCAGGTGCAGGATCACGCCGATCAGGGCCGGGACGATGTTGACCGGCGAGCGGCCTTCGGGATTGTAATAGGTGCGTGCTTCGAACAGATTCGGCGGTTGTTGCTGCCCCGGCAGCGGCATGCTGGCCAGCCGCCGGAGGATGCCTTCGACGGTCGGATCGGAGCCGTTGATCAGGAGTTGTCCGGCGGGACGATTGCCGTCGATCAATCTTCTTTCGAAGTCGTGGGGAAGGTAGATGCCCGCGTCGATCTCACCGGCGTCCAGCAGGGCTTCCAGTTCTTCCGGGCCGGCTGCCGAGCGGGTCACCTTCACGATCTGGCTGGCTTCGGCGGCGGCGACGAGCTGTCGCGACAGGCTGGTATTGGCATGGTCGGCGACGGCGGCCGTGACATTTCGCACGTCCAGATCGATGGCGTAGCCGAACAGCAGGATCTGCAGCAGCGGCACGCCGATGATCATGCCGAAGGTCAGGCGGTCGCGCTTGAGCTGGCGTACTTCCTTGCCGGAGATCGCGAGCAGTCTATGCAGCATCGGCCCGATCCCCACGATCGTGAAGGCGTGTGGCGGCGACGAACACATCTTCGAGATTGGCGATCACCTGCTCGACCGCACCACCGATGCCGGCTTCTTCCAGTGCATCGCGGATAAGCGCGGCCGGGTCGTCGATGCGCCGGTCGGTCAGCGCGTGCAGGCGGGTTCCCAGCTGCGCAACGCTGTGCACGCCCTCGGTCGCCTCGAGGCAATCGCGGGCATGCCGGGATGATGCGGTTTCGATTTCGACCACGCCGGCGCCGATGTCGCGCACCAGGTCGCGCGGGCGGCCCTCCGCCACCAACCGGCCGCGATCGAGAATGGCCAGCTCGTGGCAGCGTTCGGCCTCGTCCATGTAGTGGGTGGAGACGAGCACGGTCGTGCCCTGTTCGACCAGCTCGAAGAGGATGTCCCAGAAATCGCGGCGACTCTGCGGATCGACCGCCGAGGTCGGCTCATCGAGGATCAGCAGGCGGGGCCGGTGCAGGGTCGCGCCGGCCAGGGCCAGGCGCTGCTTCTGCCCGCCGCTCATCGTGCCGGCGAACTGCTTGCGCTGCTCGGTCAGCCAGTACTGCGCCAGGGCGCCGTCGATGCGTTTCTTGAGATCACCTCGCGGCAGGTCGTAGACGGCAGCCAGAAAGCGCAGGTTCTCCTCGACGGTGAGGTCTTCGTAGAGCGAGAACTTCTGCGTCATGTAGCCGATGTGCAGCTTCACCTGTTCGGCCTGACCCGGAACGCGCAAGCCCAGCACTTCGACTTCACCGGCGGTAGGCGTGAGCAGGCCGCAGAGCATCCGGATGGTGGTCGACTTGCCCGAGCCGTTGGGGCCGAGAAAGCCGTAGATGGCCGCCTCGGGAATCTGCAGGTGGACCTCGTCGACCGCGGTCAGCGACCCGAAGCGCTTGGTCAGGCCCTTTGCGTCGATGGCGATCGACCTATTCATCGCCGCCGCCGCGAGGATCGCCGGGCGTGATGGCGCGGACCGGTATTCCGCTGGGCAGATCCGCCGCGTTCTCCAGATCGATCTCGGCCAGATAGCTCAAGCGGCCGGCGTCGTGTTCGGTCAGGGCGTAGTAAGGCGTATAGGCCGCGTTCGTGGCCAGGTAGCGGACGCTCCCGCTCCGCTCGCCGTGACCGTCGATTCGAACCCGCACCGTCTCGCCCGGACGAAACCGGCGATGCAGTTCGGCGGGGACATAGACGCGAGCGTACGGCGGCTGGTCGACGGCGCGCATCAGTGCCAGTGTCTCGCCGACGCGGGGCGTTTCGCCCAGCTCGAAAGTCAACGCTTCGACACGGGCCGCGCGCGCAGCGGTCACGATCAGGCGCTCCAGGCTGAGCTGCTGGCGCCGGACCGCGGCCTCGGCCTCGCGCACCGCCGCGCGGGCCTGGTCGAGCTCCTCTACCGTCGTACCCTCCACAAGCGCAGCCAGCGCGGCGCGAGCAGCGTCATGTTCTCCCACAGCCTGGTCGCGAGCGTTTCGGGCGCTGTCGAGCTGGCTTTCGCTGGCCAGACTGCGCCGCTCGAGACTTTCCACGCGCCGCAGTTCCTGCCGGGCGGTGGCCAGGGCGGACTCGGCCGCGGCCAGGCGGGCGCGAGCCTCGTCGATGGCTTCCTGTCGCGGACCGCGCAGCAATTCGTCCAGGCGCCGCCGAACGCGATCGGCGGCCGCC
>SR_TP_S13solDRAFT_1000804_pt1 | contig 11214 bp, 9 predicted proteins | sample SodReaTP_S13sol_FD_11159 | JGI IMG/M metagenome (IMG submission 11159) | reverse complement strand
GTGTGGGACGAGTTCGTCAGCCTGTGGCTGGTGCTGGTCTGCATTCCCGCCGACTGGGCGTGGTGGCTGGGCGGTTTCGTGCTGTTTCGCGTTTTCGACGCCGCCAAGCCCTGGCCGATCGGCTGGCTCGACCGGCGGGTGCACGGCGGACTGGGCGTCATGCTCGACGACCTGCTGGCCGCCGCCTTCACGCTGGCCGTGCTCGCGCTGGTCGGCGGGGTGGTGTGATACGGGTTACGGGTTCAGGGTTCCGTAAACCATGGCCCGCAAACCGTAAACCGCTACCCGAATCATCCGCCCCGAATCGCCAGCCACTCCTCGCGCAACTCGCGCCGGTCCTCATCGAGCGACCCGGGGTCTGACCGTTCCAGCTCCATCAGGTACTGCTCGCGAACCGCCTGCGCGGCCGGCGCGTCGCCGCTCTGGCGCAGTGCATCGAACAAGTGCATCGCCATCGTCAGCGTGGCGCCGTGATCGGCTCCGCGGCGCTCCAGATTGCTCTCGACCGCAGCTTGCAGGGGTTCGACCGCGCCGGCCGCGTCGCCCGAGCCCAGGCGTGCACGGCCCAGCCACCAGGCGCCGGCGGCGGTCAGCGGATGTTCGGCGCCGAGAATTTCGCGGCGCGTGCGATGGACGTGCTCGATGATCGGCAGCGCCTCGTCGTGGCGGTCCATGTCGATCAGGGCATTGGCATGCAGCTCCTCGGCCATCAGCGTATCGAGGTGATCGGGGCCGAGCAGCGAGCGGCGTCGTTCGGCGACCGTGCGCACCGTCTCGAGAGCGTCTTCGGGGCGTTCGATACGAATCATGGCGCTGGCCAGGTTGAGCATGCCGCGCAGGGTGTTGGGATGGTCAGGCCCGTTGATCTCGCGGCTGGCGGCGTTGTGCGTCCGGTAGATCGCGATCGCTTCGTCAACCCGATCAAGGTGGCTGAGCATGTTGCCGACGTTGACCATCACCCGCAGCGTGTTCGGATGACGACGGCCGTGGACCTGCTCATGGATCGAGAGCATTTCACGACTGATCTCGAGCGCCTCTTCGAGCTGCCCGGTCGAGGCCAGCGCCGCGCTGAGATTGCTCAGCGGTCCGGTCAGCCGCGGATCGTCTTCGGGCAGTAGCCGGCGCATGCCCTCGGCCTGGCGGCGAAAATGTTCCAGTGCCTCCTCGACCTGCCCGGAGCGTGCCAGCACGTAACCGACCGAGCCGTGCAGGCCCAGCAGTTCCTCCTCGTCGAGCACATCGAACTCGATCGCCTGGTCCAGGTTGTGCCGGGCGACCCGGACTGCCTGTTCGCGTTCACCCAGATCGACCAGGGTGAGCGCCAGGGTATCCCGGGTGGCCAGCAGCAGTTTCAGCGCCTCATCGCTGCGAGCTCCGTGCGACCGGGATTCGAGCGCATCGACGACGCCCTCGAGTTGCGTTCGGGCCGCAGCGTAGTCGGCATTCCTGAACAGGGCGCCACCGAGTCGCCGTCTGGCCTGCAGTACATCGAGATGATCGTCGCCCAGCCGACCGCTTCTGAGCTCGATCATGCGTTCGGCCACCGCGGTCTGGGGAGGATTGAGCCCGATGCCCTTGTAGACCTGGAAAATGGCGTCGTAGAGGTCGGCCTGGAGCAGGGGGCGGTCGGCGAAGTCGGCCTCGATGCTCTCGCGGGCGCGCTCGAGCATGTGCCGGTCGATGACCGCGCGCGCCAGGTCGGGCGCGTTGGCGCGAGCCGAGATGTGATCGAGCAGGGCGGGGTCGATCGTCTCCGACTCGCCACCGGCCTCGACGAGCTGTTCGCGCAGCACCTCGAGAATGCCGCTGCCCATCGCGCGCGCATCGATATCGGCCAGCATCGAGCGCTGAAAGGCCGAAACCTGCTCGAGGTCACGCTGGCGCTCCTCGGCGCGCTCGTACTGGCGTTGCGCCTCGAGCATGCCCAGGGTCGCCGCCGCCAGCCCGGCCAGCAGGGCCAGCAGCACGGCGCTGGCGCTGCCGAGGGCGACCGCATTGCGGCGCAGGAACTTGCCCGCGACGTAACGTCGCGTGGGCGAGCGCGCCTTCAGCGGCCGGCAGGACAGGTAGCGCTCGAGATCGTCGGCCATCTCGGCCGGGCTGTCATAGCGTTCGCCGCGCTCGTAGCTGAGCGCCTTGAGCACGACCGCGTCGAGATCGCCGCGCAGGCTGCGCAACAGCTCGCGATAGCGCATGTCGCGGCGCCTGGCGATCGCTTCACGCTCGTCGCTGATCTGGCTGAGCTTGGTGGAGGGCGCTGCCGGTTTGCGGCCGCCGGTGGCTTCGATCCAGGTCGGTCGGGTGCTGTCACCACTGCGAAGGCGGCCGCGCTCGATCGGGGGGTGGTCGACCAGCATCTCGTAGAGAATCACGCCGAGCGAATAGACATCGCTGCGCGGGTCGATCAGGCCGTCGCCGTCGGCGAACTGCTCCGGCGCCATGTACTCGGGCGTGCCGATCACGTCGCGGGTGCGCTCGCTGTCCTCCTCGTCGCGGCGCGAGGCGGTGGCAATGCCGAAGTCGATGATCTTGGGGCTGGGGACGCCGTCGATCGTCGTGACCAGGATATTGGCCGGCTTGAGATCGCGATGCACGATGCCGCGCTGGTGGGCGTGCTGCACCCCCTGGCAGATGCGCATGAACAGGTCGATCCGTGCCTTCAGCGGCAGGCGATGCTGTTCCAGGTAGCGGTCCAGCGGCCGGCCGTCGACGTACTCCATCGCGAAGTAGGGATAGCCCTGCGGCGTAGTGCCCGCGTCGTGGACCTGGGCGATGGCCGGATGCTGCATCTGCGCCAGGATCTGGCGCTCGACCTCGAAGCGGGCCAGGGTGGTGCGGTTGACCACCCGGTTGCGGATCAGTTTGAGGGCGACGTCGCGCTCGACCGGTTCGAGCTGGCGCGCCAGGAATACCCGGCCCATGCCGCCCCGACCGAGTTCCCGGATCAGCTTGAAGTGCCCCAGGTCCAGCGCCTGCGCGGTTTCGGACGCATCGCCGGTCTCGCCGGGATCGTCGATCAGGGTCTCGAGCTGGGTGGCCGTTTCGGTATCGATCGGGGCGTTGCGGTCGTGTTCGCTCATGATGCAGTCGGTCGCAGGAACCAGTCCATTCTGGCAGAACCCCGCTCAGCCGGCCAGTTCGAAAGCGCCGGGGATCCAGCGCAACTGGCCGTCCTTGCCGTCGATGCCGACCACGTCGAAGCGGCAGGCGTGATCGTGCCACTCGGGGTGCATCATCAGAAAATGCCGCGCCGCGCTGACCAGGCGGCCGCGCTTGCGCGCATCGACACTGTCGAAGCTGTCGACCCGGGCGCTGGCACCACGTAGGCGAACCTCGACAAAGGCCAGCACCTCGGTATCGCGCGGATTGGGGTCGAGCATCACCAGGTCGATCTCGCCGGCCCGGCAGCGGTAGTTGCGCTCGATCACACGCAGCCCGCGCTCGCACAGCCAGACCTCGGCCCGGGCCTCGCCGCGGTCACCAGCGCCTTGCCGATCCATCCTCGGGCTCGACCGGGCGGGCCAGGCCGCCGCGAATCTCGACCACTGGCAGGTCGCGCCGGACCAGCCGTCCGTCGGGAAGGCTCAGGATGCCGCTCATCCCTGGCAGGGCCAGCTCGGGGTCGCCGCGCATCATGCCGAGCCAGGGCAGCAACTGCATCGCATCGCGCCCCAGGGCATGCAGCCGCGACAGTGTGGCGTTGCCCAGGCCGTCGTACAGGCGCTCGGCACGGCGGCGCACGGCACCGGCCGGCGCGTAGTCCAGGAACCATGGCGGCATCGGCGTGATCACGCCCTCGAGGTCTCGATCGCGCTCGGGGCGGGGTGTGCCGTCGACAATCTGGGAGGTGGCCATGAGCGTGACGTCCCCGGCATCGAAGAACTCCAGCTGCGGTCGAAGCAGATGCCCGTCGCTGGCCCGGGCGCCAAGGAAGATCACGTCGATGTCGGTGCGGCGCTGGGCTTGCGATTCCAGGGCCGTGTGATCGCCCAGCAACCGGGAGAGTCGGTCGATGCGCGCCTCGGAGCGATCGATTTCGAGCATCTCGCGCAGCAGGCCCGTGTGGTCCGGCAGCTCGGGATCGTAGATGCGGTTGAGCAGCACCTGGCCACCGCCGAGCATGAAGGTGTCGACAAAGGCGTCGTTGACGCGCTCGCCCCAGCTGGTGTACTGCGACAGCACCATCGCCCGCCGGTGGCCGGTCGCCAGGGCATGAATCGCGGCCAGCTCGGCTTCGGCTTCCGGCGGCAGGGCCAGCGCGGCGATCTCGCCGCCGGACTCGGCCAGCAGCGACGGATCCTCGGGCAGATTGAGCAGCAACGTGGGTACGATGCCGGCATCGGGCAGGGTGGCCAGGGCATCGGCCTTTTCGCGCTCCAGCGGGCCGATCACGAAGTCCGTGCCGCTCTCGCGCGCATCGAACCAGGCCGACAGCACCGAATCCGGCTCCGGGCCGAGATAGCGAAAGGCCAGCTCGGGGCGTCGGTCCGGAGAAAGCGACAGCCAGCCGGCCACCAGGCCCTCGCGCAGGGCCTGCCCGGGGCGGTAAAGCGGCGTATCCGGCCCGGGCAGCAGCACCGTGACGTGGCCCGGCAGCGGCCGGGTCTGGCGCCAGGCGGCGATCCATTCGCTGGCCTCGGCCGCCGGGAAGTCGGCGTCCGGCCAGCGCCGTTCCCAGGCCGCCAGGGCCTCGCTCAGGCGATCATCGAAAAGCAGATGCTCGCGCGCGCTGATCACCAGGTCCAGCCAGGGCATCAGGCGCGCATCGTCGCCGACCTCGTAGAGCACGCTGTCGAGCTCGGCGCGCGGAAACTCGAGCATCAGGGCCAGCGCGGTTTCGCCGCTGAATCCGGGTTCGTCCAGCGCATCCTGCAGCGCGGAGAGCGCGACCCGGACCGGGCGCGACTCGAGCTCGAGCAGCAGGCGTTCGAGCTCTGCGTGCCGGTCGATCAGCTCGCGCGGCAGGCGGTCGGCCGTGCTGGCCAGCAACCAGCCGGCGTTGGCCAGGTCGCCGCGGCGCATCGTCAGCTCGGCCTGGGCCAGATCGAGTCGCACCAGATCGGGGCGGGACAGCATCGCGGTGTCGATCCGGCCCAGCGCGAGCTCGGCCTGTTCCAGCTGCCCGGCCAGCAGCCACGCTTCTGCAGCGCGGATCAGCAGTGCATCGCCATCGATCGGTCGGGTCAGTGCCAGCTGCTCCCAGCGCAGGGCTGCTGCTTCATGCTCGCCGGCCGAGAGCAGCCGCTCGATATCGGCGTGGCGCTCATCGTCCGGCCCGGAACGCGTCGCCGGCCCGGAAGGCGCACAGGCAGCAATCAGGACGATCAGGAAGGAAACAAACAGGACTCGTGTCATGCAGGGATTATATCGAACCAATCCGGCAGGCCGCCTACAATCGGGACATGACTTCCAACGACACCAAACCGGGAACGCTGTGGGTCGTGGCCACGCCGATCGGCAATCTCGACGATTTCACCCCCCGCGCGCGCGCGCTGCTGGAATCCGTGCCGATCATCGCGGCCGAGGACACGCGGGTGAGCGCCCGGCTGCTGGGCGGGCGTCGCGAAGCGGCGCAGATGATCAGTCTGCACGAGCACAACGAGACCCGCGCCGTCAGTGGACTGATCGAAGCGCTCGCCGCCGGTACCGACGTCGCCCTGGTCAGCGATGCCGGAACGCCGCTCATCTCCGACCCCGGCTACCGCCTGGTGTCGGCCGCCCACGACGCCGGTATTCCGGTGCGCAGCGTGCCGGGTCCCTGCGCGGCGACCGCCGCCCTGTCGGTGGCCGGCCTGGCGACCGACCGGTTCCTGTTCGCCGGATTCCTGCCCGCGCGCGCCTCGGCACGTCGCAAGCGTCTGGGCGAGCTGGTCGAGCGCACCGAGACCCTGGTGTTCTACGTGCCGGCCCGCGACCTTCCCGCTGCGCTCGAGGACCTGGCGGCCGTGCTTGGCGATTCACGCCGCGCAACGCTGGCACGCGAACTGACCAAGATGCACGAAACGGTCCGTCGCGATACCCTGGCCGCGCTGCGCGACTGGACCGGCGAGGATGCCGACCAGCAGCGCGGCGAAGCGGTCCTGGTGGTCGCCGGCAGCGACCGCGCCGTGCCGAGCATCGACATGGCCGCCCTGGCCGAAGAACTGGCACGCGAACTGCCTCCTTCCCGCGCCGCCAAGGTCCTCGCCCGCCTCACCGGCCTCAACCGCAAGGAGGCCTGGGACCAGATCGAAGCCCGGCGCTGATGACGATGGGTTCGTTCGTTGGTTCGTTGGTTTGTTGGTTCGTTGGTTTGTTGGTTTGTTGGTTTGTTGGTTTTTTGGTTTTTTGGTGTTTTGGTTGCTCGGCCCGTTGGTGCTGGCTGGTTGGGGGAGGAGGCTAATGCGCTGTTCCCGGCACGGCTTCGTAGGATGCGTGGAGCGGCAGCGCAACGCATCGGCTCCCGCTTAGCGCGGCTGATGCGTTGCGGCTTCGCCTCCACGCACCCTACGGGTCCCTGCTCGAAATGCCACCTAAGCCTCCCACCCTTCAGGCCAGCTCCCACATGGCGAGCAACCAAAACACCAAAACACCAAAAAACGCAGCGCCAGCTGCCACCAGCCTCGTAGGATGCGTGGAGCGGTAGCGTAACGCATCGGCTCCCGCTTAGCGCGGCTGATGCGTTACGGCTTCGCCTCCACGCATCCTACGGGTCCCTGCTCGAGATGCCACCTAAGCCTCCCACCCTTCAGACCAGCACCAGTAGCGCGAGCAACCAAAAAACCAACAAACCAACAAACCAACAAACGCGCGGCAGAGCCGCGCTACCCCCCTCGCTGGATGCGGTCGCGGGTCAGGTTCTCGTTGCCCAGCAGGCGGCGGAATTCGGACAGGGGGATGCCGCGGGTGTAGCGGTAGATGAAGGGTCGGCGGCGGTCGTCCTCGACCGGTTCGAGGAACAGGCGCTCGATTTCCTCATCGCGCCGGAAGCCGAGGTAGTCGCTCAGGTCGACGGTGGCACCGGGGCCGTGGAATTCGTATTCCCCGACCAGGGACTCGACGTCGGCATCGAAGCGCAGGTGATCGATCGGCCAGCGCACGACGTACCGGTTGTCCGTGGTGGTCAGGACGGACACGGCGCAGCCATCGGGATGACCGCGCACCTCGCCGGCCTTGCCGTCGGGATTGTCCACCAGGAACAGCAGATAGCGCGGCGTCTCGCTCCACAACTCGGCCTCGTCGAAATAGCACTTGCGATCGCCGAAGCCTTCCTCGACCACCTTGAAGCGCTGCACCGGGCGCGGCACCTTGTAGGGTACCAGCACGTCGAACCAGGTATTGCCCGAGACCGGCACTTCCCGGCGCTCCTCGTATTTGTAGACGTCGAGTTGCGCCAGCACGACGTAGTCGGACTCGGCCGCCAGTTCGGCCGGTGTGCGAGGCGTCCATTGTTCCGATTCCTGTGCGGCCAGGGGAGCGATCAGCAGCAGGAAAACGAGCGGGGTCAGTGGTTTCATGAGAGCTTTGACGCGCGAAGCCAGGTTGAGTTCAGGACCATTGTGCCACCGAGACGGCACGGTCAGGTCAGAGCCTGCCCCATCTTCACGCGCTGGCCTGGTGCCAGGTGGGGCAGCCAGGCCGGAAAGTCCGGCGGTGTGAGCACGATGACCGTCGAACCCCAGTGGAAGCGGCCCAGCTCCCCGCCGCGGGCCAGCTCGATGCCCTTGACCGGCTGCACCCGCACCTGCGGGCCGGGGCGGCGATCTTCGGGACCGCCCCAGACCGTCTCGATGCCGGCAACCAGCATGGCCGCGACCATGACCACTGCCACCGGGCCGTGTTCGGTATCGAGCAGGGCGATCATGCGCTCGTTTCGCAAAAAGAGTTGCGGCACCGCCAGGGTGGTGTTGGCCGAAACGCTGAACAGCCGGCCGGGTACGCGCACTTCCTCGACCACTTTGCCGCCGATCGGCGAGTGCACGCGGTGATAATCCCTGGGTGAGAGGTAGACGGTGAAGAAGTGGCCGTCGAGGAAAGGCGCGACACGCTCGGCGCCGGCCAGCAGGTCGGCCGCGCTGTAATCGATGCCCTTGGCCTGCAACAGACTGTCGCCGCGGATGCGCCCGAGCTGGCTGATGGTGCCGTCGGCCGGGCAGACCAGACGATGGGTCTCGGCCGCCAGCGGGCGGGCACCCGGTTTGAGCGAGCGGGTGAAGAAGTCGTTGAAGCAGTCGTAGTCGGCCGGATCGCCGCGTTCGGCCTCGCCCAGGTCGACGCCGAACAGTCGCGCGAACAGGCGGATGAAGGGCTGGCCGAACCAGCGCGCGCGACAGCTCGACAGGCGCCAGGCAATGGCCGTCAGCGCCTTCTGCGGCAGCAGGTACTGCGGCCACACACGCAGCCGGACCAACAGCGGCCCCTTCACCGCGCCAGCGCGAACAGGTCGGCCGCGATGGCCTGGCGTTCCAGCGGCGGGGGGAAGCGACCGAAAACGCGACCCTGCGGGTCGATGATCATCACCGAGGCGGAGTGATCGACCGAGTAGAAGCCGGTATCCGGGTCGGGCTCGTCGAGAAAATAGATCACGCCGAGTGAGCGCGTCAAGGATTGCAGCGCCTCGTCGCTGCCGGTCGCAGCGATGAAGTCCCGGTTGAACCAGCTGACGTAGTCGGCCAGCGCCTCGTCGTCATCACGCTCGGGATCGACCGAGATGAACACCACCTGCGGCCTGGCCGCGGCGCCCATGGTTTCGAGGTCGTCCATCACGGTATCGAGAACCGCCAGGGTGTCGGGGCAGATGTCGGGGCAGTTGGTGAAGCCGAAGAACAGCAGCGACCAGCGCCCTTCCAGGTCGGCCCGGGTCAGCGCCTCGCCCGAGGCCGTTCGCAGTTCGAAATCCGCCAGCGGCCGCGCCTCCGGGAATTCCTGCGCGGCACGCAGCTGCTGCGTGCGTTGGAGCAGGGTCGAGGAAATCATGATGCCCGCGGCAATGGCCGCAACGGCAACGGCGGTCAGAATGAAAACGCGTCCGGTCTGGACACCTGGAGGGGTGGTATAAGTCATGCCGTGATTATAAGGTCTGGTTGGTTGGTTCGTTGGTTCGTTGGTTCGTTGGTTCGTTGGTTCGTTGGTTCGTTGGTTTGTTGGTTTGTTGGTTTGTTGGTTGCTCGGGCGTCAGGTGCTGGCTGGTGGGGGAAGCGGCTAAGGCGCCACTCGGGGCACGGCTTCGTAGGATGCGTGGAGCGGCAGCGCAACGCATCGGCTCCCGCTTAGCGCGGCTGATGCGTTACGGCTTCGCCTCCACGCATCCTACTGGGTACTTTGGTTTTTTGGTTCGTTGGTTTTTTGGTTTTTTGGTTGCTCGGATTCGGGGGGCTGCTTGGCTGGGTTGGAGGCTAAGGCGTCACAAACAGCTATACCTTCGTAGGATGCGTGGAGGCGAAGCCGTAACGCATCAGCCGCGCTAAGCGGGAGCCGATGCGTTGCGCTAACGCTCCACGCATCCTACGACGCCGTGCCCCGAGTGGCGCCTTAGCCGCTTCCCCCACCAGCCAGCACCTGACGCCCGAGCAACCAAAAAACCAAAAAACCAACGAACCAAAAAACCAGAAAGGATCTTGACCAGAATCAACATTCACGACCCTGCATGTACCTACCATGCCCGCCGGCATTCAGGAAGGAGATTGACCCATGCAGAATGGTTTGGCCGAGGTGCAGGCCAGCTATGGGCGCTGCACGCGCAAGAAGGGATTCATCACGCGCTTCTACCAGCTGCTGCTGGCCAGCGACGAGCGCATGCCGGGCATATTTTCGCATACCGACTGGAGCCAGCAGAACCGGGCACTGCGCCGCGGCATCAGCATCGCGCTGACCCATGCCGGTGGTTCGAAGATCGTCGAGCGGCCGATGAAGGAGATGGCCGATGTGCATTCGCGCAAGGGCCGCGTGCCGGTCGACCCCCAGCTCTACGCTTGCTGGCGCGAAAGCCTGTTGCAGTCGGTGCGCGAGCACGACGACCAGCTCACACCCGAGATCGAGCGCAGATGGGCCGAAGCCCTCAGGAAAACGACGGATTTCTTCGTCGAGCGCTACTGAACCATGGCAGTCCGCCTGCCTGCCGGTCGCGATGTCAGCGGCCGAGCAGGCGCAGCCACCACCAGAAATTGACCAGGCCGATCAGGGCGCCAGCAACATAGGTGAGTGCGGCCGCGGTCAGGATCCGCCGCGCCGGCCGGCGATCCTCCGGGCGCAGGTAACCGCCCTTCTCGAGGATCGGCAGCGCGCGACGAAAGCTGGCGTCGAACTCGGTCGGCAGGGTCATCAGGTGGACCACGATGCCCGAGGCCAGGGAGGCCACCGCCAGGGCCAGCAGCACCAGGCCCGCGCGCGGCAGGCGCAGCACCAGCATTGCAACCGGCGCAAGCGCCAGCAGCACGATCCCGAAGCGCTGGAACCGCTGCATCGCCCGGACCAGCCGCGTTCGCCACAGCAGGGGACCGTAACCGTCGGCGTGCTGGATGGCATGGCCCACCTCGTGCGCGGCGATCGTGACCGCCGTCAGCGAGGCGCCGTTGAAATGTTCCGGACTGAGCCGGACCTCGCGCTTGTCCGGGTCGTAGTGATCGGCCCACGGCTCGCTCTGGCCCACGCCGACCGATTCCAGTCCGAGCCGGTCGAGCAGATGGCGCGCCAGCTCGCCACCGCTGCCCTGGTAGCGGTCCGCGGGCGCCCGGTAACGGGCAAGCACCCGCTTGACCCACCACTGCGGCAGGAACACGACGGCGGCAATCAGGGCCAGGAGAACGAGAACATGCATCGTGATCCGGAAATGATGGCGCAGGCAGTCGCGCACAAGGGACAGGCCCCAAGGATAGTGGATTTGCCCGCCGGGGCGGGCGTGTTCGTTCGTTTTCTGGTTTGTTGGTCCGTTGGTGTCTTGGTTGCTCGGATTCGTGGTGCAGATTGGCTGGGTTGGAGGCTACGGCGCTGCACTCCGACAGTCCCCCGTAGGATGCGTGGAGGCGAAGCCGCAACGCATCAGCCGCGCTAAGCGGGAGCCGATGCGTTGCGCTGCCGCTCCATGCATCCTGCGAAGCCGTGCCCCGAGTGGCGCCTTAGCCGCTTCCCCCACCAGCCAGCACCTGACGTCCGAGCAACCAAAAAACCAACGAACCAAAAAACCAAAGTACCCAGTAGGATGCGTGGAGGCGAAGCCGTAACGCATCAGCCNNGCTA
>SR_TP_S13solDRAFT_1000803_pt1 | contig 11222 bp, 10 predicted proteins | sample SodReaTP_S13sol_FD_11159 | JGI IMG/M metagenome (IMG submission 11159) | reverse complement strand
AGGGCGATGAGCAGCATGAAGCCCAGGCTCACCCACATCACCGGCACCCCCTCCACCCGGGCCAGGTCCTCGTGCACGGTCATGGCCAGCAGCGGACGCCACAGGATGATCAGGAGCGCCAGCGCCAGCAGACCGCCACCGAAGATCCAGTACAGATCCAGCGGGGTCACCGCCAGGATATCCCCGAACAGGTAGCCCATCAGATCGATGCGTACGCCCTCAAGGAAGGCTACCGAAACCAGGCCCAGGGACAGGGTGCTGTGGGCGAGGATGCCCAGCAGGGTATCGGTGGCCAGCCGCCGCTGACGTTGCAGGGCCACCAGCAACACCGCCAGCCCCGTGCACAGGGCGATGACCGTGAGGTTCAGGCTGATGCCCATGAGAAAGCCCAGGGCCACCCCCAGCAGCGCCGAATGGGCCAGGGTGTCACCGAAATAGGCCATGCGCCGCCAGACCACAAAGGAACCCAGGGGGCCCGCAACCAGGGCCACGGCGATGCCGCCCAGCAGTGCTCTTGTGATGAAGTCGTCCATAAGGGCGCTAGAGACAAGATCCAAGAGGCAAGAGGCAAGTGTGTTTCATTACTTTTTCTCTCGTCTCTCGTTCTCCACTACGCCGCCATGAAGATCATGGTGGTGGTCGTGGTCGTGGGTGTAGATGGCCAGGCCACGGGCCTCGGCGGGATCGCCAAAGAGCTTGAGGTATTCCGGGTGACGGCTGACGGCCTCGGGATGACCGGTGCAGCAAACATGCTGGTTCAGGCACACCACCGAGTCGGCGGCTTCCATGACCAGGTGCAGTTCATGGGACACCAGCAGTACGCCGCAACCGTATCGATCACGCAGCCGGGCGATGAGCCGGAACACCTCGCCCTGCCCGGCCACGTCCACACCCTGGGCCGGTTCATCCAGGACCAGCAGATCCGGCTGGCGCAACAATGCCCGGGCCAGCAACACCCGCTGCATCTCGCCCCCTGAGACCGACTGGATGGGCTGGTTCACCAGGTGTTCCACACCGACTTCACGCAAGACCTGAAGCTGGTGCGATCGGCTGGCGCGCCCGCCCAGGGTCAGAAAGCGGCCCACGGTGATGGGCAGCACCTCGTCCACCAGTACCCGTTGGGGCATGTAACCCACCTTGAGCCCCGGGGCACGCAGGACCTCGCCGCCCGTGTGAGGCAGCAGTCCCAACAACACCCGCACCAGACAGGTCTTACCGGCACCGTTGGGGCCGATCAGGGTCACGATCTGGCCGGGCCGCACCGTCAGGTCCACCCCGTGGAGGATGTGGCGCCCCCCCATGTCCAGGCTCACCCCCCTGGCCTGCACCAGGAGATGTTCAGAGGCTTGGGAACGGGGTCGGGGGGCAGCGGGCATGGTTGATCGGAAAGCTCTGGACGGCAGGTAGATTTGTTATATTATTACATTACATCGCGTCTGACACGGAACTGAATAACCATGACACAAGATCGCGCCATGAGACTAACACCGCCCCGGATGCTTGTCCTGTGCCTGGGCCTGCTGAGCGCCCTGGCCCTGGGCGGCATCGCCCAGGCCGCAGCCCCCACCGTGGTGGTGAGCGTCAAGCCCATCCACGACCTGGTACTGGGCGTCACCGAAGGCGTTACCGAACCCACCCTGCTGGTTCCCGGCGGCGCCTCCCCCCATGACTATGCCCTGCGCCCCTCCGAGATGCGCGCTCTGCAACAGGCACAACTGGTGATCTGGGTGGGCCCCGAGCTGGAAAACTTTCTGGTGCGTCCGCTGGCGGGATTGGGTGCGAACGTACAGCATATCGCCCTGCTGAAGGATGCGGAACTGGTGCGCCACCCGGTGCGCGAAGGCGGCATCTGGGACAGCCATGACTATGGACACGGGGACCACAACCACGGCCATAACCACGGTCACAGTCACAGTAACGCACACAGCCACAGCGCCCACGGCCATGATCACGCCGAATCCGATGCCCATATCTGGCTGTCGCCGGAGAACGCACGGCGTATTGTGGTGCACGTAGCCGACGTTCTCGCGCGGCTGGACCCGGACAACGGGGTAGCCTACAGGACCAACCGGGACCAGATGCTGGCCCGCCTGGATCGGCTGGATGAGGAACTGCGTGCCCAGCTGGCCCCGGTGCGCGATGCGCCCTTCATCGTATTCCACGATGCCTACCAGTATTTCGAACAGCACTTTAGCCTGACGCCTGCCGGTTCCATCACCGTGGATCCATCCCGGGCCCCCGGTGCACGGCGCATTCAGGAAATCCGCCAGCGGGTCAGTCAATCAGAGGCCATCTGTGTGTTCAGCGAACCGCAATTCCGTCCCGCCATCGTGGCCACGGTCATCGAGGGCACCGAGGCCCGCACCGGCGAGTTGGACCCTCTGGGTGCCGACCTGCCCCCAGGCCCACAGGGCTACGAACAGCTGCTGCGCAACATGGCACGCAGCCTGGTGGAATGTCTTTCTTGAAGGGTGAAGGGTGAAGGGTGAAGGGTGAAGGGTGAAGGGTGAAGGGTGAAGGGTGAAGGGTGAAGGGTGAAGGGTGAAGGGTGAAGGGTGAAGGAGGATTGCTCTGATCCAGGGGGTAAGCAAGTCCCGTAGGAGCCCAGCCCCCTGGGCGATACATCGGTCGGCTCATTCGCCCAGAAGGCTGGGCTCCTACAGGAGAGGCCGAACCGCTTTCATTCATCCTTCATCCTTCCACCTTCATCCTTGCCTTAAATCACGCCGCCTTACTGCCTGCCCCCGCCATCACTTCAAGCAGGCCCGGGATGGGGACCTCCAGCGAACCCTCGCTGGCCTCCAAACGACAGTGATCCGACCAGTGCAGCAGCTGCATGGTCCCGCTGAAATCCTCCACCAGGGTGGTGCAGTGCTCCACCCAGTCCCCGTCGTTGCAATAGAGCACGCCGTCGATCTGCTCGATGCCCGCCTTGTGGATATGGCCGCAGATGTAGCCGTCATAGCCGCCGCGCAGCGCCTCACGGGCAGCGGCCTCCTCGAACTTGCGGATATAGGCACGGGCGTTGCCCACCCGGGTCTTGAGCCAGGCGGACAGTGACCAGTAACCGTGGCCGCGCCGGTGACGCCAGGCGTTGTAGACCCGGTTGCCCTTGAGCAGCATCTGGTAGGCACCATCTCCCACCGCCTTGAGCAGGGCGTTGTGGCGCACGTCCCCGTCGAACTCATCCCCGTGGCTGACGAAGAAACGTCGTCCGTCCGCACTGACATGTTCGGCATTCAGACGCACCTGCACGCCATAGAACTCGCTGCCCGCGAAATCGCGCAGGCATTCATCGTGATTACCCGGGATGTAAGTGACACGGACGCCATTGCGCGCCATGTGCAGGATGCGCTGCATCACCGCAGACTGATGCGCCGTCCAGTAGACCGTGCGACGCATGCTCCACAGGTCGAAGATGTCACCGACCAGGTAGAGATGTTCACAGCGTACCTTGTTGAGGAAATCGAGAAGATAATCGGCGCGGCACTCGCGGGTGCCAAGATGTACATCGGAGATGAAGACACTGCGGCAGCGAAGCGTTCCCATGGGCAGACCCTCGGCAGTGGACGAGGGCAGTCTGTATGGGGGGTATTACACAACCATCAAGAAAGTATGAATTTATAGTGACCCTGAAAACAGACAATAGAGACAAGATGCAAGATACAAGAGGCAAGTAACACCCGCTTGTATCTTGCATCTAGCAACTTGTCTCTAGCGCTCTCCTATCCCATATCAAGATCCATCTGCACGGACTCGAGACCGGTAGCAGCACACTGTTCATCCAGGGCGCCACTGGGTGCACCGCTCACACCCACGCCACCCACCAGAGCGCCCGCGGCCAGGATAGGCAGGCCACCGGCGGAGAACACGATGCCTTGCACCTTGCCCACGGAGAAGGGCTGGGTGAAGCGGTCTTCCATAGCAGACAGGGGGGCATTGAAGGACATGGCCGTATAGGCCTTTTGCTTGGAGATCTCGATGGTCAGATCCATGGCCAGGGTGTCACGCATCACCACCTGGACATTGCCACCGCGATCCACCACGGTCACGGCCACGCTCACGCCTTCGGCGCGACAGGCCTCGATGGTGGCCAGGGCGATCTTGTTGGCCATTTCCAGGTGCAGACGCTTGATATCCACGGTTACAGGGCTATCGGCCTGGGCAACGGCACCAGCGCTCATCAGCACAGCACCCGCCAGCAGGGAAGAAACGATTTTCATGGTGGTGTCTCCTTTGTATTTTGGATTCTTCTTGATTGTAGGACCTTTGCGGCCCGTGGGGTGGGACCATGAGAACCCATCAAGATTCAAAACACAAAGGCAGATACACCCTGTCAGCTGCATCTGCCTTTGTGTTTTGACCTGCCTTAGACAGCAGGATCCGGGGCGGGTAGAACCTACCCAGGGAGAACAGCAGAAGATCTCAAAGCAATACCAGCAGCCAGACCAGCGCCGCATTGATGAGAGAGAACAACACCGCAGCGGAGCCCATGTCCTTGGCCCGGGCGGAGAGCTTGTGCAGCTCGCCGCCGAAGCGGTCGATGGCCGCCTCGATGCCGGAATTGAGCAGCTCCACGATGAGGATCAGCATCAGACTGCCCACCAGCAGGGCCCGCTCCACACCGTTATCCCCCAGCCACAGGGCCAGGGGCAGGGCCAGCACCACCAGCAGCAGTTCCTGACGGAAGGCCGCCTCGTGTTTGAAGGCGGCGCGCAGGCCCGCCCAGGAGTACCCCGCGGCCTTGACGATGCGGGTCAGGCCGCGGTTGCCACTGTAAGCCATCAGCCAGCCTGACCCTGCTCAACCACCTCATCCAGGGCCGCACCGGGCTGCCAGGCCACGTCCAGCTCACGGGCCGCACGCACCTCATCGAAGCGCCGGTTGGGCTGGGTGTAGGGAGCACCCTTCACCTTGTCGGGGGCCGTGCGCGCCTCTTCCAGGATCTGGCCCATGGCCTCCACGAAGCCGTCCAGGGTCTCCTTGCTCTCGGTTTCCGTGGGCTCGATGAGCAGGCATTCGGGCACCAGCAGGGGGAAGTAGGTGGTGGGGGCGTGGTAGTCGTAATCCAGCAGGCGCTTGGCCACGTCCATGGCGGTCACATCGGTCTCTTTCGCCAGCCGCTTGAGGGTGACGATGAATTCGTGGGTGGCGCGGCGCTCGGGGAAGGCCAGTTCGAAGCCCTTCTCCCGCAGGCGGGCCATCACGTAGTTGGCATTCAGGGTAGAGAACTCCGCCACCCGGGGCATACCCGCGCGGCCCAGCATGCGCATGTAGATATAGGCGCGCAGCAGCACGCCGGCGTTGCCCGCAAAGGCAGACAGCCGACCGATGGACTGGGGCAGGTCCTTCTCGGTCATCCAGCGATAACGCTCGCCCTCCTTCGCCACCACCGGGATGGGCATGAAGGGCTGCAGGCGCTCGCTCACACCCACCGCACCGGCACCGGGACCGCCGCCGCCGTGGGGGGTGGAGAAGGTCTTGTGCAGGTTCATGTGAATCACGTCAAAGCCCATGTCCCCGGGGCGCACCTTGCCCAGGATGGCGTTGAGGTTCGCACCGTCGTAATAGAGCAGACCACCGGCCTGGTGCACCAGATCGGCGATCTCCTTGATACACCGTTCGAACACACCCAGGGTCGAGGGGTTGGTGAGCATGATGCCAGCGGTGTGGGGGCCCAGGGCGGCCTTCAGCGCCTCCATGTCCACGTCGCCGGAATCGTCCGTGGGGATCTCCTTGACCGTATAGCCGCACATGGTGGCAGTGGCCGGGTTGGTGCCGTGGGCCGCGTCGGGTACCAGGATCTCGCTACGCGCCGTGTCCTTGCGGGCATCGTGGTAGGCGCGAATCATGGCCACCCCGGCGAACTCGCCCTGGGCACCGGCCATGGGAGTCAGGGAAACGCCGCCCTTCATGCCGGTCACATCCCGCAGCATCTCCTGCAGCTCGTACATGCAGGTCAGGAAGCCCTGGCTGTGGGTGTCCGGCGCATGGGGATGGCGGTTCAGGAAACCGGGCAGCATGGCCAGGCTGTTACAGGCCCGGGGGTTGTACTTCATGGTGCAGGAGCCCAGCGGGTAGAACTGGGTGTCAATGGAGAAGTTCTTCTGGGACAGCCGGGTGTAATGACGCACCACGTCCAGTTCCGAAAGCTCCGGCAGCGGTGCACGCCCGGTGCGACGAAAACGCTCGGGCAGCCCGCTCACGACGGGCTTGCGCTGGGGCGCCTGGGCCGTGGCCCCACGCCCGGGACGGGAACGTTCAAAGATCAGCATGTCACGAAACTCCTGAAATCTCGGTTATCGGGTGATCAAACATCCAACGCAAAGGCGCGAAGACGCAAAAAAAACGCAAAAAGGATCTTTGGGTTATATGAACACAACACTTTGCGTCCTTTGCGTCTTCGCGCCTTTGCGTTGAAGGCCTTTCAATCAAAGCGCCCTGAATGCAGCATCCAGATCGGGCTCTTCGCTGAACTCTTCCACCAGCTCTGTGTGCAGGATCTTGTCCTTCTCGTCCAGCACAATGATCGAGCGAGCGGTGATGCCCGCAAGAGGCCCATCGGTCAGCAGGATGCCGTAGTCCTTGGCGAAGTTGCGCGAGCGCATCATGGACAGGGTCTTCACCTGCTCGATCTTCTCCGCCGCGCAAAAGCGCGCCTGGGTGGGCGGGAGGTCGGCCGAGATCACCAGCACCACCACGTCATCACGCCCGGCCAGCAGCTTCTCCAGTTTCGTGGTGGACACGGCGCAGGTGCTGGTGTCCAACGCGCCCACCACCGACAGGATCTTCTTCTTACCTGCGAAGGTGGCAAGGCTCACATCGTTCAGATCCTTATCCACCAGCGTGAAATCGGGGGCCTGTGAGCCCACCGGCGGCAGGTCGCCGTTGGTGTGAATGGGATTACCGTGAAGTTTGATCTCGGCCATGATGCTTCTCCTTAACTCTTCAGATACGTTAGTTGAGTCTGCGTGAGACGAGAGGGTAAAGGCGTGAGGCGTCAACACAACCTCTCCCGCCTGTCGCCTTACGCTTCACCCCTTGCCGCGGCACGCGTCAAGCGCCGCTTTCATCACTTCAGCGTAGCGGTCCAGGTCGGCCTCGGTCTTGGTCTCGGTGGCACAGACCAGCAGTAGGTCATCCAGGCCGGGGTAGTCGTCTCCCAGGGCATAACCACCCAGCACGCCCTGCTGCGCCATGGCGTCCAGCACCGGACGCACCGGCCTGGGCAGCTTGAAGGCCAGTTCATGGAAGGCCTCGCCGCTGAACGCCGGCGTCACACCCAGGGGCTTGAGCCGTTCGACCAGGCCATGGGTGTTGGCGTGGCAGTGACCGGCCACCCGCTCCAGACCTTCGGGCCCCAGCAGGGCCATGTGAATGGTGGCCGCGGTGACCACCAGGCCCTGGTTGGTGCAGATGTTGGACGTGGCCTTGGAACGGCGGATGTGCTGTTCCCGGGCCTGAAGGGTGAGTACGAACCCGGTGCGCCCGTCGGCGTCCATGGTGCGGCCCACGATGCGCCCGGGCATCTGGCGCACATGTTCCTTGCGACAGCACATGAAGCCGAAATACGGACCGCCGGAGGACAGGGGCGCACCCAGTGGCTGACCCTCGCCCACCACGATATCGGCACCCTTGCCGCCCCACTGGCCCGGGGGCTTGAGCAGGGCGAGGCTGACCGGATTGACCACGCCGATCACCTGGGCGCCCTGGGCATGGGCCCAGTCGGTGAGCGCATCGACCTCTTCCATTACGCCGAAGAAGTTGGGCTGGGGGATGACCAGGGCGTTGATGTCCTCACCCTCGAAGGCCTTGAGGGCGTCGAGACTGATACGGCCGGAAGCGGGATCGAAGGGGACGTCCACCAGCTCGATACCCTGGCCACCGACGATGGCGCGGGTCACACTGCGGTACACGGGATTGACCGTGGTGGGCATGAGTACCTTGCGGCTCTTGGCCTTACGGTTGGCACGCACGCTCATGAGCACCGCCTCTGCCAGCGCCGAGGCGCCGTCGTACAGGGAGGCGTTGGAGACGTCCATGCCGGTCAGGCCGGCCATCATGGTCTGGTACTCGTAGACCAGCTGCAGGGTACCCTGGCTGGCCTCCGCCTGATACGGCGTGTAGGCGCTGTAGAACTCGCCCCTCGTCGTGATCTGCCAGACCGCCGCCGGGATGTGGTGTTCATAGGCACCGGCACCGATGAAGTTCAGTTCCACGTCATCCCGGGCCGCGCGTCGATGCATGAGACGGGTGACTTCCATCTCGCTCATGGCCTCGGGCACCTGGTTCAGCGGCCCCGTGCGCAACGCGGCAGGGATCTCGTCGAACAGCTGCTCCATGTCTGTGACGCCAATGGCTGCCAGCATGTCCTGGATGTCGGTCTCGGTGTGAGGAATAAACGGCATAACTTAACCCGGTCTGTGTGAAGGCTTGATGTCCGTCCCTGGACCGAATACTGGAATGGCTGCGCTCAGCCTTCCTCGTCCACCTGGGCCTGATAGGCGTCGGCGTCCATCAGGGCGTCCATGGCGGAGGCATCGGCGGGCTTGATGCGAAACAGCCAGCCCTCGCCGAAGGCGTCGTTGTTGACCAGCTCGGGGCTGTCGCCCAACTGATCGTTGACCGCGACCACTTCACCGGCCACGGGGGCGTACACATCGGAGGCGGCCTTTACGGATTCCACCACCGCACAGGCGGCACCGGCCTCAAGGCTCGCACCCACTTCAGGGGTTTCCACGAAGACCAGGTCGCCGAGCAGCTCCTGGGCGTGATCGGAAATGCCCACGGTGACGGTGCCATCGGATTCACTGCGTACCCACTCGTGGCTCTTGGTGTAACGAAGATCAGCAGGTGTATTGCTCATGTCGGACTCCTGGGTTTTCTGTATCAATCAGTTCAAAGGCATTCAACGCAAAGACGCCAAGACGCAAAGGGCGCTAAATTCTTGGGTTTAAATCCGAAAATCCCTTTTGCGCTCCTTGGCGTCTTTGCGTCTTTGCGTCTTTGCGTTAAAGATCTTCGCGTTTCAGATTTCCACGCAGGCCTTGCCGTTGCGTACGAAGGGAGGCTTGACCACCCTCGCCGGCTGGGGCTTGCCGCGCACATCCACATCCACCTTCTCCCGGGTGCCGGCGGGGACCCGGGCCAGGGCGATGGACACCCCGAGCGTGGGCGAAAACCCGCCGCTGGTGATCTCACCCTCGCCGGCCTCACCGGCCAGTACGCGCATGTGGCTGCGCAACACGCCGCGCCCTTCCAGCACCAGGCCCACGAAACGGCGCAGGCCGCCGGCGGCCTTCTGCTTTTCCAGGGCGGCGCGACCGACGAAATCCCGGTTAGCGGGTTCAAAGGCCACGGTCCACGCCAGCCCGGACTCCAGGGGCGAGACCTGCTCGTCCATGTCCTGGCCATAGAGATTCATGCCCGCCTCCAGGCGCAGGGTATCCCGTGCACCCAGACCCGCAGGTTTGACCCCGGCGGCCAGCAGACGAGCCCAGAAGGCGGGCGCCTCGGCGGCGGGCACCATCACCTCAAAGCCATCCTCGCCTGTGTAGCCGGTGCGGCCCACGAACCAGTCACCGGCCTGGGCGCCTACAAAGGGCGACAGGGCATCGGCCGCCCTGGCCAGATCACCCTCCATCACCGACATGGCCTTGTCCCGGGCCCCTGGGCCCTGCACCGCCACCATGGCCAGATCATCGCGTTCCTGGAGCAGCACATCAAAACCCGTGGCGCGATCACGCATCCAGGCCAGATCCTTGTCCCGGGTGGCGGCATTGACCACCACGCGATAGAAGGTGTCGGAGAGATAATAGGTGATCAGATCGTCGACTACCCCGCCCTCGGGGGTCAGCATGCAGCTGTAGAGGGCCTTGCCGGGGGTCTTGAGTTTGGCCACGTCGTTGGCCAGCAGAAATCGCAGGTAGTCACGGGCACCGGCGCCCTGCAGATCCACCACGGTCATGTGGGAGACATCGAACATGCCGGCGCCCTGGCGTACCAGGTGGTGTTCATCCAGCTGGGAGCCGTAATGCAGGGGCATGGACCAGCCACCGAAGTCCACCATGCGGGCACCGGCTTGCAGGTGTTTGTGATACAGCGGGGTCTGTTTGCTCATGGATCAGGCTCCTGAAAAACGCAAAAGGGGTGGCCGATGCTGAAGACATCGACCACCCCTCTGTCCTGAAACCTGAGAGATTGAACCGCTTCGCGCGGTTATCCCCTTCGGTGGGCCGCCACCGCGACCGCTCTCCAGAGCCGATACTGTGCCTGCACGGTCCTTTTGCCTGAGCGTTTCCGGGCGGAAGTTGCGCCTTCGGCGCCTCTCAAACATCCGAGAGGTCTCTCCCGTGCAGCACGGGCACCCCCTGAGGGACACCCTGATCGGACACGAACTATAACGCACTCTGAGGTGAGGCGGAAGGCGCAAGGAGTGAGGCGTAGGCCGGATAAGCGCAGCGCATCCGGCAAATACCGCCTACTGTGAGGGGTGAGGGGTGAGGGGTGAGGGGTGAGGCAGAGTACCCCCGCCTTACGCCTTACGCCTTACGCCTTACGCCTTACTCCTTACTCCTTACTCCTTACTCCTTACTCCTTACGCCTTACGCCTTACGCCTTACGCCTTACGCCTTACTCCTCACGCCTATCCCCTATCCCCTATCCCCTACCCCCTTGCGCCTCACGGCCTGCGCACGATGGCCCGGGTGACCGCCGCGGGACCCTGGTGATACGGCCCCTCGTCCAGGCTGGTGAGGGTCTCGGCGATCTCCTCGATATCGCCATCCACGAAATCCTCCCGCAGCATCACCGCCGAATAGAGCATGGCCGGATCCCTGGGACCGCCGCTCTGATAATCCATCTGCTCCGGGCTGAAGGCCTCCATGAGCAGCACACCGCCGGGCCGCAGGGACTGCAGCATGGCACGGTGAATCTGCTGGCGAACATCGGGGGGGAAATGGGCATAAATGGCCACCACGTGGTCGAAGGCCGCCTCGGGCCAGTCCCATTCGGCCAGGTCCACACAGTGGGTCTCCAGGGAAACGCCCCGGGACGCGGCCAGGAGCTTGGCCTTGTCGAGCCCCACCTCCGAGCGATCCACCGAGAGCACCTCAAGCCCCCTGTCGGCCAGCCACACCCCGTTACGCCCTTCCCCATCGGCCACCGCCAGCGCCCGCTGACCCGGCCGGTAGAGCCGTTCGTGGCTGGTCAGGAAACTGTTG
>SR_TP_S13solDRAFT_1000802_pt1 | contig 11222 bp, 11 predicted proteins | sample SodReaTP_S13sol_FD_11159 | JGI IMG/M metagenome (IMG submission 11159) | reverse complement strand
GGGGCGGCCGAGCCGCGAAATCTGCACGGCACCCTTCCGGCGTAGCCGGCCCGCAGTTCCGCGACGTGCCGCCGGAAACCGTCCTCACCCATAAACCGGATACTTCCGACACAAATTGAGCGCCGCTTCCTTCACCCGTGACTCCGTCGCATCGTCACCCATACTGTCGAGCACATCGCAGATCAGGCCGGCCAGCTCGCGGCAATCGTCTGCGGTGAACCCACGCGTGGTGCAGGCCGGGGTGCCGATGCGCAGGCCGGAGGTGACGAACGGCGAGCGCGGTTCGCCCGGGACCGTGTTCTTATTGACCGTGATATTGGCCCGGCCGAGCGCGGCCTCGGCATCCTTGCCGGTGATGTCCTTGTCGATCAGGTCGATCAGGAACAGGTGGTTGTCGGTGCCGCCGGAGACCACCTTGTAGCCCCGATCGATGACGACTTCGGCCATGGCGCGGGCATTTTCGACCACCTGCTGCTGGTAGCCCCTGAACTCCGGCTCGAGCGCTTCCCTGAACGCCACCGCCTTGGCCGCGATGACGTGCATCAGCGGCCCGCCCTGACAGCCCGGGAAGACCAGTGACTGGAACTTCCTGACCAGGCCCTCGTCCTCGCCGGAGGCCAGGATGATGCCGCCGCGCGGGCCTCTCAGCGTCTTGTGCGTGGTCGAGGTCACGACATGGGCGTGCGGCACCGGGTTGGGGTAGACGCCGGCGGCGATCAGTCCGGCCACATGCGCCATGTCGACCATGAACCAGGCACCCACCTCGTCGGCAATCTCGCGCATGCGTGCCCAGTCGACCACCCTTGAGTAGGCGGAAAAACCGCCGATCAGCATCTTCGGCCTGTGTTCGCGCGCCAGTTCGGCCATGCGCTGGTAGTCGATCTCGCCCGTGTCGTGGTCGAGGCCGTAATGAACTGCATTGAACACCTTGCCGGAGAAATTGACCGGCGAGCCGTGGGTCAGGTGGCCGCCCTCGGAAAGATCCATGCCCAGGATCGTGTCGCCGGGCTTGAGCAAAGCCATGTAGACGGCCTGGTTGGCCTGCGAACCCGAATGCGGCTGGACATTGGCGTAGCCGGCACCGAACAGCTTCCTGACGCGCTCGATGGCGAGGTTCTCGGCAATGTCGACGAACTCGCAGCCGCCGTAGTAGCGCTTGCCCGGATAGCCCTCGGCGTACTTGTTGGTCAGCACCGAACCCTGCGCTTCCATCACGCGCGGGCTGGCGTAGTTTTCCGAGGCGATCAGCTCGATGTGATCTTCCTGGCGCCGCTCTTCCGAGCGGATGGCTTCGGCCAGCTCGGCGTCGTAGCCTGCGATGGTGTAGCTGGAGTCGAACATGGACGTGAATTTCCCGGCTTTGAAGAGCCCGCCAATGGTATCACCAAGTGCCCGCAGACCGGCTGTGGGCGGTACCACCGCAAACTTGATGCCGGTCAAGTCCTCTCTGGCCCAACGCCCATAGACTGCGCTCGCACACCCCAAACAGGAAGACTCAGACAATGTTTCGCAAGATCCTGATCGTGACCGTTCTGGCAGGACTTTCCTTCAACGCAGTGGCGCAGGAGCAGGGCGACTGGCTGGTCCGCCTGGGCCTGGGCCATGTATCGCCCGATGTCGACAGCCGCAACCTGGTCTTCGAGGGCATCGAACTCGACGGCTACCGGGTCGATGTCGACGACGACACCCGGCCGGTCTTCAACCTGACCTGGATGGCCACCGACCATATCGGCGTGGAACTGCTGGCCGCGTGGCCGTTCAACCACCGTATCGAAGGCGATGGCGCACTGTCCGGCCTGGACAAGCTCGGCAGCACCAGGCATCTGCCGCCGACGTTCAGCCTGCAATACCATTTCCTGCCGGGTCGCAACTTCCGGCCCTACGCCGGCATCGGCCTGAACTACACCTACTTCTTCGACGAAAAGACCACCGGAACGCTGCATGAGGGCATCATCGGCACCTCCAATGCCGCCCTGGGCACCGACTACAGCGGCGGCACTACCGGCATCGAGATCGACGATTCCTTCGGCATCGCGCTGCAACTCGGTGCCGATGTGGCGCTCAACGACTACTGGTTCGTGAACTTCGACCTGCGCTGGATCGACATCGAAGCCGACGCGAAGCTGCAAACGACGACCTTCGACGGCGACGGCTTCCAGGTCGACCTCGACAGCCGCGTGCGCGCCGACATCGACCCCTGGGTCTTCACCACGGCCATCGGCCTGCGCTTCTGAGGACGACATGCCGCCGCCGGCCCTGCCTCATGCGAGGCGGGGCCGCGATTCGGGACATTCCCGGAGCCCTGAATGCGATCTGCACCGTTGCCGGGTCAATCAACTCCAGCCAGCGATGCCAGAAGCCGGTCCAGCGGTTCGGCGCGGTGGTAGTGGTGCCCCTGGGCAAAGTCGACGCCGAGCCGGCGCAACAGGAGACTCACCCCTTCCGACTCGACGTACTCCGCCACGATCTCGATGCCGCGGGCACGAGCAGAGGCAATCATGCCCTCGACGTCCACCCTCATTGGTCCGCCACCCAGCAGTTGCCGGACGTAGCTGCCATCGATCTTGACCACGTCGATCGGCCATTGGATCAGGCTCTGAAAATTCGAGTATCCGGTGCCGAAGTCGTCCAGCGCGATGCGACAACCCATGGCGCGAAGCGCCCGCGCATTGAACAATGCGACGCGCCGATCGAGAATTCGCGAACTCTCGGTGATTTCGAAGCACAGCTTTGTGGCATCGATGCCATAGCCGCAGATCAGGCGGCGAATACGCTCCAATGCATGCGCATTCGACAAAGTGACGCCCGACAGGTTGATCGAACAGCGACCGAGTCGTCGCAGCGAACCCGAGATGGCCTGCAAACTCCTCACGACACGCTCGACCAGGTACAGGTCGAGGGCGATGGCGAGGCCCAGTTTCTCGGCCGCCGGAAACACCCGGCCGGGTTCGAGCACTTCGCCCTTGCGGGTGCGCAGCCGGCACAGCGCTTCGAAGTAGAGGGGTGCCGGCTCGCTGCTCGGCCGGAGCGGAACCAGGCGTTGTGCGTACACGTCGATGCGTCTGGCCCGCAGCGCTTGCCGGATCTCGTGTCCCAGTGCGAAGAACCTCATATCGCGTTCGGCCGCTGCCACAACCCGGTCGTGGCCCAGGCGGCGCGCCATGCAGCAGGCATTGGCCGCCCGCGACAGGGTATGGTCGAGGGTCATGCCTGATTCGGCGCTCGCCACGCCGATGCTGAGCGTGGTCTGGAACGGGTTGATGTCGGTGCCCAGGTTCAACCGGCAGAAGTCCTTGCGCAGGGACTCCGCCAGCGCCAGCGCGGCCTCTGGATCGCTGTGGGCCAGGTAGATCAGAAATTCGGTGGCGGTGAAGTGTCGTGCCACCAGACCCTGCTGCGGCGCGGTCGATGCCTGAACGCGCGAGGCCAGCCAGCGCCCGGTCATGGTGATGGCGTGGTCCGCCACGGCCTTGCACTCGAACGCGAGTGCCGAGAAGTGGTCGATATCCAGGTGCAGCAGCACATTTCCCTCATGACGCCGGGTCTGCCGGTTGCCGCGCTCCAGGTCGATCACGGCCTGGTGCAGACCGCGCCAGTTGAGCAGGCCGGTGTCCTCGTCGTGAAGCGCCTGATGGCGAATACGATCCTGCAAGGCGTGCTGCTCCGAACAGTCGACGATCATGCCGACGAAACCGCTGACAGCGCCCGATTCGGAATACACCTCGTTGACCGTCAGCGAAATCGGAACCTCCCTGCCGTCGGCCGCAACGGCCGAGAATCGGACCCGCTTGCCGTCCGGCTGCTGTACTTCGCACGGGAAGTGCCGGGTCCGGCGAACGATCGGGGAAGCACCGACTTGAGCGCAGGCGCGACGCCGGATGTAGTCGGCCAGGTAACGGGCATGTTGTTGAGCCAGTCGCGATGGCAACAGCGCTTCGATCGGTTCGCCGAGCAGGTGTTCGGGCCGATGGCCCAGGATGCGCGAGATGCCGGAGCTGACATGCCGGATTCGCCCGTCCAGCCCGACGTGCAGGATGGCCACCGAATCGATCTGATTCAGCGAATGCCACAGCCGGGCGCTGACACCATCGACCAGTCCGAACTTCCGATACCGCATTCGCCTTCAGCCGGCCGAACGATGACCGCAGTCGCTGCAGTAAACACGACCCTCGCGCAACTGAAAGCAGACCGACTCGCCGCGTTCGATGAAGCGTTGGCAGGCGTCACACTGTCCGCCATCCTCCAGCACGGCCTCCTCGATCCCGTCGAGCAGCACTTCGTTGTGACCGATCCGGCGCGGCCAGGGCGAATCCTTGACGATGTCGCTGCGGAAGAATCGCTCGATCGCGTGCCAGCGGCCGATCCACGGCTCGGTCAGCCCGTGATCGCGCATGCACTGCTCCATCAGGTCCAGCCGGTAGTCGAACAGCCAGTCCGAAATCACCATCCAGTGATGCGCGTTGCGAGGACGCTGGCCCATGTAGTCACGGGTTCCCAGCATGAGGCTGCGCAGGAAGGAATACTGCTTCTCGCGCAGTCGCTGCCGGGTCACGCCGGCGAAATAGGGACCCAGCTGTTGGTCGGCAAAGGCCCGGTCGTAGAAGTCGTGCAGGACCGCGCGCAGGATGCGCCCCTGATCGAGACGCTGCCAGAGCTCCGGGTCGGGGGGCGGCACGCGTCGCTCCTCGCCGCCGGACGGGACGCTCGTCACGCTGGCGTGATCGAAATGAAACGGGTCGCTGCGAAGTTGGGCCGATGGGCAGCGTTGTCGGCAGATGGCTGTGGCTTCGGTCACCATATCGGGCCGCCCGGCCAGCAGGATCCTGCCCCGGAATCCGGTCGGGAAGCGCTTGCGCAGGCAGTCGGTGACGCGACCGCGGAATCCGCCGTGCCAGTGCGGCTCGGCGCTGCAGCAAGGCAGGTAGCTGAAGCGCGAGTGGTTGGATTCGAGCACCCGAAGCCAGGCATCGGCATACAACTCCGTTCGATTGCGTACACCGTGCAGCAGATGAATGCGCCTCCTGCCCGGGCGCCCGAGCGCCTCGCGCAACACGGCGATCAGGGGCGCCAGGCCGGTGCCCGTTGCCACCAGCAACAGGTCGCGCTCTGCTTCGGCCTCGGGATTGGTCAGGTCGCCGGCCGGCGGCAGCACAGCAATCCTGTCGCCCACGGCCACCTCGTCGGCCAACCAGCAACTGACCCGGCCGCCCTCGATGCGGCGCACGTGCAGCTCGATGTACCCGTCGTGATGCGGCAGGCTCGCGACCGAGTAGCAGCGTGCCGTGCCATCTGGGTGCAGCACCCGGACGTGCTGGCCGGCCCTGGGCTCGATGGCCGGGTGGCTGCGCAGGCGAAGGCAGCGGATGCCCGCCGCGAGCGAACGGGCTTCGACCACTTCACAACGGGTCGCCAGCCCGGCGACCGAAGGCTGCTCGACCCGCATCGGTTCGGTCGGGCGGCACTTGCAGGGCAGGAAATAGCCCTGCTCGGCCAGATCGGGCCGAAGCCCGCGCCTGGCCGCATCGGGCGGCCTGCCGCTGGTCGCACGCATCATGCAGGTATGGCAGGTCCCGGCACGGCAGGAGTAGCGAACCGGCAGCCCATGGCGCAGCAGTGCCTGGAGCAGGGTTTCGTCTGCACGCACTTCGATCCGTTGCTGGTGGTAGCGCACCTGCATGCGAGTCATCAATCCCCGGCGGCCAGGCAATTCCGTAGCTGGTCCGCAGCTCGGCGCGCCTCCAGAAACACCTTGCCGATGAGCGCTCCCGGCTCGGCCGAGACGGCCAGTACGGCATCGTTGCCGGCCTGGACCAGCAGCACCGCACCTTCGGTACCCTCGATCAACAACTGCCGAAGCCGTCCGCGCTGGATCTCGGCGATTTCTCTTTCCGCCAGCGCCAGCAGAGAGGCCGACATGGCGGCGAAGCGATCGGCATCAACGCCATCCTGAAGCACCGAGGCGATGACCATGCCGTCGCTGGTGATCGCGGCCGCTGCATTGACGCTGCCGCCGGTCGCAGCCATGAGCCCGCGCAGAACCGATCGAACGTGGGTGCCGTGCGGATGGTCGGTGCGTGCCGGGTGATTGAGGCTTTCCTGGTTCAAGTCTGCAAGCTCCCAGTTTGGATGGGCTTTGGCCCGGAAGTCCGGGCCGGTCGATCACGACAGTGGCGGAATGCTCAGGCCGCCGCCTCGACGACCTGCATTGCCTGGCGCGCCTTGGTCACCACCATGCCGAGATTGGCCGAACGGCGGCAGACGAAACAGGCCACCTGGTCGGGGGACTGCTTGGCGCGCATGAAAAAATGAATCAGGTTGTCGCTGTTGACGATCATTTCCTGGAAGTAGTGCGAACCGTCGTCCTTGACACCACGCGCTTTCTTGAAGATGCGCTCGATGGCGACGACGTTCGGTCCCTGGAACATTTCCGAGGTTGCCGCCGCCAGCATGTCCATGACTTCATCCGGGTGCGAATCGACGGTCTTGATGCCGATCAGCATCCCCGACTCGAGATCCACGTAACCGGCGGCCAGGCACTCGGGAATAGTCTGAACGGCCTGCTGCAGGGCTGAATCGAAATCGGACATTGATACTCCTCCTTGTTGGTTGCTTTGGTTGGTGAACTACCCCGAATCACGCCCGCCCGTTTCGGTTCGCTGTGGCGGCCGTTCGGGCGTGTGCATGAATCTTTCGAATCGCTCGAGGAACTCGACCTGCTCACGCGACTGGATCCAGCGGCGCTCCACGGCGCGCAGGCTGTCGATGGCGTCCACCGCGGACATGCCCTGCCAGATACGCCAGGCTGCCAGCGCGGTACCGGTTCGACCGTGGCCGGCATGGCAGTGCACCGCCACCACCTCGCCCTGCCTGAGCCAGCGCCAGATCTGACGACAGAACGTGACTGCCTGGGTGATCGTCGGTGCGGTCATGTCGTCGATGGGCACATGGATCGCCTGCATGCCGCGCTCGGCCAGCGCGGCGTCGCAGTCGAGGGGTGCTTCGAGCAGCGTCAGCAATCGGGTCACACCGACGCGTGAAAGCGCATCGAGATCCTGTTCGACTTCGTTGACCACGCCGGGCCGGGGTGTGCCGGCCAACCGACCCGGTTCGAGCCATACGAAGCCTCTAGGCCCAGCCCAGGCGCTCATCGCGCGTCGCGCCTGCTCGGGCAGGGGCGGCGGTGGCGGCGTGGCTTCGTCAAGCAGCTCCGGGGCGATATCCGGGCTGGGGCTGGAACAGGTCCCCGTGCGGATGAAGGTACGGCCGACCTCCGTGTCCGGTGCGGTGAAGAAGTCCGCTGCCGACGCCTGCTCGCTGATTCGGCCGCTGACCAGCAATATCACCTGCTCGGCATACTCGCGGGCCTGGCCCTGGTGATGGGTGGCCATCAGCACCGGACGCCCCCTGGCGATTCGCTGCAGCAGTTTCAGCACGCGTTGCGCGCCGGCATCGTCCAGACCGACCGTGGGCTCGTCGACACAAAGCAGCGCCGGGTCGCTCAGGCACTGCCGCAGAACGGCGATCACGCGCTGGTCGACCAACGATTGTTCGACCACCGGCTGGTCGAGGCAGGACATGAGTTCGCTGCAGCCCAGATGCTCGAGCGCACGCGTGAGGGCCTGACGCTGCTCGGGCAGGGTCAGGCGTGATCGATCGCGCAGCCCACTGACCAGGTTTTCCTGCACGGTCGAAACCAGCAAGCGCGCGTCCTGCACGACCAGACTGGGCCAACCGGCCTCGCCCGCCGTAAGCCCGAGGTAGCGCATCTCGCCCCAGCTCCTGAAGCTGGCGTTTTGCCGTGCCAGACCGCAGATGGTGCGCAGCAGCGTCGACTTGCCCACGCCAGTCGGCCCCATCAGGGCAATCAGGCCGCGGCCCGGGATTTCGAGGTCGATCTCGGCCAGCACCACGCGGTCGCCGAAGCCGGCGCCGAAACCTTCAAGCCAGAGGGGCGGGATACCGCAACGGCCTCCTTGCGCCTCGGGCTTCATGCGGACCTGCGCCGGTGAATGGCGGGACTCAGTTCGGCGGCCAGGGCGAGCAGCGCTACCTTGACATCGTCGCGCTCACGCGCGTCGATCTCGAACACCGGCAGCCTCCGATCAAGCCGCTCGAGCGCTTCGCGATAGGCGTCGATGCCCGGCCGTGGTGAGACGTCACAGCGGGTGATCCCCACCACGGCAGCCGCCCCGCGCTGCTCCAGCAGGCCGCTGAACGCCTCGAGATAGAAAGCCATGTCGGCGAGCGGATCCGGACGTGCATTGTCGACCAGCAGCACGACCCCGATCGCGCCGTGCGACAGGATTTCCCACATGAAGCTGAAGCGCGCCTGGCCGGGCGTGCCGACCAGCTGGATGGTGAGCTTCGGGTCGATCTGCAAGGTACCGTAGTCCATGGCCACCGTTGTGCGCGGCTTGCGCTCGAGCACTTCGTCACTGGCCCGGGCGTCGGTGTGAACAACGGACGTATCGCTGACCGCGGCGATGGACGAGGTCTTGCCCGCTCCCACCGGCCCGGCGAACAGAATCTTGTGCAACTGGCTGCCCATGTCTACAGGCCCGCTATGCGCTCGAACAGCCGTGACCAGAAGCTGCCTTCGCCGGCACCTTCGGGCGCACCCCGCTCGCGCTCGCCGCCAGTCGCCTGCGGCTGCGAACTGATCACGCGGACATAGCCGGCAGCCGTGACCGCGCTGTAGAAACGCAGTGCGTCGACTTCCGGGATTCGCAGCATGCGGTAGGCAAAGGACAGACTGGTCGGCCGGCGCGACAGCAGCGAGGTCAGGGGCAGTACATGGCGCGTGTGCGGCAGGCGGGTGAAATTGGGCCAGTGGCGAAGCTGGATCACGTCGAAGGGCTGGCACTCATCCAGCAGGGCACCGGCCGGGCCGAACCAGGCCGACTGGTAGAGCAGTTCGTCGACTGGCCGGGCCGGCAGATCGGGGCTCGCAGGCTGCCCGTCCGCAATGCTCAGCGCCGATGCCGGGGCGGAGAAGAACGCGAACGGAGACTCGATCTCGGACCGGTAGCTGGCGGCATCCGCCGCGATCCAGATGCGGCCCTGAGCGCGGATTTCCAGGCAGGTCGTACCCGACTTTTTCAGGGTTTCGCGAAATTTGCCGAGCAGGCAGTCTCCAGCCGCGTAGCGGGACACGCTGGTCGCGATGCCCTGACCCGCTGGCGTCAGCCCGCGTGGACCGGTTTCGTCTCCGGTGGAATATTGCATGGGTGATCCCCCGATTCGATTCCTCGGCCACTCAGCGGCGAGTGCAGACTCGGCGCCGCGTCCGATCGCGGCCCTCGCCCGACCCGGGCGATCCGACACGGGCCGCCGGTCCTTTCGAACCAGGGTGTTGGCTGACCGGACACCTCGCCTGCTCTGCTTCGACAATCATGCCTTCGGGACCCCTCTGATGACCGGCATCCATCATTGATGCCTTCACGAGCGCCTGTCTATCAGGGATTCCCTGATTTTCGTCAAGGCTGGAAACGTGCCATCATTTGCGATCTTTCTAATCTGCCAATCCGGGAGCCGCATGGGCCATTCCGCCATCCGTGTTTCGATTCTCATCAACAGCGAAATCTTTGCGCGCGGACTGCAGCAGGCCCTGATCGAGATCGGGCGGGATGACGTACAGGTTCAGATGCACTCGCCGGCGCAGGCGATCGACGCGATCGCACGCGGCGGCATCAACATTCTGGTTCTGGATGTCGAATTGGCGCGACAGGTGGTACCCGCCCTGTCACAGGGGCGCCTCCGACCGAAGCTGATCATGGTTTCCGAGCGCCGGCACGCCGGCGCCACGCTGCCGGTCAAGACACAGGAGGCCTGCGGTTTCTTCCCGGCTCGTGCCCCGGAATCGCGCCTGAAGTACTACCTGAGAGTGATGGTCGACTGCGAGCGCCGCAGCCTCGGCCCCGGCGCTTGCCGGGACTGTCCGGTGCCCAGGAGCCCCAAACCGAGGAACCTATTATTGACCCGGCGCGAGTCGGAGGTCTTCAAACTGCTGGGTCTGCTGTATACCAATCAGGAGATTGGCGGGCAGCTCAACATCAGCACCAAGACGGTGGAGACCCACTGCGCCAACATCAAGCGCAAGCTGAACCTCGACAACAGCCGTGAACTCCTGCAGGCGGCCATTGATTGGGTTGAAGGGAGGTAGCGCGACAGCGCGGGAAGGTTTCAGGTTTCAGGATTCAGGGGGGCGGCAAGCTGTCGTCCCGGCCCCCGAGCCGGAACCTCACACGCACCGGGCGGCACAACCAGGCTGGCTGCCAGCGTATCGGTGCGAGGCCCCGGATAATCGCTGTGCGATTGCCGGGGCGACAGGCTCCCTAAAAACCTGACTCCCGAACCCTGGAACCCTGTTTGTTTCGTAAACCGGAGACCGGCCATCAGTCCGGCTGGTCGCGCAGTTCCAGGTGCAGGGTGAAAACGAGGAAGCTTCGGATCAGGATGATCATGCCGAGCATCAGCACGCTGTTGAGCGTGTAATCGACCACCACCGTCTTGATGATGTCGGCCGCGACCAGGAACTCCAGGCCGAGGATGAGGCCGCGCACGCTCTGGCGACGATAGTCGACGTAATTTTCGTGCATCGGTCGGCTCGCCAGCTTGCGCAGCCAATTGAAGGTTGCCAGGGCGAAGCCACCGAGGATCACCGCGACCCCGGCCCCCTCGAGCAGGTAGATCAGAATCCGGACGGTGTCCCAGTATATCGGCACGATCAGCGATTGACCCGCGCCAGGTCGCCGCGCACGTGCGGCAACGCCAGCAGGCGTGGATTCATGACGCGGAACCACAGCGGCGGCAGGTAGGCGAGCACGAACATGCCGAAGTAGCCGGTGGGCAGCTCCGGCAGGTCGTCGTAATGGCGCAGCGACTGGTAGCGCCGGTTGGGATGGGCATGATGGTCGGAATGCCGCTCGAGATGGAACAGCAGCAGATTGGAGAAGACGTGATTGCTGTTCCAGGAGTGATGCGGACGGCAGCGTTCGTAGTCACCGCCTTCGTTGCGGCGGCGCAGCAGTCCGTAGTGCTCGACGTAGTTGGCGCTGGTCAGCTGGAACCAGGCCACGATGTTGTGAACGAGCACGAAAGCCAGCGTCCAGCCACCGAGCACCAGGACCAGTGTCCCCTGCAACAACAGCGTGATCAGCCAGGACTGGATGATCGTGTTGCCGCGGCTGAACGGGGCGTGGCCGCGGCGGGCCAGTCGCCGG
>SR_TP_S13solDRAFT_1000801_pt1 | contig 11228 bp, 5 predicted proteins | sample SodReaTP_S13sol_FD_11159 | JGI IMG/M metagenome (IMG submission 11159) | reverse complement strand
GGCCGTACCGCGCGGGTTCTGGATGGTGAGCTGGTTCAAGCAGCAGTTCGGCCTCGCCGAGCGCCAGCGTGCCGAGGCCGCCGGCGTCACCGCCGAATCACTACTCGATGAACTGGTTGCCGATGTGCCGCCGGGATCGCTCGGCCTGATGCTGCATCCCTACTGGGGCAGCGACATCGACACCGGACCCGAGGCCAAGGGTTCGATCATCGGCTTCGGCGATGTGCACACCCGTGCCCACCTCTACCGCGCGCTGCTCGAGGGCGTCGCCTACGAGCTGCGCCTTGGGGCCGAGCGCATCGAGCGCCGCTCGAGCCGGCGCCTGCAGGTGCTGCGCGCCTGCGGCGGCGGCGCGCGCTCGAACACGGTCATGCAGATCACCGCCGACATCTTCAACTGCCCGGTCGAGCGCCCGCACACCGTCGAGACCTCCGGCCTGGGCGCGGCGGTACTGGCCGCCTTCGGCCTGGGCTGGTATCCGAGCGTGCGCGTGGCCACCAACGAAATGACCCGCGTCGGCCACCGCATCGAGCCGGACCCGGACAACCACGCCGTCTACGAAAAGCTCTACCGCCGGGTCTACCGGCGCCTCTACCGACGCCTGGCACCCCTCTACCGCGAAATCCGCGACATCACCGGCTACCCGGACTGAACAGGGACCGCAGCGTTCCGGCCACCCGACTCCGCGTATCAACTGTCCACCACCTTGCTCGTCGAATGGCTGCAATATGCGGCACAATCGAAGCCGGGAGGCCGGCCGGCCTCTCTGAGCAACGGGCCCAGCCGTATCGATGACCAAACGAGACGCCGACACTCTTGATCTGTTCACCGCCGCGCGTGGTGCCGAGCCGCTTGCCGGCGAGTGGCCGTCGACCGGGCGCTTTCCGCTCAACCGCGACGATGTGGCCGTCGCCGATGTCGTGCTGGCCGATCTCAAGGCCTCGAAGCGACCCCTGATCGTCACCGGCTACGCCGGACTCGATCGCCTGGTGGATTTCGTCGCCGAGGCCGATGCCGACAGCGACATCCGCGTGGTGTTCGGTTCCGAACCCTATGACACCGGCGGTACCACCTGGGCGGTGGGCGACTACGATCTGCCTCGGGCGATGAAGGAATACTGGCTCGATCGGGGGTTTTCCGTTCTGCTGTCCTCGCGTGTACTGACTTGCCTGGATCGTCTTCGGTCCGGACGCTTGCGCGCCCGCTACGTTGCTCGTTCGGCCTGGCGCCTGCATGCCAAGATCTTTGTCGGTGACGCCGCGGCCTCCCTGGGTTCGAGCAACTTCACCCGGGCCGGTTTCCACCACCAGCTGGAGGCCAATGCACGCTTCGAGGTCGGGCGGCCAGGCGAGGAGCGACGGCGATTCGAAGAGACGGTCCAGATCGCCGAGCAGATCTGGGATCTGGGTCGCGACTTCAACGAGCGACTGATCGAGCTGCTCGAAGCCCTGCTGCAGGTCGTTAGCTGGCGCGACGCACTGGCGCGAGCTTCGCTGGAGCTGCTCGAGGGGGAGTGGGCCGGGCGCTATCTGCGCGAACGCTACCTGGCCGACGATGCAAGGCTTTGGCCCTCGCAGCGCCAGGGGATCGCCCAGGCGCTGTATATCCTCAAGGAACGCGGCAGTGTGCTGGTGGCGGACGCGACCGGCTCCGGCAAGACCCGGGCCGGCATGCACCTCATCGGTGCAAAAATGCAGGAAATACTCGCCTCCAGCCGCCTGCGACAGGGCAAGGCCCTGCTCATCTGCCCACCGTCGGTGGTGGAGAGCTGGCGCGACGAAAGCGCCAGGGCGCAGGTGCAGATCGACGTCCATTCCCACGGCGCGCTCAGCCATGCCCGCTCGGGCAACCGTGAGAATGTGCTGGCCAATCTTCGTCGCGCCCAGCTGCTCGGGGTCGACGAAGGGCACAACTTCCTCAACGTGGCTTCCAATCGCACGCAGCAGCTTCTGCGCAATATGGCCGACCACGTCATGCTGTTCACCGCCACGCCCATCAACCGCAGCGCGCAGGACCTGCTGCGCATCGCCGACATGCTCGGCGCCGACAACCTGGACGAGTCGACCGTGGAAGCCTTCGACCGCATGCTCGGCGTGCGCTCGATCACACGCTCGCTGACCGACGAGGAAATCACGCAGCTCAGGCGCGAGATCGCCAAGTTCACCGTGCGGCGCACCAAGCGCATGCTCAACGAACTGATCGAGCGCGACCCCGATGCCTACCGCGATGCCGCCGGCCGGCGCTGCCGCTTCCCCGAGCACCGCGCCCGCATCTATCGCCTGGACGAGTCCGATGGCGACTGCCACATCGCCGCCGAGATTCGCGAGTTGGCCGGTCGGCTCAAGGGAGTGCTGCACTTCCGCAAGCCCATCGCCCTGCCACGCAACCTGGCCCGTCGCGGGGTCAGCGAGGAGCGCTTCCTGGCCGGGCGATTGCGTGCGGCCACCAAGCTGTCGCAGTACATGATCATGCAATCGCTGCGCTCCTCGCGCGCGGCGCTGATCGAGCATCTGCAGGGCACCGATGCAGCCGTGGCGGCCTGCGGCATCGATACCTACAGGAGAGTCGGCGGCGGAAACCTCATTGCCAGCATCGAGCGAATCGCCGGCCAGCCGCCCAGGAACCGCCTGTCGATCGACCTGCCCGACTGGCTCAGCACGGCCGGGGCCCATCGCCGCGCCTGCGAGGAAGACGGCGCGTTGCTGGAGCAGATCGCCGCACTCGCACTGCGGCTTTCGGATGGGCGCGAACGCGCCAAGGCCGGGCACCTGGCCGAACTCAGCCGCCGCTTCGAGCACGTGCTGGCCTTCGATACCCGGCCGATCACCCTGGCCGTGGTCCGGCAGTTCCTGGAAGGGCTCGAACCGGACATCGATGTGATGGTGGCCACCGGCGACGCGCAGTCGCAGCGCAGCGGCCTGCTCAGGCGCTTTTCTCCGCTAAGCGAGGAGCCGGGTCGCACGGTCGGCCTGTGCTCGGACAGCGTCTCCGAGGGGGTCAACCTGCAGCGCGCCCAGGTGGTCGTGCACCTGGACATGCCCAGCGTAGTGCGCATTGCAGAGCAGCGCGTCGGACGTGTCGATCGCCTCGATAGCCCGCATGCCTGGATCGAGGCCTGGTGGCCGGCCGACGACCCGACCTTCGCCCTGCAAAGCGATGAGCGTTTCATCGAGCGCTTCGACACCGTCGACAATCTGCTCGGCTCGAACATGCCGCTACCCGAAGAGGTGCGAGCGAGTTCGCCGGCGATCACCGCCGAGCAGGCCATCGACGATTTCCGCACCCAGGCCGGTGAGTGGGACGGCATCGAGGACGCGTTCGGACCGGTGCGCGCCCTGGTCGAGGGCGACCGGGCCCTGATCGAGTCGGACTGGCTGAAGGCCTGGAGAGAGATGGCCGATTCGGCCCGCTCGGTGATCAGTGCCGTGGCGGCGGATTCCGCCTGGGCCTTCTTCTGCACGACCGACTCGACCGGGATTCCGCGCTGGATCGCCTTCGACGGGGAGGACGGCGAGCCGGCCAGCGACCTCGAGACGGTCGCCGCCCTGCTGCGGCGGCGTCTCGGACCGGGCAGGCAGGACCTGGAGACGATGACGCCCGCTGCAGAGCGCCATCTGGCCGGATTTCTCGACCGGCTGGCCGCTGGCGAACGGGCCCTGCTCTCGCGCCGCAAGCGGCGCGCGCTGGAGGAAATGCGTGCGGTGATCGGTGTGTGGCTGAAAAACGCTGGCGCCAGGCAGGATCAGTCGGCGGTGGATATTCTCCACGCCCTGGTGTCGATGCTCGACCAGCCCCGCGCCAGTCACCAGCCGGACTGGGAAGAGGTGGCCGCGCGCTGGCTCGACCTGGTTCGCCCGGTCTGGTACGAAAAGCTCACCGAGGGTGGACGCAACAAGCCGCTTCTGCTGAGAGACATTCGGCGCGAGGTGATCGATGCCGAAGCCCGCCTGCTGCCGCATATGCTCGAGGAGTTCAGCCGCGAGTTTCCCGCTCAGCGTCCGGTCGACGAGCGGATCATCGCCGGGATCGTGGGGGTGCCCCAGGCTGCTGGGTAAATCAATGGCGGTGTCCGGGCAGTGATTTCCGTACCCCCATGCGACATCAACCCCTTCAACCGTCACAGAGGAAACTCCGCCATGAATCTTCCAGCCCGTCTGGCCGGACTGTCGCTGCTGGTCCTGGCCGGCCCGCTGCATGCCCAGAACCTGCTCGACAATCCTGACTTCGATATCAATCTGCACCACTGGATCGGTCCGGCCGGCGCCGCGACCTGGCACAGCAGCGATCTTGACGATGCGCCCGACTCCGGTTCGGCCAGGCTGGTCAACGACCAGGCCGGTTCCGAAACCGAGACGGTGGCGCTGCTGCAGTGTTTTCCGGTCGCGCCCGGTGAGTACCAGTACGGTGGGCACGCCTTCATTCCGCAGGCCCAGGCAGCCAGCGGGTCGGTGGTGGTTAGAGTCCGGGGCTACGGCGCCTCGACCGACTGCAGCGGCGGCACGTTTCTCATCTCGGGGCGCCTGGCTTCGGAAACGGGACAGTGGTCGCCGATGTCGGGCGAAATCACCATCAGCGAAGACCAGCTGAGCGGCCCTGCCGGCAGCATCGAGTTCGAGTTCGCCATCCGCAAGACCGAAGCCGGCGGTGAGTTCGTGGGCTTCGTCGACGCAGCCCGCTTCGGCCGGTCGCCGCGGATCTTTACCGACCGCTTCGCTTCGCCTTAAGCGGTCCGGCCTGAGGCGCGTGCCAGCTTGCGCAGGCTGCGAGTTCCGCCGCGGAGGCTCCAGGCGCAAAAGCCTTCGCGCCGCATGGCTTCGGCCAGCCAGGCGCTCTTGAGGCCAAATTCGCACACCAGCAGGTAGTTGCGATCTTTCGGCAGGGAGGACGTGAAGCGGCAGGCGCGGTCGAAATCGAGCTGGACGGCATCCGGCCAGGCCCAGCGCGCCTGCGCGCGTTCGTCGCGCAGGTCGATGACGACCGCGGTTTCGGGAACGTACTCGAGCGAGGCCTCGCTGGGCCGGGACCGGGCGAACCCGTCGCGTTCGATCGGTTCGGCCTCGTCGACCAGGCGATCGATCAGCGTGCTGTCGATCTGTTTCTCGAGCCCGTCGAGCGTGCCGGCGCGCGCGCCGGTCACGGGCTTGCCGCCGTCGAGCGCGCAGAATTCGGCATTGCCGGCGCTGGCCTCGTAGGTGCCGATCGCGCGGGCGTGCTCGAGAATGTCCTGTTTGTTCATGCCCACCAGCGGCCGCAGGATGGGCAGCTCGGCGCAGGCGCCAATCGCGCCCAGGTTGGCCAGGGTCTGCGAGGAGACCTGCCCCAGTGCTTCGCCGGTGACCAGTGCGCCGGCTCCCGTTCGTCGCGCCAGGCGATGGGCCGCGCGCAGCATCAGGCGCTTGATCATCACCTGCCAGTAGTCGCCGCGGGTGTTGGCGCGCAGCTCGGCGACCACGGGGCGGAAGTCGGCCACGAACAGCCTTGCCCGGGAGCCGTGCAGCCAGTGCCGCTCGAGCTCGGTGAGTACCCGCTGAACGCCGGCGACCTGCTCCGGGCCGGCCAGGTCGAACAGCACGAAATCCATATCCAGGCCGCGTCGCAGCAGTTGCCAGGCGGCCACGGCCGAGTCGAAACCGCCGGAGATGAGCGTCAGCGCGCGGCCCTCGGTACCCAGCGGCAAACCGCCCGGACCCGGCAGCGGGTTACCGAACAGCACGGCGTCGTCACGCCGGATTTCCACGTGCACGGCAAGCTCCGGGGCGTCCAGATCGACGCGGCCGCCGGCTTCCACCAGCTTGGCCCCGAGGCGCCGGGCAATGTCGTCGCTGGTTCGGCGAGGATGGTCGCTGTTGCCCACTCTTCGCGGCCGGACGGCGAAGCGCCTGCCCTGCACTGCCTCGGCGAACAGCGCCGTGCCGGCGTCGACGACGTCGTCGAGCGATGACCACGCCACGGCGTGGGCCGCGCGCACGGACTGCACGCCGAACACCCGCGCCAGCACCGCCGCGGCCGAGGTCGGCACGCCGTGGATGTCGATACGGTCGCGGCTGTCGACGATGCGCGAATCATGACCCGCACGCTCGAGTGCGGCCTTGAGGTTGCCACGCAGCCGGCGCTGGAAGCGCCGCCGGGTGTGTCGGGACTTGGTCGAGATCTCGCCGGACAGGGTCAGCGACAGCAGAGGCTCGAGTTCGGACCGGGTGGACATGCTGGGGGCGAAAAGTGAATCTGCCCTATCAGGTGGGGCGGCGTGAAGGAAACGTCAAGGCGCCTGCGGGATACCATGTCCCCATGTCACGCGAGCTTTTCCAGAGCCTCCCTTTCCCCGGCCTGCTGGCCGACGCGATCCTGGTGGTTCACGCCCTGTTCGTGGTGTTCGTGCTGGGCGGCCAGGTGCTGGTGATGATCGGCTGGGCGCGGGGCTGGGAGTGGGTGCGCAATCCCTGGTTCCGCTTCACGCATCTGGCACTGATCACCTTCATCGTCATCCAGACCTGGCTCGGCGAGCTGTGTCCGCTGACGGTCTGGGAGAGCTGGCTGCGCGAAGCCGCCGGCCAGTCGGCCTACGACGGCAGCTTCATCCAGCACTGGCTCGGCAGCCTGCTCTTTCTCGATCTGCCCTGGTGGGTGTTCCAGGCGGTCTACACGGCTTTCGGCGCGGTGGTCGTGGTCAGCTGGGTGCATTTTCCACCGCGCCGGCGCCGCACGCCATCGTCCCGCCCCCCGGGAGGTCGGGGCTGAAGGGCGGGCGACCCGGTCATTGCGGCCGGGGAGCCGGGACCCCGCACCCTGGGGAGCGGCACGGCCCCAGCCGAGTGCCGGCCGCTCGATGCGAGCTGCCGGATCGCCACGCATTTACAATCCGGCGGCAATACCCCGCAGCGTGTCGGCCAGGGCCGCCAGGCGCTTGCGGCTGGCGCCCTCGTGCTCGCGCGAGCCTTCGCTCAACGCATCGGCCAGCGCCTCGAGCTCCAGGGCGACCATTTCATTGCCGCCCGAATCCGCCCGGTCGAGGGCCTCCCGCAGGGAAGTGAGCGTCTCGGCGCCGAGCGCGTTTTCACGCTCGAGCTGGTCGGCGTAGGCGCGGGCCACCACCGGCGCATCCGGCCAGGCCAGGCGCGTTTGCGTTTGCGGGTTGAACCGGCCGCCGCCGGCCAGTTTCGCCGCCGCGATCTCGTTTTCGCTCAGGTGCTCGCTCGGCACGAGCGCGAACACATCGAGCCCACGCGCGATTTCGGTGCCGTAGATCCGGCCGTCGTACCAGTAGGTCGACCAGTAGCCGCCCATGATCAGTTCGTCGGGGTCGATCGGGCCGCGATCGAAGAAGGCGATCTCGCGCGGCCCGGATGAATCGGTGAAATCGATTACCGACAGCCCGCCCTGGTACCAGGCCTGGACAAACAGGTCGCGGCCGGGCACGGGAATGATCGAGCCGTTGTGCGCAACGCAGTTCTCCTGCTCGGTCTGCGGTGCGGGCATCTTGAAGTAGCCGCCGAAGACCAGCTTGCCGTCGACGATGTCGTAGATCGCATCCGCGCCCCAGTCCAGCGGGTCGGAAGCACGACAGCGCGGCCGACTGCCGCCGCCCCACTCGTCGGTGAACAGCACCTTGGAGCCGTCGTTGTTGAAGGTGGCCGAGTGCCAGTAGGCGAAGCCGGGGTCGACCACTTCGTCGACGCGCTGCGGCCGGTAGGGGTCGGAGATGTCGAACAGGATGCCGTTGCCCGAGCACGCCCCGGCGGCCAGCTTCAGTTCCGGGAACACGGTGATGTCGTGGCAGTGGTCGGTGCGGTTGGTCGACTGGGTGTCGTCGCCGTGGTCGCCGCCGGCCCACAGTCCGGCCAGATTGCCGGATTCGGGGTCGGCGAACACCGCCGGGCTGTCGACGATGCGCGCATCGGCGGGACGATCGACGGGAATCTCGATGATGTCGATGCGAAACAGCGCGGTGCGTTCGTCGCCGTAGCGGGTGGTGTCGATGCAGCCTTCCATTTCGTCCTCGTCGCGCACCGGCGCGGTGCCGGAGTTGTAGACCACCAGCTTGCCGTCGGCCTCGGAGACGATGGTATGGGTGTGGGAGCCGCGGCAGGTCTGAACCGCGCCGACCTGCACCGGGCGGGTCAGGTCGGAGATGTCGAAGATGCGCAGGCCGCGAAATCGCTCGTCGCTGACTTTTCCGGCCACGCCCATCAGGCCGCAGTCGAGCCGGCCGCGGGTCTGCTCGACCGACATGATCAGCAGCTCGCCGGCCACCGACACGTCGCCCTGTCCGCCGGGGCAGACCACCGAGGCCATCAGAGCGGGCAGGCCGTCGTCGTCGAGCTGGTAGATATTGAAGCCGTGGTAGTTGCCGGCGATGAGCACATTGTCGAAAAAGGCCATGTCGGTGTTGGAAAAGCTCAGCAGCGGCGGGCGCGGCTCGTCGTCGCCCTGGCGCACATCGTCATCATCCTGCCCGGGGTCGGCCGGCTCATCCTCGGCTGCCTCTTCATCCTGCTCGGCCGGGGTCTCGGCGTCGGTCCGGTCGGCCGCGCGCTTGTCCTCATCGCGCCGGATCGGCACGCCGGCCGGATTGTCGGGGTCGAAGAATCCGTCGGGGCGGGGCAGCGCGGCGAGCAGTTCGAGGTTGTGGATCGCCTCGCCGGCATCGCGGAACCCGGCCGTCAGCCCGACGCGCGGATCGGGCGAGAAACTCGCCAGCATGGCGGTCATGCGCTCGATCTCGGCTTGCTGGTCGTTGGTCACCTCGGTGGTGAACTCGTACAGCACCGGGTCCTGGGCCGAGCCCTCGGCGTCGAGCAGCTCGTCGACCATGGTCAGCGCGCCATTGTGGTGGGCGATCATCAGCTTCAGGAACAGGGCATCGAAATCCGGCCCGCTGGCGGCTTCCAGCTCGGCCATTTCCTCGGCGCTGGCCATGCCGGCCATGTCGTGGTGGGTGTGCATGGCATGGTGGTCGGCCGGATCGGGCACCGCCTGGCCGCGCTCGCGCAGCCACTGCTGCATGAAGGCGATCTCGTCGCGCTGCGAGGCGTCGATGCGCTCGGCCAGGTCGAGAAGTTCCTTGCGCGCCGTGCGATCGGCCACCAGGGCCGACATCTGCAGCGCCTGGTGATGGTGCGGGATCATGTCCGCCATGAAGGTCAGGTCGGCCTGCGAGTACGCGATGCTGGCCAGATCGACCGCCTCCTCGGCGCTGATCGTGCGGCTGGGATCGCCGGGTTTGCCCGGCTGGATGATGGGTGCCTGGGCCGCGGCGGCCAACGACAGTCCGATCAGTGCAAAAGTCACAAGCAGGCGGTCAAGCAGGTTCGAAAGGGCGGGCATGGACGATTCCGGAGATTTCGGCAAGCCCGTGAATCTAGCAGATTCGGAGTGAGGAAGTCGCGCTCGAGGACGGCAGGGATCAGGCTTGGGGTGGGTCGAACCGGGCGGGGTCGGGGTGGAAGCCGGCCACTTCGCCGGCCGGCATCGGGTGGGCCAGCAGGAAGCCCTGCACCAGGTCGCAGCCGTGTCGCCTAAGCAGCTCGAGCTGCTCCGGCGTCTCGACGCCCTCGGCGATGACCTGCATGCCGACCGAGTGGGCCATGGCGATGATGGCCGAGCTCAGTGCGAGGTCGTCGGGGTCGGTCAGGATGTCGGCGATGAAACTGCGGTCGATCTTGACCCCGGACACGCGCAGCTGGCGCAGGTGGTTGAGGCCGGAAAAGCCGGTGCCGAAATCGTCCAGCCAGATGTTGATATCGCGCTCGCGCAGAGACAGCAGGGTGTCGGCGGTCAGGTTGCGGTCGTGCAGCAGGCTCGACTCGGTCAACTCCAGGCTCAGGCAGTGTGCCGGCAGGCCGCTGCGGCTCAGGGCCTGGTCGACCAGGCGGGCCAGGTCGCGCCGCAGCAGCTGGCGGCCGGAGATGTTGATGCCGACGCGCAATCCCGGCCGTTGCGCCTGCCAGGCGGCCGCGTCGGCGCAGGCGCGCTCGAGCACGAAGCAGCCCAGTTCGTGAATCAGGGCGCTCGACTCGGCCACGGCGATGAAGCGCTCCGGCTCGATCTCGCCCAGCTCATGGTGCTGCCAGCGCAGCAGCGCCTCGACGCCCGTCATGCGGCCTGTCGCCAGCGAGATGACCGGCTGGTAATGCAGGTCGATCTGCCCGGCCGTGAGCGCCTCGCGCAGGGCCTGCTCGAGCTTGAGATTCTCCTCGGCGGTCAGGGTCAGGTGGTCGCGGTAGTGGAACAGTCCGTTCTTGCCCTCGAGCTTGGCCTGGTACATGGCCAGGTCGCCGCACTTGAGCAATTGCCGGGCCGAGCGCGCGTCTTCCGGAAAGACCGACACACCGATGCTGGCGCTCAGGAAAAGCTGGCGGTCGCCGATCTCGAACGGCTCGTCGAGGTCGGTCAGTATCGCGCGCGCCAGGCGGGTGCACTGGTCCCTGACCTGCTCACCGGTCAGCAGGGCAACGAACTCGTCGCCACCGAGCCGGGCGATGATCGGCCGGCCGGTGTCCGCCTTGCCGCCGAACACGACCATCTGGCGCTGCAGGCGCCGGGCAAACTCGGTCAGCACGCCGTCGCCCGCATCGTGCCCGAGCGTATCGTTGATGCGCTTGAAGTCGTCCAGGTCGATGAACAGCAGGCCGAGCCCGGCGCCCTGCTGTTCCTGCTCGGCCACGGCCTGGTCGAGCAGTTCGCGGAACATCAGCCGGTTGGGCAGGCCGGTCAGCGGGTCCTGGTAGGCCAGGCGGCGAATCTCGCGGTCGTGGTCGCGCATGGCCACGGCCATGCGGTTGAACGATTGCACCAGCTTGCCCAGTTCGTCGCCACGATCGACCTGCACTTCGACCTCGTCAAACTGGCCGTGCTCGAGCCGGTCGGCCGAGGCGGCCAGCGCGCGAATCGGCCGCAGCAGTCCGCGCGCCACCAGCCAGCCGGCCGCCGCGGCACCGGCCAGCAGCAGCGTGAAGGCGGCCAGCAGCCAGCGGATCTGCCGGTCGAAGCGCGCGCGCAACTCGGCCTGAAGTTCGTTCTGCTCGCGCGCGACCGAATCATCGGCGGCGGTGCGCGACAGGCCGATGCGCACACCGCCCTGGGGCACGCTGCCGAGCATCAGGGTGCGGCTCACGTCGACATGCCCATCGCCCCGCAGGACGAGCGAGTCGGGCGAACGGCCGACGGCGGCGATCACCTGTTCGGCCAGCCGGTCGTCCATGCGTTCGCCAAAGCGTTCCATCACGCGC
>SR_TP_S13solDRAFT_1000800_pt1 | contig 11232 bp, 9 predicted proteins | sample SodReaTP_S13sol_FD_11159 | JGI IMG/M metagenome (IMG submission 11159) | reverse complement strand
CTGATCCTTGCAAAAACAGCATTAGCCAAAGGCTGCCCGCCATGCCCACTTTCACAGCGCTGACCACCCTTCACACGTCGGACGCGGCCTATGCCCTGTCCGAAGCTATGGAGAATATGGAACCCGAACCCACCGGCGTCGGCGTGTTCGAGTTGGAGGACGGCTCCGGTCTGTGGGAAGTTGGCGGGTATTTCACCGAAACACCTGACGATATTGAACTGACCTTGCTGGCCGAAGCCTTTGGCGCGAAACCGTTTGTCGTGACCGAATTGCCGGAAATCGACTGGGTGGCCAAAGTGCGCCGCGACCTGTCCCCCGTCGAGGCGGGGCGTTTTTTCGTCTATGGCAGCCATGATGCCGACAAACTGCCCGAGGGCCGCGTGGGCCTGCTGATCGAGGCGTCCATGGCGTTCGGGACCGGCCATCACGGCACCACGCTGGGCTGTTTGCGCGCGCTGGACCGGCTGGACAATGACGGGTTTCGCGGCAAATCCGTGGTGGATATCGGCTGCGGCACTGCCGTTCTGGCCATGGGCGCCGCCAAAATCTGGCCCGATCCGGTGCTGGCCAGCGATATTGACGAAGTCGCTGTAGAAGTCGCGCTGGCCAATATCGCCGCAAATGATCTGCAAACCCGCGTGCATTGCGTAGAAGCGACAGGGTTTGACCACCCCGACTTGCAAGCCCGCGCCCCTTTCGATCTGGTCTTTGCCAATATCCTGATGGGCCCGCTGATTGAACTGGCCCCGGACATGGGCAAGCTGACAGCACCGGGCGGACACGCCATCCTGTCAGGGTTGCTGGTCGAGCAAGCCGACACAGTCCTGCAAGCCTATCTGGACGCAGGTTTTGCCCTGCATCACCGCGAAGATATTGGCGACTGGGCCACGCTGACCCTGATCAGATAGCCCCACGCGCCCTTTCCAGATTTCACCCTGAACCTGCCCCACTTTCGCCGGATTGAACATTTACATTCTGTTTATCAATACCGGTTAGAGTGGCGGCAAAAGTTCAGGAATAGTGACATGAGCGTGGAACAACACGATGATTTCAGAAAACGGCGCTCTGAGATCATCAAAACCCATTTGCGCAATGACCCCAAGATCAGGGCGGCCCGTCGCCGTATGCGCGTTCGTTTCATGTTGGGGATTGCCAGCTATACAATCGTGCTGTTGGTCACGCTGGTATTCGCAAAAGGCGTGACCATGGCCATGCATGACGCAAGATCGTACCGCCTGATGGTTGCGCCTGTCATTCGTGATCTTCCCGACACTCATATCGGCTATACCCTGCTGATGCCCGATCCGATCACCACGCAGATTGCGACATTCCTGCGGCCCTATCTTAATGCAGACAACCATGCACATCTTGCAGGTGGGCAAGAAAGTGTTGTGTCGGACACCAGCCAGACCGTGCCCCTGTCCCTGAACGATCAGAACTGAAATTCCGCACGCATATCCGCCCCGCTCCGTGATTGGGCATAATGGCAGGCACTCAATACAGCAACAGGGCGGCCCGATGGGCCGCCCTGCTTCATCACCGATGCTGTATCAATGAAGTCTGATACTCAGACTTCATTCTCCAGATCTTCGATTGCCTTTTGCAACTCATCCTTGCTGACCTCTTTTTCGGTCACTGTGATCTGGCCGATGATATGATCAACGACCTTGTCTTCAAAGATGGGCGCGCGCAGCTGTTGCTGCATCTGGGGGTTCTTCTGGATGAACTCGAAGAACTGGCGTTCCTGACCGGGATACTGGCGGGCCTGCGCAATCACGGCCTGCGTCATTTCCTGATCGCTGACTTCCACTTCCGCTTTCTGGCCGATATCGGCCAACAGCAGACCCAGCTTCACGCGGCGCACGGCCAGCTTGTCGCTTTCTTCGGTGGTTTCGATGTCGCCATGGCTGTGGTCGTTCTGGTCAACATCGGTCTGGCTGTCATGCCACAGCTGGTGCGCGATCTGCTTGCTCTCGGCCTCGACCAGTGACGGTGGCAGATCGAAGCTGACGGCCGCATCCAGCGCGTCCAACAGGCCACGTTTCAGAATTGCGCGCGATGCCTGCGCGTATTCCGCTTCCAGCCGCTCTACGATCTGGGCCTTTAGGGCGGCCAGATCATCGGCGCCGAATTGCTTGGCCAATTCGTCATCAATGGTCGCTTCGGCAGGGGCCTTGACGGCCTTGATCGTGCACTCAAACACCGCTTCCTTGCCAGCCAGATGGGCCGCACCATATTCTTCGGGGAAGCTGACGGTCACGGCTTTCTCGTCGCCGGCCTTCACACCGGCAAGCTGTTCTTCGAACCCCGGAATGAACTGACCGGACCCCAGAACCAGCGGGAAATCTTCGGCAGCGCCACCTTCAAAGGCCTCGCCGTCGATCTTGCCCAGAAAGTCCATCGTGACCTGATCGCCATCCTCGGCAGCGCCGTCCTTGTCATCGAATTTCTGTGCCGACTTCGCCAGATTTTGCAGCGCTTCGTCCACGGCGGCATCATCTGCCTTGACCACAGGTTTTTCCAGCGAAATGCCCGACATGTCGGGGGCTTCAATCGCAGGCAGCGCTTCATAATTCAGCGCGACGACAACGTCATCGCCTTCTTTCCAGTCGTCATTGGTCATTTTGACGTCGGGCTGCATGGCGGGGCGATCGCCGCTGTCTTCAAAATGCTTGTTCATCGCGCCATCAACGGCGTCTTGCATCGCTTCGCCCAACAGGCGCTGGCCAAACTGCTTCTTCAGCAGGGCCATCGGCACCTTGCCCTTGCGAAACCCCTTCATTTCGATGTCGGGCTGCGCCTCGACCAGCTTTTCATTGACCTTCGCGTCAAGCTCGGCTGCGGTCACAGTGATCGTATAACCGCGCTTCAGGCCGTCATTCAGGGTTTCGGTAACTTGCATGGGCGTCCTCACATAAGGTGACAGGCCGCCTGAACGGCGGCCTGGGGAATTTCGGCCTGTGTAAGGGGCTGCGCGCGCAGGATCAAGCCTGATTCTGGACAAGTCCACCGCGAGAGGGCGCTGAACCCTAAAAACCGCGCAATCAGGGCCGTTTCAGGCAGCGCCGTCGCGCGCCCCGCGCTCGACCTTGTCAAGCAGTTCGGCCAGCTGTGCCTTCTCGGCGTCACTCAGTGTGGCCAGAACTGTATCTTCCTGACTGGCAAGGCGCGCGGCAAGTTTTTCGAACAAAGCTTGACCCGCAGGTGTTGCCCGCAGGGCATAGGACCGTCGATCCTGTGGGACCCTGTTTCGCTTGACAAGCCCCAGCTTTTCCAACTCATCGACCAGCAGCACCGCGCGCGAGCGTTCGATATTCAGCGCAAGGCATAGCTGGCTTTGACTCAGGTCCGGGTTCTCGACAATCACATGCAAGGCCGAAGATGTGGTAATGCGCATACCAAACCCTTCGATGGCGGCTTGGGCGCTGTTGTGAATATGCACATAAGCGCGCTTCATACGGTAGCCGATATACCGGCGCAGGAAACTGTCCGTTACCGCCCCCTCATCATTTGGCGACCTGTCATCTGCTTTGGACCCGTCGGGCATACGGCCCCCCTGCTGCAACTATGAACTGTCCGCTACGATAACCGCAGGCTGTAGGGTTTGCCAAGGCAACAATGGACCCGCAGGCCAGATCGGCCCGCTGGATATCTTGGGGCAAGTCCGCGGTCAGGTGCCGGAAACAGCCCCTTCTTCCAGCAAGTGACAGGCGGCGCGTCCGGTGGGTGTGCCGCGCACTTGCGGTATCTGCTGTTTGCACAAATCCACCGCCAGCGGACAGCGCGGATGGAAGGTGCAGCCCGAAGGCGGGGTAATCGGGTTCGGGATTTCGCCCGTCACCGGCTTGCGCCGCCGCCCTGACAAGGCAAGATCCGGCACCGCATCCAGCAACATGCGCGTATAGGGGTGCTGGGGTTCGGTGAACAGGCGCTTTGCGTCCGCTTCCTCGACCAGCCGGCCCAGATACAGCACGCCAATGCGGTTGGCCATATGCCGCACCACACTAAGGTCATGGCTGATCAGCAAATATGTCAGGCCGAATTCATCCTGTAAATCGCGCATCAGGTTCAGAATCTGCGCCTGCACCGACACGTCCAGCGCGGATGTGGGTTCATCGCAGACAATGAATTCGGGCTTGGACGACAGCGCGCGGGCAATGGCAATGCGCTGGCGCTGGCCGCCGGAAAATTCATGCGGGAATTTTTCTGCATCAGCGGCAGACAGGCCCACCACTTCCAGCAGGCGCCCCACCTCGCGGTTGATGTCTGCGCCGCTGGCAATGCCGAAGGTGCGGATGGGTTCGGCAATTATGGACCCCACACGCCAGCGCGGGTTCAGGCTGGCAAACGGGTCTTGGAAAATCATCTGGAAGCGGCGGCGCAACTGGCGCATGGCCGCGCCCTGTTCAAACCGCATTTCCTGCCCGTCAAACAGGATACGCCCGCGCGACGGGTCCACCAACCCCACGATCATTTTGGCAATCGTCGATTTGCCGGAACCGGATTCGCCCACAAGGGCGAATGTCTCACCCCGCTTAATTTCAAAATCCACATCGGCGGCGGCGGTCAGGAACTGCTTTTCCTCGCGTTCCAGAACGCGGTTCAACCACGGTTTGGACACATCGAAATATCGGGTCAGGCCAGAAACCTGAAGCAAAGGGGTGTCAGTCATGGGCCACCTGTTGCGTTGCGCCATCATACAGCCAGCAGGACACATGCCGCCCGTTGTCGCGGTCTATCAATTCCGGCCGGTCGGTCCGGCAGCGGTCAAACACTTTCGGGCAGCGCGGGTTGAACGCACAGCCCTGCGGAATGGCATTCAGCCGCGGCATGGAGCCGGGAATTTGCGTCAGGCGCGCCGCGGTCTGGGTCAGGGTCGGAATGGACCCCATAAGGCCCGCTGTATAGGGGTGTTCGGCTGCCTGAATGACATCGCGCACAGGCCCGATTTCGGCCACGCGACCGGCATAGAGAACCGCCACACGGTCGGCAGTTTCGGCAATCACCCCCATATCATGCGTGATCAGCATGACAGACGCGCCGCGTTCCGCGCAGATTTCCTTCAGCACATCAATGATCTGCGCCTGCACCGACACATCCAGCGCGGTGGTCGGTTCATCGGCAAGTACCAGTTCGGGTTCCGCGCATAACGCAAGGGCAATGACCACGCGCTGGCGCATGCCGCCCGAAAAATGATGCGGGTAATCATCAATGCGCCGCGCCGCCGCCGGAATACCCACACGGTCCAGAAGCGCCACAGCACGCTTGCGGGCCTCCGCGTCCGACACATCCATATGTGTGCGGATGGTTTCGATAAGTTGTTGCGCCACCGTATATAACGGGTTCAGACTGGTCAGCGGGTCCTGAAACACCATGCCGATACGACGCCCGCGAATGCGGCGCATCTTCTCGCGCGGGAGGTTGTCGATCCGTTGCCCGCGCAGCCAGACTTCACCGCCCGCAATGCGCCCCGGCGGCTCCAGCAGGCCAATGATGGCCGCCCCTGTCAGCGATTTTCCGGCACCGGATTCGCCCACCATGCCCAGAACCTCGCCCTCGGCAATGTCGAAGGACACTTTGTCCAGCGCACGCAGGGTGCCGCGCCGCGTGGGGAATTCCACGACCAGATCACGCACCGACAGCAGTGGTGTTTTTTCGGACGGTTTTTCAATCGGGGCAGACATCAGCGCAACCTCGGGTTCAGGGCGTCACGCAGCCAGTCGCCCAGCAGATTGACAGATAATGCCAGCGCCAGAAGCGTGATCGACGGGAACAGCAATATCCACCATTCGCCGGAAAACAGATATTGCTGGCCAATACGGATAAGCGTGCCAAGGCTGGGCTGCGTGGGCGGCACACCCACCCCAAGGAACGACAGCGTCGCTTCGGCAATGATGGCCAGCGCCAGCCCGATGGTCGCAATCACCAGCACCGGCCCCATCACATTGGGCAGGATATGGCGCAGCAGGATTTTCACAGGATGCGCGCCAATCACACGCGCAGCCTGCACATATTCCTTGTTTTTCTCCACCATCGTGGCCCCGCGCACAACGCGGGCATATTGCACCCATTCCGACAGGCCAATCGCCACGATCAGCACCCAGATGGCCATCGCCTCTCGGTAGGCGGGGGGAATGAAACCGCGCGCCACACCGAAAATCAGAAGCGCCAGCAGAATGGACGGGAAGGTCAGCTGCACATCGGCCACGCGCATCAGCAGGCTGTCCACCCAGCCCCCGCGATAGCCCGCAATCAACCCCAAAGATATGCCCAGCACCATGGCAAACAGCACCGCCGCAAACCCCACGAACAGCGAAATCCGCGCGCCATACAGAATGGTCGAAAACACATCACGGCCCTGATTGTCCGTTCCCAGCCAATAGACATTGCCGGTGAATGCGTTGGGTTCCATCGGCGGGGTGAACCCGTCCATCAGGTTCAGCGATGCGGGGTTGAACGGATCATAGGGTGCGATCAGCGGCGCGAATATGGCCGCCAGAATGATGATGACGGACACCACAGCCGCAACCACCGCAACCGGCGAGCTGCGGAATGAATAGGCGATGTCGCTGTCCCATGCGCGGCCAAATCTGCCAACGGGGCGCGGTTTTTGCGTCTCACTCATGGCGCAAGTCCTTTCAGTGGCCAGCCGCGCTGCGGTCCAGCCGCAGGCGTGGGTCGACCATGTAATACAGCAGATCAACAATCAGGTTGATCACAACGAACACCAGCGCAATCAGCATCAGATAAGCCGCCATCACCGGCACATCGACAAAGCGCACCGAATTGATGAACAGCGCGCCCACACCGGGCCACTGGAACACGGTTTCGGTAATGATGGAAAACGCAATGATGGACCCAAGCTGCAAGCCTGTGATGGTGATCACCGGCACAAGCGTGTTTTTCAGCGCATGGCCGAAATGCACGGCACGGTTCGACAGGCCCCGTGCACGGGCGAATTTGATATAATCGGCGCGCAGCACTTCCAGCATTTCAGCGCGCACAAGCCGCATGATCAGTGTCATTTGATACAGGCCCAGCGTGATGGCAGGCAGGATCAGCGACATGCGCCCGCTTTCGGTCAGAAAGCCTGTGCGCCACCAGCCGCCCAGATTGACCACCTCGCCGCGGCCGAAGGATGGCAGCCACTGCAATTCAACCGCGAACGCCCAGATCAGCAGCACACCAATCAGGAATGTGGGCAGCGACACCCCGATCAGCGACACCGTCATGATGGAACTCGACGCCCAGCCCCCGCGCCGCAGCGCAGTATAGACCCCGAACCCCACGCCAAAGACAAATGCCGCAATCCCCGATACCAGCGCCAGTTCCAGCGTGGCAGGCAGGCGCGACAGGATCAATTCCATAACAGGTTGCTGAAGCCGGTAGGAGATGCCGAAATCACCGACCACCGCGCGGGTCAGGAAGTTATAGAACTGCATGACAAACGGGTCATTCAGCCCCAGCGCGTCGCGCAGCTCCATGCGTTCGGCCAATGTCGCTTCCTGTCCGACCATGGAGGCAATCGGGTCCCCCACAAACCGGAACAGCGCGAATGCAACCAGCGCAACGGCCAGCATGACAATCACGGATTGCAGCAACCGCCGAAGGATGAATGCGAGCATGGCCAAACTCCCCACAGAACAATAGTCAGCAATACTGACATAAACAAAGCGCCCGCGTGCCGTAAATCACGCGGGCGCCAAGGTCAAGCCGTGCTTAGTCGAAGGTGACCGTGGTCATGCGCGGCTGGTTCTCGGGATGCACATCCAGCGAGATGCCGTCACGCATGGCATAGGCCAGCATCTGGTTATGCACGTTCAGGAAGATGCGTTCTTCCATCACCTCGTCCCAGATTTCCGCGATGACAGCATCGCGCGCATCCAGATCGGTCATTGTCGCCAGCGACTGGATTTTCGCGTCCAGATCGGGGTTCGAATAACGTGTGCCATTGAACGAGCCGTAGGACCCTTCGCGCGTATGCACAAGGAAATCAAATACATACTGGCTGTCGAATGTTGGAACACCCCAACCCAGCAGGTAGAAATCGGTTTCCCAGTTTTCAATCAGCGGGAAGTGCAGCGAGCGCGTTTGCGACACCAGATTCACGCGGATATTTGCGCGCGCCAGCATGCCGACCAATGCCTGACAGATCGCCTCATCATTCAGGTAGCGGTCATTGGGGCAGTTCAGGTCAACGCTGAACCCGTTCGGATAGCCTGCCTCGGCCACCAGTTCGGCCGCGCGGGCGTAATCGGGTTCGCCGAACGCATCCAGTTCCTCGGTCCAGCCATTCACAAACGGCGGCAAGGGGGCGGCGGACGGCTGGGATTCACCGCGCATCACGACCTGACGAATGGCGTTGCGGTCCAGCGACAAGGCCATCGCTTCGCGCACTTCAGGCTTGGCGAAAGGGTTATCTTCCGCGTCCGAGGACGCCAGACGGTCCGATGTCATGTCATAGCTGAAGAAGATGTTGCGGTTTTCCGGGCCGCGCACAACATTGATGCCATCTGTCTGTTCCAGCCGCGCAATGTCTTGCACCGGAACGTCCTGCACCACGTCAACCTCGCCCGACAACAGGGCTGCAACGCGGGTCGCGGCTTCTGCAATCGGGGTATAGATAATCTCGGTCACGGCGGGCGCGTCAGCCCAGTGCCCGTCAAACACCTGCAAGACAGTGCGCACTTCGGGGTCACGTTCGACCATGACATAAGGGCCGGTGCCGTTGGTGTTGCGCACGGAATAGGCTTCTTCGCCTGCGGCGAAGTTGGGCGCGGTTTCAACGCCGTTTTCTTCCGCCCATGCCTTGGACATGATGAAGGTATTGGTCAGGTTCTGCACATACAGGGGCGCCGGACCGGACAGGCGCACATGCACTGTGGTGTCATCCACGGCGGTCACTTCTTCCACTGCGGCATGCAGGGCGGCCATGCCCGATGGCGGCGTGCGCGCACGATCAAGCGAGAAGACGACATCTTCTGCGGTCATGGGCGTGCCGTCATGGAATGTGACACCTTCGCGGATCTGGAACACCCAGACAGTGTCGTCTTCTTCGCTGATACCCCATTCGGTGGCAAGGCTGGGCGTCAAGCTGCCGTCAACTGCGCGGCCCACCAGTGTTTCATAGATATGGTGGTTCAGCGTATGGGTCGGGCCTTCGTTCTGGCTGTGCGGGTCCAGCGTCAGCGCATCGGCAACGCGCGCCCAGCGCAGCGTTTCAGCATTGGCCGCACCGGCGAAGGCCAGCGCGACAGCAGCGGCCCCCAACATAAGACGCGCGCGAACACCCGTCTGGTTAAGTTTTGGTGACATCGAAATCTCCCTGTCATGTGGTGGCATCCCGTTTCGGCGCTTCGTGCTCCGTGTCGGGGACTGGTGGAAGGCTGGATAATATTGACCAAAGAGTCAATTCCCCTTTTCCACCAGACACAACTTCCCCTAGGGCAAGCAATGGCGCGCTTGCCCTATATTTGCGCATCTGCGGCGGGGCGGAAAATTACTGCGCGGCCAGTTCCGAGCGATCCTGCACAGGGGCTGCAAGAGTTTTGCGCGCAATCAGGACATAGAAGGCAGGGACGACAAACAGCGTGAACACCGTGCCGACCGTAATGCCCGAGAAGATAACCAGACCCATTGAAAACCGCGCCGCCGCCCCTGCCCCGCTGGCCACCATCAACGGCACAACACCAAGTGCGGTTGCCGCCGTTGTCATCAGGATCGGACGCAGGCGCAGCCGCGCTGATGTGACAATCGCCTCCGCGCGGCCCTGCCCCTTGTCGCGGCGCAACTGGTTGGCGAATTCCACCAGCAAAATGCCGTGCTTGGTGATCAACCCGATCAGTGTGATAAGCCCGACCTGCGTATAGATATTCAGCGTTCCCAGCCCCAGATTCAGCGGCACGATCACCCCGAAGATGGACAAGGGCACTGACATCAACACGATAAACGGATCGCGCAGGCTTTCGAACTGTGCGGCCAGAACCAGATAGATCACGACAATCGCCAGCGCGAAGGCAAGCACAATGGTGTTGCCTTCCGACTGCTCCAGCCGCGACTGGCCCGCGTAATCCAGAAAGAACCCGTCGGCCAGTTCGGCGCGCGCAATCTCCTCCAACGCGGCAAGCCCGTCGCCTGTGGATGTGCCGATCATCGGCATGGCGGTCAGGGTTGCGGAATTCAACTGGTTGAACTGCTCGATCGCTTGGGGTGCTACGGCCGTGCTGATTTCCGTGACCGCAGACAGGGGCACCAGATCGCCGGACATGGAGCGTATGTGGTATTCGCCCAGCCGTTCGGGGTTGTCGCGGTATTCCTGCGGCACCTGCATAATAATGTCATAGCTTTTGGAATCGCGGTCAAACTGGGCGATGGCCCCGTCACCCACCAGCAGCCCAAGGGCAGACCCGATCTGGTTGGCGGGAATGTTCAGCGCCGCCGCACGGTCGCGGTCAATCGACACCACAACCTGTTTCGTGTCGAAGGACATGGAATTCTGAACCACCAGAAACCGCCCCGATGCCTCTGCCTGTTGTTTGATACGCTCGGACATCTCGTACACCTCGGACGGGTCGCCCGTGGACTGAACCACCAACGAAATCGGCAAGCCCCCGCCCGCACCCGGCAGACTGGGCGGCGCAAAGACGAAGGCCTGCACCCCTGCAATGGGGGCCAGCCGCGCTTGCAAATCCTGCTGGATTTCGGCCTGACTGCGGTCCCTGTCGGCCCAGTCATCGAAGGCCCAAAGCATAATGCCGCTATTGGTCGCGCCACCAAACCCCACGATTGAAAAATTAGCCCGCAATTCCGGCAGGTCAGATGTGCGTGCGGCCATATCCGCGATATAATGGCTGGTATAGTCGATGGTGGCATAGGATGGCGCATTCACAAACGAAAACAGCGCGCCGATATCTTCTTCGGGGGCCAGTTCGCTGGATGTTTTGGTGAACAAAAAACCTGTCACCCCTGTCAGCACAACCACAATCAACATTGTCACCGGCGTGAACCGCAAAGTTGATGTCAGGCGGCGTGCATACCATGTTTCCAGACGGCCAAAGCCACGGTCCAGTATGGACTGAAACCTGTTGCCGCCACCGCCCGCGCGGAGCACACGCGCCGCCATCATGGGCGATATGGTCAGCGCGACCACACCCGATATGAACACCGCACCCGCCAGCGCGACAGCAAATTCCCGAAACAGTGCGCCCGTCAGCCCGCCGATGAAGAACAGCG
>SR_TP_S13solDRAFT_1000799_pt1 | contig 11235 bp, 12 predicted proteins | sample SodReaTP_S13sol_FD_11159 | JGI IMG/M metagenome (IMG submission 11159) | reverse complement strand
GAGCCGCGGTTCATGCTGGCCGAACCGGTCACGCTCGGCAGCAGGCTGGCGCGCGCCTGGGTCGGGATTTCGCCGGCGGCAGCCAGGCGCTGCTCGGCCGCTCGAATCTCGGCATCGTGGCTCTGGGCCAGTTCGTAGACGCCCATCAGGTCGACTGCATGGACCGAGGTGCTCAAGCCCAGCGCCAGAGTCAGGGAAACGAGGATTTGCTTTCGGTTGATCATCGGGAACTTGGCTCCGGGTGGGTTCAGAATTCGAACTGGGGCTTGTCTTCGGCACCGATCAGGCGCGGCAGGTCGGTGTCGAACAGGCTGTCGACCTGCCAGCGATCACCTGAACTGCGCGTCAGGCAGACCGCTTCCATCACCGGGCTGAAGCCGCGCACGGCAAACACACGGCCACCCGGCTTGACCCAGTGGCGAAATCGCTCGGGCACTTCCGCGGCCGAACCGGTCACGGCGATCGCGTCGAAGCTGTCTTCGGGGTCGAAGTCGGCCAGCGCATCGGCTGAGCGTACCTCGACACCCTCGATGCCGAGCCGTTCGAGCCGGCGCTCGGCCCGCTCGGCCAGTTCGGGAATGATCTCGATGCTGACCACGCTGGCGCCCAGACGGGCCATGCAGGCGGCGGCGAATCCCGAACCGGTGCCGATCTCCAGTACCCGCTGGCCGGGCGCGATTTCGAGCGCCTGCAACATGCGACCTTCCTCGATCGGCTTCATCATGACCTGGCCGTGGTCGAGCGGAATGCGCAGGTCGGAAAAGGCCAGTCGGCGGTACTCGGCCGGCACGAAATCCTCGCGCGGCACTTCGCGCAACGCGTCGAGCACAAACGGATCGAGCACTTCCCAGGTACGAACCTGCTGTTCGACCATATTGAAGCGCGCCTGTTCGAGATTGATCGACATGTGAAACTTCCGCTCGCTGTCATCCACCAGGAGGCCCTATTGTACCCGCTGACCGTGAGCCGGAACCGTGCCAGTGGTCACGACCTGCGGCAATGGGGGATAAAGGCGAAAGGATAAAGGCCAAAGGCGAAAGGCTAAAGGCGAAAGGCTAAAGGCGAAAGGCCAAGGGGGAACGGGACTGGCCTTTGGCCTTTGGCCTTTAGCCTTTAGCCTTTAGCCTTCAGCCCCTCTCCCTCAGACCCCGAACCCCTTGCCGCGCCCATGGTGCTACCATTTCCGCCGAATCCAGACCGCCGGAAATTCCATGCCGAGCTCCACCTCAAGTCCTGCCCCGGAAATCGCCCGCCGCCTCGACGACGAACTGCTCAAGCCCTGGCCGGGTTCGCGCATCGTGCGCATCACCGGCTCGCGCGAGGACATCCAGGTGCCGCTGCGCGAGATTCGCCAGCACGACACGCCGGCGACCTTCGGTGCCCAGCCCAACCCGCCGATCTACGTTTACGAAACCGCCGCCGCCTACATCGACCCGGAATCGAAGCCCGACCCGGCCGAGGGGCTGGCGCCGCTTCGCCGGGACTGGATCGTTGAGCGCGACGACAGCGAGACCCTGGCCGAACGCACATCGGACTTCGCGCGCGAGCAGGAAGCGCTCACGCCGGCCGAGCTGAAGTTTCCGAATCGGCCCGCGCCGCGACGCGCGAAGGCCGGGCACAACCTCAGCCAGATGCACTACGCCCGCAAAGGCATCGTCACGCCCGAGATGGAATATGTGGCCATTCGCGAGAACGCCGGGCTCGAGCAGCTCGCCGACGCCTACCAGGCGGCCGGCCTGATGCAGCGCCACCCGGGCCAACCGCGCGGCGCGAAGCTGCCCGACATCGTCACGCCGGAATTCGTGCGCGACGAGATCGCCGCCGGGCGCGCCATCATCCCGGCCAACGTCAACCACCCTGAAGCCGAGCCGATGATCATCGGCCGCAACTTCCGGGTCAAGGTCAACGCCAACATCGGCAACTCGGCGGTCCGATCCTCGATCACCGACGAGGTCGAGAAGCTGGTCTGGGCGCTGCGTTTCGGCGCCGATACCGTCATGGACCTGTCGACCGGCAAGCACATCCACCAGACGCGCGAGTGGATCATCCGCAACTCGCCGGTGCCGATCGGCACGGTGCCGATCTACCAGGCGCTCGAAAAGGTCGGCGGCGTGCCCGAAGACCTGACCTGGGAACTGTTCCGCGACACGCTCATCGAGCAGGCCGAGCAGGGCGTGGACTATTTCACCATCCACGCCGGCGTACGCCTGCCCTTCGTGCCGATGACCGCCAGGCGCGTGACCGGCATCGTCTCGCGCGGCGGGTCGATCATGGCCAAGTGGTGCCTGGCGCATCACCGCGAGAGCTTCCTGTATGAGCACTTCGCCGATATCTGCGAAATCATGAAGGCCTATGACGTCAGCTTCTCGCTCGGCGACGGCCTCAGGCCCGGTTCGATCGCCGACGCCAACGACCAGGCCCAGATGGCCGAGCTGCGCACTCTCGGCGAGCTGACCACCATCGCCTGGGAGCACGACTGTCAGGTGATGATCGAAGGCCCCGGCCACGTGCCGCTGCAGCTGATCGAAGAGAACATGACCGAGGAGCTCGAGCACTGCCACGAAGCGCCCTTCTACACGCTCGGCCCGCTGGTGACCGATATCGCGCCGGGCTACGACCACATCACCTCCGGCATCGGTGCGGCCAATATCGGCTGGCACGGCACGGCCATGCTATGCTACGTCACGCCCAAGGAGCACCTCGGCCTGCCCGACAAGCACGACGTGCGCGAAGGCCTGGTGACCTACAAGATCGCCGCCCACGCCTCCGACCTGGCCAAGGGCCACCCGGGTGCGCAGCTGCGCGACAACGCGCTGTCGAAAGCGCGCTTCGAGTTCCGCTGGGAAGACCAGTTCAACTTGGGTCTCGACCCGGCCCGGGCGCGCGAATACCACGACCAGACCCTGCCCAAGGACGCCCACAAGGTGGCCCACTTCTGCTCGATGTGCGGGCCGAAGTTCTGCTCGATGAAGATCACCCAGGACGTGCGCGACTACGCCGCCGAGCACGGGCTCGATACCAATGACGCGGTTGAGGCCGGCATGCAGGAGAAGGCGCAGGAATTCCGTCAATCCGGGGCAGAGGTTTACCGCAAGCAGTAACGGTCTCGCCAACCACCCGGTATGCTATATTGCACCAATCGTATGACAGGGCATGGACACCCCGGATGGCCACGATTCGCAAGACAATCACGCTGACCGACGCCCAGGACGAATGGATCAAGGCACGAGTCGCAAGCGGCGATTACACCAACGACAGCGAGTATTTCCGCGATCTGATTCGACGGGACCAGGACAAGGCAAGCCTGCTGAAAGCCGCGATCGATGAAGGCCTCACCAGCGGCCCCGATAGCCGCAGTCTGAACGACATCTGGGCGGCCGCAGAAGCTCGATATCGAGCCTCGAATGGGTGAATGTCGCTTTTCACGCCGAGCGGCAATGGATCTTGAGGCGATCGCCGAGTACACCATCGAACGATTCGGTATCGAGCAGGCAAGACACTACAGAGACGAACTCAAGGACTGCCTCGATCAACTGGCCGGCAACCCTGGACTCGGACGACGCGCCGAACAGTTGAGCGCCGGGCTGCGCCGACATGAATTTCGTTCCCACATCATCTTCTATCGGGCAGTCGACGCCGGTATCCTCATCCTGCGCGTCCTGCACTACCGCATGGATGTCGGGTGGCACTTGTAGAATCTTCGCGCCCATGGCAGACCCAACGTCTCATATTCGCTTGTAACGTCGAATCATGATGGATACGGAAATCAAGGCCGAGATCCAGCGTCGCCTCAAACAGCTGTCAAGAAGTATTTCTATGCCCTGCGCCCCCTTCTGGCGCTGCGCTGGCTGGAGCAACGCAGCGAACCGGTGCCGATGGCATTCCAGACGCTGCGCGAGCAATCCAATCTGAACCCAAGGCTGGATGCCGCCATCGACGATTTGCTGGCGCGCAAACGAGCCAGCAACGAGACCGATGCCGCCGCACCGATTCCACTGATCAGCGAGTTCATCGAATCGGAGCTGGCGCGTCAGGCAACAACCCAGCAGGGCCGACGCGAATGCTTACCCGACATCGAGCCCCTCAACCGCTACTTTCGCTGGCTGATTCAACGTCACGGTGGCCCAGGATCTGACCCCACCACCTCCAGCACAGCAGAACCAATGACCCATCAATGAGCAAGATCGAAGATTTCAACCGTGGCCTGGTGCTGGAAACCCCGGCCCGGCTGGATTGGCGGCCGCGGGTGGTTGGACTGATCCTGGACAATGAGGGCTTCACCGCTGACCTCGCATTCGAACCTGTTTTTCCGCACTGCGCCGAAGGGCTTTACGAGCACGGCGACATCGTGCTGGACGTCCGCTGCCTGATCGACAGCGCGATCCGGCCTGGCGGCTACTACATCCTGACCTGCAGCTGCGGCTATGCCGAACATGCCGGCCTGGAAGAGCAGGTCCATGTAGCCCATCCCGACCCGAACCATGTCGTCTGGGAGCTTGACATCGAACGCCTGGCCCCCGCGCTGGCTGCCGAACTGAAAGGCCCGGGCTTTCTACGACTCGTATTCGAGCGCGCAGCCTACGCCGCCTCGATCAAACGGCTGCTGACGCACGCCCAACACATCGCCGCCGCACCACAGCCTCTTTCTCTTTGCGATGACCAGAAGCTGGTGGCTGAATTGCTGTCAGGCACGAACGGCCATGACAGCGTGATCGTCGATGGCCTTGAACCGGATTTCGACAACAGCACCTGCATGGAAGACCTGCTGGCCGCCACTACAGACATCGACTGGACGCCCCGGCCCATGCTTGCGCCAAACTCCCAAGTCGAAATCGGCCTGTTCGGTCCGGAGCCCTGCCGGGTCACTGGCGACCACGAACCCGGCTACATCAGCCATTGGTTCACCCGCCATGCCGTCGCGCGCGCCTGGGACGATTGGCCGGTGGCTCTGCACTGGGCCAACCGCTCAAAAGCCAGGGAGCGCAATCTGCCGATCCCGGAACCCGACGCGCCGCAGAATCACTTCACCATGGAGTTGAGCGCGGACCCGACTGCCTTCCACCGCCAGGGCCAACGCTTCGCCGAACTGCTCCAGGCCAGCCTGGCCGAAGGCCAGACCTCGCCGGGTACGCGGGTCATCTACATCAAACAGCCAAACCAGTACCTGCATAAGCAAGTGTGAAAAATGCGATTCGTGTGATATTCTGACCTCGTGCTCGAATGCTGAAATCCGAAAATGCCCACCCCTAGCGATCTGTCCTCTGAAAAAGTGACGCTGGCCGATGCCGCCAGCAGGTTGCGCCAGATGCTGGATTCGCATGCGGTTGCGGAGGTATCGCGCACGCGTCTGGCCCGGCACTCCTCCGAAGTCATGACCGAAATGCTCGAAAACCAGGAGTTTCTGCGCGTCCGGATCGGCACCCGGCGCATGATGGTGGTTGACGAGCAGTATCTTGAATGCTCGCGTGAGCTGCTCGAGGCGGTCGAGTCGCGGTTGGATGAACTCGACCCCAGCCTTGCCGAACTGCGTGATCGCTTTGACCGGCTGACTGAACAGTTGAACGACCCGGCGACCCAGCAGGCCACCCACGATGCCTTGTTCGGCAACCAGGCCCCCACCGGGCTGCGCAAGCACTATGCACCGGGACAGACGGAAGAACCGGCTTGATCACCGTACTGGCCGGCGTCAATGGCGCCGGCAAGAGCAGCATCGGCGGCAGCGCCATTCGGGCCCGGGGCGGTCAGTATTTCAATCCGGACGAGGAAAGTCGCTCGTTGCTGTTGACACACCCCGAACTGACCCCTGATGAAGCCAGCGACCGGGTCTGGCGACATGGGGTTGAACGCTTGCGCCAGGCCATCGACAACGACACGAACTGGGTCTTCGAAACCACCCTGGGCGGGCGCACCATCACAAGGCTTTTACTGCACGCAGCCAAACAGGGTGTGGCGGTCGACATCTGGTATTGCGGGCTGGAATCGGCGAAAAAACACATTGAGCGTGTTCAAGCCCGCGTTGCCCGGGGCGGCCATGACATCCCGGTCCATCGCATTCACTATCGCTATGTGGAGTCCCTGAAAAACCTGTGCCGCCTGGCCCCGCTGGTTCGCCATCTGGCGGTCTACGACAACTCCCGGGATCTCGACCCATCCGGTCGCCCGTCACCTCGTCTGCTGCTCAGCGCAAAACACGGCAACATTGTCACGCTGGCCGAAGACCTGCCCCGTTGGGCTCGACCGATTGCCGGCGCGCTCATGCCCGAACGCCTCCCTTGAGCTTCCAGCAAAACCCGACCTGGCGGCCCACGGGTGACCTGCCCGAATCGGCATCAGGCCGCATGGTCCACTTCCCAGCCAGGAAACACCAGCACTGCAGGATGACAGCGCAGCGCGCGGGCCAGCACCTTGGCGCGCTCCACACCCAGCCGCACCCGATCGTTCTCGATCGCCGACAGGGTCGATTGCGGAATGCCGGTCAGCCGGGCCAGGTCATTCTGGCTGAGCGCCTGCAACTCGCGCAGGATCCGCACCGACTCGCCAACGCTGACATCAACCCGCTTTTTCGCAGGAACAAATTCCGATCGTTCACTTTCTGCTGTAGTCATGAGCGGTGACCTCGAACACCTTGACCAGAAAATGCTCGCCTTCGACCCGATAGATGACCCGCCATTGGCGCCCGAGTCGGGATGAACGGTATTGCTGCGGACCAACCTGGTCAAGCACTCAAGTGCAGCGGATTCAGGATGGCGACTAACGAATGAGAATCTGAAAGGCCAGATAGAGGGCCAAACCGGCCATGGCCAGTTTGAAAAAACGCCAGCATGGCCCAGGTTTCTGGACAACGGCTGGTTCATCGCTGGCGCGCACCATTTCCCGCAGTCGCTCCAACGCCGGCGAGGGCTCGAGCCTCAGCGTCAGGTCGAGCTCGACCTCGCCGCTGGTCGGCAAGCCGCGCTCACGCAAGGCAGTCTTCGGGTCGGCCAGCACCGCGCGCAGTTCGGCCAGCCAGGCATCGACCTGACTCAGGTTGTGTTCGGCCGCCTGGCGCAGGCAGTCGCCCAGCTCGGCACGGGACCGCCCGGACTGCGCCAGCGCCTCGCCCATGACCACCACGCCGCGAAGCTCTTCCACACCCTGGCGCAGCTCGGCAAAGCCCCGGCTGAGCCGCGGCGCATCGATCGGCTGGGCCAGCACGGCCGGCCCGATTCCTTCATCGACGCCGGAACAAATGCGGCGCACGGCCTGATCGAGGGCGCGAGTACCGGCCTGAAGCCAGTCCTCCTCGTCGCCGAAGGTCACCGGCAGCACGGACAGGTGCGCCGAAATGGGCTGCTCGAGCAGCCGCCGCAGCTCGGACAGATTCCTGTCCAGAGCCGACCAGTCTTGATTCATTCTGCATACCTGCATAGGAGCGCGGTGGACATCGTGCCTGGTTCATTTCTCAGAAGTCGAGAAGGACCCGCGCCTTGTCAGTATGGCAGGCCCCGCTGGCGCCGAAATTCGCGTTCCCGGGGTTCGGGCAGCTCGGCTTCGGTCTGGACCCGAAAGAACGCCATGCGCATCCCCACCATGCGGGCAATGATTTCCTCGCGGGTAAGGAATCCGCGCTGCTCATCGTGCACCAGCCGCTCGAAGGCTTCTGCAAACCGGGCCTTGCGTTGACGAAATCCGGGTTCCATGTGCCTGGTGACCATTTCCCGCCAGTAATCCTCTTCCTCCTCGTCGAGCTCCGGGTCGGCCATGCCAGCGCGCGTCACATTGGCGCGGGCGGCGACCAGGTCCGGGTCGTCGTTCGGCCGATTGAATCCATCGTGGGGCATGAACGCGCAAAAACAGCAGTACTCGTCCGGGTCGAGCGCCATGGGATAGCCGCAGGCCGGGCACGGCACCCACCAGTCCCACCAATCCCAGCGGGCATCACTCCAGCGGAATCGTTCAGCCGGGGTCATCGATCCGGCCCCACCCGTTGTGCATAGCGCTCGAACAGGAAGGCGACGCGGTCGGCATCGCCCTGGAATTGCCTGCGGCTGTAGGCGGCATCGACCGCGCGGTCGAGGGCCTGGTGGGCCTTGAGCAGCCCCGGCGGCATGGTCAGCGGGTCGTACAGATCGGCCAGGCTGGCATCCGGATGGCTGGCGCGCCCATCGAGTACACCCTGGGCTGCCTTTTCGATTCGCTCCAGCGCCTGCTTCGATGGATTCAGCGGCCATGGGAAGTTGTTGTAGACGATGCCGGCGGAGTAGCGGAAATCACTCTTGAGCCGGCCGCAAACGGATCGAACCCATGCCATATGCATCTGGCTTGAAACGACGCCGAAATGAAAGGGCGTCGCGTTCGGAACCACCTTAACGAGATTGCTCGCCATGATTTCGGGACCAACAAATCCAACAGGAACGTAGTGACGACGCTCGGATGAGACTTCCGGAATCACCAGGTAGTCGGACTCCGGAATGTTCTCGACGTGAAACCGCGTCGGCGTGGCGGCAATCTTGCGCGTGGGCGCGCTCTTGCTGGCCAGGCGGAACTCGCGCACCGCCTCGACGCGTTTGAGCGCATGCGGCATGCGGCGCAGTTCGGCCGGCGGACAATCGCCCAGCCACAGGCACCAGCGCTCGATGTTGTTGATGAACTCGCGCGAACCGATCCAGCGCCGAAACCATTTCTCCGCCGCCGGCTCCAGCTCGAGAAAAGCGGCTTTTTCCTGCGGGGTGAACAGGTAATGACCACCGTCGATCGGCTTGTTGCCGATGCCGATGGGCGGCACCTTGCAGATTGGCCGGGAGCGATTGCGCAGCACCACATCGGGTGCATCGACCAGGTAGGGATTGATGTTGCCGACCGGCCGCGCCTGCGGCTCGTCTTTCGGGTGCAGGTAGTCGTAGATCACCTTGCCCCTGCGATCCTCGGGCCCGAATCCGATGATCACGCAATGCACGGCCGCCTTGCCGCGCGCCTCGTTGTTCCACTGGAAGGTGCGATGGGCAAAGTGGATGTGCATGCCGCGTTCGAGCATCCACTGCCACAACACGCCGACCTGCTCGCCCTGGGTGATCGAATTGGTCGAAACGAAGGACACGCGCAGGTTCGGATTGCTGCGGCGGCCGAACAGCTCGTCCATGTAGCGGGCCATTTCCGGGTCTCCGCCACCGTACTCGCCCTGAAGATAGCGCACGGCCTTGAAGTACCAGGCCGTCACGTAGTCGAGAATGCCGTGACCCTTGAGATCGCCGCAGATATCCTTCAGCTCGCCACGCTGCGCTTGGGTCATGAACTTCGAGCCGATGAACGGTGGGTTGCCCAGCAGGTAGCTCAGGTGCTCGGGCGGGACGATTTCGGCCCAATCGAGGGTAAGCGCGTTTCCCTGGACGATGCGCGGCGAGGTGGTCAGCGGAATTCGAGCAAAGTAAAGGCCGAACTCCTCGCCCACCTTCATGTTCATCTGATGGTCGGTCAGCCACAGGGCGACGCGGGCAATCTGGGCCGGGAACTCCTCGATCTCGATACCGAAGAACTGGTCGACATCGAGACGGATCAGCGCGTGCACATCCAGGTTCATCTGGCGATCCTCGCGTGCAGCCCGAAGGACATCGAGTTCGAGCAGGCGCAGTTCGCGATAGGCGACGACCAGAAAATTTCCGCAGCCGCAGGCCGGGTCGAAGAATGTCAGGGTTCTGAGTTTCTTGTGGAACTCGAACAGGCGGTTGCGATTGTGCCGAACCCGCTCGAACTCTGCCCACAGCTCGTCGAGAAACAGCGGCTTGATCAGCTTGAGGATATTGGCTTCGGACGTGTAGTGCGCGCCCAGATTGCGGCGCGCCTCGGGGTCCATGATGGACTGGAACAGCGCGCCGAAAATGGCCGGCGAAATGCCACTCCAGTCCAGCGCGCAGGCTTCGAGCAAGGCCTCGCGCATGCTGGCGTCGAAATCGGCGATGCGAATGGGCTCGGCAAACAGTTCACCATTGATGTAGGGAAACTGGCCGAGCTGTTCGTCGATGGCCCTGGAGCGGCGCTCGCGCGGGGTGTTGACCACCTGGAAGAAGCGGGCCAGCAAGGCGCCGAGGTCCGAGCCGTCCTCGCGCGAGCGCTGCTCTATCCATTCCTGAAAAGCCTGCGGCGGCTGAAAGATGCCGGTGTCGTCGGCAAACATGCAAAACAGCAGCCGCACCAGCAGCACTTCGAGGTCGTGGCCGTCATAGCCTGCCTCCTTGAGCCGGTCGTGCAGCTTGCCCATGCGCTCGGCCGCCCGGATATTGACCGGGTCTTCGGGCCGCAGCTCCTGGGTCTGGTAGCCGGCGATGAAACCGAACAGCTTGATGTGCTTCGGCAGCTCGGCGGTCCGTATTTCCTGCTCACCGCCCTGCTCGATGTCGTAAAGGCGGATGCGTTCGAAATCGCTGACCAGGATGTAGCGCGGCTGTTCACGATCCTTGAGCCCATCGAGGTAGTCCAGCGCCTGCAGATGGGCCTTGCCCAGCGGCTTGCCGCGGGATTTGTGCTCAGCGATCAGGGTACCGGGCCAGAAGCAGTCGATATAGCCTGCCGCCCCGCCGAGCTTTTCGACGCGCTTTTCGAAACTGTAGACGCGCGAGCGGTGCATGCCGAAGATGGCAAAGAACTCGTTCCAGAAAGTCTGCGCCTCACCACGCTCGTAGCTGGCATCTTTCCATTCGCGCGCAAAGCGGCTGGCGCGGTCGCGTATTTCGTTCCAGGAAAGCGGCACGTCCCGAAGTCCCCTGATCACCGATTGCAGGGGTCAAACTACCGGCAAGCGACAACGGATTCAAGATTCCGGACATCCGGTACACTGGAATCATTGCTTCAACGGCCCTTTTGGGAGGAGTTACCCGATGTGGAAGCGAATGACAATTCTGGTGATGGCCGGCCTGCTCTGCGGACCGGTAGTCGCGAATAGCCTGATGTTCGAGCGCGTCCGCGTGGTGGACGTCGAGAACGGGTCGATCTCCGAGCCGATGCGCGTCGGCGTGGTCGACGGATTCATCGTTGCGGCCGATGCGATCGAGCAGCCCGACGAGACCATCGAGACCTCCGGCTACCTGATCCCCGGCCTGGCCGAGATGCACGCCCACGTGCCGCAGATGCGTGCCGGCGAGCAGACCGTGCACGACACCCTGATACTGTGGCTGGCGCACGGCATCACGACCATCCGCGGCATGCTCGGCGAGCCGGGCCACCTGAGACTTCGCCAGCAGCTGGCCGACGGCGAAGTGGCGG
>SR_TP_S13solDRAFT_1000798_pt1 | contig 11249 bp, 9 predicted proteins | sample SodReaTP_S13sol_FD_11159 | JGI IMG/M metagenome (IMG submission 11159) | reverse complement strand
CGTCTCACGGGCCAGTGTGCTGGCCGACCTCATTCTGAGGTGCGATAAGCTGATTACCTTTTAACCGGGCCGAACCCTCGGGTGCGGTCTTATCTGCTAGTCGATTTTTTCATAAGAGTACTGGAGGAAAGCATGGGCGCAGTACGGGGTTGTAATATTCCTGAGGACCTGATGTACAGCATTGACAACAATGTCTGGGTGCGTCAGGAGAGTGATGGTACCGCCACGGTGGGACTGACTTCCTACGCTGGCTCCCTCGCGGGCCAGATCGTCTCCTATACACCCAAGAAAGTGGGCAAGGACGTCAAGAAGGACAAGTCCTGTGCCACCGTCGAATCCGGTAAGTGGGTGGGTCCCGCAAAGACCCCCGTCACCGGTGAGATCGTGGCCATCAATGATGCCGTGGCTGCCAAGCCTGGCCTCATCAACGAAGATCCCTATGGTGAAGGCTGGCTGGTCAAGCTCAAGCCTGCCGACTGGGACGGTGAGTCCGGTGACATGAAGACCGGTGCCGACGCACTGGCCGCCTTCGAGGCCAAGATGGACGCCGACGGTTTCGGCGGCTGCTAAGGTTCTCGCATGACGTTCCAGGCCGCCTCCGCTCTCGGGTGGAGGCGGCCTTTTCGACTGAAATAAAGATTTCTGTGGGGTGTTGGTAATGTCCAACTGGTATGACCTGGTCCAGCACGTGGAGCCTCTGGAGGATCTGCCTCTGGATAAAGATCTGGTGCAGTCACTGGAGTCTGACTGGTCCGGCCTGGTTGGTCGCGACATCCCGCCTGTGCATTTCTATACGCCTACCTTCAAGTCCTATCAGACCTCCGAGCTCAAGGACTGCGGCAAGAGCGCCTGGCCCGCCGTGTCCATCACCGGCGGCGACTGTAAGCTGCAGTGCGATCACTGCAAGGCCAAGATCCTGGAACCCATGATCCCGGCGCGCTCGCCCGAGGATCTGTGGCGTGTGGTCAATGGGATCATCGAGGACGGTGGCCAGGGCATGCTGCTCACCGGCGGCTCCAATCATCGCAATGAAGTGGAGTACGACGACTACTATTCCACCATTCGCCGCATCAAGGATGAGTTCCCGCAGTTTCGCATCGCCATGCACACGGCCCTGGTGGATGACAACATCGCCCTGTCCATGGAGCAGGCGGGCATCGACGCGGCCATGATGGACGTGATCGGCTCCCAGGACACCATCACCCAGGTCTACCACCTGCGCCGCAGCGTGGATGACTTCGAGGCGACCCTGGAAAGCCTGGTGAAGACCAACATGAAGGTGGTGCCCCATATCGTTATCGGCCTGCACTACGGTCGTCTGCTGGGCGAGTGGAACGCGCTGGAAATGCTCCAGCGTCACCTGCCCGATGCGGTGGTGCTGGTGGTGGTCATGCCTTTCTACGCCCCGGAGAGCCGCCCCTTCGTGACGCCGGACACCGAGGCCGTGGGTCGTTTCTTCATGGATGCCCGTAAGGCCCTTCCGGAGACGCCCCTGTTGCTGGGCTGTGCCCGTCCGCCGGGTCAGGCCAAGCTGCAGATCGACACCTACGCGGTGATGGCGGGTCTCAATGGCATCGCCCACCCCTCCGACGGTGTGGTGGAACTGGCCGCCCGTCTGGAGCGCCGCATCCGCGTCACACCCGCCTGCTGCTCCATCGCCGTGGGGGACGAAGTGATGGCCGTGGAAGGGGCCAACTCCGGCATCGAGCTGGACCTGGACACCATCCTCGCAGAGGAGAAGAAACGTCGTGAACTGGCCCGGGTCAGTGCCAGTGGTTTGGGTGGTATCCGCGTGGTCAGCCAGGCCGGTGAAGCGGCCACTGCTTCCGGCGGTTGCTGCGGGGCCTAAGGTCATGCGAGACGTCAAGACATTGCGGGTATTGGATACGGGGCTGCGTCGTGCCGCCGAGAACATGGCGCTCAACCGTGCCCTGCTGGAATCCCACCAGGCCGGCACCTCGCCTCACACCCTGCGTTTCCTGCGTTTTGAGCCCAGCGCCCTGCTGGGCTTCCACCAGGACGTGGAGCAGGAGTTGCGCACCGATTACTGCGCCGAGCACGGCATCGACATCCAGCGCCGTATCACCGGCGGCGGCGCCATCTATTTCGACCAGACCCAGATCGGCTGGGAGCTGTACCTGGACAAGGCCTTCCTGGGCACCGCCGACATGGGCGCCATTGCCAGACGCATCTGCGAGGCCGCCGCCGAGGGCATCAGCGCCCTGGGCGTGGACGCCCGTTACCGTCCGCGCAATGACATTGAGGTGGACGGGCGCAAGGTCTCCGGTACCGGTGGCGCCTTTGATGGCGACTCCATCATGTACCAGGGCACCCTGCTCATCGACTTCGACGTGGAGCGCATGCTGCGGGTGCTGCGCATCCCGGCGGAGAAGCTCTCCGACAAGGCCATTGAATCGGCCCGGGATCGCGTAGCCAATCTCAAGGACCTGCTGGGCGAATTGCCGTCCTTCGAGGCGGTGCAGAAAGGCCTCGCGGAATCCTTCGCCAGGGCCTTCGATGTGCAACTGGAATGGGCCGATGCCATGAACGCCGCGGAAGAGGGGGCCTTCAAGGAGGCCCTGGCCGAGATCGACACCCCGGAATGGATCTACCAGCACAACCGCCCGTCCACGGATGCCAACCTGCGCGAGGCCATTACCCGTTCCCAGGGTGGCACCATGCGCGTGGGCGTGGCCGTAGACCCATCCCGCGACCAGTTAAAGCAGGTCTGGATCACCGGTGATTTCTTCGTCAAGCCCCAGCGCCTGGTAGTGGACCTGGAAGGTGCCCTGCGCAATACCCCCATCGAGGCGCTTGAGGCCAACGTGAAGGCCTTCTTCGATACCCATCCCGCCGAGATGCTCATGCTCACCCCCGAGGACTTCATCACCGCCATCCGTGCGGCGCTGGAGAGTCAGGAGGCGAAGGCCTGAATGGACGCCATAAAGTCCGTTGATGTGCTGGTGGTGGGCCTGGGCCCCGGGGGTGCCAGTGCCGCCCGCACTGCCGCCGAAGCGGGCCTGAGTGTGCTGGCGGTGGAGCGTAACAAGGTGCTGGGTGAGCCCGTGCAGTGTGCCGAGTTCATCCCCACACCCATGGGCGGTTATGCCAAGGCAGAGAAGGTCCTGCTGCAGCGTATCACCGGCATGAAGAGCATCCTGCCCTCGGGCCAGGTGCATGAATCCGAGTTCCCCGGCCTGATGATCAACCGGGCCGAGTTTGACCGGGCCATTGCCCGGGAGGCCGAGCGCCTGGGTGCCGAACTGTGGACCCGCTCGCCCCTGGTGGCGCTGGATGCCGATGGGCATACCGCCACGGTGCGACGTGAAGAGACCGAGGTGACGGTTCGTTACAAGGTGCTCATTGCCGCCGACGGCCCCCATTCCCCGGTGGCCGCGCAGCTTGGGCTTGAGCCCCTGGAAGTGGTGCAGACCCGTCAGTACACCGTGCCCCTGCTCAGGCCCTACGCCGACACCGACATCTGGCTGTCCGACGAATACCCCGGCGGCTACGCCTGGTTATTCCCCAAGGGGGATCTGGCCAACCTGGGTCTGGGTGCCGATAGGCGCTGGGAGGACAACCTCAAGGAGCCCCTGGAGCGACTGCATCGCCAGCTGATCGAGGCCGGTCTGCTGGGACAGGAGATCCTCTATCGCACCGGCGGGGCCATCCCCGTGGGGGGGCTGCGCGAGCAACTGGTGGTGGGTGATGTCCTGTTCGTGGGTGATGCGGCGGGTCTGACCCATCCCATCACCGGCGCCGGCATCGCCGCCGGCGTGGTCTCCGGCGAACTGGCCGGCAAGGCCGCGGCGGCCTGTCTTGAAGGCGACGAGGCGGCCTTCGAGGGCTACGAGGAAGATGTGCGCGACCAGTTCGAGACGGCCGTGAGCCGTGCGGTGGCCCGGCGCCGGGATCTGGCCCGGCACTGGCGTACCGATGCCGCCAACGAGGACAACACCCAGCGCAAGGGCTGGATTGCGTTCAACGAATATTTTGAAAGCGCCGCGGTTTGACGCAGCGGCAACACGTGCGTTCCGGGATTTTCCTGAACCGCTTGAAGGATGATCTCGCCAAAACGCAAGGCACGCGAAGTAAGGCTTTTTGAGGATTGTTTTTTTCTTTGCGCGCTTTGCGTCTTCGCGAGAGAAATATTGAACTAGGTTTCTGATTACTGGAGGTCACAATGAGTGCCAGTGCCGAAGACATGGTCGCCCCGGTTACGTTCTACCGACCCGACTATCACATCAAGACCCCGGAGATGCGTTCCCCGGATTACGTGCAGATGTCCACCGCCGCGGCCATCACCCTGGGCCTGGTGCCCGGCACCATGCACCGCACCGCCTGCACCCACTGCCTGAACCTGCTGGTGACCTACCCGGAAGGTTGTCGCGCCAACTGCAGTTACTGCGGTCTGGCCCGTCACCGTGAGGAGGCCCGGGACTACGCGGATCGCAACTTCATCCGCGTGGACTGGCCCACGGCCCGTTACGATGACGTGATCGATCGCGTGAAGAACAACGCCGACAAGGGCCAGTTCGAGCGCATGTGCATCTCCATGATCACCCACCCCAACTCCGATCACGACACCGTGGTGTTGCTGGAGAAGTGGGTCGAAGCGGTGCCGCACATCCCCGTGTCCATCCTCTCCAATCCCACCACCATGAGCTACGACGATCTCAAGACCCTGCGTGACAAGGGTGCTGACATCTTCACCGTGGCCCTGGATGCAGTGACCCCGGAGATCTTCGAGCGCACCCGTGGCAAGACCGTGGACAGCCCCCATCGCTGGGACAAGTACTGGCAGTCCATCGAGTGGGCCGCCGAGATCTTTGGTCCCGAGAAGTTCGGTGCCCACCTGATCTGTGGTATGGGCGAGACCGAGCAGGAGATCCTGGACGTGTGCCAGAGGATCCGCGACCTGGGCGGTCACAACCACATGTTCGCCTTCTTCCCGGAGCAGGGTTCCCTGATGGAAGACTGGAACCCGGTGCCCAAGGACCAGTGGCGTCGCGTGCAGCTGGCCCGCTTCATCATCGACTACGCCGGTGGCCGTATCGACGACATGAAGTTCAACGAGCAGGGCCAGGTGGTGGACTTCGGCCTGGACGAAAAGGAACTGGACGACCTGATCAGCTCCGGCAAGCCTTTCCAGACCTCGGGCTGCCCCGGCAAGTCCGACGAGGAGATCTCCGCCTGTAACCGCCCCTACGGCGATTCCAGTCCCACGGATATCCTGAGTTTTCCCTTCGCGCTCAACGCCAGCGACGTGGGCTTCGTGCGTCGCCAGATGGCCGGTGAGCAGGTGGGCACTTTCGATCACGACGCCGACAACTGAGTCGGTCTTCGGTCTGTCGTTAGCAGAAAACCCCGCTCAAGCGGGGTTTTCTGTGTCGGACTGTCTGCGGTCGAGTCTGCACAGTCATTTTTCCTTTTTAATCTGACTGCCTGATCTCATCGGGGGCAGGCACAGCTCAGCATGGGTGTGTTCGGGAATCCGGCAATAGCACGAAGAAAACCATCGCAACAACACAATCAAAACAAGATGATTAACCGGGGCCATGCCCCATTCTCAGTTGAGGTTCCCAATGTATCAGTCAATCCGGCGCTCCGGCGTCTTTATCTGCCTGGCCTCCGGCCTTGCCGTCACGGGCGTTGCCCAGGCCACCAACGGCTACCAGCTCATCGGTATCGGTTCCTACCAAAAGAGCCTTGGTGGCGCGGTGACCGCCAATCCCGGTTCCGCCATGACTGCAATCACCAACCCCGCCGGCATGGTCCGTATCGGCAAACGTGTCGATTTCTCGATGGAGGCCTTCATGCCCGATCGATCTGTGGACTTCACCGCCACGGGTGGCGAGACCGGGAATAGCTCCGTGGACCTGTACGGTATTCCCGCCATCGGCTGGACCGCGCCGGTGAATGGCCGTGACGATCTGTGGTTTGGCGGTGGTATGTATGGCACTTCTGGAATGGGTGTGGACTATGCACAAACCGAGGTCATGCCGGGCCTTTTCTTTGATGGCTACAGCAACGTGATGCTCTGGCAGATGGCCCCGACCCTGGCCTGGCAGGTGGATGATCGGCTGACACTAGGTGCCTCGATCAACATCAATTACCAGTCCGTGGCGTTCAAACAGCGCTTCATCAATGCATTGGGCGATGTTGAAAACAATTTTGACCTGTCCCGTTCATCCAGTGCCTTCGGTGTTGGAGCTTCCTTCGGCCTCCTGTTTGATATGAACGATCAGCTGACCCTGGGCGCTGCTTACAAGAGCAAACAGGTGTTCGGAGACCATGAATACAACCTCGCTGCAGGCGATATCGACATGAGCATGATGGGTGGCGGTGCATTGCCTGCCGGTACCTACAAGCTGGGCCTGGACTTCCCCCAGCAGTTCGCCCTGGGTCTTGCCTACCGCGCCACGCCGTCTGTCACCGTGTCTGCCGACGTGAAATGGATCAACTGGTCCGACACCATGGACAAGCTGGCCGTGACCGGCCCTGGCGGCGTTTCCGTTCCCATGGACCCGGGCTGGGACGACCAGACCATCTATGCCATGGGCGTGGACTGGGCGGTGAATAATCGCTTGAACCTGCGCGCCGGCTTCAACTACGGCAAGTCCCCCATCGGTTCTGAGGACGTCAGTCGCAACCTGATCCTGCCCGCCGTAGTGGAGACCCATTACACCGTGGGTGCCGGTTACAACATGGATGGCAACTGGGAACTGGCCTTCCACTACATGTACGTGCCCGAGAAGACCTTCGAGGCACCCGGCGATGATCCCATGCTGCCGGGCAGCAAGATCTCTCTTTCCGAGCAGTCTTTCGGCGTGAATCTGGGATACCGCTTCTGATTCATTGGGAACGGATCAGGCCATGGATGGCCATTCTAAAAGCCCCGCCCAACAGTGCGGGGCTTTTTTGTTTGAAAGGCATGATTCTCTCGCCAAGGCGTGAAGCTGCGAAGAATAGATCGGAATAAAAGGCGCGCCGGGTTGAGATCCGTCAAGACTACTGCTCCCAAACATGATTCTGCGATGGGTTTCTCCCGGACGATTTCGCGGCTTGGCAAGATCAAGAGGACATGGAGCGACTTAGTGAACTGCTATGTTTAATCAGCTGGAACGGGTACTTGTGGGATGTGAGGTCTATTTTTGGTATCAGGTGAGGTTCGAGGGCAAAGGGAGGATTCATTCAGGCTGGGTGAAAATCAGCGAGAATCGTCTATTGATGAGATAACCCGTCTTGTTTCACGTTCTCGCGAGGTGTTCTGGGTGATATCAAGAAGGCATCCCATTAATCTCTATGTTTATTAAATTATAAAAAACTAATAATCAGTATTACTAACATTCATAATACTGATTGCGCATCAATTTTTATGTTTGGACCCCGGGAGTAAATTCTCGGATGCTCAGCGGAGGCCAAAAAACAACAACAAAGGCCGGGTTGTGCACCTGCAAACTAATCAAAAGACACGATCTATAACGTGTTTCGGAGGAGGATTCCATGCGTAAGGTTGTCAGACAGTCGACTGTCTTGTTCTGTATCGCTGCCGGGCTGGGCGCCACGGGTATGGCCCAGGCCACCAACGGTTATTTCGCTCACGGCTTTGGCACCACCAGCAAAGGTCTGGCCGGTGCAGGCGTTGCCTACTCCCAGGATTCCCTGGCAGCCGCCACCAATCCGGCAGGCATGGTGACCGTGGGTGACCGCATCGATCTGGGTGCTGCGCTGTTCTCGCCGCATCGTAAGTACACCACCACAGGTGCCCCCAGTGAGTTTTGTGACGGACCTAATTGTTCCTTTAGCATTGGGCCGCAGTCGATAACAAGCGACAATAATTATTTCGTTATCCCTCATTTCGGCTGGAACAAGATGCTGGATGATCAGAGCAGCATCGGCATCTCTGTCTATGGCAACGGTGGGATGAATTCCGAGTACAAGGGTGGAAACGCAACTTTCTTCTTCCCTGCCTCAATGGGTGGCCCTGATGCATTTGTGAGTCCTGAGGGCACCTACGGCGGTGGCACTGCTGGTGTAGACCTGATGCAGCTGTTCATCGCCCCGACCTATTCCCGCAAGATCAACGACACCGCCTCCTGGGGTGTGACGCCGATCATCGCCTACCAGCGCTTCAAGGCCACCGGCCTGGGCACCTTCGGCGGGTTCAGCAGCGATGCCGCCAACCTCTCCGATCGCGGCTATGACAGTTCCTGGGGCTACGGTGTGCGTCTCGGCGTGCAAGGCGAAGTCTCTCCCGGGCTGCGTCTGGGGGCCTCCTACCAGTCCAAGATCTCTGCTGATGAGTTTGATAAATACAAAGGTCTGTTCGCCGAGCAGGGTGGATTCGATATCCCGGCCAACATGACCGTGGGCCTGGCCTGGGACGTGAGCCCGTCATCGACCTTGTTCTTTGATGTACAGCACATCTGGTACAGCGATGTTGCCGCTGTGGGCAATCCGTTCTCCAATCTGACTGTGGATGGGCAGCCGCTGGGCGCTGACAATGGCGCTGGCTTTGGCTGGAAGGACATGACTATTGCCAAGATCGGCTACCAGTGGCAGACCAGCTCGGATATGACCTGGCGCCTGGGTTACAGCTATGGAAAGCAGCCGATCCGTGACTCCGAGGTCCTGTTCAACATCCTGGCACCGGCCGTGATCGAACATCACCTCACGGGCGGCTTCACCAAGCAGATCGGTGCCAACAACGAGTTCAACTTCGCGGCCATGTATGCGCCGGCCAAGAAGGTGAGCGGCACCAATCCCCTGGACCCGGCTCAGACCATCGAGATCGAGATGTACCAGTTCGAGCTGGAAGCCAGCTACGCCTGGAAGTTCTAAGCACGTCGCATGAACGGGGCCCATGGGCCCCGTTCTTCGTTTGGTCCGGCAGGTGCAACTTCAGAGGGGGCACCTGCCGGTATCCCAACTCTTAAATCTGCGAGGTGTCTTATGAAATCTTCCAACCGCTTGTCCTCATGTCTTGTCCGGGCCGCCTGTGTCTGGATGATCCTGTCTTTCTCCCTTGTTCATGCCCAGGATGGCGGTAATCTCAAGCCCTTCGTGCTGGGTGCGGTCTATGAAGGACCGATCTCCGCGCATCTGGACAATACCCGTGCCGCCCTGGAAGGGCAGGGTTTTCGCATCGTGGGCGAGCATCAGCCCTTCGATGACGCCCATATCCTGATCGTTACCAACGATGACTTGTTGCGTGTGGCTGCGGCCAGCGAGCGGGGGGGTTATATCGCGCCGCTTCGGGTGTCCCTGACGGAAGTGGAAGGCAACACACAGATAGCCTATGTGAATCCTCTGTATCTGCGTCACGCCTACCGGCTCAATGGTGAACTGTTCCTGGTCTCCGCCCGCCTGGCCGGCGCCCTGGGGCAGCGTGACAGCTTCGGTTCGGCGGAAGGACTGCCCCCGGAGCAGTTGCAGCGCTACAACTACACCTTCGGCATGGAATACTTTAACGACACATACGACCTGGGTCGTTTCGGCAGCTATGCCGAGGCCGTGGCCGTAGTCGAACGCGGTCTGGCAGAGAGTCGCGGTGGTGTGTCCAAGGTCTACCGGCTGGATATCCCCGGTACCGAGATGACGGTGTTTGGTGTCTCCATGAGCCAGTCCCGTGGCGGTGCCAGTGCACACATGGACGATGCCCACCAGATGTCCATCGTGGACTTTCAGGGCATGAAGCAGACCGCCTACCTGCCTTACGAGATCCTGGTCGTCGGCAGTGACGTGGAGGCCCTGCACATGCGTTTTCGCATGGCGGTGCATTTCCCGGACCTGAAGATGATGGGCTCCAACAGCTTCATGCGCCTGCGTCGTTCCCCCAATGCTGTGGGTGAGGCCCTCATGCAGGTGACGGGTGTGACGGGCGGCTAGACAGTCGTAACGATTGATCGGGCGCATACCAGCCCATTTGAACCCCGGCTTGCCGGGGTTTTTTTTGCCTGCGTCCCACCCGGTCTCCTGCGCGGGCTTGTCCAGGTCAAGGGCAGTTACCCTGAAGTTCGTAACGTTTCAATTCCCCTTTGCCTGGGGGAGAATGAAATCTCCATTGATTCACCAGACGGGGTTTGATCCGGTGAGACAGACCATCCATACGACGAAGCCCTGGTTGCAGAATGCCCAGTTGAGCGATCTGCGCCAGTCGGTGCAGCGCAACTGCGACATCGCCGATGCCCGGTATGCGGGCAACGACACCCTGTGTACCTACCTGCTCAAGATGCGAGAGTTCTACCGTTGGGAACAGGGCCTGCCCTATGCCGCCCGCCTGGAACGCGCTGCGGTGGGCGACTGGGTGGTGGAGCGGGAGCAGCGCTGGGAAGCACTGGAGAATCAGGACCTGTCTCCTCTGTGTCTGGGCGACACGCGCTACGATCCCTTTGACCAGGAGGCCATCAATCACTGCCTTGATCCCCATGGGCTGGTCTATGGTGCGGGCTATGGACGCGGTGCCCGCCCCCTGTTTTTTCTGGGCACACTGGAAAGCCGGGAAGATTTCGAGGATTACCGCATCTACGTGGTGGGTGACGAGGTGGCCCGGGATCTGTCATCACCACCGGCCATGTCCCGAGGTGAGCTGATCTTCGTGAGAAGGGAGTCCGTGCGGCGCATGGTGTTCGAGATGATCGAGGCCTGGCAGATGCGTAAGGCGCCCGCCGATGATTCCCTGGGTCGCGCGCTGGTGGCCTATGGCTATTCCTCGGATGACGATACAAGTCTCGAAGCCATGGTGGACTGTGAGGTGGAATCCGCTGTGTGGCACGAGGTGGGCGAGGTCCTGGCCGGACGCCTCCTGGGTCCTGCCTGGCAGGACCGTGTGCTGGAGGTGGCCGGCAGCAGGGGTGAACGGGTGATGCGGGCCGTACGGGACCATCTGGCCGACTGCCTGACCACCTTGCCGGCGCTGTTGTCTGATGCCCCGGAGGGCGCCTTGCATTTCTACATGGCCAACCTGGGGGGCATGCGGGCCGTGTTGTTCCCCCAGTTGCGCGAGGCCTACGAAGAATGGCTGCAGGGGGGCGAACTGGAAGGCCTCAGACGGCTCATCGCACCGGCTCGTGAGCACTGGCTGGCGGTGGCCGAACGTTTGCTACGCGAGTCTCCTGAGACCTGGCCGGTCAGCGACGAGGCCCTGCCCTCCCTGTGTCCGGATCTCTCCGGGCGTCGGTTGGGTTGAGTCCTCCGGCGGGCACGGCCCGCCCTATGCCACTGCAATAGCCATAGGGCGGGCCGTG
>SR_TP_S13solDRAFT_1000797_pt1 | contig 11251 bp, 14 predicted proteins | sample SodReaTP_S13sol_FD_11159 | JGI IMG/M metagenome (IMG submission 11159) | reverse complement strand
CGGCCAGCGCCGCACCATGGCCCGCGCCCTTCAGCCCAAGGATGTTCAGACCCGCCGACTGGCTGGGCAGCGATGTGCCCCCGCCGACCGAGCCGACAAGAATATTCGGCATGGTCACACTGCAAAACAGGTCATCGCCGCGCGCTTCCATACGGGTGATGCCCATGGCGCTTTCGGCAACGCAGGCGGCATCCTGCCCCGTGGCAATATAGAGCGCGGCCAGCCCGTTGGCGTAATGCGCCTGCGCCCCCAACTGCCCCGACAGATGCGCACCAAGATTGGCCACCTGCCCGTAATCCAGCATGTCCTGAACTGTGGTGCCCAAGCTGCGCGTCACCACGTCTGCTTTTAGCGTGACCGACGCGCTGACCTTGCGCCCGCGTCCCGTGACCAGCCCCAGAAAAGAGGCTTTCTTGTCACCGGAAAAATTGCCCTCGATATACCATGCCTTCAGGGCAACAGGGCAGCGCGCCGCAATGTCATCGCACAAGGCATTCGTGGCGATTGTCACCATGTTCTGGCCCGCCGCATCGCCGGTTGTGTAGCGGCAGATCAGGAACACCACGTTATTGTCGATCACCGGCTCCAGCGACACCAGTTTGCCGTGGCCTGTGGTGGATTCTGCCGCCGCCTTCAGCGTCTCAACCTGTGACACGACCCATTCGACGAACAGCCCCGCATTCAGCAGGTTTTCCAGCACAAAGGCCGGTGTGCGGATAACCCCTTCATACAGGATTGCCGTGCTGATGCCCCCTGATTTGGTCGCGGCATATGCCCCGCGCGCATAGGACGCGACAAGTGCGGCTTCGGTGGTGGCCATGGGCACATGGTAATCCCCATGCGCATTCAACCCGTTAATCCGTAAGGGGCCAATGATGCCGACAGGCAGTTTCACGGTTCCGATGAAATTTTCGATATTGGCGTTGAACTGCTCTGGCATGGCCATTGTCAGCGGGTCTGCGATTGCATTGCGATCCGCAGCGCCGGTGGTGTTGGCCAGACGGGTCCAGTATTTGTCGACCGATGCTTGGGTGGCCTTCCTGACAGGGCGCAGGGTGGTAAACTCCGCATCGCTTGGAACCATACGTTCATGCAGGGGGGAGTCGAAAAAACGGGCCCGAATTCTATTCAGCATGTCTTTGACATGGGAAGGAATAGTCATGCGAGCATACCGTTTGTTAGAATTACCCCTGTCAAAATACGCACAGGCAGCAGTTTGTGTCACCAAATTTCACGAATGGCAAGAATCGCGGGTGACACGCGGCACCACCCGTCAGCTACGCCAAGGGTCAGTGAGTGATGCGGCAGTCTGGTTCAGGGAAATATTCGGTGGCCCGATGCATGCCGAAGTTGCGACGGGCCGTATGCGCGACAGGCCGCCATTTCTGGCGGCCTGCATCGTTTCAGCGTGTCAGGGGGTGTGTTTTTGCATCATCATGTCCAGTTCGGTCATGTGTTTGGCAAGGAGTGCATTTGCCTCGACCGTTTGACCGACGGATTGCGCATCTTCATAGGCGTCCATAACGTGCTTTTCGCCCTGAATAATGCGGTCCATAATATTGTCTGACACGTCTTCAAACCAAGACCGCATTTCGACAACAGCTTTATTTACCGTTCCAAAAAAGGACCCGTCTGTTTCTGCTTCATATCCGCAACTTTTAAGATATGAGCTAAGGTCGGCTTCGTGCTTGCGATGCATGAACAGAAATGCCTCGGCCACCGGCCTGAAATCCTGTTCTGCTTTTTCAACCACCTTTTCAAATCCGGCAATCGTATCAAGAACGCGGGTATGAACTTCGCCGATGCGCTGGATACGGTCATCTTCGGGATCTGGTTGCGCATGTGCAGGCGGGGTGGACATATCGGTTCCGTCTGCCGCAACCTTGGGGTGCATATGTTTGATTTCTGTTGGTTTCATATCAAATCTCCTGAGTATTGTTATTTTATAATGGCGGCCTGCCACGGACAGCGCGCGCGATCATCGCAACAACGAACAGGATCAGGAAAACAACGAAAAGGATTTGCGCAATAGACGAGGCGGTGCCCGCGATTCCTGTGAACCCGAGAGCAGCTGCAACAAGTGCGACAATCAAGAAAGTAAGTGCCCAGCCTAGCATAGTGTTTCCTTTCATTTTCAGGGGCCGAATTTAGCGGCATATGTCAATGAAACGGATAAATGCCCTGTTGGTTCCCGGTATTTCCTTCACACTTTTTATATTAATATATTTGATAATAATAACCCCCGCCATAAAAATGGCAGGGGTTATACATACGTTTATATATTATGCTTTGCGTCAGTAATCCCGCAGGGCGAATTGCCAGAAACACGCCCAAAACCGCGGAAAATTACGCGTTCAGTGTTTTGGTCGATGCAAAGAACATCGCTTGGGACACGGCAGAACGGACTTGTTCTTCCTCGAACGGTTTTGTGATCAGGAATGCCGGTTCGGGCTTTTCGCCCGTCAGCAGGCGTTCCGGATAGGCCGTGATGAATATGACGGGAATATCTGCATTGTCGCGCAGCAATTCCGCAACCGCTTCCACGCCCGAGGAGTCGTCGGCCAAATGAATGTCGGCCAGAATAAGGTCAGGGCGGGTCTTCTGGCCAAGTGCCACCGCTTCCTTGTGGGTGCGCGCGATGCCAGTAACCTCGTGGCCCATTTCCGTGACAATGCTTTTGATATCCAGCGCGATCAGCGGCTCGTCCTCGATGATCTGGATGCGGCCCTGCACTGAACGCGACATTTCCGTGTAGGCAATCGCGACCAGTTCACGGGCCTCTTGATCAGAAACCTGGATGATCTGGGCAATATCTTCATAAGAAAATTCTTCCAGCGACCGCAGCAACAACGCTTCGCGTGTGTTGGTGGTCAGGCTGGCAAGCAAGGATTGCGCGCGCGCCTCTGTGCCGGTGCCGGGGTCATCGCTGACAGGGGCGCCGGTCGTTTGCCATACTGTGTGAAATGCGCGGAAAAGCCCAAGTTTCGGGGATATTTCGCTGTCCAGCAATGATCTGTCTTCAAGTATCGCTTCCAGCGTTGCGGCAGCATATCTGTCACCCGTTTGCTGGCTGCCAGTCAGGGCCCGCGCGTAGCGGCGCAGATAGGGCAGTTCTTTTGCAATACGCATCGACATAGACATGGTCTCTCCTTGAACTTCCGTCATCTTCAACTCTCTGGGTTCTGGCGCGCAAACGGCCAGTAATGAAAAGTCACAATCTTTGGAACCAAACGCATTGCGCGGCGTTTGGTTCCAAAGGTTCTTGCGATTGCTGCCATGCTTGCGCAGTGCATCGCAAAATGCCAGAGTGAAAATTGTGGAGCAAAAGGCTGTATGTCTATAATGAGCGGGAAAAAAGACGGGAACAGGAAAGATATCGCGCCAGCTGTTTCCAAGCAGATCGATGAAAACCTGAAACGGCTTTACAGCGATGCAGCATCCGAGGAGTTGCCAAAATCCCTGACTGATCTTTTGGACGCGCTGCGACAGCAGGACGCCCAGAAGAAAGCGGGTGAAAAATGAGTGACACCCCGCAAGAGCAACCGACCGATCCGCGCGACGAAATTGTGACCCATCTGCCCGCCCTGCGCGCCTTCGCGCGTGGCCTGACCGGTGATGTGTCTGCCGCTGATGATCTGGTGCAGGAAACCGTCCTGAAAGCATGGAGCAAGTTTTCCCAGTATAACGAGGGGACAAACCTGCGCGCCTGGCTGTTCACGATTTTGCGCAACACCTATCTGTCCAAGCGGCGCAAGCAATCGCGCGAAGTGTCCGATGGCGAGGGGGTGTTTGCCGCGCGCATGGCGTCCAAGCCCGACCATGACGGGCGCCTTGCCTTGCAGGAACTGAACGCCGCAATGAAGCTGATCCCGCTGGAGCAACGAGAGGCGCTTATTCTTGTCGGCGCGATGGGGTTTTCAATCGAGGAAGCCGCCGAAACCTGCAACTGTGCGCCCGGAACGATCAAAAGCCGCGCGAACAGGGCCCGCAAGGCGCTGGTGGAAATTCTGCATCTTGAAAAAGGCGAACTTCCAGATTCAACAGATAAATCTGTAGCAATGGTCATGGCTGGCGCGCCCAGCGGGTTTTGATGACTGAACAAGGTTGAAACAAGCATTGGCAGTGTTCGAGTTCAATGACCGACTGGCGACGCGGCTGGCAATCCTGATGACGCTGGCGCTGGCCCCTTTGGGGGCCATCTCGATCTATTCGGAATATCAATCGCTGCGCGATCAGGCGCGATCGGATGATGCCATGCTGGTCACGCGCACGGTCGATTCTGTCGCAGGCCAACGCGGGCTGTTGGAAAGTGCAATGTTGTCGGCGCATCGTCTGACACCGTTGCTGCTGGAACGGCTGGATGACACGGCAGCGTGTTCGGGTTTTCTGCGAGAGTTTGTCGATTCAACCGGTTTGTATGCCTTCGCGGGTTTCATTGCGCAGGACGGCGTTATGCGCTGCGTGTCCCAAGGCGACGAGGTGGATTTCAGCGAGTCTGAAACCCTGCGGCAGACTATGGACAACCCGCGCAGTTTTTTCAGCTTCCAGCCTTCAGGCGCGATCACGGGGCGCCCTGTCGTGCTGGCCAACCGGCCGGTTTATGCAGAAGGCGAGTTTCTGGGATATATCAGTATTTCGATATCGCGCCAGACCTTCGCGCTGATTGCCACCGAACCGGACGAACAGACGGGCCTGCGCATGACCTATCTGGTCAACCCGGAAGGGGATACATTGACCAGTGTGGACACCGCCGAGGCCGTTGAAAAATTGCCTGATGAGTCAACGCTGCAATCCTTGCTGCGAGTGCATAACGGGGTTTTGCGCGGCACCAGCGAGAACGGCGAAGGTCGTATGTTCACCATCGCCGAGGTTATACCGGGCCAGTTATATGCCTTGGGCAGTTGGGCGGGTGATCAACTACCGTCAACTGCGGCAATGAACCTTTGGCGATTGAGTTTTCCTGTCCTTATGTGGTTTGCGTCTTTGGCCGTGGTAATGTTCGCTGTTGATTATATGGTGGTGCGACATCTGAAACGGCTGAATTCCCAGCTGCGCCGTTTTGCGTTGGGCAATCGCGCTGAATTCCAGCGCCTGCCCGCAGAAGCCCCGTCCGAACTGCGCGAGATCGACTCGACTTTTTCCAAGATGGCCCTGCTGATCCGGCGTGACGAACGTGAACGCGAAGAAGCGCTAAGCGAAAAGACCATTCTTCTGAAAGAAGTTCACCACCGCGTCAAAAATAACCTTCAGCTTATCGCGTCGATCCTGAATTTGCAGATGCGCCGTTTGCGTGATCCCGACGCGCGCCAAATATTGAAAGGTGTTCAGGCGCGTGTGCGGTCGCTGGCCACCATTCACCGCTCGCTCTATCAGCAAGAACGGATATCGGAACGCCACGCGGCAGAGTTTTTTGACAGTATCTTGCAAGAGACGCTGTCCCTGGCCCAGGCTGAAGTGTCAGCGCTAGATATCAAAAAGGAATTCGGGCCGGTAAACCTGCCACATGACAAGATCATTCCGGCCTCGTTGTTATTTGCAGAAGCGCTGACCAACGCTTTCAAATATGTTTCTTGTCCCGATGGGACGGGCGGCGATCTGGAAATAACCCTGCGCAGCGATGATGGCGTGGCCGAACTTGTCGTGTGGAACTCCGTTGCAGGGGCGCTGGAGCACGAGCCCAGTGACGGATTGGGACGCGAGTTGATGACCGCCTTTGCCTTGCAAATTCACGGGGAATTCGACATCGGGCCAAAAGATCGTGACGGGCGCCACGGCTGGCAGGTCTGTCTGCGCGTAACCGAAGAGGTTCGGCAGGACGAGGCCGCGCCATGACATGCGTGCTGTGACGTCCGTGCCGTGATGCAAGCGTCGGGCGGCGCTTAACCATCGAAAGGGGAATGCAGAAATGACCCGTAAAAACAACGGTTTCACTGACCCGATCGAGGAACATCGTGCGCTGTTGGAAACCGAATCCCGCATCGCGATTGCGGGCCACCCCCTGCATGCAATGCTTGTGGCCTTTCCCATTGCGTTGACCATGTCCGTGCTGGGCGCTGATCTGTTGTATTGGTGGACTGCTGACGGGTTCTGGGCACGGGTTGCCGGTTGGGCCGCATTCGGTGCGTTCATAATGGGGGTCATTGCCGGGGTGACGGGCACAGTGGAATTGCTGGTCGTGCGCGGTATTCGCAACCGCTCTGCCAGTTGGACGCATTTCATTCTTGCGGTCATGCTGCTGTCACTGATCGGCGCAAACTGGGGCTTTCGTATTGGCCAGCCAGAGGAGGCGGTGCTGCCCTTGGGGCTGTCATTGTCGCTTGTTGCAGCGGGTTTGACTGCGGTCACGGGCTGGCATGGCGGCAAACTTGTTTTCGACTACCAGATCGGCACGAAAATGCCGGACCCGCCGTCCTGAACAAGATACCGGGGAACCGCAGCAGGTCGTTTCACGTTGGGTTGTGATGAACAGACATTCCCTGAAATCCGGTGGCGCGGCCACCGCTGTGGCCCGTCAGCACCAACCCCGCCATGACAGGCCCTTGATGGTTGTCGCGCATGCCTGCGCCGTTCTGGCGCTTGGTTTGCTGGCTGTGGGGGGGCCGTTTGCCGTCATCATCCTTGTGGGGGAACCCGCGCCTTCGGGGGGTGTGACATGGGATTTCAGCATGGGGCTGGGATTTGGCGCGCTGGCCATGATAACCTTGCAATTTGCAATGACGGGCCGCCTGCGCTGGATTACGCACCCTTTCGGCGCCGATATCGTCTATCTTGCGCATCGGTATTTAAGCTGGGGCGCACTGGTGTTGATGGGGGCGCATTTTGCGGTGCTGTATGTGTTCCATCAACCCGCGCTGGGCGAATTGAACCCGTTTCAGGCGCGTTGGGAACTGACCGCCGGACGTGTGGCCATGGTTTGTTTTGCGGGGCTTGTCATCACCTCGCAATGGCGCAAATCCTTGAGGGTGTCTTATGAATGGTGGCGCAAGCTGCATCTGGCGCTGGCAATCACCGGTTTTGTTGCGGCCATCTTACATGTTCTGGGTGTCGGCAACCTGACGGATACGACGGAAAAACGCATGCTATGGCTGGGGGCCACGCTGGGTTGGGCGGGGGTGCTGGTGTTTACCCGCGTGATCCGGCCATGGGTCCAGTCGCGCAATCCGTGGCGCGTCATTGCCAACCATGACGAAGGCGGCGGCGTGCGGCGTCTGGAACTGGAACCTGAAGGCCGCGGGCTGACGCGCTGGAAACCCGGACAATTTGCATGGTTGAAAATTGATCGTTCCCCTTACGGGTTGATCGAGCACCCTTTCACAATCTCCACGGCGCCCGAAAAAGGGCCCAACCTGTCATTTTCGATCAAGGCGCTGGGCGATCACAGCTTCGAACTGGCACAAACCGAAATCGGGGCGCGGGCTTATGTTGATGGGCCGTATGGCGCGTTTTCGGTGGACCGTATGGCGCGCGCGCCGGGTTTCGTGATGATCGCCGGCGGCGTGGGGATCACCCCGATCCTGTCCAACCTGCACGCATTGGACGCCCGCAATGATGCGCGTCCCGTCATATTGATTTACGGCAACCCGACATGGGACGATGTGGCCTTCCGGACAGAATTGGACGCCCTGCGCCAGCGTTTGAACCTGACATTGGTTCATGTGCTGGATGATCCGCCCGATGAGTGGGACGGCGAACGCGGCAAGGTGGATTTCGATATCCTGACGCGCCACCTTGCCGCCGACACGCGCGACTGGCCACATCTGCTGTGTGGGCCGGGGCCAATGATTTCATCCCTGCGCGGCGATCTGCACCGGCTTGGTGTGCAGGACCGCCATATTGATTACGAAATCTTCGAGTTGGTCTGACATGCGCCCGAAACTAGCCCTTGCTTTTGCCATTATGCTGACCTTGCTTGCGGTCGGTTTGTCTGTCTGGCTGGCGCAGTCAGGGCTGCAATAACGACAGCCGGGCATATTCCTGGGAACCGATGCGGCGCGAACACGTTAAAGTTTTTGAAGCTTGTTTGAAGAGGCAAATAAATGAACACGAATTTCACGGGTCTTTTGGGCGTCCTGCATCTGGCACTTGTTGTGTGGGCCGCCGTCTCGATTCTTGGTTCTGGTGCCAGTCAGGGCCAGAAGGTTCTATGGATATTGCTTGTCTTGGTGTTCCCCGTCATCGGCCTGATTATCTGGTTCTTGGCCGGTCCCAAGAAAGCCTGAAGCGTTCCCTCTTGTCGAATGGAAATGCCCATCGGCACACTTTACGCTGACCTTCGGGTCAGCGTTTTTTTTGCCCAAGGACAAGCCTGCCATCGCGGGCAACATGGAACCCTGTGCAGGGCATGGACGTTGAACAAGTGAAGCCATTCACCCGACCTTGAAAGGACAGATGATGAGCGCACCGAAAAACACCCGCACCACCGCGCAACAGGAATTCGCCAAAGAGGCGCGGAAACTGAAAACGGAAAACGCCGACGATAATGCGCCCTATCCGACGGATAAAACCCCCGATCTGGGAATGCGCCGCATAGAACATGTGGATCAGGCCCCATCAGGCGCGCTTGATGATGTGGGCGACAAACCCGCGCGTGAACGCTCTCGCGAACGGCGCTGATCAGGGGCTGGCGGGCCTTAGTCATTCTGGATGTATCACCTGAACACCAAGCTGTAGCCAGCTTGGTGAATTCTTGCGTTTTCTGTATCAATATATTGATAATAATAAATAATTTGAATTTTTTCAGGAACCTTGACCTGCCCCCGCTGTTGTATGTGCAGAGCCTTGAAGAAGGCCAATACAACACAGGAGAGTTAAGATGAAAAAGCTAATGCTTACGACCGCGATTGTTGCAGTTACCTCGATGGGGGCTGTTGCACAAACCGCTGACACAACCATGAACGGCGAAGTTGGCGCAGCAGCGGGCGGCGACCAGTTTGTTCCTGCATTCCTGTCGTCAGATTTCACCAGCAAGAACCTTTATACGCTGGACACCGAACAGACCCGTGCATTGACACAAGACCGTGCTGCAGAAGACCGCAGTAGCTGGGATCGTGCGACCCTGCGCTGGGAAAGCAGCGACGCCTTCGCGTCAGATCGTGACGCTTGGGAAAATGTCGGCAATATTCAGGACATCGTCATGACCAAGGACGGCGAAATCCGTGGTATCCTGATCGATGTTGGCGGTTTCCTGGGTCTTGGTGCGCGCACTGTGATGGTGGACATTGATGAACTGTATTTCGTTGCAGATGAGACGGCACCAGAAGACCTGTCCGATTACTTTGTCGTGGCCGCGATGAGCCAGGACCAGTTGGAAGCCTTGCCCGAATGGGATGAGGACCAGTTGAATGTCGGCTTTGAGGCAGAGGGTTATCACTCAGATGCAGCAGGTCACGATGTGGGTATGCTGGACGAGTCCAACGGCATGGCCGAGACTGAGACAGCCATGACCGAGCAGCCTGAGATGACCGAGCAGCCTGCTGATACCGCTGCTGCCCCGGCCATGGACGGCTACACCGAGATGGGCGAGCAGGACCGCACGGCCGAAAACCTGCTGGGTGCTGATGTCTACGGTGGTGAAGGCGACAATATCGCGAACGTAGATGATGTTGTTCTGGCCGATGATGGTGCGATGACGCATCTGATCATGGATGTCGGCGGGTTTCTTGGACTTGGAAGCCACACCATTGCCCTTGAAGTCGCAGATGTCGACATCATGTGGAACGACGAAGATGGCGACGTGCGAGTTTCGGTTCCGATGACACAGGAACAGCTGGAAAGCCTGCCCGAATATCAAGGGTAACCTGTCTGTCATTTCTTGATGTTTGAAGAACGTGTATTGCCCCGCCGGATTCCGGCGGGGCTTTTTAATAAGCTGATTTCACTAATATTTTGGGAACTTTCTGCCAGCGCGCCCGTTGTTTAGCAGATGTAAAAGTTGACATTACGCAAGGAAAGGAAATCAAGATGCGTGGTTTATTGCTGTGGATTATCGGCATTCCGCTACCGTTGATTATTCTGCTATATCTGTTTGGTGTGTTTTGATCCGCTACCGGATATTCTGAAACAGGGCGTGGCTGTGGCTGCGCCTTTTTTCATTTCCTGTGTGCAACCAAGGAACCGCGCGCCTGCGGCTGCGTTGGATGACAGACGCATTTGAACACCGGAGTGTGATGGAACCCGATTATCCTTATTGCGGACCCGCGCCTGATCCGCAGGACTGGATCATGGCATGGAATTTTGACCCCGTGCTGCTTGGCTGCCTTGGCGTGTTGGCATTGGGGGGGGGCGTTGTGCTGCGCACCCGGTCCGTTGCGCGACAGCGCGCGTTTGCTTGCGCGCTAATGGCGGCGGCTGTTGCCTTCGTGTCGCCCCTATGCGCGATGACAGTGGCGCTGTTTTCGGCGCGCACGTTGCATCATCTGGTTGTGATCCTGATTTTGGCCCCGGCCCTTGCGCTGGCGTTTCCGCTGCGGCGTGCCCCGCAGGCTGTGGCCTTTCTGGGCTTGTCGGCGGCGATCTGGATCTGGCACGTTCCGGTGGCCTATAGCGCCGCATGGGACAGTGCTGCGGTGTATTGGGCGCTGCAAATGGCGTTGATCCTGCCGGGTTGGGTGTTCTGGTCTGCGGTTCTGGGGCAGGGACAAGGGCAGGGGCAGGGGCGCGGCACGGTGTCGGGCGCGATCTGGCTGGCATCACTTGTCGGGCAAATGGGCCTTCTGGGCGCGTTGCTGACCTTTGCGCCGCGCGCGTTCTATCTGGAACACCTGGCCCATGCGCCACGGTTCGGTCTGGATGCGTTGCATGACCAGCAGCTTGCAGGGCTTGTTATGTGGGTTCCGGGCATGGTTCCGGTTGCGGCGCTTGCGGCGCTTATGATCTGGCAGGCGCTGTGGCGGGGGGCGCGGGCATGATTGCCATGCTCAAGGCGCTGCACATCGCTGCCTTGTCTGTCTGGTGTGCGGGGTTGATATTGCTGCCAATCGTCATTCACGGCTACCGGCGCAGCCATGCATCGCGCGATCAGGCGGGGTTTGCTGAATTCCGGTGGCTGACACATCACGCCTACCGGTTGGTTTTGACGCCCGCTGCCGTTGTTGCGGTCGCGGCGGGAACCGTCCTGATCTTCGCATTGGAGGTGCTGGACACTTGGTTGCTGGCCAAACTGGTCGTCGTGACCGGCATGGTGCTGATACACGCATGGCTGGGTCATGTGATCGGTCTGGCGGGGGCGCGGCGCGATGCCTATCGCCTGCCG
>SR_TP_S13solDRAFT_1000795_pt1 | contig 11267 bp, 8 predicted proteins | sample SodReaTP_S13sol_FD_11159 | JGI IMG/M metagenome (IMG submission 11159) | reverse complement strand
AGAACAGAACCCCGGGCCTCCCCCCGCTCTCTCCGGACTCTGCGCCATTGCGGCCATCGGCGCTCGGGGCCTCGTTACCCTCAGGCACCTGCTCCGGGGTGAAGGTCTCGAAAAGGGTACGACGACTCCCGCTACCGGCCAGGTCCCCGGTCTCGGCGTCGATGCGCACCGTGACCATGCCTTCAGGCTGGGCCATGATCCGCTCGGGACGCCCGGACAGGGCCTCACGCATGTAATCAATCCACACCGGCAAGGCAGTGGCGCCGCCCGACTCCCGCGGCCCCAGGGGTGAATTATCGTCAAAGCCCACCCAGACGCTCGTGACCACCTCGCCATTGAAACCACTGAACCAGGCATCACGCAAATCATTGGTGGTACCGGTCTTGCCGGCGATGTCGTTGCGACCCAGCTCCCGGGCACGTCGCGCCGTTCCATCCAGGATCACATCCCGCATCATGCTGACCATCTGGTAGGCATTGGTGGTGCTCAGGACACGCTCCGCCGGCCGATAATCCACCAGCTCCAGCGTCGCATCCGGCCCCGCATCGGCGGCGGCCGCTACCCGCACGCTGTCGTCCCCGGCGCTCTGGCAGGGTGGCTCGCAGACCCGCATCGGACGGGCCTTCTCCAGCAACTCGCCGTCGGGGCCCTCGATACGCTCGATGAACCAGGGCTCGATTCGATAGCCGCCATTGGCGAACACCGCATAGGCGGAAGTCATCTCAAGAGGAGTCATCGCACCACTGCCCAGGGCCAGGGACAGGTCACGGGGATGACGGGCCGGGTTGAAACCAAAACGGCTCACCATGTAATCATGGGCATAACGCACGCCGATGGCATGGAGCAGCCGAATCGACACCAGGTTGCGTGATTGCGTCAGCGCCTCACGCAGACGTGTGGGGCCGTAGAAACGTCCGCTGTAATTGGTGGGGCGCCAGGTGTCTTCCAGGGCGGAATCCTCGAACACCACCGGCGCGTCATTGATCAGGCTGGCAGGTGAATAGCCCCTATCCAGGGCCGCGGAGTAGACGAACGGCTTGAACGCGGAGCCCGGCTGACGCTCCGCCTGCACGGCTCGATTGAAGCTCCCCTGATAGAAGTCATAACCACCCACCAGGGCCAGCAGGGCACCGTCACGGGGGTCAAGGGAAACCAGAGAACCGGCCACATCCGGTGTCTGGCTCAAGTGCCAGACCCCCTCGCCTCTGCGTTCCACGCGCACCAGATCACCGGGGCTGAGCACATCACTCACCCGTTCTGGCGCAGGCCCCGTGCGCGAGACATTTATATAGCGGCTTGCCCAGGACACCCCGTCAAGGTTCAGGGTCACACGGCTCCCGACCCCCAGATAGACCTCGGCACTGGTTTCATCCGCCTGGGTCACGATGCCGGGCCACAGTCGCCCTCCCACTCTAGCCACCTGGCCCAGCACCCGATCCAGGGCCGGCTCATCGTCATGCGCGGAAAGATCGATCCGTGCCTCAGGCCCCCGATAACCATGCCGCCGGTCATAGGCCATGAGTCCGTTGCGCAGCGCCTCGTTTGCAGCACGCTGCATGCGGCCATCGAGGGTCGTATAGACCCGAAAACCATCCGTGTAGGCCGCCTCGCCATAGCGGGCAAGCATTTCCTGGCGCACCATCTCACCTACGAAATTCGCCTCCAGCTGCACCACTGGATTATGCAACTGGGAGACCACCGCCCTGGCACGCGCCTCATCATGCTCCTGCTCACTGATGTAACCCAGGTTGCGCAGGCGACCCAGCACATAGTTGCGACGGATCTCCGCCCGCTGCGGACTGGTGACCGGATTGGTGGTGGACGGCGCCTTGGGCAGACCGGCGATGACGGCCATCTGGTCCAGGCTCAGTTCGGTTACCGGTACGCCGTAATAGACATGGGAGGCAGCGCCTACGCCATAGGCCCGCTGGCCGAGATAGATCTTGTTGAGGTAAAGCTCCAGGATCTCATTCTTGCTCAACTCCCGCTCAATGCGAAAGGACAGGAAGATCTCCGTGATCTTGCGGGTATAAGTGCGATCCCGGGTCAGAAAGAAATTTCGCGCCAGCTGCATGGTGATCGTGCTGCCACCCTGGCTCTTTTCGCCCGTGGTAACGAGATTCAGGGCCGCGCGCAACAGCCCCTGGTAATCCACACCGGGGTGGGAATAAAAGCGATCATCCTCCGCGGCCAGGAAGGCCTGGATCAGAGGCTCGGGGATCTCTTCAAACCGCAGGGGCTCACGGCGCTGCTCGCCGTATTCGGCCACCAGCTCACCATCCCGACTGTAGACACGCAAAGGCACCTGCAGGCGAACATCCCGCAGGCTATCTACCTCGGGCATGTCGGGGGCAACATATAAATATGCGCCGGCCACGACCAGCACGCCCACGAAAAACAGGGCGAACAGGGCGGTCACACCCCAGCGGAGAAAATTAAGGACAAAGTGCATGAAGGAAGGACCTGGAGCCGCGAAGGGGCATGATGTCGGACAAATGATACCGTTGCTCGGGCAAAGTGGGAAGTCGCCACGATTTTCGACCAAATTTAAGCTAGTATTTTTATGGGGTTGGGACTAGTATCTAGAAAAAATATAAGTTATACCTAGGCACATAATAATCACAAGGGATCTCTCGGCACACTCCCGCGGACGGCGACAAAGCCTCACCACGCCGCCCAGGAATGTCCCGCAGCGGGTTACACAGGCCAAGGCCTGCACCCCGAGATAAGAGGTTGCCCACCGACCTGGTCTGGGCCAGAAGAGAAAGGGAGCGCCGTGATAGGGTTCAGCCGCAAAAAGCCGCCCTTGCTGGGCATCGACATCAGTTCGACCTCGGTCAAGCTGGTGGAACTCAGTCGATCCGGTGGCAAATACCGCGTGGAGAGCTACGCCGTTGAGCCGCTGCCGGCCAACGCCGTGGTGGAAAAGAACATCCAGGAGCCCGAAGCCGTGGGCGAGGCCATCAAGAAGGCCTACAAACGTAGCGGCAGCAAGACCCGCACATGTGCCCTGGCTGTCGCTTCCTCCGCGGTGATCACCAAGGTCATCACCATGCCCACCTCCATTAAGGAGGATGAGATGGAAGGCCAGATCCAGGTGGAGGCGGATCAGTACATTCCCTATGCCCTGGAAGAGGTCAACCTCGACTTCGAGGTCATCGGCCCCACCGCCAAGAATCCCGAGACCGTTGACGTCCTGCTCTCCGCCTCGCGCAGCGAGAATGTGGAAGTACGCGTGGCCGCCGCAGAAATGGCCGGCCTGACAGCTGCGGTCATGGATGTGGAGGCCTACGCCATCGAGCACACCCTGGACCTGATCATGGCCCAGATGGATGATCTGGACCAGGCCAAGGCCACCGTTGCGATCATCGACATCGGCGCCACCATGACCAGCATCAACATCCTCAACGAAGGTCGACTCATCTATACGCGTGAACAGACCTTCGGCGGCAAGCAGCTTACCGAGGAGATCATGCGTCGCTACGGGCTGTCCTACGACGAGGCCGGGGTGGCCAAGAAGGAAGGCGGCCTGCCGGACAATTACGTGCCCGAGGTGCTGGAACCCTTCAAGGACACCATGGTGCAGCAGGTGGGGCGTTTCCTGCAGTTCTTCTTCGCCGCCAGCCAGCACAACCACGTGGACCAGATCATACTCGCCGGCGGATGTGCCGCGATCCCTGGCGTGGACGAACTGATCGAATCGCGCATCGGCACCCGCACCCAGATCGCCAATCCCTTTGGGCGCATGTCTCTGAACACCCGTGTCAACCCGCAGCGACTCGGCAATGACGCCCCCTCGCTCATGATTGCCTGCGGCCTGGCCATGAGGAGCTTCGACTGATGTCCCATATCAACCTGCTCCCCTGGCGCGAGCAGAAGCGCAAGGAACAGCAAAAGGAGTTCGGCATCCTGGCCGGACTCGCCGCCGTAGCCGCTGCCGTGCTCGTATTCTTCGCCCATGTCCACGTGAACGGACTGATTGAACACCAGCAGGGGCGCAACAACTTTCTGCAGAACGAGATTCGCATCCTCGACCGCCAGATCGCCGAGATCCAGGAGCTGGAGGCCACCAAGAAGGCCCTGGTGGACCGCATGAGCATCATCCAGGAACTGCAGAGCAGCCGCCCGGTGGTGGTACGCCTGTTCGACGAAATGATTGTCCACCTGCCCGACGGCACCTATTACACCGCCATCGAACAGCGCGGCAGCAACCTGACCCTGCGCGGCCGAGCCGAGTCCAACGCGCGCATCTCCGCCATGATGCGCAACCTGGAGGCCTCTGCCTGGTTCAGCGAGCCCGTCCTGCAGGTGATCGAGACACGCGACCAGGACGGCACCCGGCAACGGGAGTTCTCCCTCACCGTGCGCCAGACCACGCCCAACGCAGAGAATGACGGGGGTGCGTCATGAACATGCAGGACCTGAACAATATCGACCTGAAGACCATGGGCACGGCGCCCGCCCCCATCAAGGGCATCTTCATAGGCCTGATCATCATTGCCATCCTCGGTGCCGGCTACTGGTTCTTCATCAAGGACCAGTTGGAACAGCTGGACCGGGTGCAGGCACAGGAAACCCAGCTGCGCCAGACCTTCGAGGTACGTCAGCGTCGAGCCGCCAACCTGGAGGCCTACAAGGCGCAGCTTGAAGAGATGCGTCGCACCTTCGGTACCATGCTGCGCCAGCTGCCGAGTCGCACCGAGATCCCAAGCCTGTTGGTGGATGTCTCCCAGACCGCACTGTCCAGCGGACTAGAGATCGACCTGTTTCGCCCCCTCGCAGAGGAGCGCCGCGGCTTCTACGCCGAGGCCCCCATCCAGCTGCGCATGCACGGCAGTTATGAACAGATGGCCGAATTCACCAGCGGCGTGGCCAGTCTGCCGCGCATCGTGACCCTGCATGATGTCGTGATCCGGCCCACACAGGACGGCTCGCGTCTGACCATGGAGGCGACCGCCAAGACCTATCGCTACCTGGATGAGACCGATGGCTGATCTTTATACCGCGTCAAACGGCTCCGCGACGCGACTCGGTGTCGCCCTGTGCGCCAGCGTGCTGCTCGTCGCAGCCCTGTCCGGCTGCAGTGGCGGCATGAGCGACCTGGAACAATACGTGGAGCAGACCAAGGCCCGGCCCGGTGGGCGCATTGAGCCCATCCCGGAGATCCAGCCTCACGAGGTCTATGTCTATCCGGGCCACGAGCGCGACCCCTTCGATGCCAGCGTGATCGCACGCCGCACGGCCCCGGAGCGTCCGGTGTCCACCAGCACCATCACCATTGACCCGAACAGGCCGCAGGAATACCTCGAGAGTTTCCCTCTCGACACCCTGCGCATGGTCGGCACCCTGGAACAGGGTGGGTCCGACTGGGCACTGGTCCGGACCCCGGATCGCACTATTCAGCGCGTAACCATTGGCAATTACATGGGACAGAACCACGGCCGTATCACCGGCATCAGCGAAAGCGGTGTTGATATGACCGAGATCGTCCCGGACGGATTCGGCGGCTACATGGAGCGAAACAGCTCCATTGCGCTCAGTGAATAAGCAACGAGGAACCGACGTTATGAGACTGGCGACACTCACCTGCCTACCCCACCGGACCCGGACGAACGCCCAGGCATCAGGCAGAGGTCTGTTCCGCAACGCACTGATGCTGTTGTTGTGCCTGCTGCTCTTGCAGGGGCAGGCGCTTGCCCAGGGCAACACCCTGGAACGCATCACCTACACCACGCTGCCCGGTGATCGGCTGCAGGTCTCCATGAGCTTCGCCAGCCCACCGGCCGAGCCCACCAGTTTCACCATCGACAATCCGGCGCGCATCGCCCTGGACTTTGCCGACACCCGCAATGGCCTGGCCCAGCGCAATCAGGATATCGGCGTCGGGCTGGCGCGCTCCATTGCCACCGCCGAGGCCCGTGACCGCACCCGCGTGGTACTCAACCTGGTGCGTATGATGAGCTTCGAGACCCAGGTGCGCGGCAACGACCTGGTGCTGACCCTGTCACCGGACGGCAGTGGCCCTGCCACCGCGTCGACCGCTGCCGCCCCCCAGCGGGTTTCGTCCAGCCCCGCCCCTGCCACCGGCAGCGAGATCACTAACGTGGACTTCCGCCGGGGTTCCGAAGGCGAGGGCCGTGTGGTCATTCAACTGTCCGACGCCCGCACCCAGGTGGACGTGCGCGAACAGAGTGGCCGCATCGAGCTGACCTTCCTGCGGACCAGCCTGCCCGAGGCATTGCAGCGCCGCCTGGACGTGCTGGACTTCGCCACCCCGGTGGAGACCATTGACGCCATCGCCGAATCCGACCGTGCACGGATCATCGTGGGGGCCAGCGGCCAGTACGACACCCTGTCCTACCAGGTGGAAGACCGCTACATCCTGGAAGTCAAACCCATCACCGCCGCCGAGGCCGAGGAGATCCAGCGTGATCGCTTCACCTATACCGGCGAACGGCTGTCCCTGAACTTCCAAGACATCGAAGTACGCTCCGTGCTGCAGCTGATCGCCGACTTCACTGACCTGAACGTTGTGGTCAGCGACTCGGTCACCGGCAACATCACCCTGCGCCTGCGCAACGTGCCCTGGGATCAGGCCATGGACATCATCCTGCGCTCCAAGGGACTGGGCATGCGTGAGGCGGGCAATGTCCTATACGTCGCCCCCAGCGAGGAGATCGCCGCTCGAGAGAAACTGGAAATGGAAAGCCGCCAGCAGGTGGAAGAACTGGCCCCCCTGCGCGCCGAGTTCATTCAGGTGAACTATGCCCGTGCCGAGGACGTCGCCGGCATCATCCGCGGCGAACGCAGCACCTTCCTGTCCGAGCGCGGCAGCCTGACGGTGGACAATCGCACCAACACCCTGCTGGTTCAGGACACCGAGGCCAAGCTCACCGACATCCGTCGTCTCGTTGACCGGCTCGACATCCCCGTCCAGCAGGTGCTCATCGAGACCCGCATCGTCATCGCTACCGACGACTTCGCCCGGGATCTTGGTGCACGCTTTGGCGTAACCGGCGTGCGCCAAGACGGCCGCAGCGTTACCACCACCAGTGGCCGCCTAGGCGCAACTGATAGCATGATCAACGATGCCGCAGGGAATATCGCCAACACAGGCAACCCCTTCCCGGTAGGCATACCCGCCCTTAACGACCGGCTCAACGTTGGCCTGCCCGTTGCCGCATCTGGCGCCGGAAGCGTGGCTCTCTCCATCCTTCGGCCGGATATTCTGCTGGACTTGGAGATCTCCGCCCTGCAGGTGGAAGGCCGCGGCGAGATCATCTCCAGCCCGCGGGTGATCACGGCCAATGGCCAGACCGCACGTATCCAGCAGGGTGAGCGCATCCCCTACCAGGAGGCCACCTCCAGCGGTGCCACGTCGGTGCAGTTCATCGAGGCAGTGTTGGCAACGGAGGTGACGCCCCAGATCACCCCCAATGGCAACATCATCCTCAACATCAAGGTCAACAAGGACAACCCGGGCTCCCTGATCGTTAACGGCACGCCGTCCATCGAGACCCGCGAGGTGGAGACCCAGGTGTTCGTGCGTAACGGCGAGACCGTGGTGCTGGGCGGCGTCTACGAGATCGACAGCTTCGAGGCCCTTTCGAAGGTGCCTTTCTTCGGGGATCTGCCGGGCATTCGTCACCTGTTCCGCAGCACGACACGATCCAATCGCAAGGCTGAGCTGTTGATCTTCGTCACCCCCAAGGTCATCGAAGAAACTGCGCTAAATAGATAATAATCGGCCAAGCCGAATCAGGGAGCATCAAATGAGCCTGTCCAAGCATGTCAAAAAGATGAGCGTTCTTCTCTGCGCGGGGCTAATCCTTAGCGGCTGCGGTGGTGGTGATGGGGGATTTTCTCCAGCCGATGCAGCCAACGATGGAACTCAGGGGATCTCAGGGCCTCCACACTCTGTGATTATTAGCTACCCGCTGTCGAATGCCATCGAGGATCAGGAAAACGGCGTATATATGCGCAAGGCCTCGATCTTGGTGGCTGACCAACAAGGCCGACCGGTTGCCGATGGCACCCGTGTCACAATGCGACTCATCGATTCCATCATCGTTGAGGGAGAGGTGACGGACGGGAACCCAGATCAGATCAGTAGCAGTAACCTGTCCATTCCGAGCGCAGTACAGACTGACGGCACACCTGTGCCTGACCTTACTACCGTCACAATCAACCGCCCGGGTGTGTTGAATGGACAAAATCGCGGCATTCAAGCAGGTGATACGGTCCTTTTGTTCAACAACTCATTTAATTCTGACGTACTGAGATCGGCTTCCTCGCGTCCGGAACTCGCGAACACACTGAGCGTGAACGCCCCCTACAATAGTGATTACCCTGACTACGATAATGCTGCCTACATGGTGGGCGCCTCGATGCTCGGTGGAGCGATTTCCGGTGCAAATTTTGTCGGAGAGACTGAGGACGGGGCCTTGACTCCAGGCGAGGTTCGTGTCAGTGGCGGTAATGGCACCGCAACCGTTTGGATCCGTTATCCAATCCAACCGAACTATATCGCCGCCGGGTGCAATCCCGACATTGACGATCGCATCAGCCCAGTTGGTTCTGGCCAGGTCTATCTTGTTGCGACGACTGGCACCGTCAGTGGTTTTGAACGCTTCTGCTTCTCCCCGATTGCGGGCTTCGAGGTGATCAGCGATTTTACAACCTTATCAGTAGGCAGTGGAACTGCAAGCACTCGAATTTGCGTTCGAGACGGCGGCGACCGTGTCTTTGTCCCCTTTTCACGTATTCAATACAATCAAACCGGTGGTCCTGGCAGCTCAACAGCCAACCTAAGCAATACCGCGTCTCTAGGCGGTGATTATACGAATGCCCATGGCTGCTTCACTGCTAATTTTGAGGCCGCCACGGGGATCAGCGAATGGACATTCGTTGTTGGGGACGGCTCTGTATCAGTAGAAATTATTGGTGGCTGACAGACTCTAAAATCTCAAACCCATGAACCCCACCGCCGCCCCCCAAAGTCGGGGCGGCTTTTTAATTTTGAATCAATCAAACATCATCCTCATCGGCCCTATGGGCGCGGGCAAGTCCACCATCGGCAGGCAGCTGGCCGGTGTGCTGCAACTGCCCCTGAAGGACAGCGATCGGGAGATCGAGAAGCGCACGGGCGTGGACATCCCCACCATTTTCGAATTCGAGGGTGAGGAAGGCTTTCGCAACCGGGAGACAGCCATGCTGGAGGAGCTCTGCGCCCAGCAGGGCATCGTGCTCGCCACCGGTGGCGGCGCGGTGATGCGGGATCAGAATCGCGCCCTGCTCAAGATCTGCGGCCTGGTGGTCTACCTCAAGACCTCGGTGAAGACCCAGCTGCGACGCACCGCCCGGGACCGCAATCGCCCCCTGCTGCAGACGGAAAACCCCAAGGCACGCCTTGAAGAACTGATGCGTATCCGCGACCCGTTCTACCGGGAGATCGCCGACCTGATCGTGGATACCGACCGGGACTCCATTCGCAAGGTGGTGCAGGAGATCGCGCAGTACTACCGCAAGACACTGCAGGGGGAGAATGGACAGGATTGACAGGAATTCCCCAGGATGAACAGGATCAAAAGGAAGCGATGTCCAGCAACGGATGACAAGAATCGACAAACAGCCCTCATTCCATCGGCCAATAGCTTCAAATCCTGTTAATCTCTAGAAATCCTGTCAATCCTGTCCATTTCAAACCTTGCCATGCAGACCCTGACCGTAGAACTTGGCGAACGAAGCTACCCCATCGACATCGGTCGTGGCCTGCTGGATGATCCTGGGCGTTTCGTGCCCCACATCCGTGGACAGCGGGTGATGATCGTCACCAACGAAACCGTCGCTCCCCTTTACCTTGAACGGCTCAAACACACCCTGAGCGGCTTTCGCACCGAGACAGTCATCCTGCCTGACGGCGAGGCGTACAAGACCCTCGAGACCCTCAACCAGGTCTACACCTCGCTGCTCGAGGCGCGCCTTGATCGCAAGGCCACCCTGGTGGCCCTGGGCGGCGGCGTGATCGGTGACATCACCGGCTTTGCCGCCGCCAGCTATCAGCGGGGCGTGGACTTCATCCAGGTACCCACCACCCTGCTCTCCCAGGTGGACTCCTCCGTGGGCGGCAAGACCGGCGTAAACCACCCACTGGGCAAGAACATGATCGGCGCCTTCCACCAGCCCCGCTGCGTGGTCATCGACACCGACACCCTGGCCACCCTGCCGGACCGGGAACTGCGTGCCGGTATCGCCGAGGTGATCAAGTACGGCCTGATCTGCGACCCGTCCTTCTTTGACTGGCTGGAACAAAACATGGACCGCCTGCTGGCCAGGGCCCCGGATGCCCTGGCCTACGCCATCCACCGCTCCTGCCAGGACAAGGCCCAGGTGGTTGCCGAAGATGAGCGCGAGGGCGGACGGCGCGCCATTCTCAATCTCGGCCACACCTTCGGTCACGCCATCGAAACGGGCATGGGCTACGGGGTCTGGCTCCACGGCGAAGGGGTGGCCACGGGCATGGTGATGGCGGCACGCATGTCTCACCGCATGGGCTGGCTCGGTGCCAACGAACTACAGCGCACAGAGAGCCTCATCCGGGCGGCCGGCCTGCCGGTGGAACCGCCAGCCCAGATCAGTCCTGAGCGTTTCGCCGAGCTCATGTCCATAGACAAGAAGGTACTGGACGGACAGCTGCGCCTGGTGCTGCTGCACGGTATCGGCAAGGCCGTGGTCACCGCCGAATTCGACCCGGCCGCCCTGGACGCCACCCTGCACGAAACAGGCAATGGGCATTGAACAGAGGCATACCACATAGGGCGCCCCATGGGCGCCGACACAGGGTCATAAGGGCCATGGCTTGCATGGCGGGCACAGCCCGCCCTATGGCTGAACTGCGACAGTCAAGACAGCTCTCGGGCTTCGACTCCCCGGCTCTCGTTTCCTGCTTCGGGCATGGATAACAGAACACTCGCCCCCTACGCCGCCTGCGACGCCACCAGTCGCGGCAGGCGATATCCGGAAGACCCACCCCAGTACCGCAGCGAATATCAGCGCGACCGGGATCGCATCATCCACTCCACTGCCTTTCGCCGCCTGGAATACAAGACCCAGGTGTTCGTGAACCACGAAGGCGATCTGTTTCGCACCCGGCTCACCCATTCCCTTGAGGTGGCCCAGATCGCCCGTTCCATCGCCCGGGTCATGGACCTGAACGAGGATCTCACCGAGGCCATCGCCCTGGCCCACGACATAGGACACACCCCCTT
>SR_TP_S13solDRAFT_1000794_pt1 | contig 11274 bp, 11 predicted proteins | sample SodReaTP_S13sol_FD_11159 | JGI IMG/M metagenome (IMG submission 11159) | reverse complement strand
CCGCAGTTTCGCCAGCAACTCCCCCTCGGACAGGGGGGCCCATGTCAGGGGGGCGCCCTGCCGCAGATCGGCGGGAATGGTCTGGTCGATCAACTGCTCCAGACTGTCGCAGCCCAGCACATCGAGCATCTGCGCCATTTCTTCGGGCGTTGGCCCGATATGGCGGCGATTGGCAAAATCATAGGGGTTATAGTCAGTGGGGGTGTAGGTCATGCAACTCTCCGCCAATGGGCAATCAGCCCAGAAATTCCTTGTATTCGTCCTCGGACATCAGATCGTCCAGAACACCCAGATCATCGAGTTTCATCTTGAAAAACCACGCATCACCCTGCGGGTCGTCATTGACCAGCGCAGGTGTGTCGACCAGCGCTTCATTGACCGCGACAATCTCGCCATCGACGGGGGCCAGAATATCGCTGGCGGCCTTGACGGATTCGATCACGCAAACCTCGTCGCCCTTGACGACCATGGTTTCAATTTCAGGCAGTTCCACGAAGACCACATCGCCAAGTTGTTCGGCGGCATGTTCGGTAATTCCCACGACAACGACATCGCCTTCGACGCGCAGCCATTCATGTTCTTCGGTAAAACGCATAGTGTCCCTCATTTGCGGTAGGTTGATGGTCGAAAGGGTAAAGCGGCCACGCGCACAGGCAAACGCTTGCCGCGCAATTCTGCCCAAAGTTCAGTGTCCGCGCTTGTATATTCAGCAGTCACATATCCCATTGCAACAGGTCTTTCGACCGATGGACCGAACCCGCCCGACGTGATTGTGCCAATACGGCTTTCGCTGTCCTGCGTGGCGAAAAGCGGGGTGCCTGCGCGCATCGGTGCGCGTCCCTGCGGGGACAGCCCGACCCGCTGGCGCGTGGCCCCCTGCGCAAGCTGCGGCAAGATCACATCCGCGCCCGGAAACCCGCCCGCGCGTGCGCCGCCATCGCGCCGCGCCTTCTGGATGGCCCAGTTCAGCGCCGCTTCAACAGGGGTGGTGGTGGTGTCGATATCATTGCCATACAGGCACAGCCCCGCTTCCAGTCGCAGACTGTCGCGCGCGCCCAGTCCAATGGGCGCGACATCGTCATGGGCCAAAAGTGCCCGCGCGAAGGCATCGGCATGGGTATCGGGCACCGAAATTTCAAACCCGTCCTCGCCGGTATAGCCCGAACGCGACACCCAAAGCGTGACCCCGTTCCAGTCATGATCGGCGACATCCATGAAACGCATTTTGGCGACATCGGGCAAAAGCCCCGTCAAGACCGCCTCGGCCTGCGGCCCCTGCAAGGCCAACAGGGCGCGGTCTGTAAGTTCACTCACCTCCAGTTCCGGCAATTTGTCCTGCATATGCGCCAGATCCGCCGCCTTGCAGGCCGCATTCACCACCGCCAGCAAATGATCGCCGCGATTGGCCACCATCAGATCATCCAGAATACCGCCTGAATCGTTGGTGAACATCGCATAGCGCTGCCGCCCTGCGGGCAATTCCGCCAGCGCCACAGGGACCAGCCGTTCCAGCGCTAGGGCAGCCCCCTGCCCGCGCAGGATAACCTGCCCCATATGGCTGACATCGAACAAGCCTGCCTTGGCGCGGCAATGCAAATGTTCGCCCATCACGCCCAAGGGATATTGCACGGGCATGTCATAGCCCGCAAACGGCACCATTTTGGCCCCAAGTTCCAAATGCAACGCATGTAATGGCGTACGGCGCAAATCAGTGTGCGTATCAGACATACTGCCCCTTCCGGTTGGGCCAATCGGCCCGGGTCCATGTTGCGGCTGTTGGCCGCGCTCCATGCCCCCTCTGTCCTGTGCGCCTGAGATCGCTATCCCTTCGGCGGGCGGCCAAGAGTGGCGCGCCTCTCTCCAGAGTCCGTGTGCAGACCGGTCCTTTTGCCTGAGAGTTTACCGGGGCGGTTGCTCCTTCGGCCCTGACCTTGCGATCAGCGTCTCCCGTATCTGCGCCTTTCTGGTAGCGGAAAGGCGATGTATTTGGCAAGTGAAAATCCCGCGCTTGCACCTTGGGAACAAACTGTTCAGATATACCGCATGAGTGATCCTTATTTCTTTGGCTACGGGTCGTTGGTGAATCGCCAGACCCATGATTACACCGACGCGCACCGCGCTGCGATTCGTGGATGGCGGCGCGAATGGCGGTTTTCCCGCCAGCTGAACCGGACCTTCCTAAGCGTTGTCCCCGATCCGGGATCACGCATCGACGGGCTGGTTGCCCGTGTGCCCAATGCAGATTGGGGCGCGCTTGATTTGCGCGAAACCGGATATGGCCGCCATATGGTGCCCGATGAACACCTAAGCCACACATCCCCTGTTCCGATCATCGCCCAGATTTATGCCGTATCGTTGAACGAGTCAGACCTGCCGCACCCTGCGCAACATGTGCATCTTAGTTATCTGGATGTTGTGGTGTCCGGCTTTCTGGCCGAATTCGGCACAGATGGGGTTGAGCGGTTTTTCGCAACCACAACGGGTTGGGGCGGGGTTCTGGATGACCGCGCAGCGCCCTTATACCCGCGCGCACGCCCGTCAAGCCCGGCATTGCGCGAATTGGTCGATGACAACCTGTCGGATTTGGGGGTTCACCGCAGCGCCCTGTAATTTCACCGCGCAGACGCCCTCGCGGCCCCGTTACCCGCCAACACGCGCACGAAAGGCTGCCACCTCGCGCTCCAGGCGGCGCAGCGCTGCGCGCTCCAGCCCCAGCTCCAACTGAAGATGCAGGATTTCAGACCGCGTGTTGTGCAAATCTGCGCGCAGCCCGTCATCGCCACCCGCCGCCAGCCCTGCAAGGGCTGCGCGATTTTGGTCCTGCAGATTGCTGATTTCAGTCAAGACATTCTGAACCCGCACACGTTGCGCATGTTCCCGCAACCCCAATGCATGGCCTTCATCGAACCCCGCAGCCAGATCCGCAGGGCACAGGTTATGATTGATACGCCCGCGCTGGCCCTGCTCCAATCCGCTTAGGGGCGTGCAGAAGCGCTGCAATCCCAGATCATGACCGCGCTGCCACTGCCCGCGGTCGGGCGTCACATCCACTTTGGAACATTGGCGCTGATGCCGGTCGAACTGGATATCCGGCCGCGCACCCGCAGCCCCGTCGCGCAGGCCGATGGCTTCCCAGTCGCCTGCCAGGCATTCCTCGCGGCTGATTGATGCGCAGGACGCAAGCGCTGTCAGTGCCGCAAGGATCAGGACCACCGGTTTCATTCGGCAGTGTCCGGCTGCGCCAGATGCGCCGCATATAACGCGACCGCCGCCGCGTTCGACACGTTCAATGACCCGAAATCCGCCGATGACGGGATGCGCGCGATGTAGTCGCATGTATCGCGCGTTTTATCGCGCAGCCCCGGCCCTTCCGCACCCAGCACCAGCCCTATGGGACCGCGCGGCACGGATGCCAATGTCTGCCCAAGGGTCTGCGGCCCGTCCCCGTCCAGCCCGATAATGACATAGCCCATATCCTTCAGGCTTTCCATTTCCTCGGCCAGGTTGCGCACCCGCAAATAGGGCTGGCGCTCCAATGCGCCGCTGGCAGTTTTCGCCAATGCCCCCGTTTCGGGTGCCGCATGGCGCTGCGTGGCAATCACCGCCCGCGCGCCAAACACCTCGGCCGAGCGCAGGATCGCGCCCACATTATGCGGGTCGCTGACACGGTCCAGAAGCACCACCAGCCCGGCCCCGTCAACCGGGGCGCAGCGCGCAGCCGTGTTCCCCCAATCCAGCGGGCGCACTTCCAGTGCGGCGCCTTGGTGCACGGAATCAGCCGCGATCGGGGCCGCGAACTTGCGCGCATCCGAGGTTTCAGCCGTCATGCCACTGGCGGCAATCGCATCTTCCAGTTTCTGCGCGGCGTTCAGTGTCACAACCAGCCGCAATTTGTCGCGCATCGGGTTCATCAACGCATCACGAACGGCATGCAGGCCGAACAACCACAGCGTTTCATGCTTGGCCGCGCGTCGCGCCTTTTCCTTGTCTATAACCCAGTCAGGCTTTTTCATGCCGCGTTCCTTGTTTTGTCGCATCCCGCGCAGGCGCGTTCATCAAGCATGCGCAGCCCTTAACGCAGGATCAACCCCAAAACAAACCCTCACACATCGCCAGAAAATAATCTGGGTATTTGCGCAGTTTCCGCCCTTGACGCTGCTTCGGGCCTTCGGTATCGAAGCGTCACGTTAGGGCGACGAGCTGCAAGGTGCGGCAGCGGACTGTAACTCCGCCGGGGAGACCCACGCCTGGTTCGATTCCAGGGTCGCCCACCATTTCCCCCATATTTTCTGCACCTGCTGCGCTGTCGCCAGTTCTGGCGAAATGCGCCCTGTACGGCATCCGCACTCATCTATCGGCCTTGCCCTGATCCCGTACGAGCGCCAACAAGTTTCCGGTTTTCAGCGCTGTTCAGGACCGCAATTTTCCCGCCGCATCCAGAACGCAAAATTTATTCCAAAACTGCGCATACGTCAGCAAAATGTTCTTATTGATGCGGTTATATTGCCTTATTTTCGGAATTTTGTTCTAAATCGCCTATGAAACAAGAGGCGCGCCATGCAGCATTTTCCGATCTATCTTGATACCGCACATGCCAATATCGCCGTTATCGGCAATGGCGAGGCCGCATTGGCCAAACTGCGTTTGTTGTTCAAGACGCAGGCGTGCATCACTGTATTCGCGCCCGATGCCGAACCTGAACTGGTCCGCGCGGTCAGGGACCATGGTCACACACTGGTCGCGCGCCTGCCAGAAGTTCAGGACCTGACCGGTATGCGGCTTGTGTATTCTGCCACCGAAGATGATGCGCAGGATGCCGCGAATGCCGCGCTTGGGCGTGCGGCGGGCGCATTGGTGAATATCGTCGACAACCTGAAGGGCAGCGACTTCATCACCCCTGCGATTGTAGACCGTGATCCTGTGGTTGTGGCCATCGGCACCGAAGGCGCCGCGCCCGTTCTGGCCCGCGCCATCAAGAAGGACATGGAAGAACGGCTGCCCACCGCATTGGGCCGGCTGGCACAGGCCGGCAAGGCATTTCGCCCCAAGGTCGAGGCCCTTCCATTCGGGCGGGCACGCCGCGATTTCTGGGAAGATTACTATCTGAAGGCGGGGCCGGATCTTCTGGCGCAGGCGGACCATCTGGACCCGCAAGCGGCGCTGCAAGACCTTCTTGACCGTCACCTTGCGCGGGATCACCACACGGGGCGCGTCGATCTTGTGGGGGCAGGTCCGGGCAATGCCGAGTTGATGACACTGCGCGCGCGCCGCTTGCTGGACCGCGCCGATGTGGTGATTCACGACCGGCTGGTCACCCCCGAAGTTCTGGAACTCGCGCGCCGCGAAGCCCTGTTCATTGCGGTGGGCAAGGAAGGGTTCGGCCCCTCCACCCCACAAGACCACATCAACGCCCTGATGGTGGACCATGCCCGCAAGGGCGCGCATGTGGTGCGGCTGAAGGGGGGCGATGCGGCCATCTTTGCCCGCCTTGACGAAGAAACCGAGGCATTGGATGCGGCAGGCATTGACTGGGGCGTCACACCCGGCATCACGGCGGCCAGTGCCGCCAGCGCCGCGATTGGCCGCAGCCTGACACGGCGCGGGCGCAACACCGGCCTGCATATTCTGACGGCGCATGACAAGGATGGCATTGCCGCGCAGGATTGGGCGGCATTGGCGCGCCCTGATACAGTTGCCGCCATCTATATGGGCAAACGCGCGGCACGCGTCATTCAGGGCCGCTTGCTGATGCAAGGGGCCGCCCCCGCCACGCCGGTCACATTGGTCGAGAATGCCTCGCATCCCGACCAGACCATTACCCCATGCACGCTGGACACATTGGCGCAGACGGTTCCCGCCCTGCATGGCCCGGTTGTCATGCTTCTGGGTGTCACACCCGCCCGCGCTGCTGATGTTTTGCCTGAACTTAACGAAGTGACCGCCTGATATGAAACAGAAATCCCTTGTAAAAGTCATTACCGCCAATTCCCTGATCGAGGGGGATGTGGTGTGGCTGGCCCAAGATGGAAGCTGGACTGACAGCTTGTACAACGCATTGGCCTATGCCGATCCCGAACAGGCACAGGCCGCGCTGGAACAGGCAAACAAGCGCCAGTCCGAAGTTGTGGGCTGTTATCTGGCCGATATGCATCTTGGCCCCGAAGGGCTGGAACCCGCCCATTTCCGCGAAGATTTTCGCCGCCGTGGCCCGTCCAATTATGCCCATGGCAAGCAAGCTCAAGGATAAGCATCATGTATCAGTATGATGAATTCGACCGCGCCTTCATTTCCGAACGCAACCGCCAGTTTCGCGCACAAGTGGCGCGCCGCATTGATGGCAGTCTGACCGAAGAAGAATTCCGCCCCCTGCGGCTGATGAATGGCCTGTATCTGCAACTTCACGCCTATATGCTGCGCGTGGCCATCCCCTATGGCACGCTGAATTCCGCGCAACTGCGGCAACTGGCCATGATCGCCACGCGCTGGGACAAGGGATACGGTCATTTCACCACGCGCCAGAACATTCAGTATAACTGGCCGCGCCTGAATGATGTGCCCGATATTCTGGACGCGCTGGCCGAAGTGGGGCTGCACGCCATCCAGACATCGGGCAACACCATCCGCAATGTCACATCAGACCAGTTCGCCGCCGCTGCCGCGGACGAGATTGAGGACCCCCGCCCCTATGCCGAATTGATCCGGCAATGGTCGACCGACCACCCTGAATTCCAGTTCCTGCCCCGCAAGTTCAAGATTGCCATCACCGGCAGCCCGAATGACCGCACTGTGACCAAGGCGCATGATATCGGGCTGCGCATGGTGCGTCAGGGCCATGAGACCGGATTCGAGGTGATTGTCGGCGGTGGCCTTGGGCGCACGCCGATGATCGGCAAGGTGATCCGCGATTTCCTGCCCGTGTCGGACCTGCTTCCCTATCTGGAAGCGATCGTTGGCACCTATAACCTGCTGGGACGGCGCGACAACAAATACAAGGCGCGCATCAAGATCACAGTGCATGAAAACGGGCTGGAGACGGTGCGCGATCTGGTCGAAGCGCAGTTCCGCAAGATTGCCCCGCAATTCGATGAGGCCGCGACAGCCCAACATCTGGCGCAACTGAAACAGCAATTTGCGGCCCCCGATCTGCCGCCGCGCCGTGACACGCGCTATCATGACGCACGCCGCGCGGATGGTGTTTTCCGTGCATGGGCCGACACCAACCTGCACCCGCACCGCGTGGCGGGCTACAGCATTGTCACCATCAGCCTAAAACCCCATGGCGGCACACCGGGCGACGCCACAGATGCGCAAATGACCCTGATTGCCGATCTGGCCGACCGCTACGCTCAGGGTGAAATCCGTGTCAGCCATGAACAGAACCTTGTTCTGCCCCATGTCGCGCTGGACGATCTGCCAGCGCTGCACCAAGCGCTGCGCAAGGCGGGGCTGGCCACGGCGAATGTGGGTCTTGCATCGGACATCATCGCCTGCCCCGGCATGGATTACTGCGCCCTTGCCACAGCGCGGTCCATTCCCGTGGCGCAGGAAATCGCGCAGCATGTCGACGCGCTGAAACTGGAACATGACATTGGCCCGCTGAAGATCAAAATATCCGGCTGCATCAATGCCTGCGGGCACCACCATGTCGGCCATATCGGCATTCTGGGGCTGGACCGCGCCGGCGTTGAAAACTACCAGATCACGCTGGGCGGGGACGGGACCGAAGATGCGGTGATCGGCACGCGCACGGGGCCGGGCTTTGCCTATGACCAGATCGTGCCTGCGATTGAACGGATTTTGCGCACCTATCTGGCGCTACGCCACGACCGCGCGGAAACCTTCCTGCAAGCCTATTGCCGCCTTGGGGCCACGCCGTTCAAATCCGCACTCTATGAGACGGAGCAAGTCCATGCCGCATGAGGATCTTTCAGCGCTGAACACGCGCTTTTCCGATGATGCCGAGCGCGGATTGCGTTTTGCGCTGTCTGGCGCGTTGGGGCATGTGGCGCTTGTGTCCAGCTTCGGGGCAGAATCAGCGGTGTTGCTGCATATGGTGTCACGCATTGCGCCGCAAACGCCAGTGCTGTTCATTGACACATTGATGCTGTTTCCCGAAACGCTGGCCTATCAGCGGGAACTGGCGCAGCGGTTGGACCTGCGTGATCTGCGCATCATCACCCCGGACCGAGAGGCGCTGTTTCACCACGACCCTGACAATCTGCTGCACAGGTCCGACCCTGACAGATGCTGCGCCTTGCGCAAGGCGGAACCCTTGCAGCAGGCCCTGCGCGGCTTTGATGGCTGGATAACCGGACGCAAACAGTTTCAGGGGACAACCCGCAGCAAGCTGCAAATGTTTGAACGTGACGACACCCATCTGAAGGTCAATCCGCTGGCAACATGGGACCCTGCGCAGGTGCGGGACTATATGACCCGCTTTGAGCTGCCGCGCCACCCGTTGGTGTCCCAAGGCTATTTGTCGATCGGCTGCGCGCCGTGCACGGCCCCCGTGGCCACAGGCGAAGACCCCCGCGCGGGTCGCTGGCGCGGGCAGGACAAGGTTGAATGCGGCATACATATCGCAAATGGCCGCGTAATCAGAAGGCAGGCATCATGAGTGTAATTGTAACCGACACAGGCTTCGCGCCGGACACATATTCAGGCACCTGGACAGAGCTTGCACCCGATGCGGATGACGCCGCACTGCAAGACGCGATTGCCCTGAATCATGCCATCTGCATCCAGTTTCCCGCCTTCAGCGACGGGCGCGGCTTCACCCTTGCCGCCCGTTTGCGGCGCATGGGGTTTGCGGGGCGGTTGCGCGCGCAGGGGCATGTCATTGCGGACCAATACGCCATGGCGCGCCGATCCGGATTTGACGAGGTGGAGATCAGCGCCGATCTGGCAGCCCGCCAGCCACAGGCGCAATGGCTGGCCCGCGCCAACTGGCGCGCGCATGATTACCGCAGCGCCTTGCGCCGCACCGGCTAGCGCATGTTGCGCAAAAGTGGGAACCGGTTTTGCGCTTCTTGAACAAGCAAAATCAATAAGTTAGGGAATGTCTCGTGAATGCGAATGCACGTGACATGTTCTAAAACACAAACCCCGAACATATTGAAAAGGCCCCGAATTTCTTCGGGGCCTTTGGGTATCAGATAGTGATCGCAGAAGTGATTACTTGCGATCTTTCAAAGCTGCGCCCAGAATGTCGCCCAGCGATGCGCCTGCATCGGAAGACCCGAACTGTTCGACGGCTTCTTTTTCTTCAGCAATCTCGCGCGCCTTGATCGACAGACCAATGCGGCGGGTCTTGCTGTCCACGGATGTGACGCGCGCATCGATCTTGTCGCCGACCTGGAAACGCTCGGGGCGCTGGTCTGCACGCTCAAGGGCCAAATCCGAACGGCGGATGAAGGATTTCATGCCGTTGAATTCAACCTCGATGCCGCCTTCTTCAATGGCACTGACAGTGCATGTCAGGATCGAGCCGCGCTTGACGCCTTCAACCGCATCCGAGAAGCTGTCGTTTTCCAGCGCCTTGATGGACAAGGAAATACGCTCTTTCTCGACATCGACATCGGCAACCACAGCATGCACTGTGTCGCCTTTGCGGTAGTCCTGAATCGCTTCCTCGCCGCGCTGGTCCCAGCTGATGTCGGACAGGTGAACCATGCCGTCGATATCGCCTTCCAGACCAACAAACAGACCGAATTCGGTGATGTTCTTGATCTCGCCCTCGATCTGGGTGCCTGCGGGGTGGCTTTCGGCAAACACTTCCCACGGATTGCGCAGGGTTTGCTTCAGGCCCAGCGACACGCGACGCTTGTCGCCGTCGATTTCCAGAACCATGACGTCGACTTCCTGGCTGGTCGAGACGATCTTGCCGGGATGCACGTTCTTCTTGGTCCAGGACATTTCGGACACGTGAACCAGACCTTCGACACCGGCTTCCAGTTCGACAAATGCGCCGTAATCGGTGATGTTGGTCACGCGGCCCTGATGCACGGACCCCAGCGGGTATTTCGCGCCAACCGAGTCCCAAGGATCGGCTTGCAGCTGCTTGATGCCAAGGCTGATGCGGTGGGTGTCCTTGTTGATCTTGATGACCTGCACCTTGATCGTTTCACCAATGGTGACAACTTCGGACGGGTGGTTGACGCGGCGCCATGCCATGTCGGTGACGTGCAGCAGGCCGTCAACGCCGCCCAGATCGACGAACGCACCATATTCGGTGATGTTCTTGACCACACCATCGGTGATCTGGCCTTCGGCCAGTTTGGCGATGACTTCGGCGCGCTGCTCGGCACGGGATTCTTCCAGAATGGCGCGACGCGACACGACGATATTGCCGCGGCGACGGTCCATTTTCAAAATCTGGAACGGCTGCTTCAGACCCATCAGCGGGCCAGCGTCACGCACGGGGCGCACGTCAACCTGAGAGCCGGGCAGGAACGCCACAGCGCCACCCAGATCGACCGTAAAGCCACCCTTGACGCGGCCAAAGATCGCGCCATCAACGCGGTCCTGATCGGCATAGGCTTTTTCCAGACGGTCCCAAGCGGCTTCGCGGCGCGCTTTTTCACGGCTGATGACAGCTTCGCCACGGGCGTTTTCAACACGCTCCAGGAAAACTTCGACATCATCGCCGACAGCCACTTGCGGGGCTTCGCCGGGGCTTGCAAATTCTTTCAGTTCGACGCGGCCTTCCATTTTGTAGCCTACGTCGATAATGGCCTGACCTGCCTCGATGGCGATCACACGGCCTGTGACAACGCTGCCTTCGGCAGGTGTGTCCATCTCGAGGCTTTCAGCGAGCATTGCCTCGAAGTCTTCCATTGTTGCTTTAGCGCACATTCAGATATGGTTCCTTTTTCATCATGTTTCTGGCCTGACGGTTGACTCCGCCGGTCTTTGGACTGGGATCACGAAGCCCGCATAAAGGTTCACCCGGAACGTGCAACAAACACAAAGGGTCGCGGCTTGCGCCCGACCCTGCCCGTTCAGAATGTGACCTTTGGCCTTCTTGATTGCGCGTTTCCTAGCGCCGACATGGTGTTTGCGCAAGTCCGTAATGCCCTGCGCGCGCAAAACAAGTGGTGTTTTGCCGGATTTCCGGCACAAAAACCGGGATTTTCCGCTAATCCTGCGCCAGTAGCGTTTTCATGCGCCCCGCTTCATCCGCCATACCCCAGGGCGGATTGATCACCACCAAACCCGCCCCCACCATTCTGTGGCCCTGCCGCACTGGCGGAAATGCGATCTCGAATATGGCGG
>SR_TP_S13solDRAFT_1000793_pt1 | contig 11293 bp, 7 predicted proteins | sample SodReaTP_S13sol_FD_11159 | JGI IMG/M metagenome (IMG submission 11159) | reverse complement strand
CTGGACGTCACCCCCCTGTCCCTGGGTATCGAGACCCTGGGCGGCGTGATGACCAAGCTGATCGAGAAGAACACCACCATCCCCACCAAGGCGACCCAGGTATTCTCCACGGCCGACGACAACCAGACCGCGGTGACCGTGCACGTGCTCCAGGGTGAGCGCGAGATGGCCAGCGCCAACAAGTCCCTGGGCCGTTTCGACCTGACCGACATCCCGCCCGCCCCCCGTGGCGTGCCCCAGGTGGAAGTCATGTTCGACATCGATGCCAACGGCATCCTGAACGTGTCCGCCAAGGACAAGGCCACTGGCAAGCAGCAGTCCATCGTCATCAAGGCCTCCTCCGGCCTGTCCGAGGACGAGGTGGAGCGCATGGTGCGTGACGCCGAGACCCATGCCGATGAGGACAAGCGTTTCCATGAGCTGGTCGCCACCCGCAACCAGGCGGACAACCTGGTGCACGCCACCGAGAAGTCCCTCACAGACCTGGGCGACCAGGTGGAGTCCGACGAGAAGCAGGCCATCGAGTCCGCCCTGGCCGAGCTGCGCGAGGCCATGAAGGGTGACGACAAGGCCGACATCGAAGCCAAGACCCAGAAGCTGGCCGAGGTCTCCGGCAAGCTGGCCGAACGGGTCTACGCCAAGCAGTCCGCCGAGGGTGGTGCCGGGGGTGAGGCCGGTGCTGAGGCACAGGCCGACGCCCAGTCGGACGACGTGGTGGACGCCGAGTTCGAGGAAGTGGACGACAAGAAGAAGTAAGGCCCCGGCCGCAAGGCCGGTTGCCGCAAAGCTAACCGCCAAGGTCGCGAAGGTCTGCGCGAAGGACGCGAAGGATCAAGGTGTTTTCTGACCTGATTTCCTTTGCGTCCTTCGCGTATCCTTTGCGCCCTTTGCGTTAAGGCTTTTGACTTTCAAATAACGAATACGGACCGATCAACTTCATGGCAAAGCGTGACTACTACGAAATCCTCGGCGTGGCGAAAAACGCCAGTGAGGCAGACCTGAAGAAGGCGTTCCGTCGCCTGGCCATGAAGCATCATCCGGATCGCAATCCGGGGGACAAGGACGCCGAGGATAAATTCAAGGAGGCCAAAGAGGCCTACGAGATCCTCACCGATCCCCAGAAGCGTGCCGCCTACGATCAGTTCGGTCATGCGGGCGTGGATGCCTCAGCCGGCGGTGGTGGCCGTGGCGGCGCCAACTTCAGCGATATCTTCGAGGACATCTTCGGCGACATCTTCGGCGGTGGTGGTCGGGGCGCGGGGGGCAGCCGTGTCTATCGGGGCTCGGACCTGCAGTACAACCTGGAGCTGACCCTGGAAGAGGCGGTGTTTGGCACCGAGGTGAAGATCCGTGTGCCCAGCCTGGTGGAGTGCGGTGAATGCCACGGCAGCGGTGCCGAGAAGGGCACTACGCCGGAGACCTGCGATACCTGCGGTGGTGTGGGTCAGGTGCGCATGCAGCAGGGTTTCTTCTCGGTGCAACAGACCTGCCCCCGCTGCCACGGCACCGGCAAGGTCATCACCAGCCCCTGCCATGCCTGCCATGGCCAGGGCCGGGTGGAGGAGCACAAGACCCTGACCGTGAAGGTGCCGGCGGGCGTGGACAGTGGCGACCGCATCCGGCTCTCCGCCGAGGGTGAGGCCGGCATCAACGGGGGGCCGCCCGGGGATCTGTACGTGCAGATCCATGTGAAGCCCCACAAGCTGTTCACCCGCAAGGGCAACGACCTCATGTGCGAGGTGCCCATCAGTTTCACCGCCGCGGCCCTGGGCGGCGAGCTGGAGATCCCCACCCTGGATGGCCGGGTCAATCTCAAGATCCCCGAGGAGACCCAGAGCGGCCGGCTGTTCCGCCTGCGCAGCAAGGGCGTGCAATCTGTCCACGGGGGTGCCCAGGGCGATATGATCTGTCGCGTCAGCGTGGAGACCCCGGTCAATCTGACCAAGCGCCAGAAAGAGCTGTTCAAGGAACTGGACGACAGCATGAAGGCCGGCGGCACCCGACACAGCCCCCAGGAAGAGGGCTGGATGGACGGGGTGAAGGGCTTCTTCGAGGATCTAAAGTTCTGGAATAAGTAAGCGCGCCCGGGGGCGCGCAGAGGCAAGGGGCAAGATACAAGAGACAAGTTAAAACGTTTTGTCATGTCTCTTGCCTCTTGTATCTTGTCTCTGGTCCACGGCGGCTTTCGAAGTCGCGTCATTCAAATTCAAAACCGCATCCAGAAGAAGAAACCATGACCAACCTCTGCATCGTCGGCGCCGGTGGGCGCATGGGCCGTACCCTGATCGAGGCCGTCCAGCAGGCCGAGGGGCTTACACTCACCGTGGCCACCGAACGGGCGGGCAGTTCCCTGATCGGCGCCGATGCCGGTGAGTTGGCGGGGGTCGGGCGCCTGGGGGTGAGCATCAGCGAGGACCCGGCTGCCCATGTGGAGGCCTTCGATGTGCTCGTCGATTTCACCCGCCCCGAAGGCAGTCTCGAACACCTGGAGATCTGCCGCCAGGCGGGGCGGGCCATGGTGATTGGCACCACCGGTTTCACCGAGGACCAGAAGCAAGTGATCCGGGATGCCGCCAAGGAGATCCCCGTGGTGTTTGCCCCCAACATGAGCGTGGGCGTGAACCTGTGCCTCAAGCTCCTGGACCTGGCCGCCCGGGTGCTGGGTGACGAGGTGGACATCGAGGTGATCGAGGCCCACCATCGCCACAAGGTGGATGCCCCCTCCGGAACGGCCCTACGCATGGGCGAGGTGGTGGCCGAGGCCCTGGGCCGGGACCTGGCCGAGTGTGCGGTGTATGGCCGGGAAGGCCACACCGGTGAGCGGGATCCCAAGACCATCGGTTTCGAGACCATCCGCGCCGGCGACATCGTCGGCGAGCACACCGTCATGTTTGCGGGGCTGGGCGAACGGGTGGAGATCACCCACAAGGCCTCCAGCCGCATGACCTTCGCCAAGGGTGCCGTGCGCGCATCGGCCTGGCTCAAGGGCCGCCCCGCCGGCCTCTACGACATGCAGGATGTGCTAGGTCTGGGCTGATCCCCTGGGTGGCCCCAACGCTGAACGACGGTGATCCCTAGCTGGCCGCGCAACTGACCCGCCGGAGTCGCTCGGAGGATATCAGGGGGCTCTAAGAAATCCGTGCGCACGCATCTTTGACACTCGAATCCGAGCCCCACGTTGAAGCCTGCTCAATCCCTGACTACGTCGTGCAATCCGGGCCGTGATGGCATGGATCCGAGTGTCCAGGCTGGCGCACTAAGAATGATCGGATGGTCTGGAGCGGTTGATTAACTTCATCCTGACGCCTGTGTTATATCCATGATTGATCGCGGCTGAATTCTGCCGCGATCGTGGTGCTCTCTGTCTCGCAGTGCGCCTGCATCTTCCCTGGACCTGAAACCGCCCTCTGTGCGCGGATTGCCCATGGCCTCATGAGGCCAGAGTGCGCTAGCGAACATACGGCCAGAGTTCATCGGGTCTATTTTCACCTGAACTGACCCGTGGGTCTGCCGTCAGGCCACGTCCCGGGCTTTCGTGCCGGATCGATCACTTGTGCTGGGGTACATAGACTTATGAACCACTCTGCGATACGCGCCTTCCGTCCGCTAGCCGTTGCTGGCCTGGGTGTCTTGCTGCTGGCAGCCTGCGGGGGCGGTGGAGGCGGTGGCGTTGACACTACTGCCGGTTATACCGTGGGTGGCACGATCACGGGTCTTGCTTCCGGTGCCAGCGTGACCCTCGAGACGGCAGGTGCGACCCCTGTCGTGCGATCCGAGAATGGTGCCTTTACCTTCAATCAGCGTTATGGCACCAATTCGCCGTACAGGGTGCGCGTGACCGACCACACCGGGTGGGATATCCAGGGATGTGATATCAGCAATGCCAGTGGCACGATCAGTAACGCGAATATCACCAATGTGCTTGTCCAGTGTTATGACCAGGTACTTCTGTCCGCCGGTACTGGTTTTGAGCAGATCACCCTGCGCTGGACGAGGCCATTTGAGCCCGAACCAATGGCGGGTATGCTCATTTGTATGCAAGACGTCAGTGGTATCCCGAACGATGACCCCGACCATCTCTTCGACACAAATGATCATTGCATAGCCCCCAGCGTCCCTCTGGACTTGACCGGTCTTACGCTCGCCAACGGGCGATATGAGCGGGTGCATGTCGGCCTGAACAACAACAACACCTACTTCTATCAGGTCCGCATGAAGGATGGCGGCAAGGTGGTCTACTCCAATGTGGCCTTCACCAGCCCCCGGGTGCCCTGGGATCATTCGGGGGACATTGCTTTCAACGATACGGGGATCACGGAATGCTCCGATGGCGACGTCAGCGACGCTTGTCCGGCGGCCCTTCATCCCGCACAGGATGCTGAACATGGCCGGGACAAGGTCGTTCCTTCCAAGGCTGGCTTCGGCGACGCGGGTTTCGATTACACCCGGATTGCCGCGGACAGCCGGGATCAGTCGCCCGTTCCGGGCTCGGTGCCAGGTGTCAAGGCCGCGAACTGGGCCTGCATTCGCGACAACGTCAGCGGTCTCACCTGGGAGTTACGGCCCAATCTGCCTGGCCACTTGCGTCACCGCGACTGGCGTTACACCTGGTTCAACGATGATGGCTCCATCAATGGGGGTTCCAATGGAGTGTCCAACGGCATCCTCTGCGGGGAGACCCTGTTTGGCTGCAATACTCAGCGCTACGTGGAACGGGTGAATGCCCTGGGGCTTTGCGGGTACACCGACTGGCGGCTGCCCACCCAGGCCGAACTCTATTCCATCCTCCACTTCGGGAAACAGGTCCCGGCGGCTGACCCGCAGGTCTTCCCGGATGTGGGCGGTGGGCGTTCCTACTGGTCGTCGACCCCGGGCTCCACCAATACCAACCTGATGTGGGATGTCCGTTTTCAGGGGGGGCTGGACGGAACGAGCACCAAGCAGTCCCAATATGCGATCCGGCTTGTGCGGGAAGACGATACCCCTTTCCCGCTGCCCGCGACACGAGAGGCCATCCATCAGGCAAGTGGACAGACTTGCAGGCTGGAAATGTACCCTACCGCCCCCAGCTCCGGTTTCGACACCGGGGTGGCTGCCGGCTACGCCTGTCAGAAGGGTATGGGTTTGTTGTGGCGACGTTGTCCGGTGGGTTGGAATTGGGATGGCGGCGAGTGTGTGTCAGCCACTCCCCAGGCGCGAAGCTGGTCGGCGACGCTTACGCAAGTCGCTGGCTTTACTGAAAACGCCTGGTCGGATTGGCGTTTGCCCAACATCAAGGAACTCAACTCCATCATTGAACGTCGCTGCTCAAACCCTGCGGTCGATACACGGGTGTTTCCTGTCGTGCCGACAGGCGATCTCTGGTCGGCATCCCCGGTAGAGGGCGATCCCACCAGCGTATGGACTGCCCTGTTGAACACGGCTAGCGGCGGGGATGCTGGGAGTGGGGGGGTGGATCTGGGCTTTGCCTTCATTGTGCGCGATGTTCCCATTGGCACTTGCCCGCCTTGATCCGGTCCCGGGGCCTGTTCCCCGATATTGGATCTGGTAGTGGCAGTGTTGTGACAGCAGTGGCCTTTTTATCCGTCCCCGGCGGGGCTTTGCTCGCCGGTGTGACGGATGGCGGTTGGACAAAACACCCCTAAATCGCGTAAAATTCAACGCATTAAATCCCCTACCCATCCAATCCCCGGCGGGATAGCTGTCTCGATCATCGTCCCGCTCGTCCCATGCGCGCCGGAGGTTTTCCCTTGAGTTCTACACCCGCCCTGCTGGCACTTGAAGACGGCAGCCTGTTCCATGGCATCTCCATCGGTGCCCCGGGCCAGACCGTTGGCGAAGTGGTCTTCAATACCGCCATGACCGGTTATCAGGAGATCCTCACGGATCCTTCCTACGCCCGTCAGATTGTCACCCTGACCTACCCGCATATCGGCAACACCGGCGTGAACCCGGAGGACGAGGAGTCCGGAGCGGTTCATGCGGCGGGGCTGGTGATCCGTGACCTGCCGCCCCTGGTGAGCAGCTGGCGCAGCCGGGAAGCCCTGCCGGACTACCTGACGCGCCACGGCGTGGTGGCCATCGCCGGCATCGACACCCGGCGCCTGACCCGCATCCTGCGGGAGAAGGGCGCCCAGAATGGCTGCATCATGGCCGGCGAGGTGGACGAGAAGGCGGCCCTGGAAGCGGCGCGGGGTTTCCCCGGCCTCAAAGGCATGGATCTGGCGAAGGAGGTGTCCACGGCGGAGTCATACCACTGGACCGAGGGGACCTGGCAGCTGGAAGGCGGCCATGCCCCGGCGCCCGCCAAGAGCCCCTACAAGGTGGTGGCCTACGATTTCGGCGTGAAACGCAACATCCTGTGCATGCTGGTGGATCGGGGCTGCGACGTCACCGTGGTGCCCGCCCAGACCCCGGCCGACCAGGTGCTGGGGATGAAGCCCGACGGGGTGTTCCTGTCCAATGGCCCCGGTGACCCGGAGCCCTGCGACTATGCCATCTCCGCCATCCGCGAGATCGTGGATGCCGGTGTGCCCACCTATGGCATCTGCCTGGGTCACCAGTTGCTGGGCCTGGCCAGCGGTGCCCGCACCACGAAAATGAAGTTCGGCCACCATGGCGCCAACCACCCGGTGCAGGACCTGGAGACCAAGCGGGTGATGATCTCCAGCCAGAACCATGGCTTTGCGGTGGATGAAAAGACCCTGCCCGATAACCTGACGGCCACTCACCGGTCCCTGTTCGACGGCACCCTGCAGGGCATTGCCCGCACTGACCGTCCGGCCTTCAGCTTCCAGGGCCACCCCGAGGCGAGCCCCGGCCCCCACGACGTGGCGCCGCTGTTCGACCGTTTTATTGAATTAATGCAAAACCGATAAGCCACAGAGGACACAGAGTTCACAGAGCAAGAGCAGAGATCTTTCATCTCTGTGGCCTCTGTGAACTCTGTGGCTAGGCGAAAAAAACATGCCAAAACGTACAGATATCAAAAGCATTCTCATCATCGGTGCCGGCCCCATCATCATCGGTCAGGCCTGTGAATTCGATTACTCCGGCGCCCAGGCCTGCAAGGCCCTGCGTGAGGAGGGTTACCGGGTCATCCTGGTGAACTCCAATCCGGCCACGATCATGACCGACCCGGAGATGGCGGACGCCGTCTACATCGAGCCGGTGGAGTGGCAGACCGTGGCGCGCATCATCGAGCGGGAAAAACCCGATGCGGTGCTGCCCACCATGGGTGGACAGACGGCGCTTAATTGCGCCCTGGACCTGGCCAAGCATGGTGTGCTGAAAAAGCACGGCGTGGAGCTGATCGGCGCCAGCGAGGATGCCATCGATATGGCCGAGGATCGGCAGCGCTTCAGGGATGCGATGACCGAGATCGGTCTGGAATCCCCGGTCGCCTACGTGGTCAACTCCTGGGAGGAGGCCCTGGAGGCCCAGCCCAAGATCGGCTTCCCGGTGATCATCCGTCCGTCCTTCACCATGGGCGGCAGCGGCGGCGGCATCGCCTACAACCGCGATGAGTACGAGGACATCGTCAAGCGCGGCCTGGACCTCTCGCCCACCAACGAGGTGCAGGTGGAAGAGTCCGTGCTGGGCTGGAAGGAGTTCGAGATGGAGGTTGTGCGCGACAAGGCGGACAACTGCATCATCATCTGCTCCATCGAGAATCTGGACCCCATGGGCATCCACACCGGTGATTCCATCACCGTGGCCCCGGCCCAGACCCTGACGGACAAGGAATATCAGATCATGCGCAACGCCTCGATTGCGGTGCTGCGCAAGATCGGTGTGGATACCGGCGGGTCCAACGTGCAGTTCGCCGTGAACCCGGACGATGGCCGCCTGGTGGTCATCGAGATGAACCCCCGGGTGTCCCGCTCCTCGGCCCTGGCCTCCAAGGCCACCGGCTTTCCCATCGCCAAGGTGGCGGCCAAGCTGGCCGTGGGTTACACCCTGGACGAACTGCGCAACGAGATCACCGGTGGCGTGACACCGGCCTCCTTCGAGCCGTCCATCGACTACGTGGTCACCAAGATCCCGCGTTTCACCTTCGAGAAGTTCCCCCAGGCCGAGGCCAAGCTCACCACCCAGATGAAGTCCGTGGGCGAGGTCATGGCCATCGGTCGTTGCTTCCAGGAATCCTTCAACAAGGCCCTGCGGGGTCTTGAGACCGGGGCAGATGGTCTCAACGAGATGGTGGACCTGAACGATCCGGAAGCCGAGAACACCGTGCGCCAGCAGTTGGTGGCCAATGGGCCGGAGCGCATCTGGTACGTGGGCGACGCCTTTCGCCTGGGGTTGAGCATCGAACAGGTCCATGAGCTGACCCTGATCGACCGCTGGTTCCTGGCCCAGATTAACGAGATCGTGTTCTGTGAGCAGGGCCTGCGGGGTCGCAAGCTCAAGGATCTGGATCGACTTGCCATGCTGGACCTCAAGCGCCGCGGCCTGTCGGATCGACGCATGGCCAGCCTGCTGGGTGAAAAGGAACAGGCGGTGCGTGAACATCGCCATGCCCTGAAGGTGCATCCGGTGTACAAGCGCGTGGATACCTGCGCCGCGGAGTTCGCCTCAAACACCGCCTACATGTACTCCAGCTACGACGAGGAGTGCGAGGCCGCGCCCACCAGCCGTGAAAAGATCATGGTCCTGGGCGGCGGTCCTAACCGCATCGGTCAGGGCATCGAGTTCGACTACTGCTGCGTGCATGCCGCGCTCGCCATGCGTGAGGACGGCTACGAGACCATCATGGTCAACTGCAACCCGGAGACCGTGTCCACCGACTACGACACCTCCGATCGCCTGTACTTCGAGCCCCTGACCCTGGAGGACGTGCTGGAAGTGGTGGCTGTTGAGAAGCCCAAGGGTGTGATCGTGCAGTACGGTGGACAGACCCCGCTCAAGCTGGCCCGTGACCTGGAGGCCGCCGGCGTGCCCATCATCGGCACCAGCCCCGACTCCATCGACCTGGCCGAGGACCGGGAGCGTTTTCAGCAGCTGATCGACAAGCTGGAACTGATCCAGCCCCCCAACCGCACTGCGCGCAGTGTCGAGGACGCCATCGAGAAGGCCGAGGAGATCGGCTACCCTGTGGTGGTGCGCCCCTCCTACGTGCTGGGTGGCCGGGCCATGGAGATCGTCTTCAATGAAGAAGACCTGCGTCGTTACATGCGTAACGCCGTGCAGGTCTCCAACGACGCCCCCGTGCTGCTGGACCGCTTCCTGGACGATGCCGTGGAAGTGGACGTGGATGCTATCTGCGACGGCGAAGACGTGCTCATCGGCGGTGTCATGCAGCACATCGAACAGGCGGGCGTGCACTCCGGTGATTCCGCCTGCTCCCTGCCGCCCTATTCATTGGATGCGGATGTGCAGGAGCGTCTGCGTGAGCAGGTGCGCAAGATGGCCTTCGGTCTGAAGGTGGTGGGCCTGATGAACACCCAGTTTGCCGTGCAGGGAGACAAGATCTTTGTGCTGGAGGTCAATCCCCGTGCCTCGCGCACCGTGCCCTTCGTCTCCAAGGCTATCGGCAAGCCCCTGGCCAAGATCGCGGCCCGCTGCATGGCCGGTCGCAGCCTCAAGGATCAGAACGTGGGGGGGGAAGTCATCCCCGCCTACTACTCCGTCAAGGAAGCGGTGTTCCCGTTCATCAAGTTCCCGGGGGTGGATACCATTCTGGGGCCGGAGATGAAGTCCACCGGCGAGGTGATGGGCATGGGCCGCAGCTTTGCCGAGGCCTTCGCCAAGAGCCAGTTGGGTGCCGGCGTGAACCTTCCGGCCCGGGGCAAGGCCTTTGTCAGCGTGCGCGAGGCCGACAAGGGCGGCGTGGCCGAAGTAGGCAAGATGCTGGTCGAGCAGGGCTTCCAGGTGATCGCCACCCGGGGTACTGCCGAGGTCCTCAAGGCGGCGGGTATCGACTGCACGCAGGTCAACAAGGTCACCGAGGGCCGGCCGCATATCGTGGACATGATCAAGAACGATGAGATCAGCCTGATCGTGAACACCACGGAAGGCCGCCAGGCCATCGCGGATTCCTTCACCATTCGCCGCGAGGCGCTGCAGCACAAGGTGAGCTACACCACCACCCTGGCCGGCGCCCTGGCCACCGTCTCTGCGCTGAGCTACCTGGCTCACGAAGAGGTGTACAGGTTGCAGGACATGCATGAGGAGAACCGGTGATGAGCAAGACACCGCTGACCGTTGCTGGCGCTGACAAGCTCAAGGCCGAGCTGCAGCGACTCAAGAGCGAGGATCGCCCCCGGGTGATCAATGCCATCGCCGAGGCCCGTGCCCACGGCGATCTCAAGGAAAATGCCGAATACCACGCGGCCCGGGAGCAGCAGGGCTTCATCGAGGGGCGTATCAAGGACATCGAGGCCAAGCTGTCCAACGCCCAGATCATCGATGTGACGACCTTGAACGCCGGGGGCAAGGTGGTGTTCGGCGCCACCGTCGAGCTCTCCGACGAGGAAACTGGCAAAGAGGTGACCTACCAGATCGTCGGTGACGACGAGGCGGACATCAAGCAGGGCATGATCTCGGTGAATTCGCCCATCGCCCGGGCCTTGATCGGCAAGGAAGAGGGGGATGTGGTAACCGTCAAAGCCCCGGGCGGGGACAAGGATTATGAGATCGTGGCGGTGAAGTACGTATGAGACAAGATGCAAGAGGCAAGTAGGGGCGTGCGGCTTCGTTCTAATCTCTAGATAAACGAAGTATCCGCAGCCTTTCTTGCCTCTAGAAACTTGTCTCTTGTCTCTAAAGCTCTATTACCGGCTTCTTGAGATTGCGTTTGAACAGGGTGGCGATAAAGCCGATGCGTTGCACCAGGTCCGCGCCGGTCTGCTTGCAGATGTGTTCCACTGCTGCGCTGCGCTCGTCCCGGTCGGCCACGTTGACCTTTACCTTGATCAACTCGTGATGTTCCAGGGCGAGATTGATCTCTTCCATGACATTGTCCGTCAGGCCCTTCTGGCCCACGATGACGATGGGCTTGCGAGGGTGGGCCAGGGTGCGGAGCTGTTTTCGTTGTCGGTCTGTGAGGGCCATGGTGTCGCCGGGGTCTCTTTAAAAACCGGGAGCTTAGCATGGGTTGGGGTTTTGGGCTTTAAGGAAGGTCAAAGGCAGAGGCAAAGTCACAGGCAGGGCTAAGTCAAAGTCAAAGGCTTTCGATCCCCGTTGCACGGGGCTCGAGTTACTTTCTTTGCTTGTCCAAAGAAAGTAACCAAAGAAAGGACACCCGGCTATCTCGCCCCTTCGGGGTGCCCTGCGCGCGGGGGCGTTCCGG
>SR_TP_S13solDRAFT_1000792_pt1 | contig 11314 bp, 9 predicted proteins | sample SodReaTP_S13sol_FD_11159 | JGI IMG/M metagenome (IMG submission 11159) | reverse complement strand
GAGCTGTTCCAGCCGCTCGCGCCGGCGCGCCGTGAGCACCAGGTCATGGCCGCCGGCGGCGAGCTGGCGGGCGAATTCGGCGCCGATTCCGGCCGAAGCACCGGTGACCAGGGCCAGCGGGCGGCCGGATGCGGATGGATTTGTGGAAGACATGTTGGAAGCCCGGCATTGTGGGGTAGCGAAAGAGGCTAACCGATTTCCGGCAACCATTTTCGGTTGGCGATTGTCGATTGGCGATTGTCGATTGGCGATTGTCGGTTGGCGATCGTCGGTTGGCGATTGCAAGCCGGTGCCGGTATCCTCATGTATCAGGATTGGAAACCCGGACACAAGGCAGGTACACATGAAACTTGGAACTCTCAAGGAAGGCGGCAGAGACGGCACGCTTGTGGCAGTCAGCCGCGATTTGAAGCGGGCCGTGCGCGCCACGGAGATCGCGCCCACGCTGCAGGCCGCGCTGGACGACTGGCAGAATGCCGCGCCTCGGCTGAACACGCTTTTCGACGAGCTGCAGGAAGGTGAGCGTGAAGATGCCTTTGATCTGGACATCGCCGCGTTGGCCGCGCCGCTGCCGCGCGCCTACCAGTTTCTCGATGGCAGTGCCTACCTGCCGCACGTGGAACGCGTGCGCGCCGCGCGCGGCGCCGAGGTGCCGGAGAGCTTCTTCACCGATCCGCTGATGTACCAGGCCGTGTCCGATGGTTTCATGGGCCCGCGCGACCCGATCGCAATGGCCGATCCCGAGTGGGGCATCGATTTCGAATCCGAGATCGGCGTGATCTGCGACGACGTGGCGATGGGGGCGAGCGCCGAACAGTGTGCCGACCACATTCAGCTCGTGACCATCCTCAACGATGTCTCGCTCAGAAACCTGATCCCGGGAGAACTGGCCAAGGGGTTCGGTTTCCTGCAGTCCAAGCCGCGCTCATCGCTGGCCCCGGTGGTCGTCACCCCGGACGAGCTGGGCGATGCCTGGCGCGACAACAAGTTGCACCGCCCGCTTCTCACTCACTACAACGGCGAGCTGTTCGGCCGGCCCGAAGCCGGCGAGGACATGCAGTTCTCGTTCGCCGAACTGCTGGCGCACGCGGCCAGAAGCCGACCGCTTGCGGCCGGCACGCTGCTGGGTTCGGGCACGATTGCCAACCAGGACACCTCCCTGGGCGCGTCGTGCCTGGCCGAAAAGCGCATGCTGGAGATCATTGCAAATGGCAAGCCGAGCACGCCGTTCATGCAGTTTGGTGACACCGTGCGCATCGAGATGACCGACCCGGACGGCAGCAGTTACTTCGGTGCGATCGAGCAGGAGGTCATTCCTTACCGAGTCTGACCGTGCCGGGGTTCGCTGGTGCGGGAAGATGCACATCCGGCGCGTATAATGGAGGATTGATCAGTCAACTCCCGGTGCCCGGGTGGTAGAAGAACATGTTGTTCAATAATGTCGTAGTCAAGTCCGTGGTCTCGGTCGATCCGCCGCACGCGGTTTCCAGTGATGAAATCATCGAGCGCCTGCAGCCGACCTTCCAGCGGCTCAAGGTGCGCGGCAATCCGTTGATCGATCTGGCCGGGATCCAGGAGCGGCGCCATTGGGATGACGGTTTTCTGCCATCGGATGCGGCTACGGTCGCCGGGCGAAAGGCCCTGGAGCAGGCCGACATCGATCCCGCACGGGTCGGCATCCTGATCAACACTTCGGTTTCGCGGGACTTCCTGGAGCCATCCACTGCCTGCGTGGTGCACAGCAACCTGAGGCTGGCCCCGACCTGCGAAAGTTTCGATGTCGGAAATGCCTGCCTGGCGTTCATCAACGGCATGAACATCGCCGGACGCATGCTGGAACGCGGCGAGATCGATTACGCGCTGATCGTCAACGGCGAGTCGAGCAAGGAGATCAACGAGACCACGATCCGTCGACTGCTCGACCCCTCGGTCACACGCAATCAGTTCAAGGGCGAGTTTGCGTCGCTGACGCTGGGTTCGGGTGCTGCGGCCATGGTGCTCTCGCGCGCAGAGCTGGAGCCGGAAGGGCATGCCTACCGGGGCGGCGTGACGCGCGCGGCGACCCAGTTCAACAACCTGTGCCGCGGCTGGAACCACCAGATGTGGACCGATACCCGCAGCCTGCTGCTGGAGGGCATGAAGCTGGCCAGCCTGACCTACACGGCGGCGCGCACGGTGCTGGGCTGGGTCATGCACGACCTGGATCATGTCGTCATCCACCAGGTCTCCAAGGCCCACACCGATTCTTTCATCAGCAAGTTCGGGGTCGACCCGGCGCGGGTCTACCGGATCTTTCCCATGCTGGGCAATATCGGGCCGGCCTCCATCCCGACCGTGCTGTCGCGCATCGTCGACGAGGGCCGGGTCCGGCCCGGCGACAAGATCGCGCTGATGGGAATCGGCTCGGGCCTGAACTGTTCCATGGCCGAAGTGGTCTGGTAGCCTCCGTCCTGTCTTGCCATCTCTGGAACCGGTGATGAAATTGCCCGCGGGCGTGGACCCGGCGCTGTATCCGTTTGATCGGGACTGGCATCAGCTGAGTTCCGGCCACTGCATGCACTACATCGACGAAGGCAGGGTCGAGGCCCCACCGGTGGTCATGGTGCACGGCAACCCGACCTGGTCGTTTTATTACCGGGAGCTGGTGCGCGGCCTGGCACCCGAATTCCGCTGCCTGGTGCCCGATCACATCGGCATGGGCCTGTCGGACCGGCCCGGTGACGATGACTACGAATACACCCTGGCAAGCCGCGTGGCGGACTTTGGTGAATGGCTGGACGCGCGTGAGCCGGAGCGGCCTGTAGACCTGATCGTGCACGACTGGGGTGGCGCGATTGGCATGGCCTGGGCGGTGCGCAACCCCGAGCGGGTGCGCCGCATCGTGCTGCTCAATACCTGGGCGTTCACGATACCCGAGAATGTGTCGTTGCCGCGCTCGCTTGCATTCGCCCGGACCTGGCCCGGCACGCTGCTGATCCAGGGTTTCAACGCGTTTGCCGGAATGGCGGTGCGCATGGCCAGCGAAAAACGCCTGGCTCCGGCCGTCGCTCGCGGTCTTGTCGCGCCCTACCGCGGCATGCCCTCCCGCCGGCTGGCCACGTTGCGCTTCGTCCAGGACATTCCATTGAAGCCCACCGATCCGGCCTGGGCGGTGCTGGATCAAACCGAACGCAATCTGCCGGTGCTGGCTGAAAAACCGATTCTGCTGGGCTGGGGCGCGCGCGATTTCGTGTTCGACGACCGCGTACTGGAGATCTGGCGGGGGCTCTATCCGAACGCCCGGCTGGAATACCTGGAAGATGCCGGCCACTTCGTGCTCGAGGACGCCCACGACCGCCTGGTGCCGCTCATCCGCGAGTTTCTCGGCTGACCACCCAACCCGGATTCTTTCCGCAAAAGCCTTTTGTAACCGCAGATGAACGCAGATGAACGCAGATAATAAAGAAGATCAGGGTAAGAAATAACAAAAGCTGACATTGGTGTCAGGAAGCCGGTTGTTTCAACAGCCGCCCGGCGAGTGCCACGGCGGCGCGCAGGCTGCCGGGATCGGCACGGCCGGTGGCGGCGAGGTCGAGCGCGGTGCCGTGGTCTACCGATGTGCGCACGAACGGCAGCCCAAGCGTGACATTGACGGCCTGGCCGAAGCCTGCGTGCTTGAGCACCGGCAGGCCCTGGTCGTGGTACATCGCCAGGACTGCATCGAAATCGCGCAGCCGGTCGGGCAGGAACGCGGTGTCGGCCGGCAGCGGGCCGGTCAGGTCCAGCCCGCGTGCGCGCATGGCTTCGATCGCCGGGGTGATCGTTTCGATTTCCTCACGGCCCATGTGACCACCTTCGCCGGCATGCGGGTTCAGCCCCAGGACCGCGATACGGGGTTGCCGAATCGCGAACCGGTCCGCGAGATCCCGACTCAGGATTTCCAGCGTGCGCTCCAGCCGAACGACGGTGATCGCGGCCGGCACTTCGGCCAGCGGCAGGTGAGTCGTCGCCAGGGCCACGCGCAGCTTGCCGGCAACCAGCAGCATCACGACGCGGTCGATACCGGCAAGGTCGGCCAGAAATTCGGTGTGCCCCGTAAACGCGACGCCGGCGTCGTTGATCACGCCCTTGTGGACCGGGCCGGTTACCAGCCCGGATGCCCGGCCGGCTTGTACTTCGGCCACAGCGGACTTCAATGTGGCCAGCACGTAGCGGGCATTGGCCGGATTCAACCGGCCGGGCTGCTCCGGTGTCGACATCGCAACCGGCCGACAGCGGATTTCGCGCTCGCCGGTCGGTGCCGGGTTTTCGGGAGTGATGTTGATGCGGATCTCGACATCCAGCCCCAGCCGTTCGGCGCGCCGCGCCAACATGTCCGGATCGGCGACCAGCATCAACCCGGGACAGGACCGGGCCACCAGCAGGGCCAGGTCCGGCCCGATCCCGGCCGGCTCGCCCGGCGTCAGCAACAGTGGCAGGTTCTGGCGGTTTCGGTTCAAAGAACGATTTCGACGTAGGCCTCGTCTCGCATCTGCCTGAGCGTGCGTTCGATTTCTTCATCGGCGCGCTGCTGCACGATCATTTCACGGGCTTCGGCACGCAGCGCTTCCTCGGTCATGTCGGATTCGCGCTTGCCTTCCAGTTTGAGCAGATGCCAGCCCTCGTTGGTCTGGAACGGCTGACTGAGCTCGCCCGGTTCCAGACTATCGCAGACGGCCTGGATGGTGCGCCCATAGGAACCTTCCGGGAACCAGTCCATCAGCCCGCCGAGATTGGCTGATCGCTCGTCGTCGGAGTACTGGCGCGCAAGCTCCTGGAAATCCTCGCCCTCGGCAATGCGGCGGTGCAGGTCTTCGATCAGGCGCTGGGCGGCTTCCGGCGAGACCAGTTCGGAGGGTTCAACCAGCAGATGGCGGACGCGAAATTCGTCGACGATGATTTCACCGCGCGGCCGCCGATCATTGACCCGGATCAGCACGGCTGCCCCTTCGGTCACCAGTGGCGGGGAGACCTGGCCGGGCTGCAGGTCGCGGATCGCATCGGCGATCTGGCGCGGCATGGTGTTGAGGTTGCGCCAGCCGATCTCGCCGCCTTCCAGCGCATCCGGCGATTCGGAAAAGTTGGCCGCGGCCTCGGAAAATTCCATGCCTTCGTCGATACGTTGCCGAATATCGGTGATGCGCTGCTGGATGCTGCGAATCTGGTTCGGCGTAGCGCCCTGCGGAACCTGCAGTGCAACCTGTGAGAGGTGGTAGTCGTCGCTTTCCAGCGCCCCCGAAGCCAGCAGGATGTCGATCTCGGTTTCGGTGACCTGGTCCATGCTCTCGACGATGCGCTGGTTGAGCCTGGATACCAGCAGCTGATGGCGCACGTCATCACGGAACTCGTTGAAATCCATGCCCTCGCTTTCCAGCGCCTGGCGCAACTGGATCAGTGACATGCCATTCTGGCGGGCCACGTTGTTGAGCGTGTTGTCGATTTCCTGGTCGCTGATCCGGATTCCGGTCATCTCGGCACGCTGGACCTGGACTTCGTTCATGATCAGCCGCTCCAGCACCTGTTCCTCCAGTACCTGGCGAGGTGGGATACGGTCGCCGCGGGCAGTGAACTGGTTGAGCACGTTTTCGATCGTCGACTCCAGCTCCGATCGCAGGATGACGTTCTCGTCGACAATGGCAACGATTTCATCCAGCGTCTCGTATTGCTGGGCCGAGAGCGGCAGAGCCAGTGTCAGCGCGGCCAGGGCGATGGAAATGCGATGGATCAGCTTGAGCATTGTGTACCTCATTTGGACTTGGTCCGGAAGTTCGCTGCCGGCGACTTTACCGGGTAAACAGATTGTACGGTCGGCGACCAAGACTGCCCAGACCCTTCAGGTGCAGTTCGAGAAAGAACGCGGTGCGCTTTTCCGATTCGCGGTCGCGCACGAAGCGCCTGACCGAAGCCCTGAGCGCCCAGCAGCAGCTCTCGTATTCCAGCCCGCCGAGGACTTCCAGTGCGGTGGAATCCTCGAACGAATAGTCGAGCCGGCCGATCAGGTTCAGCTCGCGGGTCAGCGGGTAGCGTCCGCGGATATCGATCTGATCGACCCGGTCACGCCGGAAGCGATAACCGAGCTGGACCTGGCGCGCGTCCTGGCCTTGCCATCTAAGACCGAATGCGGCGACATCGGTTTCATTGTCTTCCGGATCGTATTGCAATCCGGCGCTGACCAGAAAGTTGTCAAGCGGTCGCCAGTTGATCTCGCCGACCGTGGCCGAGACTGTTCGGCTGTCCTCGTTGCGGCCGCGCAGACCGGTGTCGGGGTCGTCGAAGAACACGATCTGGCCGATGCTGGCATCGATCAGGCTGCGCCCGGTCTGGTCATCCAGCAGGCGCGTGGTCACGGCCAGCGAGACCTGATTGGCGTCGGTCTGGCGGTCGGCGCCGGAGAAGCGGTTGGTCTGGTAGAGCTGGGCGAAACTGAAGGTCAGCTCGCGGGTATCGAACAGCGGGATGTCGCTCTGGTCGCGGTCGGGCACAAAGAGATAGAACAGCCGTGGCTCCAGCGTCTGCAGGCGGCCCGAAGCGGTCTGGCGCTCGAAGATCAGGCCGCTGTCGAAGCTGATGATGGGCTGGGTGCGGGTCGGCGTGCTGTCTTCTCCGGGCTGGTCGTCCAGGCTCCAGGCGGTGGCACGCAGCGCCAGTGCCGGTTCGACGAACCAGCCGGGCCGGACCACGCGCCAGGCCAGCTCGGGAATGGTATCCAGCCGCAGGCCGGTAACGCTGTTGCTGCGGTCGAAATACACCGCTTCGCTGTCCAGACGGAAGGCCAGGCCGCGGGTCAGCGGCCATTCGGCGTCGAATTCGATGCGCGGCAGGCGGTTGAAGGGTTCGTTGCCGGGCAAGACGTCGGGATCCAGCACCTGGAAAGTGTCGAAGGTGGTGCGCGCGATCCAGTGCCGGCCGCGGCCGGTCAGGCGCAGATCGGAGCGCAGAAACTGCACCGTGCTGTCTTCCAGCTCGTCGCCCAGGTCGAGGAAGTAGTCCTGGTCACTGGCACGGTTGAAGTTCAGTTGGGTCGACCAGTTCGGTGCCAGCCTTCCGCGATAGCGGATCCGGCCCAGCCAGCGGTCGCGATCGGCCTCGTCATCGTCGGGCAGGTAATCGAAATTGAGTTCGGCACCATGTCGCCGCTTCAGGAAGCGGTATTCCGAGCCCAGCATGAAGCCGCGGTCGCCGATGATACGCGGCGTGAAGGTGGCATCCTGGTTGGGTGCGATGTTCCAGTAGACCGGTTGGGCAAAATCGAAGCCGTTGTCGCTGCTGAAGCCGGCGCGTGGATAGAGCAGGCCGGATTTGCGTTCATCGTTCAGCGGAAAGGTCAGCCATGGCGAGTACAGGATCGGGACGCCCTTGAAGATCAGGCGGGCGTTGCGCGCGGTGCCGACGTTGCGCTCGAAATCCAGATTCACGTCACCGGCCTTGAGCTGCCAGGCGGGACGATCGATATCGCAGGTGGTGAAATCGAAGCGCTGGACCCGGGCGCGGGTCGGGTCCAGCATCTCGACCCGACCGGCGTGGCCGGCCCCGGCCTGGCCGGCGATGAAGTAACGCACCTGCTCGAACTGGCCGGACGAGCTGACGGTGTTGTACCGAGCACTTTCAGCGCTCATGGTCACTACGGCGTCGGCGTAATCCAGCCAACCCGGCAGCGTGACTTCGCCGCTGTCCGGGTCGTAGATCAGCTCATCGGTATCCAGCCGCTGATCGCCGTAGACCAGGGTGACGTTGTCGCGAAAGCGCATCGGCGTGCCGGGTCCATCCGAGCCCATGTCCTCGGCCCGGATCTCCATCGGCAACGGGCCGGTGCGGATGATCGGGCCGCGCTCGGGAATGGTGCCGGGGGGCTGGCACTGGCGGGCAGGCGCTTCGGATTGCCCGGGCAGAAACTGCGCGGCGGCCGGCATCGTGCCGCAGGCAGCCAGCGCAAGCAGGCACACACGGAGACTGGCTGTCAGTCGGGTCTGCCGGGGCAGCGCGAAAGGCATGGCGTGGTCAGCGGTCAATCGCCCTGATCCCCTTGTCCGGATTGGTTTGTGCGGCACAGGCATCAATTGCCGGTTCATCTCCATCACCCTGCCAGCAGCAGGCCCGGCAGGAAGACGGGCTTGTTCGGTCTGAATTGGCATTCGCGCCGCCGGCAAGGAAAGCGGCACGTTGCTCGGGGCCGGTTTCGGCCAGCCGTTCGACGGCCTGGTGGAAGCGCTCGAAATCTCCGGCGTATTCTGCCAGAAGATCGAGGAATGCGTCGGTACCGAGCTGGTAGGTGGCGACCATCGCCAGGTCGGCATTGTTGAGCCCGCGCTGCATGAAGGTATCGAAGCGGTAGTCGTTATGACAGTCACGGAATTGCCGGTAGCATTGCTGCAACCGTTCAAAACAGGCCTGCTTGGCGCGCCGCATTTCCGCCTCCGGCAGATCGCGTGCATACAGCGCCTGGAGCCGGTTGCGAAAATCAAGCAGCATGCGATTGAAGGCCGCTTCCATTTCGTCGAAACCCGGTGCCGGCCGAGCGGGGTCCGGATGATGTTCCGGGTGATGTTTGAGAAAACGTTCCAGCCCGGCACGCTCGACCGCGCTGGCATAGCTTTCGTTGAACGTGGTGTCGCCGCGCACGAACAGTCGCTGGTGGGCCAGTTCATGAAAGATCAGTCCGGCCAGTCGATGTTCGGACCAGGCCAGCATCGGTGAGGTCACCGGATCGCGCAGCCGGCCCAGGGTCGAGTAGGCGGCAACCGGGGAAACCCTGACATCCCAGCCTTGCGCGGCCAGCCGCTCGGCCAGGCGCTGGGCGCCGTCGCGGCGAAAATAGCCGCGATATGCCAGGCAGCCGACCATCGGATAGCACCAGGTTCTGGGCTCAAGCGAGAATTCCGGCGCCGCGACCACATTCCAGAGCACGGCTTCGCGGTCGAGGTCGACGTAGTGGCTGTAGCTGCCGTTGTCCGGCAGCGCCAGCTCATCGTGCGCGAAGTCGCGCGCGGTCATCACCAGTTCCAGCTTGCGCCGGGTTTCCGGCGGGGTGTCGGGCGCCGCGAGCAGGTTTTCGATATCCTCGCGCTGGGTCAGCAATTCAAGTTGCCCGCGTGCGGCCTGGCCATACCAGCCCAGCGTCGAACAGCCCGCCATCAACATGGCCATCAGGCCGACGGAGAACAAGCACATGAGCGACGACTGGTACGAAGACGAGACGTTCTGGCGCACGTTTGGACCGCTGATGTTTTCCGACCAGCAGTTTAACGAGGCGGAAGACCAGGTGCGGGCGCTGATTGCCAGGCTGGAGCTGGAACCCGGCGACCGCGTGCTCGATCTTGGCTGTGGTCCGGGGCGGCATGCGCTGCCGCTGGCGCGGGCCGGGCTGGGCGTGACCGCGCTTGACACTACTGCCGGGCTGCTGGCCGAACTGGGGCGCCGCGCCGATGCCGGGCAACTGAACATCGAGCGGGTACACCAGGACATGCGCGAGTTCCGGCGACCGGAATCGTTCGACGCGGTGCTGGTGATGTGGACCTCGTTCGGCTACTTCGAAGACGAGCACGACCATCTCCGGGTGCTGGAACACATCCATGCCAGCCTGGCGCCCGGTGGGCGACTGGTACTGGACCTGGTCGGGCTGGAAACCCTGTGCCGGACGCTGGAGCCGGTCCACCTGACTGAATACGACGACGGGCGGCTGCTGATCGAGCGGCCGCTGCTGGTCGATCACAATACCCGGCTGGAAAACGAATGGCTGCTGATCGAAGGCGAGTCCGTCCAGCGCGCGACCTTTTCGCACCGGGTCTGGTCGGCTGGCGAAATCGCCTGCCTGCTCGACCAGGCAGGCTTTGCCGTCGAGGCCATCGATGCCGACCTGGACGGCACGCCGTATGACCTGGAAGCCGAGCGGATGTGGGTGATCGCACGCGTCAGCGGCGGATGAATTCGGGTTGGGCCCACAGCATTCGGGCCACCACCAGCACGTTGAGCACGGCAACCACCCCGAACAGCGCCGGAATGCCCAGCCCCAGCCCGGTCAGCAGCGCGATGGCCAGGGCGCTGGCCAGAACCATGAACAGGGCATTGACGATATTGAGTCCGGCGATCACGCGGGCCCGTTCGCGGTTCTCGGTCCGGGCCTGGATCAGCGCATACAGCGGCACGATGTAGAGCCCGCCGCTGACGCCGATCAGCAGCAGGTCGGCAATGATTCGCCAGCTCCCGGGTGCGGCCAGCATCTGGGTGATACCGGCATTGTCCAGCGGCTGGGCGGGGCTTGCCAGCATCAGGTCCAGGCCGAACAGCGTCATGCCCAGCGCACCCACCGGCACCAGCCCGGCACGAATGCTGCCGTGCGACAGCCGGTTGCACAGCAGCGCACCGGCCGAGATCCCGATGATGAACAGTGCCAGCAGCGACGACAGCACGCGCTCGTTACCGCCCACCACGCTCTCGGTCCAGGCCGGGATCTGGACCAGAAAGATGGTGCCGTAGAACCAGAACCAGGAAATCCCCAACACGAAATTCAGCCGCGCTGAATCGCTGGCCAGGCGCTTGAGCGTGGTCCACGAGGCCGTGACCGGATTGAGATTCATCTTCAGCCCGGCCTCGCCGATGCCGACCGAGGGCACCCCCAGTGCAGCCAGGTAGCCGGCGATTGCGACGGCCAGGGTTGCTGCCAGCACCATCCACGGCCAGTCCAGCGGCACGCCGGCGGTGATCGGGCCCAGAATCGTGCCGCCCAGAATGGCCACGTAGGTACCGGCCGCGACCAGCGCGTTGCCGCCGACCAGTTCGTGTTTTTCGAGCAGCTGGGGCAGGATGGCGTACTTGATCGGCCCGAACAGGGTCGATTGCAGGCCGAGCAGAAACACTACCGCCATCAGCAGCCACAGGCTGCCCAGGTACAGGCCGATGCCGGCGAACAGGCAGATCGCGATTTCCAGTGCCTTGACCCAGCGAATCATCATCGCCTTCTCGCAGCGGTCGGCAAACTGGCCGACCACGGCCGAGAACAGGAAGAACGGCAGGATGAACAGCAGCGCGGTCAGGTTGACCAGGCCGCTGATATCCCAGCCGGCCTCGATGCCGATACCGAACACGATCAGCGTGGCCAGCGCGTTGCGGAAGATGTTGTCGTTGAACGCGCCCAGCGCCTGGACCGCGAAGTAGGCGCCGAAACGCCTGTGTTGCAGCAGTCTCAATGCGCCCATTGCGGGCCTCGATGCAGGTTCATGAATCCTCGGCCATGGGGATGATGGTTTCCCATGCCAGCCGATCGGCCGGAAGCGGCTTGCCGAACAGCCAGCCCTGGCCG
>SR_TP_S13solDRAFT_1000791_pt1 | contig 11336 bp, 11 predicted proteins | sample SodReaTP_S13sol_FD_11159 | JGI IMG/M metagenome (IMG submission 11159) | reverse complement strand
CCGCACCGCCCGCTCACGGACCTCAGGTGAAAACTTGTTTGACTTGTTCATAGCTCCATTCTCTCAAGAGTTGGAGCCTCCGCAAAACCCGGGGCGGTTCAACCATAGCCTCCAGTATTCTCAACGCTTCTTACCTAAGCTAGGTAATCCACCACGGACAATCAGCACCCTCGCTGACTTTAAGCCTGACTGCGCATTCACCCGCTCAATCAGGTCCCTTTCCCGCCGCCTGACCCTCCTGATCGCTTCTCGACCTGCCTCCTGAATTTTGATGCTTTCCACAACAGCCCCAAGCTCTCTCTGCAACTCGCCTCGAGCCTCTACTGTGAGACCCACGTTACGAAGCTTCTGAGTCAACCTGCCCAACTCAAGCTCTAGAAACTTTCTGTATGGAACCACCTCTTTTCTTGAGTCCTGCTGCCCACTCTTCTTTCCCACGTCGTAACTCCTGACACTGGCTCACCCAACCATAGTGCATAGGGAGGCTCGGGTCGCATACTTCCCGTCACTGCGCGAGTATCACGATGTGTGCCCATCTTGTGCCCAGATTAAGCCCCAGGCCCACACTTCGGCAGAATGAGGCAGCGAGCCCGTAGTAGCTAACCCACTCATTAGACTGCCTTTCCTACTTCGGCCGTTCGCTCGTTCGGTTAATCCCCGCGACTCATAATCCCTTGGTCCTCGGTTCGAGTCCGAGCGGGCCCACCATATTTCGCCAGCACACTCATGCACCCGGGCACGCACCGCCGTATCCGTTCAGGCGGGTATCCCGCGCCTGAACGACGGTACCCGCAGCCTGCCCTGGCTCACACCACACCCTGGGCCAGCATTGCGTCTGCCACTTTGACAAAGCCCGCCACATTGGCGCCGTCCACGTAACTCACACTGCCACCCTCTCGGGTGCCGTATTCAATACATGCAGCATGGATACCGCGGATGATGTCCTGAAGTCGCCGGTCCACTTCTTCGCGGGGCCAAGCCATGCGCATGGCATTTTGGCTCATCTCCAGCCCGGAGGCAGTGACACCCCCGGCGTTGCATGCCTTGCTGGGCGCATACAGCACACCCTGCTCTTCAAACATGCGGACCGCATCTGTCGTGGTGGGCATGTTGGCGCCCTCGGCAACACACATCACGCCGTTCTTTATCAGGGTGGCCGCATCGTCCGCATCCAGCTCATTCTGGGTGGCACAGGGAAGGGCCACATCCACGGGCACGCCCCAGGGCCGTTTGCCCGCGTAAAACTCCGCGCCAACGCGCTGTGCATAATCGCTTACCCGCCCGTAGAGACGGTTTTTGACCTCCATGAGCACCGCGAGCTTTTCGGCAGTGAAGCCTTCCTCGTCCACCACGACTCCGTCGGAATCGGATACCGTCACCACCGTCGCACCCAGGGAAATGGCCTTCTCGACCGCATATTGCGCCACGTTGCCGGAACCAGAGACGGCCACACGCAGACCCTCCAGGCTACGCTTGACCCGGCCCAGCATCTGCTCGGCGAAATAAACCGTCCCGTAGCCCGTGGCCTCGGGGCGTAGCAACGAGCCACCAAAGCTCAGCCCCTTGCCGGTAAACACGCAGTCCGCGCGATTGGTGATCTTCTTGAGCATACCGGCCATGTAACCGACCTCCCGCGCGCCCACGCCGATGTCTCCCGCTGGGACATCCGTGTCGGAACCCAAGTGGCGATAGAGTTCAGTCATGAAGGCCTGACAGAAGCGCATGACCTCGCTGGCACTACGGCCCTTGGGGTCGAAATCGGCACCGCCCTTACCACCCCCCATGGGAAGCGTGGTCAGGGCGTTTTTGAACGTCTGCTCGAATGCCAGAAACTTGAGTATCGACAGGTTGACCGAGGGATGGAAACGCAGCCCCCCCTTATACGGGCCGATGGCGGAACTGTGCTGAACTCGGTAGCCGCGATTGACCTGCACTACCCCGCTGTCGTCCACCCAGGAGACCCGGAACACGATGGCGCGTTCCGGCTCTACCAGCCGGTCAAGCAGGCCATGCTCGGCATACTGCGGGCATTTCTGAACATAGGGCCAGAGGCTCTTCATGACTTTCGCCACCGCCTGCTGAAACTCTGATTCACCCGGGTTTCGGGCCACCACGTGACTCATAAACATCTCTAACGATTCATATTTCATCTATTTCTCTCGTCCCAACACCCTGGTCAATCGTCATAAAAAAGCCCGGCCTCGACCCTTCAGTCCGCAGGTGACGGCGCCTGAACACGTCCGACGCGACACACCATGAAACAGTGTCATTGTTCAACCTTAACACCCCATCGCCCAGACTGAACTCATCCACAAGGGATAACAGGACCAACCGGCGCCATGTGGCCAGGCGACGCCTCCCTAGCCATCGGCCCCAGTGCGGGTATGGGCCTGGAGCGCGCCAATCGGATTGGTAGGGATGGGGCGTCTGGCCTAGACCACGGCTTGATCATTTGGTTGGGCTGGCTTTCACACCGGATATCCTGAGTCAGGACTAACTGTTGGGTGGCCCACGCATGTTGAGGATGCGCCTGGGTAGCAAACCGCTGTGGACACAAAGGTCGAGCCGTTCGGGTGATTGGTCACAGGTTCGGTATCGCGCGGAAATCCGGCCGACGTTACATCGCCAGCTAGACCGATATCCTGCCAACCCCATGAAGACCAGGCAGCTCAGGACAGCGTGCATGGCCGGACTGGTGTCGGCCTGGTCGCTTGTGGGGTCACGCTCGACTATGCAGCGATCGAATGGCTGACGTGAGCAGCGAGCAGCATCGTCAGGGAAAAGGCTGATTTGCATGACAACTTAGCGCACGAAGCACGGCTGTCATGGTGCGGCGCCAATCGAACAACCGAAGGGTGGCCCGAGGCGTTAGTGTGGCGAGTAATTAACAGGCTACATCTGATATCAATTGCATTCGCATCGCCACGCCACGCCACCTCGTTACTCGCGCTGAGGCGCACGGCAGGGATGGCCGGGAAAGCCGAAAGCGGGATCTGATCGCCTTCCCGGACAGACGATCCGAGTCACTTACTTGGTCGGCTTCGAATAGTTCCGACCGACCGCTGGATCCATTTCCTTCGCCCGATCCTTACCGGCCTTCTCGGCGCGCTCCATTTCTTCCTTGTCACCTTCGCCCGCCTTCCTTGCCGCCTCGTCAACCTTGCCGGACTCGACGAACTCCCGCGTATCCTTGTTGTAACGCTTCGCGGATTCGCGATCGCCCTCGCCCTGAATTTTCGGCTTATCTGCCATCAAACACCTCCTGTCAGACTTCGTTATTGATGAAAGTTGCCTGCTTCCGCCTGCACACTTCCAGCATCAAACCCTGGTGAACCGTCACCAAGGCATCAAATCACCAGCTTATAGAGTTGACAGAGACGCACACTTCCTCGAAGTGAAGATCGTAGTGATCATGGCTGCAGCGGGCTTGTAGATCACACGCCCAGGCTTGGAAAGATAGCCCGGCATCATCGCCGGCGCTTCTCGATGCGTTCAAGTTAGCGCCTGCGGCGATCGGCGGGGAAGGCTCGTCGTGCAGCAATGATCGTGGTGATGAGACCAACCTATGGCAGGTCTGAAGCCATCGTCGGTCTCCCTACGAGTCCATTCTCCTACGCCAAGAACTATCCGCATCCTGCCCAGACCCTTCTGTGCGGTGGATAACAGAAGGATACGACGCACCGAGAGACACTTGCTGTATGGGCTCCGACAGGACCGGACCAACGGTTCTAGGATGGCCGTATGACCTTCATGTCATGCACGTTTTGGGCCTCTCCACCGCTTGTAATAAGACGCAGAGGTGGGGCCACCCATGCACGGGCATGAGCCGACAGCGTCGGCAAGTCGTGAAATCTCAGGGGGTCGATTATCTCTGTCCCAACCAGGATCCAGCACGGCTGTCTCGTATTCGCTCGACTTTTTTAGGAATGAATGCCGGGCACTACGCGTCCCGACGTCTCCAATACATGAACAATAGGTAAACCGACCATCATGATTCCCAACGTCTGTTCCGTATTTGGCCTTATCACGGGGATGGGCATATTGCTCGCTGGCTCAGCCCTACTGGGCACGCCCCTGGGGTGCGGGCCAGCGTCGGTCAGTGTTCCGAACAGGTGATCGAGTCTACGCCCGAATTTCTACAACCCATTATGAGCATCCTGCATGCTCACCCTTACCTTTCCATTTTCGTCGGCATGCTGTTCGCGGGTGAACTGGTGTTGTTGCCCGCCATCTACCTGGCTGTTACCGGGCGTCTGGATCTGGCTGCGGTCGTTGCGTCATCCGCGGCGGCGACTGCCTTGTCAGACCTGGCCTGGTACTACGCCGGGCGGAAGTTTCCCGCTTCGACGCTGAGGCGGCTGGCGGGACAGAGGCGTGGCCGGGTCGCTCTGGAGCTGGAGAAGCTTTTCAAGCGCAAGGGCGCGCTGATCCTATTTCTCTCCAAGTTCGTCTACGGAACCCGGACCGCGGCCCAGGTTCTGTGCGGTTTGCACCGGATGCCATTTAGAACCTATATCGTCGCTAACTCCCTCGGGGTGCTGGCCCTCACCGCCACCCTGGTCGTTCTCGCGTATTCAGTCGTGAGCACTACACGGCGTTTGGCTGATGTTCTTGACGAGCTGGAGCTTGCGTTCCTGCTGTTCATCGCCATCGTTGTCCTCGGACATTTTGTTGTTGGCAAGGTGCTCAGGCGGCGATGGTCTCAGTAATCATTCCGGCGTTCAATGAGGCGGATACGGTCGCGAACAGTGTGATCGCTGCACTCCGGCATCCAGACATCACTGAGGTACTGGTTGTTGATGACGGCTCGACTGACGCCACGGCCGAGGTGGCGGAGGCAGCTGGTGCAAGAGTCGTACGCCTTAACAGAAACGCAGGCAAGGGGGCCGCATTGGATGCCGGGGTTCGGGCGGCGAGGCATGACATCTTGCTGTTTCTCGATGCCGACATTACCGGCCACACCCGTGAATCCCTGTCGCGCATCATAAACCCCGTGCTCTCAGGTCGATTCGACATGTACGTGGGTATTCGGGCCCGAAGTACCTACTGGTTGAACTGGGCATTGCATTTCTTTCCGATCATCGGCGGTGATCGGGCCCTGACGCGCCAACTGTGGGACTCGGTTCCGCAGCACCTAAAATGCGGTTTCCAGATTGAGATCGCGCTCAACTACATGTCCAAGCAATTCGAAAGGGGAATGGGCTTCGAGTTAATATCCGGCACGCGACACCGGATCAAGGAGCAGAAGTACGGTGCGGCCCTCGGCATGGTTCGACGCGTGATCATGATTGGAAATATTGTCTCGGTGTCCTTCCGGCTTTATGTGCTCCGGACGATGATGCGCAAACTGTCCATTCTGAGACGCAGCAGGTTCGCGCGCAGGTGGGTCCTCTCTTTCCCGCCTCCCCGTCGTCTCGGGATACAATCGGTGCCATCGAGTGGGCAGCGTCTATTGAACTCAGGCGGTCACGGGACGCCCTATGCAACTGGCCAACTCTTTAGCATCCCTTCGCCTGCGTGGCATGATGGGCGTTCCATAAGGAAGCCCAGCATGACCCACATCACCGCCCCCACCTCTCCCCCCGACGCCCTGCTCCTGATCGGCCCCGGCTGCCCGCACTGCGCCGCCACGCGCAAGGCCCTGGACAGCCTGGTCCAGGACGGCACCCTGGGGCGCCTGAATGTGGTGGATGTTGACGCAAAGCCCGATCTGGCCGCCGAATTCAGTGTGCGTTCCGTGCCCTGGGTGCGACTGGGCCCCTTCGAACTTCAGGGCCTGCACAGTCCCCAGGAACTGCGCCACCTGGCCTCCCTCGCGGCACGGGAGGACGGACTCACCCTGCACCTTGCCGATCTGCTGGCCAACGGACAGCGAGACCAGGTGCTCCTGCGCCTGCGCCGGCAGCCAGAGCACATCGTGCTGCTGGCAGACCTGATCGGTGACCCGTACGGGGAACTGAGCGTGCGCATCGGGGTCATGGCGACGTTGGAGGAACTGCAGGAGGAAGGGCTTCTGAATAATCACGCAAATCACTTTGCCGGACTTGCGGCTCACCCGGCGGCCCGGGTTCGGGCTGACGCCTGCTACGCCCTGACACTGGCCGGTGGAGAGGAAGCCATGACGGTATTGCGCACATGCACCGAAGACCCGGACCCGGATGTCAGAGAAACCGCGCTGGACGGCATCGACGCGCTCACCCAATCTCACTGAGGGCGCCCCATAGGGCGGGCCGTGTCCGCCACGACCGCGATGCCAAAAGCCAAAAGCCAAAAGCCAAAAGCCAAAAGCCAATAAGGCTCGCCTCGATCCTCCTTGGGGCAAGCCACCACCGGCAAGTTCTGCCGCCAGCCCACCAATTCGTCCGCTGATCGGGCACCCTGCGCTTAAAGAGACCGCATCACCCATATGGGTGATGCAGAGGTCACCTGTCTCTTGCTCACCGGCCCCAGCCGGTATTCCACGCGCGGGCGACAGGACAGGAATGAGGCCGAGCTACCGGGCCGGGTCAGCGCGTGACGCGCCATCACCGGGCCGGCCTGTGAGGCTCAGCTGCGGTCAAGGGTGACCCGGTTGCGGCCGTCGTTCTTGCTGCCGTACAGGGCTTGGTCAGCCAGGGCCACCAGGCGATCCAGCATGATCTGGCTGGTACCCTTGGGGGCTTCACCGGGGGCAAGACCCGAGACACCCATGCTGGCAGTGATCGTCAAGGAGCCATCCCCCACATTCCAGGACAGCTGTGCCAGGCGCTGACGGATCCGCTCGGCCAGGCTCAATGCCCCATCCCGGTCGGTGCCCGGCAGGGCGAACACGAATTCCTCACCACCGAAGCGGGCCAGGATGTCGCCTTCACGGAGCATCTCCTTGAGCCCGGCCCCCACGTCCTTGAGTACCCGGTCCCCCCAGGCATGGCCGTGGTCGTCATTGACCCGTTTGAAATGGTCCAGGTCCAGGGCAAGCACGGAAAAGGGCTGGGCATGACGCAAGGCCCGGGCCAGGGCGGCCTGGGCCTCGGGAAAGAAGAAGCGCCGGTTGTTAAGCCCGGTGAGATCGTCCACCACCGCCAGGGCCTCGTAGCGCTCCTGGAGTTCCCGGGCCTGGGCGAGGGCCCGCTCCAGCTCCCGGGTGCGCCGGGTGATGAGCTCCTCCATGCGATGCACGTGGCGCCAGTGGGTGACGGACTGTCCCAGGAATTCGGTGAAAAGCCGGAGCAGGCGCAGGCGCTCGACGTTGAAATAACCCGGCTCGGGGTGGGAGACGTTGAGGACGCCCAGCACCTCGCAGTCGTCCTGACGAATGGGCAGGCAGATGAGACTGCCCACGGGCACGGATTCAGCGAGGCTTGCGAAGCGGGAGTCGGTGCGACAATCGTCGCAGCGCTGGATCTCGCCATGGGCCGCCGCCAACCCCATGATGCCCTCGCCCACCTTGAGGCAGTCCACGGAGCAGTGCTTGGCGTGTCCGGAGCCGCCCATCAGGTCAGCCCAGTCCATGCCGGCGGCATTGACCAGGGAATCGTCCTGCTTGAGGAATACGGAACAGCGTTCCATGCCCTGGTTTTCCAGCAGGGCACGCAGACCGCCGTTGAGCAGCGTGCCCAATTCGGGCGTGGCCAGATCCAGGGAGGATAGATCCTGCAGGGCGGAGAGGAAGTCCATCAGATCCATCAGGCGCTGCTGGGTGTCCCGATAGGCCTCTACCAGGGCGCGATTATCCATGTCTCGGGCCCCCTGACCGCACCATGACGAACGTAAACACGAACAAGACCAGACGAATCAGGACTGGGCCAGCTGGCGAGCCAGCCCGCGCAATGCGTCCACACGGGCCTGGTTGCGTTCAACCAGGGGAAGGATCTCTGACTCAGCCAGCCCCAACGCATCGAGCCAGGGGGCGCGCCGTTCGGGTTCGTCCTGGCCCTGGTACTGGACCAGGGCCAGGGAGGCGGACAGACCCACCACGGCGGACAGGCGCCAGTGGGGGCCACGGTATGCTGGATCGTCGTAGTGGGTCATCACCACAGCGATGCCCTCGGGCAGGCGCCAACGGCGGGCTAGCACGGCGCCTGCCTCCATGATGTCGATCCCAATGGCGGCGCGCAGCCGAACGTTGAGCGGTACATCGGTTTCGCCCGAGGCCTGCAACAGGCGGGACATCTCGGCAGGGAACAGGGCGCAAAGGGCCAGCAGGCCCAGCTCGTAGAGCAAGCCCCCCAGATAGGCCCACTCCGGGGCCACCGGTTCACGCTGGTCCAGGAGGCTGGAGACCGGCACCGCAAGGGTGGCCGCACCCATGGCCGTAAACCAGAATTGCTCGGCGCGAAAATGGCTGCAGGCCCGGGTATCGAAGGGGCCGCTCAACACAATACCCAGGGCCAGGTTGCGCACCAGATCCAGCCCCAGCACCCGGCCCACCGCGTCTGAGACGCTGTACACCGGCTGGCTGTTGGCGAAGTAGGCGGAATTGGCCAGACCCACGAGACGGGCGGTCAGGCCCGGGTCCATTTCGATGACCTCGGTAAGCTGCCCCAGGCTCAGATCTTCCCGATCCAGGTCCTCCAGCAGGCGCCGGGCGACCACGGGCAGTGGCGCCAGCGACTGGAGCTGTCGCAGGCGAACGCCGGGGTCGGTGGTCTCAATGGCCTGGGCCTGGTGCATGCAATTGCCTTATGGGGGCAGCGACAACTTGGACTGGGTCTAAGTGTCCTCAGTATACACCTGCGCCTCCCCCGCTGAGGCCGCAGCCCCCTCGCCCATCCTGCCGGAATCGCCTTTCATCACCCCGGTGCCGCCGCGCGAGGCGACAATGGTTTAACGGTCCCACTCCATGGTCTCGAGATACTCCCGCAACTGCCCCGCTGTCCTGAATTTCTTCAGGATCAGGGTGCGTTTGAGGCCGCAGCAGATGGCCTTCACCTCCGGCGGCAGGCGGGCATAGTGGGGCGCGCCGCCCAAGGCCTCATGGAAGATGTGAATCAGGTTGATCACGTCATCGTGGATGTTCTCGGCCCGGGGGCGGCCCCAATGAAACAGGTCCAGCAGGCGGAGCTCGAAACCCAGGCCATAACGGCTGACGATTACGTTGTCGGAATGCAGGTCGCCGTGATAGTCGCCCATCTGGTGAATGCACTCGATGCCCCGGGCCAGGGCATGAAGCAGGTGCAGCGCGGGAAATGGCGCCAGCCGTCCACCCTTCTGACGATGAATGAAGGCCGACAGCAACTCCCCTTCCACGAACTCGGACACCAGGAAACTCACCGTCTCGCCCTGCAACGCCACCCGCTCACGGGTGTAGTACTGGATCACGATGGGACACTGGCGCAGCTTGTGCAGCTTGCGTGCGTAGAAGATGGCAGCCTTGTCCCGGGGGTTGCGCAGGGGGAAAAAGAACTTCGCCGTGCGTTCGATACCCGTGGCCAGTTCGCGCACGCGATAGACTTCGCCTTCCCAGCCGGCACCCAGGCGATCCATGACCAGGTACTTGTCCAGCAACCGCCGGCCCGCCTCCAGACCAAAGCTGCGCACAGCACGCGACACCGCCATGACCGATCTCCGAATGTGAGAGGGCACTTATGGATGAGAGAATGAAACCGAACTATACATTTTTTAATAGGCCACACTGACAGGATCGGCCAGCATGATGCTCGGTCACCCCCTCGATCCACTCAACGTCAACGGAGGTATTCATGGATAAGGTCATCAACACATCCCCCAGCATGCACATCCCCACCCTGCACCGGGTTGCGCCAGATCGGCCGTATCACTGGCTGGCCGCCGGCTGGCAGGATCTGAAGCGTGAGCCGGTCCTGAGTCTGGGCTACGGTCTGTTCTTCACCCTGGTGGGCGTCATGCTGATCACCGGGGGATGGAGCGACCCCTGGCTGGTGATGACCTTCCTGGCGGGCTTTTTGTTGGTGGGCCCCCTGTCCGCCCTGGGCCTGTATGAAATCAGCCGGCGCCTGGAACGCGGCGAATCGGTGACCCTCATGGACACCCTGACCTCCTGGCGGCGCAACCCCCTGGGCATTTCCCTGTACACCGTGTTCCTGGGCATCATCATGATCGCCTGGATACGCTTCAGCAGTCTGATGATCGCCCTGTTCTTCGAACGGGTGCCCGACAAGCTGCAGGAAAGCTGGATGGCGCTGCTGACCACCGAGCAGGGCTTCGGCTTCCTGCTGGTCTTTACCCTGAGCGGCGCCGCCGCTGCGCTGGTGGTCTTCATCACCGGCGTGATCACCCTGCCCATGATGAAGGAACGCCGCCAGGACGTGATCACCTGCGTGATGACCAGCCTGCGGGTGGTTCAGAACAACCCCGCTCCCATGATCCTGTGGGCGCTGATCCTGGTGGTGTTGATCGCCATCGGCTTCGCCACTTTAATGCTGGGCATGATCGTCATTCTGCCGCTGCTGGGACACGCCAGCTGGCATGCCTACCGGGACCTGGTAGACCGGGAAGTCATCGCCTGAGCCAAGCGAGGCCCCGCGGCCACCGGCCGCGGGGCCTCATGACCTCAGATGCCCTCGAACTCTACCGCCACGCCCTCACCGACATGACGCACGATGCGTGCAGGCACCAGCGGCGGCTCCTCACCCTCACCGATTGAGCCCACCACCCGAATCTGCACCTGGGTCCCCGGCGCAGGACACTCCTCCCTGGCCAGCAACAAGAGCACACCGCTGCCGCTCAGATCCTGGGTGTGCGCCACCCGCATGGGCTCGCCCGGCACATGCAACTCCACTTCCACCTCCATGGGGAGGCGCGGATGTCTGCGTCTTTCCGAATTCATGGACAAACCTCGAGGCAGGAGACGCCCCATTTATGACAACTGCCGCCCTACAAATCAAGGGTGCGCTCGGCTGAGATCCGACGCGCCTGTGCGCCCCGGGCTTTGGCAGACCTGGACACCCTGTGCTATACAATTCGGGTAGCCTGCTCACCGTAGCACCTCAGTCTTTTGCAGGGGCGTGCGGCTGGCACGGACCCGGACCGGTGTGCACCGGGCTTCCAGCGAGACGGGACATTACGCACCCGTCGATCAAAACCAAAAACACTAAAGCGATTTGTTCTCGGAGGAGATCGCACACCATGAAACACGTAAAAATTGCGGCCGTTACCCTGGCCATTTCTCTCGGGGGGCTCGCAGTCTCCCAATCCGCCCTGGCGGAAGTCACCCGTGGACAACTGATGGCCGAGACCTGTCTCGCCTGCCACGGCTCCGTCGGATCCGGTCCCAATGACACCATCCCCTCACTGGCCAATGGCTACCCACGCCAGCTCATGATCCAGAACATGAAGGCCTTTCGCGACGGCACCCGTGCCGCCACGGTCATGAACCG
>SR_TP_S13solDRAFT_1000790_pt1 | contig 11379 bp, 10 predicted proteins | sample SodReaTP_S13sol_FD_11159 | JGI IMG/M metagenome (IMG submission 11159) | reverse complement strand
CCATGGAACTCAATCCGCTTTATACCCAGATCGACGATCTGCAAGGCCGTGTGGACGCCTTGAGGGGGTATCTTTGACTACGATGCCAAGCGTGAACGCCTCGAGGAAGTAAGTCGGGAGCTGGAAGACCCCAATATCTGGAACAATCCGGACAAGGCCCAGGAACTGGGCCGCGAGCGCTCCCGCCTGGAGGAGGTGGTGCTGCTGATCTCCCGCATGGATGAGACCCTTGGAGACGCCAAAGACCTGCTGGATCTGGCGGCAGAAGAGGACGATGTCGAGACCGTCAGCGCGGTGGAGTCCGATCTGGCGAGCTATGAAAGCGACGTGGCGCAGCTGGAATTCCGTCGCATGTTCTCCGGCGAGATGGATGAGTCCAACGCCTACATGGACATCCAGGCCGGTTCCGGCGGCACCGAGGCCCAGGACTGGGCCAACATGTTGTTGCGCATGTACCTGCGCTGGGGCGAGCGGCGCGGTTTCAAGACCGAGCTGATGGAGGTCTCCGACGGCGAGGTGGCCGGCATCAAGAGCGCCACCATCAAGTTCGAAGGTCCTTACGCCTTCGGCTGGCTGCGTACCGAGACCGGCGTACACCGCCTGGTGCGCAAGTCCCCCTTCGATTCCGGCAACCGGCGCCATACCTCTTTCGCCGCCGTGTTCGTCGCCCCCGAGGTGGACGACAGCATCGAGATCGAGATCAACCCGGCGGACCTGCGGGTAGACACCTACCGGGCCAGCGGCGCCGGCGGTCAGCATGTAAACCGTACCGAATCGGCCATCCGCATCACCCACATGCCCTCAGGCGTCGTGGTGGCCTGCCAGGCGGACCGTTCACAGCACAAGAACCGCGACACGGCCATGAAACAGCTCAAGGCCAAACTCTACGAGATCGAGATCCAGAAACAGAACGCCGAGAAACAGGCCATGGAGGACACCAAGTCCGACATCGGTTGGGGCAGTCAGATCCGTTCCTACGTGCTGGACCAGTCCCGCATCAAGGACCTGCGCACCGGTGTGGAAGTGGGCAACACCCAGGCGGTGCTGGACGGAGACCTGGACCAGTTCATCGAGGCCTCGCTCAAAAGCGGGCTTTAGATGAAGTGCGAAGGCTGAATTGGGAAGCGGGAAACGAAGTGCGAAAGGCGGAAGACCAATGACTGATCAAGAACAGACCCAGGACGAGCACAAGCTCATCGCGCAGCGACGGGAGAAGCTCTCGAAACTGCGTGAGCAGGGCGGGGCCTTCCCCAACGATTTTCGGCGCAACGTGATGGCCGGCGAACTGCATGCGGAATACGGCGAGAAGCCTGCCGAGTTCTTCGAGGACAACAAGGTCCGCGTATCGGTGGCCGGACGCATGATGGCCAAGCGGATCATGGGCAAGGCCAGCTTCACCCAGCTGTTGGACATGTCCGGGCGCATCCAGTTGTTCGTGCAGCGGGATGCGCTGCCGGAAGGCACCTACGCCGGGTTCAAGACCTGGGACGTGGGTGACATCCTGGGTGGCGAGGGCACCCTGTTCAAGACCAAGACAGGCGAACTGACGGTACAGGTGGACAGCCTGCGTCTGCTCACCAAATCCCTGCGCCCCTTGCCCGAGAAGTTCCACGGTCTCTCCGACACCGAGACCCGGTACCGGCAGCGCTACGTGGACCTGATCATGAACGAGCCGGTGCGCGAGACCTTCCGCATTCGCACCCGGGTCATCCAGTACATCCGCGACTTCCTCAACCAGCGGGATTTCCTGGAAGTGGAAACCCCCATGATGCAGGCCATCCCCGGCGGGGCCACGGCCAGACCCTTTGCCACCCATCACAATGCCCTGGACATGCAGTTGTTCCTGCGCATCGCCCCGGAGCTGTACCTCAAGCGCCTGGTAGTGGGCGGCTTTGAACGGGTCTACGAGATCAACCGCAATTTCCGCAACGAAGGGCTGTCCACCCGGCACAACCCCGAGTTCACCATGCTGGAGTTCTACGAGGCATATGCCACCTACCATGACCTCATGGACATCACCGAGGAACTGCTGCGTGGCGTGGCCCGGGATGTGATTGGCAGCACCGAGCTGAACTATCAGGGCGAGACCTACGATTTCGGCAAGCCCTTCGCACGCATGACCGTGAAGGCCTCCATCCTTGCCCACAACCCCGATGTGAGCGAGGCCGACCTGGATGACCTGGAACGTGCCCGTGCCGTGGCCCGGCGCCTGGGCATCCCGCTGAAAGACAGCTACGGTCTGGGCAAGGTGTGGATCGAGATCTTCGAGAAGACCGTGGAGGGGCAGCTCAAGCAGCCAACCTTCATCACTGCCTATCCCACCGAGGTCTCGCCCCTGGCCCGTCGCAACGACGAAGATCCCTTCGTCACCGACCGATTTGAGTTTTTCGTGGGCGGACGTGAGATCGCCAATGGTTTCTCGGAGTTGAACGACTACGAGGATCAGGCCGAGCGTTTCCGCAAACAGGTGCAGGAGAAGGAGGCGGGCGACGAAGAGGCCATGCACTTCGACGCCGATTATCTGCGTGCCCTGGAACACGGCATGCCACCCACCGCCGGCGAGGGCATCGGCATCGACCGCCTGGTGATGTTGCTCACCGACAGCCCCTCCATCCGAGACGTGCTGCTGTTCCCGCACATGCGGCCGGAGAGCTGAGCGCTGGACTGACGGTTGCCCTGGTAATTCAAGGTCAACCGCGACGCGGAGACGCGGAGGAAGACAAGGCATCATTCCATCAAGAACGTAAAAGGCCCGGTGATCAGTACTGATCACCGGGCCTTTTTGTTTTACTTCAAAACCCTCTGCGCCTTTGCGTCTCCGCGTCGCGGTTGAATTGCTTTCTGCCGGGTCAGACCACCCATAGGGCGGCCCATGGCCGCCTCCCGCATTTGTCTGCAGTTGCCATAGGTCGGCCCGCGGCCGCCTTGCCCAGCGATCAGACCAGCCGCAGATACCCCGCCACCACTAGGACGGTCATCACCCCGCCGACGATGTAGAGGGTGTTGGACAGGCGCTTGTTGTTGGGGCGGCTGAAGAACGCCGCCCAGAACACCAGCAGCACCAGTACGACAAGAAAGAACAGAAAGCGCATCAGGAGGCGGCCGCCATCTCGAAGGGGTAGGGCAGGGTCTCCAGGTTGACGGCCGGGCCGTTCTCCCCGGCCAGGCGCAGACCGCCCGCCTCGGCGGTGGCGATCTGCAGGACCGCCAGGGCCATCACCTTGCCGTCCGGGTGCAACTGGGCGTCCACGATACGTCCGGCGGCCTGATCTTCCTCGGCCTCGCCAGTGCTGGCGCCCAGGATCTCCGTGCCCGGGGCCGGTGCCTGGTCGGTGTCGATGGAGACCCGGTACATGCGTCGCTTGAGCTTGCCCAGGTAATGCATGCGGGCCACCACCTCCTGACCCGGGTAGCAGCCCTTCTTGAAGCTCACGCCGCCGATCAGCTGCATGTTGGCCATCTGGGGCACGAAGGCCTCGCTGGTGGCCGTCATGACATTGGGGATGCCCGCCATGATGTCCAGCAGGGCCCAGCGCGCGGCACCCACCGGGGCGCAACGCACATTGAGCTTGTCCCAGAGCTGCTTCATGGGGGCGAGCTCACCGTAGAGCTCGAAGCGCGGGTGGGGGCCCGGCACACGGATGGCCGTGACTTCGCCGACCTGGACCACGGCATCCGTGGTCTCGGGGGCTGTGCCCAGGGCCGTGGTGAGTTCTTCCACCGCCCGCGGACCGGACAGGCCGACTCGCACCAGGGCGTCATCGGCATCCTCCAGGGTGACCTTGCTGCGCAGCACGAACATGCGCAGGCGCTTGAGTACCGGCTCCACCATGGCCCTGGGCATGCGCAGGTAATAGCTGTCGCCGCGCAGGAAGAGTCGAAAGTTGGCCAGCATGCGGCCCTTGGGGGTGCAGAAACTGTTGAACTGACTGCGGGTCTCGTCGAGGCTGAGCACATCGTTGCTGAACTGGCCCTGGAGAAATCCGCCGGCCTCATCCCCGTAGGCGACGATCACACCCTGGTGCGACAGGTCGCAGATCACATCCCCGCTGACCACGACCCGGCGCTCACGCTCTTCGTTACCGAAGTGAGCCACGTGCCCATTGTCGAACTCGGCGCCGGCATCGGTGAGGAAGTCTTTCCACTCGGGTTTCATGGTTTCTCCAGGCTAATGAACTTATCGCAGCCATATTAGACCAATCCCCAAAATGCTGTCAGCTGCTGACAGGAAGGGCCAATACCGCTACCCTGGAGTGATACAGCGGTCGCCATGGCCGTCACGCCAACGGGCTGCCAGGTCCGCCCCATAATCACAATAACGAGGAGTCTCAGAATGCGCCGTGAAGGCCGGCCCGTGTTTCTGAATCTGTTCCAGATACGGCTCCCCATCCCCGGTGTGGTGTCCATTATCCACCGCATCACGGGTGTGCTGCTGTTCCTGGCCATCCCGCTGTTCCTCTACATCTTTCAGCGCTCATTGCAGGGCCAGGCCGGTTATGCCGATGCCCTGGCGATCCTGTCTCATCCACTGGTGATGCTCATCACCCTGGTGCTGGTCTGGAGTCTGCTGCATCACTGGCTGGCAGGAATCCGCTACCTGCTCCTGGACGTGGACGTGGGCATTGAACGCATGGCGGCACGACGCAGCGCCTGGGTGGTACTGTTCCTGGCACCTGTCCTGACCATCATCGTTCTCGGAGTGCTCTGGCTATGAGGGGCGGCATGAGTGGTATGGGCGCCTGGCTGTGGCAGCGCCTCACGGCATTGTATCTGGGGGCCTACATCCTGGTGCTGCTGCTGGCCCTGGTCTTCAGCGGCGGGCCCGAGGCCCTGGCCTGGCAGGCCTGGATGACGCATCCGCTGGTGCTCCTGGCCACGGCCCTGTTTCTGGGCGGCTGGCTGCTGCATGCCTGGATCGGCCTGCGCGACGTGATCGTTGACTACATTCATCCCTTCGCCGCCCGGCTCGTGGTCCTGGCGGCGGTGGCCCTGTTTCTCCTGGCCTGCGGGGTCTGGGGTATATACATACTCATTCAGGCGGCATCCACATGGGCGTAACGGTACGCAAGTTCGACGCACTCATCATCGGCGCCGGCGGCGCCGGCCTGCGCGCTGCACTGCAGCTGGCCAATGCGGATGCCAGCGTGGCTGTGGTCTCCAAGGTCTTTCCCACCCGTTCCCACACCGTGGCAGCCCAGGGTGGCGTGAATGCTGCCCTGGCCAATGTGCTCCCCGACAGCTGGCACTGGCATATGTACGACACGGTCAAGGGCAGCGACTGGCTGGGAGACCAGGATGCCATCGAATACATGTGCCGGGCCGCCTCCAAGGTGGTCTACGAGCTGGAGCATTTCGGCGTGCCGTTCTCCCGCCTGGATAATGGCAACATCTACCAGCGGGCCTTCGGCGGGCAGAGCCAGCATTTTGGCAAGGAACAGGCGGCGCGCACCTGCGCGGCGGCGGACCGTACGGGCCACGCCATCCTGCACAGCCTCTACCAACAGAACATCCGCGCCAAGACCCATTTCTTCGACGAGTACTTCGCCGTGGACCTGCTCAAGGACGAGGAGGGCTATGTGCTTGGGGCCCTGGCCTTCGAGATCCTCACGGGCGAGCCCATCGTCATCGAGGCCAAGACCACCCTGCTGGCCACCGGCGGGGTAGGGCAGCTGTTCCGCACCTGCACCAACGCGCTGATCAACACCGGCGATGGCATGGCCATGGCCCTGCGGGCCGGTATCCCGCTCCAGGACATGGAGTTCTTTCAGTTCCACCCCACGGGTATCGCCGGGCGCGGCATGCTCATTACCGAGGGTGCCCGGGGCGAAGGCGGCTACCTGCTCAATGCCGACGGCGAACGCTTCATGGAGCGCTACGCCCCCAATGCCAAGGACCTGGCCAGTCGCGACGTGGTCAGCCGCGCCATCCACACCGAGGTCAAGGAAGGCCGTGGTTGCGGACCCAACAAGGACTACGTGCTGCTGCAGCTCACCCACCTGGGCCGGGACACGATCATGCAGCGTCTGCCCGGCATCCGGGAGACCAGCATCACCTTCCTGGGCCTGGATCCCATCGATCACCCCATTCCCATCTACCCCACGGCCCACTACACCATGGGTGGCATCCCCACCAACCGATTTGGTCAGGTGGTCACGCCGGTGAAGGACACCCCGGAAGACCCGGTGCCCGGCCTGTACGCCGCTGGCGAGGCGGCCTGTGTGTCCGTGCACGGGGCCAACCGGCTGGGTGGCAACTCCCTGCTGGACATCCTGGTGTTCGGCCGGGCGGCGGCCAACCACATCATCGATTTCCTCAAGGACAACCGTTATCACCGGCCTCTTTACCAGCCGGCCGTGGACGCCGCGATGGAGCGTTACCACCGCTGGGATCGCAAGGGCGACGGCGAGCACGTGGACCAGCTGCGCCAGGAGCTGCGCAAGGTGATGGAGGACCACTGTGGCGTGTTCCGCACCGAGGAGGTGATCGCCGAGGGGGTGGACAAGGTTAAGGCCATCGCCGAACGGGTCAAGGATGCGGTGCTCAGAGATCACAGCATGGTGTTCAACACCGCCCGGGTGGAGGCCATGGAGCTGGAGAACCTGGTGGACTGCGCCCTGGCCACGGTGCAATCCGCCCTGGGTCGCAAGGAAAGCCGCGGTGCCCACTCGCGTATCGACTACCCCGACCGGGATGATAACAACTGGCTCAAGCACAGCCTCTATTTCAAGCAGACCGACACCCTGGACTACAAGCCGGTACGCACCAAGCCCATGACTGTGGACAGCTTCCCGCCCAAGGTCCGCGTATACTAACGCCCGGGACAAGCGCATACTCGGCTCGCCCATGCCCCCCATGGGCGGCCGCTGTCAGCACAATCAGCCAATCTGATCTATAGACTCATGAGTACTGTGTGAATTCGCAGTGCTCATCTCACAATGTTTCCCTGACTGGCATGGAACATTCATCTGTTGATCAGGGTCATAGCACACCACCTCACCCAGATTTAAACTTCCTCTATGGGATGCCCTGATCCGCAGAGTTCGATTCTTATTCACAAAAGCAACAACAAGGAGATACACATGAAAACCATTCCGAAACTTACCGTCGCAGCCCTGGGCTGTGTGATGGTCGCCGGCCTGACCCTGACGACTGCCCATGCCCATCCCGGCACCGAGGATGTCAAAGGCACTGCTGGCTACATCCTGGATGCCCGTGGCAATGTGGTTCGCAATGGCCCCGGTGGCGATTGCTGGCGCAGCAGTCAGTGGAGCAAGGACCTGGCCATCAAGGCCTGTGATCCCGATCTCTTCCCTGAGCGTGCTGAGGCCCCCCCGCCGGCCGCACCTGCGCCCCGTCCTGCCCCGACCCCGCCGCCTGCGCCGCGCATGGTAGAAGAGACCCGCACGCTTGATGCCGGTGCGCTCTTTGCCATCAACAGCACAGAGATCAGTGATCGTGGCCGTTCGGACCTCGACCAGCTGGTCAGGGATTTGGGCAATCTCGACAATGTGGACAGCATCAACGTGGTGGGTCATACCGACAGCACCGGTACCGCCAGCTACAACATGGACCTGTCCAAGCGTCGCGCCGAGAGCGTCAAGGCCTATATGGTGTCCAAGGGTATTGATCCCCAGCGGATAACAACCTCCGGCATGGGTCTTACCCAGCCGGTGGCCAGCAACGACACCCGCGAAGGTCGCACCCAGAACCGCCGCGTGGAAATCACCATTCGCGGTAGCGAGATGGTCAGACAGCAGCAGTAAGCCTGCAATCCAGCGCCGGGGTCTACCGACCCCGGCGCTGGATTTTTGACCTGGCAGGGATGCATTGATCTAGGCCACCGCGCCTGCGGTGGCTGGTTTTGCCTGGTCAAAGGCGCATAAACTGTTGTACCGGACACGAAAGCACCGGCCGCCAGAGATCCTGGCGGCCGCTCTGCGTTGTGGCCCCCCATAAAAATCACCATGCCCCGGATGTTCGGGCCTTTTATTTTATCCGGAGAGACCTGTGCCCATCGGGCATCTGATCATCGTCTACTACTGCACCATCCTGGTCTTTTCGGCCCTGTACACCCCCCAGCCCCTGCTGCCGGTGCTGGCGGAACATTTCGCCGTGGGCGAGGCCCGGGCCTCCCTGCTGATCACTGTCACCATGCTGCCCCTGGCCGTGGCGCCGATTGCTTACGGTTTCCTGTTGCAGCGTATTTCTGCGCGCCGCCTGCTCAGGATCTCCATCTGGGTGCTGGCCCTGACCCAGATCGCGATCTACTTCGTCGGTCATTTCGATGTATTCCTGTTGATCCGCCTGGTGCAGGGGCTAGCCATCCCGGCCCTGCTGACTGCCCTGATGACCTATGTGGGGGCCAGCGCCAGCCCGGGACGAATCGCGCAGACCATGGCCATGTACGTGGCAGCCACGGTGATGGGTGGTTTTCTGGGGCGGGCCCTGTCCGGGATCATCGCCGCCAATCTGGGCTGGCGCTGGTCCTTCATGCTGCTGGGGCTGGCCACCGTGCTGTGCGCCTTGTTGCTTGGGCGTCTGCGAGCAGATCCGCCGGTGAGTTTCCAGCGCCTGCGCCTGTCCTCGGTGCTGGATGTGCTGGCACAGCCCAGTTTTTTGCGTCTCTACGCGGTGGTGTTCCTGGCCTTCGGTACCTTTGCCTCGGTACTGAACTTCCTGCCATTTCGTCTTGTCGAGTTGGACAGCGGGCTGAGCGAATCGGGTATCGGACTGATGTACTCCGGCTACCTCATGGGTGTGGTGGTGTCCCTGATCTCCCTGCGGCTGGCGGCCCGGGTCGGGGGGACCGTCAACGCCATGCTGCTCGGATCCCTGATCCTGGTCATGGCCCTGTTGTTGTTCTCTGCCCAGTCGGTCTGGGTGATCTTCCTGGGCATGTTCGTACTGTGCTCCGGGATGTTCATGATCCACTCACTGACCCCGGGGGTGCTCAACGAGCAAACGGGGGATCAGCGCGGGGTGGTCAACGGCCTGTACATCGCCTTCTACTACGCGGGTGGCACCGTGGGTTCCTTCCTGCCCGGGTTCCTGTATCACGGCCTGGGCTGGCACATCTATCTGGCGTCACTTGCCCTGGTAGTGCTCACGGCGTCATGGTTGCTGTGGGGCCTGCGGCGATAAAGTCCCGGTTTGGTGTCTATACTTTATTGTTCGAGGGGGTGCCGGCGGGACAAGCTTCCCACCGCTGCTCCAGCATCGACAGGATGGAATTACAACAGGCAGGGATGGAGCCGTTCGCAGTGCTGGTCTTGCTGATCAATATTCAGGCTGGTCAGGAGTGTCGGACGGTGATAGTTTAGCCATGACATCTAAAAGACCTAGAGCATCTACAACTGTCTGAAGAGCATCTAGAACTACATTCGGAGGGGTATCCCATGTTATTTGCCAAGAGCCGTATTCTCAGCACCCTGGTGGCCATCGGTGCAACGGTCGCGATCTCCCTGGCGGCCATCCAGCCTGCCGAGGCCCAGCGCCAGACCATTCGATTTGCCACATCAAACGTAGGTTCCTACGGCTATGCCGTGGGCAACGTGATTTCCGAGATCCTGCAGCAGAACCTGGGCCGCGGTTATGCCGTGGTGGTTCAGCCCTATCCCTCCACCTCCGGTGCCATGCGCTCGGTGATGGACGGCGACGGTGAGTTCGGCTACACCGCCGATGTGGGTATGCGCAGCCTGTACGATGGTGATCGTCCCTACGACAACTACAACCCCGCACGCGGCAAGCTGGTTCACACCCTGTACGTCTACCCCATGGAGACCTTCATGCTGGTGGCCGACCGTCGCAAGGACGAGTTCAACTCCTACAAGGACTTTGATGGCCAGCCCGGTTTCTACACCCCGGCGGGCTTCATGAACTGGCTCAATATGCGTCGCGTGTTCGCTGCCCTGGGCTATGAGTTCAACCACGTGGAGATCGATAACTCCACCGTGGCCGATGCCTACGAGGCCAACACCATCGCCGGTTCCGCGGGTTACACCACGGCGGGGGCCTCCCTGGCCACCTACTGGCGTGAGGCCGAGCTGCGGGCCAACCTGGCCGCGGTGAACCCCACCGAAGAGGAGATGGAAAAGCTGCGTGCCGCGGGCCTGAACCCGGTGCAGGTGGATCCCTCCAAGGCCTTTAGCCAGGAGCTGGGTGTGGACAGCATCTGGGCCGTGCCCATCTATTTCGCCTACAACGTGCGGGGTGATATGGATACGGACCTGATCAAGAACATCCTGGACATCCTGTACAAGAACAAGGAAAAGCTGCTGGAAGGTGATGCGGGCTTCGGCCCCCTGGTCGCCGATTTTGTCGGAACCCAGGCCGCCGGTGTGGCCGCCAACCCCGATATCCCGGTGCATCCGGGCCTGGCCGCGTTCCTCAAGGAGCATGGCAAGTGGAATGACAACTGGACCATCGCGGGCCAGTAAAACGGCAACATGACTGAACCACAGGGCGGGAAACGTGCAACACGTTCCCGCCCTGTTTTCGTTGCGTAAGAAGAAAACCGGGGGCGGCTGTGTCCTTGATCAAAAATCTCCTGACACTCAGAAATATCACCTTCCTCGCCGGTGCCGTGCTGTTCTACTACCTGATGGAATATTTCCTGACGGGGGCGGGCGGTCAGCGTTACCTGGCGGTGCGCCTGGTGCCCCTGGCGCTGCTGATCCAGATCCTTTACGTCTATCAAGACAGATTTTTCTACCCCCGCCTGCCAGCGGTGGTGAACCACGTCATGGTGATCGCGTACATCGGCATCTGCCTGTATGCGACCTACTACTTCACCGTTAACTACGAGGACATCGCCATCTGGCGGCAGGCGGCCTACACGCAGCACGACGTGATCGTCGGCGTGCTGGTGTTCCTGCTGGTCATGGAACTCTCCCGGCTGATTCACCCCATCCTGTTCTGGGTGAACCTGGTGCTGGTGTTCTATGCCCTGTGGGGCGTCTACAGCCCCGTGGACTTTTTCTGGCATCCCAGTGTCAGCCTGGAGCGCATCATCACCTCCAGTACCGTGGAATTCTCCACGGGCGTCTACGGTCGTTATGCCCAGCTTGCCTTGACCCTGATCGCTGCATTTCTCCTGCTGGCCGCCGTGGCCAGCGGCTTCGGTGCCCAGCGGGCCCTGGTGGACGTGATGCGGCGTATCGCTGGACGATCACGCCATACCATCCCCCAGACCGCGGTGCTGGCCTCGGTGTCAGTGGGTATGGTGAGCGGCTCCGGTTCCGCGAACACGGCGGTGACCGGCAGCTTCACGATTCCGCTCATGAAACGCTACGGCGTGCCGGGCACCTTCGCCGGCGCGGTGGAGACGGCCGCCTCCATGGGCGGACTGATCATGCCGCCGCTTATGGCGGTGGCGGGCTT
>SR_TP_S13solDRAFT_1000789_pt1 | contig 11390 bp, 18 predicted proteins | sample SodReaTP_S13sol_FD_11159 | JGI IMG/M metagenome (IMG submission 11159) | reverse complement strand
TCCCAGCCGATATCCTTGATTTCTTGCGGCAGGTGCGCCGAGCGCTTCAGGTAAGGCTGCCCTTCTTTGGGTGGGTGGCGATAGGACCAGCCCGCTTCGACAAGCATCGTTCGGGCCAAGGCGTTTCCGGTCTTTGTCAGCCGCCCTCGCCGCGTCGTGTTGCCGCTGGAATGCTCGCTTGGCACCAACCCGAGCCAGGCCATAAGCTGACGTGGGTTTTCAATTCGGGTGATATCACCGATCTCGGCCACTACGGTCGCTGCAATGATCGTGTTCACGCCGCGCAACGCGCGAAGGCCAGCGACGACAGGGGCGAAGCGCCAGGTCTGGACGGCTTCGTCAATTGCCTGATCCAGCGTGGCGACACGAGCCTCAGCCTGATCGACGGCCCGTTTCAGTTCCTCGAAGGCCAGTTGCTGATGCGAGAAGCGAAAGCGGCGCAATTCTGCCAGCCACCGGCGATGTCGCTTGGTCCAGTAGCTGCCATTCTCGTATCGCAACCCATGCCGCAGCAGGAAGCCGAGCAGTTGTTGCTTGGCCACTTTCACGGCGTCCATCGCCTGCTTGCGTGTCCGGATCAGGTCGCGCATGGCCTCTTGTTCCTCGTCAGGCGTCCAGATCGGCGTCAGCTCGCCCGCGCGCCACAGCCGTGCGAGCATCTCAGCATCCCGCCGGTCCGTCTTGACCCGGTCCCCGGCCTTGCGCGGGATCATCGTGGGCGCAACGACTGCGCAGTCGAATCCGAGCTTGGTGAGATGTCGATGCAGGCCATAACCGCAGGGCCCCGCCTCATAGCAGAAACTTGGCGTGTTGCCCGCCGCCGCCAGTTGCTTGGTCAGGCGCAGAACAGAATCAGCGGTGTGCGCAATCGTGCCAAAGAAGCGTATCTCACCGCGTCGCCCTTCCTCAGCGACAGCAACGGCGATCGTATCTTTGTGGACATCAAGGCCAACGTAAGTTGTTTTGTTCATTCGTGTTTCCTCCTGCGAACATTTTCAATGTTCGTCAGGAAACCACACATGCGGCCTGTGCGCCGCAAAACGCTCATCTGGTCTAAGGTGGTTTGATCATCTTTTGGGCCACCTGTATTCGCCAGTGAGCAGGATGTGGGCCCATCCGAGGGGTGAGATATGCGCTAGCAGGTCGGGTGAGCAATCCAACCCATTACGGCGGCGGATGGCGACAGCCTGACCGAGGTGCTTGGTGTTCCAGTAGATAATGATGGTGGTGAGCAGGTTCAGCCCGGCCATCCTGAAATGTTGGCCTTCGGTTGTCCGGTCGCGAATTTCACCTTGGCGGCCAATACGCAGCGCATTCTTGAGGGCGTGATGGGCTTCGCCCTTGTTCAGGCCGATCTGGGCGCGACCCGCTATGACCGATGCCCCAAGGTGTTCCTCTCAGCCATCGCCCTCGCGGCTCTCGTCATCTATTGGTTATGAATCCTGACCCTAGAAAAGGTCGCAGTGGCACTAGATGTCGATGCAGTGGAGTTGCTGCGTCCGTTGATCGACTAAATTATTGCGATCCAAACCTTTCATGGAATCCAAGCACACACGCAAAGGACCGTTTATTCCCCGCAATAATTGTCACACGCCTCAACACCCTCTGCGACCACATCGAGAAGGGCGTCCACGTCATTCAAAAGAGCTGTAATACGCGGACTGCTGATACGGTAGCGGATGAAGCGTCCATCGCGGTCGCTGGCGACAAGCCCACAATCCAAAAGACATCGGAGATGGTTGGAGACGTTTGATTGCGATAATTCCGTGCGCGTCACGATCTCGTGAACGGCCAACGGCGCTTCGCACAAGGCGTCCAGAATCGCGAGACGGCTTGGGTCCGCAAAGCCGCGAAACAGCTTCGCTCTTCGCTCGATGGCGGTGGCCCCGGTGTTGCGGTCGGCGACAACCTGGTCCATATCATTCCTCACTGATATGTTGTTTCTTGATTCACCCTAGCAGGAGTATTGCACCGATGGCCAACACCGAAAGCACCCGATCGACAGCAGATACGTCGCCCGTCCGTTACCGGGTTTCCGGAATGGATTGCGCCAAGGATGCCGCCCAGATCGAGCGGGCGGCGCAGTCTGCGGGTGTCGCGCCCGACGCAGTGAAAGTATCAGCGGCGACCCATATCATGACTCTGAAAGTCCCTGAAGCAAGCCTGCCGGAGATTGAAAAAGCCGTTGAGACAACGGGATATGGGTTCGACCGCATCGAGAGCGACGAGGACCTTCAGCAAAGTGCGGCCCATCAGGACCCGGGCTACCGCCGCGCGCTCTGGATCGTCGTGATTCTAAATGTCGGTTACGGCGTTCTGGAAATGATTGGTGGGTTTATTGCCGGGTCACAGGCGGTGAAGGCCGACGCGCTGGATTTCATCGGCGATGGCGCGATCACTTTCTTGGGGCTTCTTGCCATCGGATGGAGCCTTCTCTGGCGGGCACGCTCTGCCCTGATCCAGGGCATCTTTCTCGGCCTGCTTGGCCTTGGGGTCTTTAGCACGACCATCATAAGGGCATTCGAGCCGACAACCCCAGACGCCACATTGATGGGGATTCTGGGCCTGATTGCTCTTGTGATAAATGTCATCTCCGTGCTGCCGTTGTTGCGGTACCGCAAGGGCGATGCGAACATGCGCGCTGTCTGGCTTTTCTCGCGTAACGACGCCATCGGCAACGCCGCAGTCGTTATCGCCGCTGGGCTAGTGGTTTGGCTGGGCAGCGCTTGGCCCGATCTTATCGTCGCGTTCGGGATCGCCGGACTGTTCCTGCACGCGTCATGGGCGATCATCCGCGACGCGCGGGCCGATCTGAAGGCGGTGGCATGAACAGCCGCGTTCTCGGTGGGCTTTGCGCCATCGCCGCGTTTGGTGTTGATCAGGGCACCAAGGCTCTTGCCCTGAACTCCCAGGCGCTTGAGAACGGGGTCGAGGTTCTGCCCTTTCTCAACCTCGTGCGGGTTTTGAACGATGGGGTCAGCTTCGGTATGCTCGGCGGGGTCGTACCCTGGTGGGGTCTGGTCGCACTTGCTGCCGTGGTCGTGGCATGGCTGCTGATCTGGCTATGGAAGGCTCCGGACGGGCTGACAGGTGCGGCGCTCGGTCTGATCATCGGAGGCGCGCTTGGCAATATCCTTGACCGTCTGCGCTATCAGGCCGTCCCTGACTTTCTCGACTTCCATTACGGGTCATACCACTGGCCGTCCTTCAACTTGGCTGACGTGGCGATTTTCTGTGGGGTGGCACTGCTGTTCTGGGACGGCTTTCGCGCGACGAAAGGTAAGCCGGGACATCAGGTACAAGACCAACGCGAGGGAAATATCACGGGGAGATAAACGATGTCCGGCATACCATCCGCAAAGGGCTTCGACAGCACGTTCGCCCAACTGCGCAACCCAAGGCCCGCACAAGACATGCCATCCAAAAGGAGAAATGCGATGCACATAACGCGCCGCCAAATTTTGACCGCCGTCGCTGGCATTGCCAGCGCCGCGCCGCTTGCGGCATTTGCGCAAGTTGCACCAACAATCCACGTTCTCAAAGACCCTAATTGCGGCTGCTGTCGCGCCTGGGACGCCATTCTTAGGCAGGAGGGCTTTCGCGTCACCGAGGAGCGGAGCTTTGGGACTCTTATGATGCGTCACAAGCTGGACAACGGCATCCCGCAAAGAATGATATCGTGCCACACGGGCGAGATTGAGGGTTACATGATCGAAGGGCACGTGCCGGTCGCCGACATCCGCCGCCTGTTGGCTGAACGGCCAGATGCTGTCGGTCTCGCTGTTCCTGGCATGCCCTATGGGTCGCCTGGAATGGGCCCAGAAGATCAGCGTGAAGCTTATGATGTGTTCTTGATCCGCCGGGATGGTAGCAGCGAGGTCTTTACGAGCTATTCCGCAGCTTAGGGTCAGGATTCATAACCAGTAGATGACGAGGGCGGCGAGGGCGATCGCCGAAAGGAAGACCTTCGGGCACCGGTCATATCGGGTGGCGACACGCCTCCAGTCTTTGAGTCTTCCGAACATGATCTCGATGCGATTGCGCCGCTTGTATCGGCGCTTATCGTATTTGACCGGTGTCTTGCGTTTCTTCCGGCCTGGGATACAGGCGCGTATCCCCTTGTCCTGCAAAGCTTCTCTGAACCAGTCAGCATCGTAGCCCCGATCCCCGAGCAGCCATTTGACGTTTGGCAGGCCGCTGAGCAATGCGCGTGCGCCGATGTAATCGCTGACCTGTCCGGCGGTGACGAACAGGTCGATCGGTCGTCCCTGACTGTCGCAGATGGCATGCAGCTTGGTGTTCATGCCGCCTTTGGTTCGACCGATCAGACGACCACGCCCCCCTTTTTCGCGGCCATGCTGGTCGCCGTTCGATGGGCCTTGAGATATGTCGCGTCGATCATCACGGTCTTCTCTTCGCCGTGCTCAGCGGCCAGACCTGCCATCATCCGGGCGAAGATGCCTTTCTCGCTCCACCGCTTCCACCGGCTGTAGAGCGTTCTCTGATTGCGGCCTCGTCAAGCGTGGGGTTGTGTCCGTCCGGGGTCATGGTTCTCTCCGAGGTCGCATTGAGCGCCTCATGATGGTTTTCGGCGGTGGATCGTCTCCAATGTCTTGTGCGGGGTGTGGCGCCTAGCCATCCCATGCTCTACAGCGAGATCGATCAACCTCCGTCCCGTTGGGACTGCGCTCCCCGCTTCAGGGGCGGGAACTCAGATCAGGCGGTGGCCTCATTTGTCCATTGATAGTCGGTTCCATTTTTCCAGATCGTCAGCATCAGCACGGCGATTTTGCGGGCCGTCGCGACCGCCGCCTTGCGGAAGCCGCGACGGCCGGCCAGTCGCACGGCCCAGCTTTTGAGCCGCGAGAAACGTTTCACCTGGTGGATCACGGATGACGCCGCCTCGAAGAGTAGCCCGCGCATTGCACCGTCACCGCATTTCGAAACGCGGCCCGACCAATCCATCTCGCCAGACTGATGCCGCTTTGGCGTCAACCCAAGAAAAGCGCCCACATCCGATGTCCGGCTGAACCGAGCGGGGTCATCAACCAAGGCTATGAAGCTGAGCGCGTTGACCGGACCAACACCGGGGATTGTCATCAGGCGTCGCGCGCTCGCAGCGCTTCCACGCACGCCCCTCGAAGCGATGGAATTCCTTAAGTTTGAGCCGATCGGGTCGCACCCATTGGAAGATCGGCCATTGAATATTATCGAGCAAGTGAATCAGACCTTCACCTATCTTGCTGCGGTGAAGGCGGCTGATCTTTTGATGCAATGGCATCCAGAAGCGGAAGGGTTCAGGCTCGCACCTGGAGCGCACGCACCAAAAGGGACGCTCGATGTGGAAAGCCTCGCACCCGGTATTGTCGGTGCTGAGACGTTCGCTGCTGTGCGCCCCGAAAACAACCGTAAGCTCGCCAATGATCTGACGAAGTTGGCTGGTCGCACTGAACATCATCGCTACGTATTTTTCATATCGCCCGCGTTTCCCAGAACGGAACGTTTGCCGGAAAAAGAGCGGAACAGTGTGAAGGTTTATTCCATAGCATTTAATGCATGATGGCATGCAATGCGCCTTTCATGCTTCAGTCTATACTTCAGATTTCACGCTCATAACCTCGCTCAGGTGAGAGAATTTGCTCATTCAGCCGTTCCTTTTCGACCACATATCGCAATGTCGCCCCTCGATCCGACTGTCGGCTCATCTGTTCTGCGAGGGCAGGCAATCCTGATGCCTGATCCTTCCCAACAAACACCTCTGTCTGCCCACGTGCGCGCGTCATGGCCACGTAGGCGCAGACATGGTACCTTCGGCCGGAGACATTCGCGGATGCCTTGGGCCGTATCGTCGACGCCCATCATGGCCTGCCCTTTGCGCAGCACTGGGGCGCGGTGGAGCACAGCTCATCGGATGGGCAGTTCTTCGCTGCCAATCGTGGCAGTGGGCTCATCAACGCCAAATACGGACCCGATCCCGGCCTGAAGATCTACTCCTTCTTGTCGGGTCAGTACGGATCGTTCCATTCCAGTGTCATCGGGGCGACCGCAGGCGAAGCCCCCTTCGTGCTTGATGGCCTCCTGAGCAATCCGGCCAGCTTCGACCCTCTTGTGCATTACACAGATACCGGTGGCGTATCGGACCACGTCTTCGCCCTGTTCCATCTCTTGGGGATGACATTCGCCCCGCGCTTGCGCGACTTTCCCGACCGGCGGCTGGCATGCTTCGGAAGCGCGAAGGCGTGGCCCACCCTGTCATCCCTCATCGGGAAGCCCATCAACGAAGAAGTGATCCGGCAGCATTGGGGTGACATCATGCGTCTCGCCGCCAGCATCCGCGACAAGTCTCTCAAACCGTCTGAAATCCTGCGCAAGCTTGGAGCGTACCGCCAGCAAAACCGGCTCTACCTTGCCTTGGGTGAAATCGGCCGGATCGAGCGCACGCTCTTCATGCTCGACTGGATCGAAAACGCCGACCTGCGCATGGAATGCCACGCAGGCCTCAACAAGGGTGAAGCGCGACACTCGCTGGCTCGGGCCGTCTTTGCCCACTCACAAGGGCGCATTCATGATCGCTCTGATGCCGCCCAACAGAAGCGGGCCATGGCGCTCAACCTCGTCATCGCCGCCATCACGTTCTGGAATACGATCTACATGGACAAGGCCGCCAGCCACCTCGCGCAGACCACCCAGATCTACGACGTCAAGCTGCTTCCTCACACATCGCCCCTCGGGTGGGAGCACGTCATTCTATCCGGCGACTTCGATTGGCATTCTGGAGCCGCAGACCGCAAAATTGCGCGACCACTGAACATCAGGCCAGCCAGAGACTGGGGAACCTGATTGTGTTCGCTGAAAGTTCTTCCTTAGCGTGGTTCTACGAAGAAACCTTCCGATGGGGCCTCTTATCGTCATCCGCCGAAAGAAGGTCAGCCGTATCTTAAACGCTCAGCCCACTTGCCTCAGGAGATCAAAGATATTGGCTGGAAAGCACAGACGCGGCTTTGCAAGCGGTTCCGCCATCTGTCGAACACTGGCAAACCTCAGCCACGCGTGCTCGCGGCCATCGCGCGTGAACTCGCCGGCTTCATCTGGGACATCGCACGCAAGACGCCGTTATCCGCGTAATGCGGCAGCTCATACTGCCTGTGCAGTACGCTGGAGATGGCGGCCATTGATAGGGAAATCCTCGGACTACGTCGGGAAACATATCCGCTCTTAGAGAGAGGTAACCCGTATCGAATTTGGTCAGGCGGTAACCAATCCGCGGATGAGAGCATGATAATCATCGGTTCGGCCACCGTCTCCAGCGCCTGCACAGGCTACATCTTTGACCAACCCGTGTCAGCGGGGTAGATTAATCGTATCAGGAAACCCGATAACGCTCATGAGAACGTAGGATTCTGGGGTGGATTCCGGCTGAGTGCAGAATGACACCCTAAGGCATTTTGAGGACGCGGCTTCTGAGGCCCATCACGCCCTAAAAAACGCCCTGCGCATCGGGCGGCAGGGCGAAATCCGCGATCGGACCGTCGAAGGTCAGCACTACCGTATGGCAGGGCTGAACCTGCTGGCCGCCATCATGGCCTAGCCGGCCCGAAGCTGCATATTTGGGCTCCTTCGGGAACAATGTGAGAACTTTTAGTCGTAGGAATTCCGCAGATACATTATGATGGTTTCAGCGGGCATCTTGTACCCACGCCCGTCGGAGACGCGCTCGGTGCTAATCGGGTACTTTGGTCTGTTGGGATTGATTGCTACGATCCGATGGAGGTCTCCGCGCAATTTGAAAGTCCGGCCATAGTCAGATGGCTCAAGGCCAAAATGTGGAGCAAGAACTTCAAAGAGGGCTTTGTCTGGCGAATAGATCGCGCCGCCTTCCATTGGAATACCAACACGGAAGCTGATGTCGAAACCGTGACGCAGGTCAACGTCGCTCAGCTCCCCACCTTCCACCGTCAAACCATGCGTCTCCGCCACCTTGAGGCACGCTTGCGTCATGTCCCGGCGCAGCTTTTCGCAGAGCGGGGGCGTCAGATTACGCGGTGGTGGTACTTTTGTGTTTGATGGGGCTGGTGGCTTTGCCACTGGCGATCGCTGCTTTGCTTTGCTCTTTTTCACATCAACGCCTTTGCTTTATAAACAGTGCCCCGCGATATTCCCATGTCACGTGCTATTTTCGTAGGCGACATTCCCTCTGACAGCTTGGCCTGAATGGTGGCCATATCGATTTTCGGGAGGCGGCCGCGATACACGCCACGTTGCTTGGCTGCGACAATGCCCTCGGCTTGCCGTTCCCGGCGCAGATTCGTTTCGAACTCGGCAAAGACGCCGAGCATGTCGAAGAAGGCCTTGCCCGTTGCCGTGGATGTATCGACGGGCTGTTCAGTAGCCGCCAGATGCGCACCCTTGGATTTCAGGTGGGTGACGATGACCTGCAGATCACTGAGGCTGCGGGCCAGCCGATCAATGCGCGTGACCACCAGCGTTTCTCCTGGATGGATGAAGTCGAGGATCGTTTTCAGTTCAGACCGCCCCTTCAGGCTCGCGCCACTCTTTTGCTCGGTGCGGACCATGCTGCATCCGGCCGCTTTCAAGGCAGCAATTTGCGCATCAAGGTTCTGTTCGACGGTTGACGTACGCGCGTACCCAATTTTGGCCCGATAAGTGTTCATTTTGAGTGTGCCCTTGACATAAACTGTTCGTTATCGGGAAACCAACCCAAAGTGAACAAGAAATCCACTTGCTGTAGTGTTCATTCGCACTGTCACCACGGGTATACCCATAATGGCACTTCTAATAGTTACCTTGCACAATTGGGATCAAGGGCGCAGATTTCTCATGAAGGATACTCACAAAGATTTTTGAAGTGGCCTGGGATGAGAAAGAACAAACGAAAAATCAGCCATGCGCAGATGAACAACCGCCTAGAGGAATTCATCCGAAGCTTCGTCAACAACATCGGCGATGAAGCAGTCTCTATGAACAAGATCGATACGGCAACGCGCATATTTGTTGACGCTTTGACACCCTTGGAAAGGGGTATGCTTTTGTACGAAGGCGCGGTGCCAATCGAGCCCTCGCAGCTCAGTTCCAGCGATTATGACTATTACAGCAACAAGTATGGCGCAGAAAACATGGAAAAAGGCTGTTTCTTTCGCCTGCCATCTGGGAAGACTTCATTCATTTCTCACGAGCACAACCTGAAGTACAAGGTTGGGAACTGATCAAAACCGTTTCCTTGAGGCGTGCATGATCTCTTTTTGTTCTCTTGTAAGCCCAAATACGCAGCTTCGGGCCCCTTGGGCCATCTTCACGATGCGATCTGAACCACAGCAGGTGCAGTTGACCGGGGCCTCGACCACAACGCGCTCACGCGGCAAGTGGTCTGGAAAGGGTTTGCGCACCGGTTTGCGCCGCGTGAAGGCGCGCACCGTGCTAATCGTATCCGCAGCAGCGGCCGCTTCAGCCGCCAGCGCATCCTCGGTGGCAGCTGCTTCCAACTCCTCGAGCTGCAATTCCAGCTGATCGATCAGCCGCGCACGGCGCTCGGAGGAGATGCCGTATTTGTCACGCCGCAGCTTGGCGATCTCCAGCTTCAATTCCTGGATCATTGCCTCCGTGCAGGATGCCAATGCGCGGGCCTGCGCCAACTCAGTTTCAGCAGCCTGCGCACGGGCTTGTGCAGCCTCAGCCGAGGCGGTTTGCGCGGCAAGCGCGGCGCGCAATTCGGCGATTTGCAAGGCAGCATCTGACATGGCAGATGCCTATCATGAACACGGCGAAAGGCCAATAAAAACAGGTGCTTCTGTGAAGATTATCCAGCTGTTTCAGGCCTTTGCGTCCAGCGCGGGTTCCTCCAGTCGATCCCTTCCAGAAGATAGCCGAGCTGGGCTGCCGATATCGCTACCGCCGTGCCGCCCTGGCTCACAGGCCAAATGAACTTGCCTGCCTCGAGGCGTTTCACATATAGCGACATGCCGACCCCATCATGCCAGAGCAATTTTACCAGATCACCTTTGCGACCCCGGAAGCAAAAGATCTCACCCGCATGCGGGTCACGCCCAAGGCCCTGCTGGACAGACAACGCCAAGGTGTTCATCCCGCGCCGCATGTCCGTCACACCACCCGCAATCCAAACCTTCGTGCCCGCCGGAAACGCGATCATGACCGCACCAGCAGGCCATTGAGCAGACGCGCAGCAGCCTCCATGTCAAAGCCGGAGGGGATCGTCACGCGACACCGAGGGCCAAGGTCGATCGTCAATACAGGCGCTGGCGGCGCTGGAACATCATCAGGGCCAGAACAGTCTGCGACCTGAAGGACGCGCAAAAATTGCGGCATAGCCCCAAGCAGCCCATGCTTGTGCCTATATCGCCAATCGTAAAGCTGTGATCGCGAAATATCATGGCGCCGCGCGACCTCAGCCAACGTCACGCCATCGCCATGACTTTCCTCGACGATGCGGATTTTCTCGTCATCCGTCCAACGCCGACGACGGCCGGTATCAGAGACCGACAAAACTTGAATACGGCCAGTGTCTTCGTGTGCGTCCATAAGGACACTCGATAAACGTTCAGCCCGCTCAACAGCCAGACGGCCCTCCGCGAATGCTTACGAACATTCAGATCGTTGGTCGCCACATCCGGTACCGCCCCTGCCCAGTCACCTCGCGGATCAGGCCGTGCGTTTCCATCCAGGCGAGGTTGCGCTGAACGGCGGCGCGGCTGATGCCAGTCATGGTCTCGGCCATCGGGGCGGAGACGAGTGGCCATTCGGTCAGAACTGCGCACAAGGCTGGGGGCGTGCGGCCCGAGAGTGGGATCATCTCGGTTTTTGCCCGCGCTGACCATGCTTCGATATCGTCTAGGTGGCGCACGGCGGTCAGGCAGGCGGTCTCCATCCCGTCAAGCCATCGCGCCAGACGGTCAGCGGGTGAGCCGCCAGCGCGCAGCCCCCCTGCCCCACCCATGGCCAGAGGTGAAAAGACCGCTCCCTTGCCCTCGCTAGCCGCGATCCGCGCGGCCGTGACTGCCGCTTCCATTCGATCGCCCTGCTGCCCAAGGCCCGCGAGGCTCCAGAGGTGATAACCCATACAGGCGCGGGTTATCGGGTGAAGATCGGCGACTTGTGCGATCAGGTCGAGCCAACCGCCCGCGCGATCCGCGAAAGGCTCGGCTTCATCTGCCATATTCTCGGGATCGCGGCGGTCGAGAAAGGCGGCCAAGTCCACCACTGGGCCTGGCCCCCCTGTCAGACGACGTACCGCCCAACCGACACGTGCAAGGGCTGCGGTGTCGTCGTGCGCGCCGGACAGGCGCATGGAGATCCAGAGCGCCAGCCGATCCGGGCCAATGCGATCACCCGCGAACCAGCTGAGGTCGGCAGCCTCG
>SR_TP_S13solDRAFT_1000788_pt1 | contig 11396 bp, 4 predicted proteins | sample SodReaTP_S13sol_FD_11159 | JGI IMG/M metagenome (IMG submission 11159) | reverse complement strand
CTACGATACTGCGGCAAGAATCCGAGCAGTTCCGGGAAGTTGCGCTGATCGTATTCCCAAATATTCAGGAATGAGGTTCCCGCAACGTCATAAGGTGAGGTGAACAAAACGGTCTGATATCGCAACCGATCGACCTCGTTACGCCAAACTGTTCCATCCACTCTTGATGTCGTATTGGCCTCCACCCAGACAAAGTCATATTGATACGCCAACTGTCCGTTGGGTCCGATATCCCAATCCCGAACCGCATACTGAGAAAAATCATGTCGACCCCAGCTCATGGTCAGATTGGCGATTGCCTCAAGACCGGTGCTCGGCTCCGGGAATGGATTTCCGCCAACCCAAGGCCCTCCGTCATGGTTTACCACATTACCCGTGTCGGATATCCGGGCCTTTCCTCTATTGCGAAGCGTGGCCTCCAGGTACTCATGCGGAAAAAGTTTGGTGATGTCAGTCGTGGACTCGACGATATTGATACGCCGGCCCATGGTCTTGACCTGCTCATAGGCAATCGGATCCAGAAGCTCCTTGACGTGCTCGACATTATCGGCCGTCACGACATCTCCCGGCTTGATCGCTCCCTTCGTATACGCTTCTATCGACAGCAACTCATCCGGGTAAGCCTTGCTGATATCGCCGGTATCCGCCTTGGCAATCATCGGCCAGAGCGGAGTCAAAACACCTGCATACGCTATACCATAAGCCATCTTCTCCATTAATTTCCGCCGTCCGTAATCAACGTCATACTTTCTGATGTGCATATAGTTTCTCCTGGAGAGTGATTTATCAGGCAATAGCATACTGATTCCCGATCGGTTTGATCTCTTCAGATACAAACAAATCAGTTCGGCCAATAAAGTTAGGTTTGATGAATGAGATGAGCAATGGCAGGACGAGCAATGCCATTGCCATGTTTATAACCATAACCATTGCCAGCAGAAGACCCATGTCGGCAAGAAATTTCAGGTCGGAAAAAAAGTACCAAGGAAGAATCCCGATCAGCATGATACTGGCGGTGAACATGATTGCCCTGCCAGTCGTCCTGACAGACTTATCGATTGTGGGAGCGATCCGGCGATCCTGTAACTTATATTCCTCACAGATTCTACTGAGCAGATAAATGCCGTAATCGATGCCAACACCCACTCCGACCGCCGCAACCAGCAGGGAGTTGATGTCCAGCCCTATACCCAACAGCGACATGCTTGCAGTGATTATAAAATTGGACAAGTTTACCGGCACCAACAACACCACACCAGCAACAAAGGAGCGGTACGCAACTCCGCAGATGGCGAAAATAATCAGGTTCAGCGTGATTAAAATAACCCAGTAATGCTCAGCAACGACATCGTTCATTGCCTGCTGAAGTGCAATGGTTCCAGTGCCCAGGCGAACCTTGAAATTTTCGTGATCGACGCCTACGGCATTCACAACCCGTCTTGCCTCGGATAAGGCATGGTCCACGGTTTCCTGGCGATTATCGGGGTACCACATTGACACCGTAGCGTTCGTCTGCTCGAAATCGATGACGTGTGAGAATGCAGCCGGACTTGTATTCATCATGCTTGCCGAGGCTGCTGCATTGATAGCGTCTCTCGTGGGATCCAACGGCCTCCACTTGGCATGCCCGCCGGAAAAGAGACGGTTCCCTTCCATCAGATAGTCGGCGAATGAGAGCGTCGCTGTGGGTGGATTCTGGCCTCGCTCGATCATGTCCTGTATCAGGGTCATCGTCATGACGGCCTCGGCTTGGCGAGCAATCCGATTGGGCTCTTCACCAGACTGAGCCTTACCTTCCAGCACGATCTCCAGCGTATTGACGCCCGGAAAGTGATCGTTGATGGCTCTCACGGCCCGGTTGAATTCCGAGTCTTCCCAGAGCAGATCACTACCTTCAACCGGGTTTCCGATCTTGATTTGAACCGAGAGCACGATCGCCACGATTGCCACTACCAGCATGACCATTCCGGTAACCCAGGAGCGTTTGCCGTAGCTGAGGCTGGCGATTCCATGCAAAACGTTTTCTTCGAATCTGCCCCCGGCTCGTGCGGTCCTCGCGCCGGTCCGCATATTGCGGGGAGTCGGAAGGATCGTAAGCAGAAGCGGAGCCAGGAACACGGACGTGGGTATTAGCATAAGTGTCCAAAAGCCGCAGAACAGGGCGAACCGTTCCATGGCCGGTATCGGTGCCAAGGCGATCAGGATAATAGCTGCGGCATCGGTCACCACGCCCAGAATCCCGGGTCCCATCATCACCCGCAGGGCAATAGAGGCGGCGTCGATCTTGTCGCCGACTTCTGCTCGTATTTCATAGAAACGCTCGGAAAACTGGACGGTGTGACTGAACGCGCGTGCGACCAGAAGAAGCGGAACCAGCAACAACAGAGGCTCGATTGGAGACCCCAGCCACCCCATCAGGCCAAATCCCCAGATGGCGGAAACGATACCCGTAACAATGGGAGTGACTACACCTGAGATATTGCGCATGTAAGCGATGAGTGCGACCACAAGTGCAACAAGCGTCAGACCAAAGATGAATATCATCTGCCGCTGGTATTGGAACACCCAGCCGGTCAATGCGGGTTGACCAGCCAAGTGAACCTCATGAGCATCATCACGAGCCGCTTCGACCAGGGACTGGACGTACTTAAAAGATTCAGCGTAATTCAGCCTGTGCTCGATGAATGTAGCATTTACGATGGTAGCCGTTTCATCCGGAGACACGAGAAAGTCCCGAACGAGCGGCGAGGCTTCCACGCGCCGGCGGAACTCTTCGACATCCTCCTCCGAAGTCGGGACCTGGTCATCCATGAGTGGCCGCATGTCTATGCCAAACGGCGTGGCCTCGGCGTAACGGGCCTTTTCGGTGGTGATCGAAAGAACCTGGTCGTGGTCCACGGCTGGGGCAAGATCGATGTCGCGGGTGAACTCCCAGATCTTGTTCAGGGTATCGGTGTTGTAGATGGTCCCTTCGCGCACCTTGAACATCACCGACATGGTTAGCGGATTGCCAAAGTTTGGGTGATCGCGGAACGTTTCTGCGAACGGGTGGCCTTTCGGCAGAAGGTCCGAAAATATAGTCTTTATCTGCACGTTTGGAAGGCCAGCGGCAAAGAACACGGTTATCAAACCGAGAGCAGCAAACGAGAAAAGGCGGTTACCGAGGCACCAGTTTGCAATAGTTCCGCGCACGGCTAGCGGGCCTCCGATGCTTCTGCGATTCCGGAAACGTCGGCGCGGAAAAGGTCGTGCCAGGCTCTTCCGGTAAACAGCGCCCAGGGCACCAGCAGACCGGTCTGCTGCTTGTATGCGCGCCAGCCCGGGTGGCGCGAGAGCGAAACGTCTTTTCGATACAGCCGCGGCAGGAAGGCGAAAAACGTCATGTAACCGATCAGCAGCCATGCCAGCCAGTGGTTAGCGAGATAGGCATACGCGGCATACAGCAAGACTTCGCCAAGATAGTTCGGATTGCGCGTGTATCGAAACATACCGCCGGTGATCAGACCTTTGCGGTACTTCAGGGTGAAGTGTCGCTGACAGTCGGAGGCGATCATGACAACGACACCCAGGGTGTGGAGGCAGATCGCAAAAAACAGATCGAAGTTGCTCGGCTCGACGTGACGGGACACGAACAGCCAGGGAATTATCCAATACAGCCCGATCAAGCCAACATACAACCCCACAGTGCCTGGGAGACTTATTCCTGCCTCCAATTGATGGTCGCGAAAGCCGAAATCCTTGATCAACCAGCAATATCCGTACACGCCATGCAGCGCAACGTAGACCCAGGCAGCCGTCGACCAGTTGCCGTACCACCACATCATCCCGAAAATGAGGAAGGCGGTGAAGATTTTATGGAAATTCACCGCGTGATAGACTTTCAGAACTTTTTGCCCCGGAGCGTCGAACGATAATCCGTCGACGATCCTGAGTGCCAACGACGCCCAGCCTGGCATCGAGTCGCGCTGCTCTTCGGTCATACCTGCTCCTTTGTCTACCCCGACCCTGCATCGCACACGGCTTCTTGCGAGCGGACCTTTTAATTGTTGCTATGTTGGAGTCGAGTCTAGGCGGCGTTTAGTCCATGCGTCACTACACGAACGGGTAGTTTTCCGGGTAGTTCAAGGCTAATTGCAACACGGGCATGAAGCCGGCGGCAGCGGGAATGTTCGGGATGCAGTGACCAGAAAGCTCTGTACCATCGGCCCTGAAGGGAGTTTCAGGGTGTGCTGAATAGTGCCTGATGGAGATTGCATAATTGATCGCATATTCCACCCATGGAGGCTTCCGATGGTCAAGGCGCGCTGCGGCTTGCCGAGAAGTTCTTTGCCTGGCGGCGGGGGTGATTCTGTCGTCTGGTTTTCTGGTGGGGCCTCCGTTCACCGGCATTCAATGACGGCTTTGCCGGTGGACGGAGTCGCGATCGGAAAAACCATAGCTCTCAGCTGTAGCCCGGGTAAAGGCGCGCAGCGCCTGCACCCGGGAAGCCAGGGTTCCATTCCCCGGATGCGCTGAGGCTTATCCAGGCTACGCAGAAATTCACTGTACGAAAGTCTCGACCAGCCGGATCGAAACTCCGGATGATTGCCCTCAGCCCTGGCTCTGTGCGATCCGCAGAAGATCGGAGAAAATACCGGCAGCAGTGACCGCCGGCCCGGCACCCGGGCCCTGGACGATCAGCGGATTTTCGCAGTAGCGGTCGCTGCTGAAGGCGACCACGTTGTCGGTCAGCGCCAGGTGGGCGAAGGCGTGATCGTTCGGGACTTCCTGCAGGCCGACCCGCGCCCGTCCCCGGTCGTCCAGCCGGCCGACGTAGCGCAGCTTGCAGCCGTGCTGCTCGGCACGCTGCAGCCGCCCGGCCATGTCGTCATCCAGCGCTTCCAGGTGGTCCAGGAATTCCTCCACGCTGCCCTGCCCGGCGCCTTCGGGCATCAGGCTCTCGATCTCGACATCGGCCAGTTCCAGCTCCATGCCGGCCTCGCGCGCCAGGATCACCAGCTTGCGCGCCACATCCATGCCGGACAGATCGTCGCGCGGGTCCGGTTCGGTGTAGCCGGCTTCCCTGGCCTCGCGCACCAGCCCGGCGAACGACATGCCGGACTCATAGCGGTTGAACAGCCAGGCCAGCGTGCCCGAAAAGATGCCCTCGACCGATCGCAGCCGGTCGCCGCTGTCGACCAGATCGCGCAGCGTCTGCACAATCGGCAGTCCGGCACCGACGGTCGCCTCGTAGCGCCAGCGTGCCAGACCGGCGCCGGTCAACCCGCGCAGCCGGCGGTAACGCTCCAGATCGCCGCTGCCGGCATGCTTGTTGGGCGTGATCACGTGGATGCCGGCCGCCAGCCAGGCCGCGTAATGCCCCGCGACCGCGTCGGAAGCCGTGCAATCGATGATCACCGCATGCGGCAGATGTTCGGACTTGACGTGGGCGGCAAATTGCCCGATGTCCAGCGCCGGCTCCGAGTCATCGATCTGCCCGGAGAACCCGGCTTCCGGAAGTTCGTGCAGGGCCAGCACCATTTGCCGGGAGTTGGCCAGTCCGCGCAGCCGAAGGTCGATGCGCGCCTCCTCCAGCAGCCGCTTGCGCGCGTCGCGAATCTGTCCGAGCAGCGCCCTGCCGACCTGCCCCGGCCCGATCAGTCCTATCGACAAGGTCTGATCGGACAGGTAGAAGGCCGAGTGCACCGCCCGCAGGGCACGAGTCGCCTGAACCCGGTCCACGGCGACCGAAATGTTGCGCTCCGAACTGCCCTGGGCAATGGCGCGCACGTTGATGCCCGACCGGCCCAGGGCGCGGAACAGGCGTCCTGCAATTCCCGGCGTGCCGGCCATGCCGTCGCCGACCACCGCCAGAACCTCGATATCGTCGATCATCGAGACGCGCTGAACCTGCCCGGAGGCGATCTCACGAGTGAACGTATCGGTCAGCTCGGCCTGTGCTTGTGCCGCCTGGGGCCGCGGCAGAACGCAGCAGATCGAATGCTCCGACGACCCTTGCGAGATCATGGTGACGGATATTCCGGCGCGGTTGAGCGTCGAGAACACGCGCTCGGCCGTGCCCGGCACGCCCAGCATTCCGGCACCCTCGATGTTGACCAGCGCCAGGTCCCGGATGCTGGAAACCCCCTTGACCGGCGGCTGAGCCGCGCCCGTGCCGTCGATCAACGTGCCGGGCCGGTCCGGGTGCCGGGTCGAGCGGATGCGCACCGGAATGCCGCGCTCCAGCACCGGGCTCATGGTCTGCGGATGCAGCACCCGGGCACCGAAATACGCCAGTTCGAACGCTTCGCGATAGGAAAGGTGGGCGCTGACCTGCGCCTGCGGCACGCGCTGCGGGTCGGCCGACAGCACGCCCTCGACGTCGGTCCAGATGTGCACCTCGGCAGCATCCAGCAATGCCCCCAGGATGGTGGCCGAAAAGTCACTGCCGTTGCGGCCCAGCGTGGCGATGCGGCCTGATGTGTCGCGGCAGCAGAACCCGGTCATCACGATGCGCGGAACCGCTTCGATCTGGAGTGACTGATGCAACAGACGCCGGCTTTCGTCCATCTGCACCATCGGCCCCAGGTCGCCGGGTTCGATGCGGATGACCTCACGCGCGTCCAGGTAGCGGGCTGGCCGCTCCCGGGCGACGAACCAGGCCGCCAGCAGGCGCGCCGACCAGGTCTCGCCCAGCCCGGCGACCAGATCCATGAATTCTCCGGGCACGGTGCCGAGCAGTCCCAGGCTTTCCAGCAGCTTGTGCAGATGATCGAAGGACTGTTCAAGCGCCTGGCGACAGTCATCGGCCACAGCGAGTCCCGCGGCGCAGTCGAGATGGCGCCGGTGCAGCGCATCGAAATCGGCCTGCCAGGATTCCGCATCCCGCGCCGCGGCATCGGCCAGTGCGATCAGCGCGTCGGTGGTCCCGCCCATGGCCGAGACGACGACGGCCTGCGGAGTTTCCTCGCGCGCCAGCAGCAACTGCCCGACGTGTGCAAACGCCTCGGCATCGAGCAGACTGCTGCCACCAAACTTGTGCACTACCCAGTTCATCCGGCTTTCCCGATCAGGTCGAGGGACCGATACTACGGCAGCCGGGCACTTGTTTGCATTGCAAAAAGAAATATCGTGCCGGCTTATTCAAAAACCTTTCCTGATCAGGTATATGTCTCAGCCAATCGCCAGCGAGGTCAGCCGGGGTGGCTGGCGGGCAGTGGCGTTGCCTGCCGGCGAACCGTGGGTCGATCGGCCTTGCGGCAAGAGCTCAGGTTCAAGGGAGCTTTGGTGCCACCGGACTGGCCACCAGGGCATCCCAGCCTGAATGCCATCCTTGAAACCCGGCGGCGTCGGATAGAAGCTGATCGGTCATCATCTGCCCCGCGACCCACGACTCACCACCAGGCAACACCACTCCCCGCTGAAAGTTGGGTGCAATGCCCCCTCACCCGGCATCACTCGATCGCCCTGACCAGGATGGCGTCGAACCGAAAAGACACCCGCGCCAGAGACCTGGCGCCGGATTTGAATTTTCCATTCACCATTTACCATTCACGATTTACGAAAGCTCGATGCGCCCTCCCGCGCTAAAAGACGCCTCCGCCAATGAACGGAGTCAGCATCCGGAATTATCCGTGCCCAACCTTCATTCGCCTTTCACTTCTCATCTGCGTTCATCCGCGTTCATCTGCGGTTCCGAATGCTTTTCATTCAGTTCCAGCCGTGTCCATCCACAGCCCTATCCCGGCCCTTGCGGATTCAGAGAAAACGGTCGAGGAAATCGAGATAAGCCTGCGCGGCCGTAATGCGGTTGACGCGCTTGCGGAAGCCGTGGCCTTCGTCCTCGAATACCAGGTACTCGACATGCGCACCGGCTTCGCGGGCGGCTTCTACCAGGCGGTCGTTCTGGTCGATGGTCACGCGAACGTCGTTGGCGCCGGCGGCCACGAACAGCGGCTTGGTGATCTGATCGGCGAAATACAGCGGTGACTTGGCGCGCAGGAACTCGGCATCTTCCTCGGGGTGGCCCATCTCGTCCCACGCCGCCGGCAGCCGCGGCAACCGCCAGCCGCCGCGCGCGATGTTGCTGGCGTAGTCGGAGAACCCGACGATGCTGATGCCGACATCGAAGACTTCGGGCTCGAAGGTCATCGCCGCCAGCGTCAGGTAGCCGCCGTACGAGCCGCCCATCACGCCGATGCGCTCGCCGTCGATCCAGTCGAAGTCTTCGAGAAAGGCGCGCGAGGCGACCACGTCGCCGAGGTCGGCCTGGCCGTGGGCGCGCCGGTCGGCCTCGCGGAACGTCTTGCCGTAGCCCTTGGAGCCGCGGTTGTTGATCGCGTAGATCGCATAGCCGTGGTTGACCAGGAACTGGATCACCGGGTTGTAGCCCTGCCGGCTCTGCGCGCCCGGCCCGCCGTGAATCCAGACCATGGCCGGCACCGGTGTCTCGCTGCCGGCCTGGTGCGGCCGGTACAGCAGGCCCGGGATCTCCAGGCCGTCATAGCTGTTGAAACGCACCACTTCGCTTTCGACCAGATCATCCTCGGAAATGGCCGGGTTGAGCGCCTCGCTCAGGCGCCCGCCGGAGCCCTCCTGCAGATTGACCAGGTAGAGATCGGTCGGCCGGGTATCGCGCTCCAGCTGGATTGCCAGCCGGGAGCCATCGGCTGCAAAGCGCGGCTGGCTGAGCATGCCTTCGGGCAGGAACGACAGAGCGACCTGGCGGCCGTCAACCGTGTCGGTCAGCACCACCTCGTTGCGCGAATCGGCATTGAAGATCGCCATGCGGTAGCGCCCGTCCGGCGAGTGATACAGACCGTAGTCGAGATTGGTGCGGGTCTGGGTGATGTCCCAGTCACCCTCGATCAGCGGCTCGATCGCCCGGGTTTCCAGGCCCAGTGTCCAGGCGTGAAAGAATTCGCCGTGTTCGTCGGTGCCGTAAATCAGCTTGCCGCTGTCGGGCGTGAAGCCCATGCCGCGATGGACGATCTCGGTCTCCGGGCTGGTCAGCACCAGCTCCGGCGATCGCTCTTCACTGTGCAGGTCAACCAGGTAGATATCGAAGTCGTAACGGGTGTGGTGGAAGTCCAGCGACAGCCAGCGCCCGTCCGGGCTGACGTGGAAGCCGCGGGTCGGAAACGGCAGCTCGCGGCTGTTCTGAAAGACCATCTCGCGCTGGTAGGTTTCAGCATCGTAGCGGTACAGATCGGCAACCTGCGGATCGCGCTCGGTCGAGGTCAGAAAGAACGCGTTGCCATCGGCCTGCCAGGCCTCGAAGCGCAGACCCGACTGCTGGCCGGCGACTTCGTAATCGCCCGGCGGCAACAGGTCGTGCAGTGTACCGTCCGGGTCGCGCACGAACACGCTGTTGTGCTCATTGCCGCCGACATCGCCGGTCAGCAGCACCCGGTCGTCGTTCGGAAACCAGGACACGGCAAAGATTGCGTTGTTGGCCGAATCGCTGAGCGCCTCGAACTCGCCGCTGTCCAGGTCCACCGTCCAGGCGTTGAACACCCCGGTGCGGTCGGAATTGACCAGTAGTCGCGAACCATCGGCCGAAAACGCATGCCCGCCGCCGTGGCTGAGGCCGTAGGTCACTGTCTCGAAAAACACCTGGGCATCGTAGACCGCAGGCCGTTCATCCTCGCCGGCATCGACCGGCGCAGGCTCGGCCTGCTCGCGATCCCCGCAAGCGGCAAGCAAAACGGCGAAGACCGCGACGGGAACCAGGCGCAGAAAATTCGGAGCGAACAGATGTGAATGGAAATTGGACATGGAAAACCCGGCTGCTTGAAGAATTTGAATGATCGGCACACCTTAACGGAAAGACGTCATGAACCACAAATAAACGCAAATGAAAACCTGATTACGTAACCGATGCAGCTGCACCCGGACGAAAACCTTGCGGCCACAGATTACACAGATTTACACGGATTAAAACAGATGGAGTCGGATAGTCGCGGACCGACCCGTTGCAGCAGATTGCCGGGTGGTCAGGGGTAAAGCGGGGACCTGGCACGAACCTGTCAGCGGGTAGTGGTGTTGCCTGGTGGTGAGTTGTGGGTCGCGGGGCAGATGATGATCGATCAGCTTCTATCCGACGGCGCCGGGTTTCAAGGAGGCATTCAGGATTGGATGCCCCCGTGTCAAGTCCAGTGGCAGCAAGGCTCCCTTGAGCCCCGACGTTGCCTGCACTGCCGATCGACCCGCAGCTCGCCGGCAGGCGACGCCACTGCCCGCCAGGCACCCCGTCCGACCTCGCTGGCGAGTGGTGAGCTTTTCAGCAATGGCAATAACGCTCAAGGCCGGAAGCGTGCGCCGTCGGGGGCGCGCGGGGCGCGGAACAGGTGGGAGAAGAACAGGCTGTTGAACAGCAATCTGCGCGTTGCCGGCCAGCTGCCGCGGAAATCCGGGTTGTCGGCCATCAGAACCACGGTGCCGTTGCCCAGGCGCTCGGCGATCAGCATGGGAGTGCCGCCGATTTCAGCGCGGCGCCGTTCGGATGCGTAACCGGCCAGCAGCGGATCCTCGAGATACTCGGCGACCACCGCTACCGGATTGTCCGGCCGCGCCAGGACGATGGAGGTGTCGCGATGGCTGGGCAGGAACCGGCGGTGATAGCCGGCCGCAAGCGGATGGGTCCGGTCCAGGTCGCTGGCGAAGATCGCACCGGAGACCACGTCGCGCGCCTCGCGCAGTGCCATGTCGGCATAATCCAGCCGCTGCTCGTCCGACTGGAGCTGGAGCGAGCGGTCGGTGGCCGGCCCGCGCCCGAGGAATGCCTGCTGCGCCCACTCCGCGCCCTGACGGATGGCGATGAAGGTGCCGCCCTGCTCTGCGATCCATTGGCGGGCACGCGCGCTGGCCGCCTTGTCGAGCGCCACGCCGCGCCCGCCCGGCAGGATGATGTGGGTATAGCGCGACCAGTCGATTTCGCCGATCCGGCTTTTGGGCTTGAGCACCACGGGGATGCGTGCCTCCACGTCCAGCAGATGCCAGACATGGCCCATGTCGAAGCGCTGAATGCCGTCATCGAACAGCAGCAGCACCTCGGGCCGTCGAAGCGTCCCGAAGGCCTGGCCGCTGCCGAAATCCGCACCCTCGTCCAGCGTCCGGCCGCTGTCGACTGCGTGCACCTCGATGCCGGGATCGGAAGCCAACCCGGCCAGCAGATCATGGATTTTATCGGCTGGCAGCGACTGGCCCTTGAGCGGCACGAAGACCGCGCCGGCACCCAGTGCGATTTCCCCGCGCCGGGTCTCGAACCGGACCTGCCGCAATGCCGCGCGCGCGATCACGCCGTGGTCCAGCAAGCGGTACAGTGCTTGCGGCGCATGGCTGTCGCGCCAGCCGAAGGCATAGCCGTATTCGGCCCGGTCGGGAGCGGCGGGCCGTGGATGCAGGTCGGTTGCGGG
>SR_TP_S13solDRAFT_1000787_pt1 | contig 11406 bp, 8 predicted proteins | sample SodReaTP_S13sol_FD_11159 | JGI IMG/M metagenome (IMG submission 11159) | reverse complement strand
CCCCCAGCCGAGCCAGGTCGGCTTCGGCGCGGCGAGTGTCGAGCTCGACCAGCACTGCCCCGGCCTCGACCAGCTCGCCCTCGCGCACGTGGATCTTCACGACCGGCTCGGCCATTTCCGCGGCCAGGGCGATGCGGTCGCGCTCGAGTGTCCCGACTACGGGGTATTCTTCTGCACCGCTGCAGGCAGCCAGCACCAGCAGCATCAGGGCGGCCTGCACGATGGTGCGAATGCTCATGACGTTCTCGCTCCGTTGTAGAACAGGTTGACGGTGTGTTCGGCCAGCTCGTCGATGCGCGCCGGCTCCAGGCTGTAGTCGAGCACCTGCCCGGCCACCGGCCGCCCCACGAAGGGAAACACCGCCATGCTCAGCAGCGACAGTGCAGCCAGGTCCGGATCGAGATCGTCACGGAGGCGGCCGAGCGCCTGGGCCCGCCTGACCAGCTCGCGAACGCCGCTGCCACCACGGCTGGCGAAGCCCTCGAGAAAGGTCTTGCGCATCCGGCCACCGGGCGAGAGCACGTCTCGCACGATCAGTGAAGGCACGGCCGGATTCTCCGAGAGCAGGCGCATGTAGCCGTGCACGAAGCGCGGCAGCAGGTCCTCGCCTTCGGGCGGATTGGCCCGGACGGCCTCCAGCCTGGCCAGGATCGGCCCCAGCGCGTGCTGCAGCACTGCTTCATAAAGCCCCTGCTTGTTGCCGAAGTAGTAGTGGATCATCGCCGGCGTCGCCCCGGCCTCGCTGGCAATGGTGGCTACCGACACCCCGCGGAAACCATGCGAGGAAAACTCCCGCAGGGCGACCTCCAGCAGGCGATCGCGGATTTCGGTGTCGCCGGAGGGCCGGCCGGGCGTGCGCGCCGTGCGCTTCGTTCTTGCTGCCTTCTCGCTCATGAGGGTTATTAATAAAGCATTTAATTAATAAAGTCAAAAAGCTGTCGTCCCGGCCGAAGAGCCGGGGCCTCACACGTCCGTGACCGGCACGGCCCGATTCAGTGCCAACCGAGAACTGCGAGATCCCGGCTCGTGGGCCGGGACGACAGGCGTGACATTCTGTGCCAGCACTAGTCGGCCGACTTCCGCCCCGTGAACATGGCTCGCACGAGGTTTTCACGATGCAGCCGGCTCGAGACGACAACGCCCAGGACGTGGAGAATCACCAGGCCGAGCATCACGTTGACCAGCACTTCGTGGGTTTCTTCCCAGAAGTGCTCGTCGGCTGCCCACAGCGCTCCGGAGATGCCCTCCCCAGCCTCGACAACCCAGCCGGCGAGCGGGCCTGCATTCTCTTCGACTGCATAGAGCATCAACCCGCTGAAAGCCAGCGCGATCATGCACGCGATCATCAGCAGGATCATGATGCCGCCGGCGGGATTGTGGCCGAGATAGTGCTTCGCACGCCCGGTGAAGAGATTGCGCAGGTAGTAGACGACTGCCGCAGGCGATCGGACGAAGTCTCCGAAGCGGGCGTGTTCGCTGCCGACAAAACCCCAGACCACCCGCAACAGCACGATCGCCAGGATCGAGTAGCCGATCCACACATGCAGCACCAGGACCTCGTCTTCCATGATGTAGTTGGTGAAGAAGCCGACGACCAGCAGCCAGTGGCCGAGCCGGACGACGGGATCCCAGACCCTGATCCGGGTCGTGTTTCCTTCAACACTCATGTCAATGCTCCGGTGGGTATCCGGGACCCAGCATGCACGCCTCCTTCATTGGGTAGAATCCGGCATATGACCTGATTCCCCGCAAGCCACTGAATATGTCGAATGACCAAGCACGAATGCCAGGCAATGCCCTGCTTCTGGCCACCTTCGGCGTCATTGCAGCGCTGATCGGCTGGGATCTGGTTGCCGACTACGCCGAAGGCGTCGAACCCCTGCACGTTGTGGTGGAGCTGGCATTGCTGCTGACCGCGGCGGCCATGTTCGGCTACGTGCTGACTCAGATGATTCGCGGCAAGCGGCAACTCAGGCAGATGCATTCCCGGCTGCATTCCGCCCGCGCCGAATCGATGCAATGGCGCGAGCGCTACCAGACCACCATCAGGGGCCTGAGCGAAGCGATCCAGGAACAGTTCAATAGCTGGCAGCTCAGCAAGGCCGAGGCCGAGATCGCGTTGCTGCTGCTCAAGGGCCTGAGCCTCAAGGAGATCGCGGCAGTGCGCGAGACCGGCGAACGAACGGTTCGCGAGCAGGCCCGCGCCGTCTACCGCAAGGCCGGTCTTTCCGGTCGTTCGGAACTGTCGGCGTTCTTCCTCGAGGACCTGCTCCTGCCCGACCCGCCCGCATTGGTCGAGTAAGCGCGGCAGGTTCCCGGCCAGGCAGCCGGGCTGGCGCCCCCCGGAATGGGGCCTGCCCGCGTTCGGCCGTGATAGGATCAGCCATGCACAGGGGTTGAGGGACCCCGACACCTACCATGATCGGGGAAAACCGGTGAATGACCTCGAACAGCGCGGGCGCCAGGCTGCGGAACTTGCCGACCGCATCGGACGGGGCGACAGAAGCGCCGAAGAGGCGCTGGCCCGGCACTATGGACCGAAGCTGGAGTTCGTGCTGCGACGGCACGTGCGCGAGCCGTCGCTGGCCACCGACCTGCGCCAGGAAGCGCTGATCGTCGTCATCCAGCGCCTGCGCAAGGAGGGCCTGGCCGAACCCGACAAGCTCGCGGCCTTTCTCTACCAGACCGCCATCAACCTCGCCAGGGGCGAGGCGCGCACCTTCTTTCGCCGCAACACCCATCCCGATTTCGAGGCCGTCGGGCGGGCCGCGGCCACCACGCCCCTGCTGGTCGACCGTCTGGAGCAGCGCGAGTTGGGCGAGATGGTGCGCGCCGTGCTGGAGGAACTCAGCCAGGCACGGGACCGCGAAATCCTGCGTCGCTTCTATCTGCACGAAGAAGCCAAGGAAAGCATTTGCGCCTCGCTCGAACTGAGCACCGAACATTTCGACCGGGTGCTCTACCGCGCCCGCCAGCGCTTCCGGCAACTCCTGGAGGCCCGGCTTGGCGACAGCCTGACCGCACCTTGACCCGACCGGTGGGAGATTGAAGCCCATGACGACAGAACGCTACATGCCACGCAACGGTGATTCCGCATGAGTCATGCACCCGAAGACCGGAATCGTCGCATCGAAGCCTATGTGCGGGGGCAGGCCGACGACGAGACCGCGCGCCAACTGGAAATCGAGATGCTCGAGGACGACGAACTTTTCGAACGCGTTCAAACCGAGGACCTGCTCAGGCGGGGGATTGTGGCGAGCGAACGTCCTGCTTCCTCCATCGAGCAGAAACGCGGGATGGGAATCGTTACGCCGCCCCGACTAGGTTGGGCCCTGGCGGCATCACTGGCCGCCGTCGCCGTGACGCTCGGGATTTACGCCATGCAGCTGAGGGAACGAATCGAGTCGCTGCAATCCCCGAGTGTCGGATTGCCGGTTGTCACGCTGCTGGAGCAGCGATCGGCACTGACAATGGCGACTGAGCCGATGACGCAAGTCAACACGGGGCCATCCGGCGCCATGATCGAGATCGATGTATCGAACGCTCCTGTCAGCGAGTTTCAGTTGATTCTCCAGACCTCGCATCAGGATTTCGAATGGCAGGCCGTTCGGAGAGATGAGCGGGGATACCTGACCGTGCTGCTGCCACCCAATGAGGCGATTCGATCGATTCGAGTCATGACTAATGAAGAAGCGATCTTCCGGGAGTACATATTCACGCAGGAGAGGAAACCATGAAAACGATCAGACTGGCAACAGCATTGCCTTTTCTCGCTGGAGTGCTCTGGCAACATGCAGCAATTGCCAACACCGACAGCCCACCGCTCATTGGAACCACATGGCATATTCATCAATGCGTCAAGCCAATCGACGATGAAGATGGCGGCCGGGCCAATCATGATTCAGATGTGCAAAGTGACGGAACAGAGTGCGCGACACAGACAGAGCTGAAATCCAGAAGTTACATTCACGTAGCACAGGGCTTCGGCAACTCGGTAATAGCGATCTTCAAACTCCAGGCGGAACCATCCCTCCAGGTCTTTTCCGGGACCGTCGAAAAGACCGAAAGGATCGATGATGAAGTCATCGGTCACGTGATCCGTTTCCATGACAGCCCCAACAACACGCCGAACCCGGTCAACAAGCTGCTGCACCTGTACCTTGCGCAAACGAGAGAGAACCAGAACATCGGCGGCAAGTCCTGCGCCAATTGGCTGAGAGAACGCGCCAAGGACGGAAGCCCGATCCCGATCGATGGCATTTGCGATGCGGACGCTGACGGTCGGTTCAGAAATGTCATTTTCTGGAGAATTCAGGAAGACAGAGAAGGTGGCACCATGCGCATCCAGATCCCTCCTGACGACGGCCAGGGCAGCGGCAGCGACGAACCGCCTCAATAGCGGATGAACGTCCTCGCGTGCCCAGACCACCTGCAGGACTGATTCTCCTTCTGGGCATCGGTGCTGCCGGTGTCAGCGCCGATGCTCCAGGGTTCGAACTAGATCCCGAAGCGTTCGGGAACTCCAGCGCCTCCTGCCTGAGCGCACACAATCGGGGCCTGGACATCATCGCGGAGTACCTGGACGCCGAAGGCGACATCAGGCTGCGTGCCGGAAGCTGGTTGGGTCGGGACGGTCGCTACCTGCTGCCCCGGCCCGGTTCCCACATCGAACGCATCCGTTTTCGTGCCCTCGAAGACATCGCCATCGAACCGTCGGATATTGCCCTGTCGCCTTGTCCCGACGACTTTCCCGTGGCCGCGGTCGAATCCCTGAGCCGGGCCATCGACCAGCGACTGGGTCGCTATCTCGGTGACGGGTCCGGACAGGCCGATCTCGTCACCGACTATGAAGCGGCGATCGCGGCGCTCGAAGCGAGCCCGTATCCCCATTGGCTTGCCGTTGCCCAGTTCGAACTTGCATCCCTGCTCCGCGCCACCGACCATCTCGACCAGGCGCACGAGCGATACAGCCATGCCCTGTCCCTGTTCGAGGCCATCGACGACCCCGGCGGCCGGGCGGCCGCAGTCAACTCGCTCGGCCTGGTCGCCCTGCGCCAGGGGCGGCTGGTGGCCGCCGCAGATCGGTTCAGCCAGGCCCAGCCGCTGTTCATCCAGCTCGGCGACCTGCATTCGCTTGCCGCGGTCGACAACAACCTCGGCCTGCTCCACATGCGCCGCGGCCGCCCCGGTGAAGCCGCAAGGCACCTGGAAATGGCGCTCAGCGTGCTGCAGGGGCCGGTCGACCTACGCTCCGAATCCCCGGCGCCCGACCGGCAAGCTCCAGCTGGTTCTCCCGCCGAACTGACCTGGGCACTGAATACCCTCAACAACCTGGCCATCGTGCGGCGGCAGCAGGGCATGATCGACCTGGCCGAGCGCTACTGGCGCAACGTGCTGGCCCTCGAAGGCCATGCCAGCCGTGCCCAGACGGGTGCCGAGGCACGCTACAACCTGGGCGGCCTGCTGTTGCGCGAGGCCCGGTTCGACGAGGCCCTGGTCCTGCTGTCGGAGGCCGTCGATGCCTTCGACGACGCTCAGGCCCGCCGCTGGATGGTGGAGACGCGCGTCATGCTCAGCCAGCTCTACTTTCAACTGGGCGACTTCGAAACCGCACTGGAGTTCGCGCTTGCGGCCATCGGGCTCGAACCCGAGGATCTCAACGCCCGGTTGCGCGCTCACCGCCACCTGGCCGACCTGCAGCAGGAAGCGGGAGATCATGAGGCCGCGACCGTCACCATCGACGAGGCCATGAAGTTGATCGAGGATCGCCACGGCGACCCGCAATTCCTGATGCTCGCCAGCCGGCGCGCACATCTGCAACTGCTGGCCGGCCATATCGCCGATGCGATCGAGACCCAGCGCGCGGTCCGGGCATCTCTTTCCGAGCTCGACTGGCCGGCAGAGTCGGCCCGGGTGGCGTTTCGACTGGCACTGGCCCTGATGGCCGCCGGCCAGTCGGCCGAAGCATCGGTCCTGCTTGAAGATGCCCTGGTCGTGTTGCGCCAGACCGGCGAAGTGCTGTACGAACTCGAGGCACTCGAAGCGCTCGGACGGCTGCACATCGATCAGCCGAAAGCTCGGCTCGACGCGAGCGCCCGCGCCTTCGAACGGGCGCTGGAACTGCGCAGTCGTCCGCTCAGCGACAAGCGCCGAATCGGCCTGTCGGCCACGCTGGCGAGAATCGACCGGAGGCATGTCGGACTGCTCGCCGAGCAGGGCCGGATCGGGGCGGCCTGGCAGGCGGCGGCGCGCATCCGCAGCACCGACGCGATCGGGCTGGAGCAGGCCAGCCAGCGCGCGCGAACGCAAGCCGAAAGGCAGGCACTGCTGGCAGAGCATGCCGATCTGGCAGACGAACTGCACCATTGGCGCCTGGGTGGCGAGGGATCCGGTGCCGACGTCGATCTGGCGCTGAAGCTCGATCGCGTCGAAACGCGTCTGCGTCAACTGCGCCATCAATCCGGAAGCGGGCCGACCCTCGCGCTGGAAGACGTGCAGCGACGACTGGGCCCGGACCAACTGCTTGTGAGCTACTTCCTGCTGCCCGATCGCGGTTTGCTGTGGGCGATTTCGCGACAACAGGTCCGAATGCACGAGTTGCCGGAAAGCTCGCGGATCGAAACCGCGATCACTCCTCTGCTCGCGCGGCTGCGCCATCCGCGACAGGCGCCGGGCGCCATCGACCAGCTTGCTCGCGAACTCGGTGGCATGCTGCTCGCTCCGGCCACGGAGATGATCGACCAGGCGCGGGAATTGATCATCGAACCGCACGGGATACTGCACACGCTTCCCTTCGCTGTGCTGATCGACGAGGATCGGGTGCTGGTCGATCGTGTGTCCGTGCAACGCGTCGTGTCGGCCGGTCACACCCCGGCGAGGCCGATCGCGCAGCCCCCGGAATACCGCCGGATGCTCGTCATCGCCAATCCCGGCTGGCAGGAAGGCCACGGACCGGATGGTCGGCTGCCCCGGCAGAGCCTGGTCAGTCAGCTGCGGCGCGACAACGCCCTCGGCCGGTTGCCGGGAACGCAACGCGAAGCCGAGCTGCTGGCCTCGCTCGGTACAACCGGTGTCGACGTACGCCTGAAGACCGGACGGGCGGCCTCCCGGCAATTCGTACTCGGTGGCGGCCTGGACGGCTATTCGCTGGTGCACCTGGCCACGCATGGCCTGGTCGACTTGCGCTATCCGAGTCTCTCGGCCCTGTTGCTGGCCGATGAACACGGCCCCGGAGCGACCCTGCTGCGCCCGCAGGAGATCGCCGAGCTGCGCATCGGCGCCGATCTGGTCGTGCTCAGCGGCTGTGAAACCGGCTCCGGATCGACCCCGGCCGGGGAAGGCGCAATGAGCCTTGCCAGGCCATTCCTGGTCGCCGGTGCCCGGCAAGTCGTGAGCACTCTGTGGAAGATCGACGATCAGCGCACCGCCGATTTCATGCAGGCCTTCTATCGCCACCTGCTCGCGGAAGGTCTTGCACCGGCGCAGGCACTGGCCGCCGCCCAGCGCGATACCTGGCGCGATCCCGCCACCGCCCACCCCTTCTACTGGGCCGGCTTCACGCTCAGCAGCCTGTCGATCGAGCCCTGAAGACTTTTCGTCGCAGCAGTGGGAGATTGCCCTCGCTCGCGACAGTTCATTCACAAGCACGACATACCGGTCAGGTTGAGCCCGTGGGGGAAACGGGGCTCTCCAGCGCCCGAAGCGGGGCTTCCGCTTCGGGCGCTTCTTTCTTGATGGTGCCTGCAACCCGGCGATCAGGTCTCGACGGTGTGACTGAATCGCAGCTTGCCGTGGTCGCGGTAGAGGCGAATCCGTCGCCGCTCGAACAGGCCGAGGAACGGCGGCTGCATGCGCTCGTCGCCGGCGCGCGATTCCTCACGAGCCAGGTTTTCGTGTTCCTTCAGCAGGGTCGAGCGCACCAGCGCATAGAGCTCCTCCCTGCCCTTGTCGCTGGCCTCTGTCGGCGCCGTCCCCGAGGCCTGCAGTTCACCCAGGGCATCGAGCACGCTGGCGCCCCAGAGGCGAAGGTTCGACCAGGTGGTGGTGAACTCGCGCAAGGCGCGGCGCGGATCGGGGATCTGCTCGACCAGGCCGGCAAACTGTTCGAGCTGGCGCGGCAGTTCGGCCAGGCCGAGCAGACCACAGTCCGGATTGAAGTGCAGCCGCCGGGCGTGCATGTAGGCAATCATCCTCAGGCGCCGGTTGCTGGCCGTCTGGCGGTCGGCCCGCTCCAGCCGCCCGGCCTCCGCCCGCAACAGGGTCTCGGCGGTGCGATACAGCTTTGCAGCCTGGTGTCGGGTGACCTCGCGTCGTCTGAAATCGCAGGCCAGGTGATCGAGCATTTCGATCACTCGCGGGTCGAGCCACACCGCCAACCCGTACCGGTTGTCGCGCGCCTGCTGAAACAATGGCGTGATGCGTTGCTTGTTCTCGATCGTTTCCGAGCGCAGACTGACCATGTCGAGCAGGCGGTTGTCACAGACCTTGACGGCGTCATCGAGGTCGCGCATCACCTGAGGGTCTTCCCGGCCCTCGCGCTTGAGCCGGATGGCCCGTTCCAGGCAGGCTCCGACCCGCTCCTGCGCGACCCGACGGGCCTCGATCCTGCGCGCCTCCTCGTCCGGCGGAATGCAGTCCACCAGGGAGCCATAGACGATCTCCCATGCCGCGGTGCCGCGATTGGCGATATCCTGCTCGAGCAGCAGTGCATCGATGGGTGGCAGCTCCTCGTCCCGGGCCTTGAGCACGGTCGGGCGGGCACCCTCGCTCAGGCCGAGGCTGGTGAATTTCCAGCTGGAGTAGCGAATCGAGGTCGGCAGCCCCTCGCCCTGGGCCAGGTTGTCGACCGCACCTTCGCGCCCGAAGTGAATACCCGAGAAGTCGCTCTCGAGCGCGCGTTCACCAGCCGCCAGACGATCCAGCTCGTGCTCCTCCAGAGCTTCCCAGTCCCTTTTTCTGGCCCGTTGCAGGGCACGAAAAGCCGCTCCGGCAAGGTTGAGAATGTTCTCGGGTTTCAAGTCCGTGTGGGTGACGTCGTCCTCGAGCATCTGGTGGCCGTTTCGAAAAAGGTTCGCGGCCATGCGCAGGCGGTGGCTGAGCGAACAGTCCTCGAGCAGACGCCTGCGTGCGCCGAAATCCGACAGCATGCCCTCGCTGCTCCAGCCGAGCACGGTCAGCAGCAACTTGTGCTCGTAGTCGATCGTCACCTGGTGCAGGAGCGGACCGATATTGCGCCCGAACAGCTCGCTCCAGTCCCTTTCGAACAGCCGCTGTGCCGAGCCGGCATCAAGCGGGCCCGCTCCGTCCCGCTCGCTGAGCAGGCTGGTGGCAGTGGTCAGAATCTCGCCTGCAAGCCCCGGGTGCTCTCGCGCCTGTGCCAGCAGGGCCGGCGCCTGCACGCCGTGCACATACTGGTGTGCCTGGATGAGGCGCACCAGGTCGCCAGCCGATTCGAAGGGCACGGCCTTGACCGCTACACGGTGCTTTCCGCAGCTGTACGCGGCCACGTTGCGATGATCGCCCATCACCCGCGGAGCCCGATTGCGGCCCCGCTCGAGCCGCCACTCCAGCCCCTTCATGACGAAGCGATCATGATTGTGGAACCAGGCCTCGCACTCGCCCGGCCCGCCCCAGACGCGTTCTTCGGCGTTTCGACGCCAGGACCGGCGGGCCAGGCTCTTCAGTCGCTCGCTGGCAGACTTCGCCACGTATGCACGGAACCGCTTTTCGAAGGCGTTGCCTGGAACGACGAAACCGAACCTGCCGTTGTTGTTCCTGAATGCCAGGCCGCGCGCCGTGCCCAGAAATACGCTGGTGATCGACTGCGAGTAACTGCCGTCATCCTGACGGTGGGGACGAACGGTCATTCGCAGCGAGACCGGTCCGTGGCGCGGCGTGAATCGGGCGAAGTCGAAGTTCTGCAGGGCTGTCCGAAACTGCTCGCGGCCGGCTTCCGGCGGCCGTGGGCGGCTGACGATGTTGTGGTTGAAGTTCTGGATCGCGGCCAGGAAGTCGTGCTCGCTGGCGGGAGATCCGGCCAGAAACAGCTCACGCATCCAGTCGCCCAGTTCCCGGCTGCAGTCGCTTTGTGCCTTCATCAGGGCAAACACCCGGTGGAAGTACGCTTCACGCAGCGAATCCTTCGCCCGAACCTGTTCAACCGAGTGCGTGCGGTTTTCGAGAAACAGGGGATCCTCGATGCGGGCGTAGACGCGCGTCCGGCCAAGGTTCACCTGGAAGACCGTGCCTGCATACGTGGTGTAGCGAAAGGCCAGTTCGACATAGGTCACGGCCGGGCTTTCGGTCGGGAACAAGCGTCGCGGGCGGACTTCCAGGTCGGCAAAGCGTGCCGTTCCCAATGCCGAGTCGTCCTGGCCGGTGCGGTGCTGGAGCAGCGGAATATGCGGCACGCGCCCGGCAAATTCATCGACCAGCGCGCGCTCGCGCGCCTGCACCCTGGCCAGTGTCGGCCTGGCCAGTTCCCGATCCTTCCGGGCAGACGAGAACAGGCGTGCTAACAGGCGTACGGTCAAGTGACTTCTGATCATGGTGGGACCGGAAACAGCCCCGGCACTTTACTGGAGCGACCGGCTGGCGGCAAGTCGGGAGAACCTTCAGGTCGGTGCAGGCAATGGCCGCGTGGTGGTGCGGGATATAATCCGCGAATGCCCCGTCCAGAAGCATTCCGCGAACGGCTGCCTTTTGCGGCGCTGGTCGATTCCCTGCGCAGTGGCTACGGCCTGGCCGAACTCAAGCGCGACACCCTGGCCGGCCTGACCGTCGGCATCGTGGCGATTCCGCTGGCCATGGCACTGGCCATCGCCATAGGCGTCGCGCCCCAGCACGGACTCTACACCGCGATCGTCGCCGGCTTCCTGATCGCACTGACCGGCGGGTCTCGCTTCAATGTATCCGGGCCGACTGCCGCATTCGTGGTGGTGCTGATGCCGGTGGTGGCCGAGTACGGGCTCGGCGGCTTGCTGCTGGCCACCATGCTGGCCGGGCTGATCCTGTTGCTGATGGGTCTGTCCGGCCTCGGGCGCCTGGTGCGCTTCATTCCCCACCCCGTGGTGGTGGGCTTCACCGCCGGGATCGCCGTGGTCATCGCCACCCTGCAGCTTCGCGACCTGCTCGGGCTCGTCGATGGCCAGAGTGGTCGTTTCCTCGAGCAGCTCGGAGCCATCTTCATGGCCCTGCCGACGGTCGACTGGCGGGATCTCACCATCGGCCTGATTACTCTGGCCATCCTGTTGAGCTGGCCACGCCTGAAGAGTGCGGTTCCGGCGCCGCTGGTGGCCCTGCTGGTCGCCGGACTGGGTGCCTGGCTTGCGGCACGCCTCTGGCCGGGCTTCGAAGTGGCCACGATCGCCAGCCGATTCGACTACCGGCTCGGCGAATTGACCGGCC
>SR_TP_S13solDRAFT_1000786_pt1 | contig 11407 bp, 8 predicted proteins | sample SodReaTP_S13sol_FD_11159 | JGI IMG/M metagenome (IMG submission 11159) | reverse complement strand
AGGGGGCACTCCCCCGCCGGTCTTGTTCAACCAGTTGATTCAGCCTGGAGATTGTTTGCTCGACGATACGGCTGGGGCCCTTGACCTTCATGGGAGGACAGCCGTGATCTTGCCCTGGGCAGTATCCTTGAGTACGGGCCTGAAATGAAGCTAGCCATTCTCCCGCCAACCGACAACTCCGCTTCAGTTCCCCCAACCGCTCAGGGGCACTGCGCCCACGAGCGCCGGCTTCTATCTGACCCTGCAGTACAGCGCCATCGACGTCCTCTGTGACAATCAAACGGTTATCTGGGGAATGATAGACAGGTCTTGGGACGAGGAACCGCCCGTTCGCATCGATTGCACCATAGAGATGACTATTGAGATCGAAATCCCTGACAATACGCAACCGCTTTAATTCAGGATGACCAGAGGGCTTGTGCAGCTTTGCCCAGACCAGGATCTCACAACCGTCGTCGGTAGTGACGCGACAGTGCATGAGACGTGATGAACGTCCATCGAGAATTCTGAGCGGCTCAATACCGGTTACGGCTGGTCCGCCCTCGAGATTGAGCTGCGCCCCAAGCAACCACTGAACACTCTCCGCACCCATTGCCAAGCCTCTACAGCATCAGGACTTTCGGATATCTTGATTAACACCAGCAAGACAGCCGGAGATATACTCACAACCAACCCCGCAAATATTACACTAATATTACAGAACATTGACATATAGAGCACAGAGGCCGTACGGACTGTTTGGCCCTGCTTAGAAACTGGGGAGCGAGGTTAGTGATCACCTGGACAGGAAAACACAAGCCAGATTCGCCTAAATGTCATTAGCAGGCGAGATGTTATTTTGCACAGAAAGGATGCCAATCTGGCGCTAGAAACAATGTCGGGTATGACTGCGGCTACTACGATAGCGACTTGGCGCGGAGCAAGGGCGGCGATAAAGACCATAAAAGCGAGCATGAGCGCTGCGCAGCGTTGATCAGGCGCTCACTCATACGCAATAACTAATTTACGGAAGCACCTACACGCAACAGATCGAAAAAGCCTGTTCGATGACAATCAGACACCAGTTTCAAGCCTATAAAGAGGGCATAATGAAGCTTCATTACTACGCAAAACAACCTAACTTTGGAGACAGTATCAATCCTTGGTTCTGGTCCAAGAATTTGAATATAGATTTCGAGGATGAGTCAGACGAACTTTTTGTTGGTATTGGAACACTACTTAGCCATCACCTACCGACGGATTATCGACTAATTCATATTATGGGGTCTGGCACGGGGTACGGGAAATCATTGCCAAATATACAAGATAATTGGCGCGTTCACTTCGTGCGCGGACCGATGACAGCAACCGCACTAGGCCTTCCTGCCAATGCGGCAATTACTGATCCCGCGGTCCTGCTCCACGAACTAACCCCGCCACAATCCTCACGCGACATCCCTTGCGGCTTTATGCCGCATATGTCGTGCGACTCACCGCGCATGAAGAAACTAGTCGAACACTCCGGCATCCAGTACATCTCCCCCAGCGACGATCCTGCAACCATCATTGACCGCATAAGCCGTTGCGATCGTCTTATTAGCTCTGCCATGCATGGCGCCATACTAGCTGACTCTCTGCGAGTGCCTTGGTATCCAGTTTCCACATCTAAACAGAACATCCTGGAATTCAAATGGCATGACTGGTTTCAGTCGATGGGCATTACTAATGAGCTCTATAAGCTTCCCACTATTTGGCCAGAGCCCGTATCCGGCACTTTTCACGGCGCCTATGCAAAACTAAAAGAATCCCTGTTCTGCTGGCATTTACGGCGCATACCATTGAAGGGCCGCTTCATTTTAAGCGACAACAGAATGCTCGAAGACAGGAGCACGCAACTCAAGGAAGCGTTTTTTCTGTTTAATCAGAAATACGCGCCCAGCAGCAAGAGTTAGTGATGAATATGCACCACATCCCGCCAAAGCCCCTCATTGCCATTGTGGTCCCCTACTTTCAACGGGAGGCCGGGCTTCTAACCCAGTGCGTAACGTCGATATTGAACCAGAAAGGAATGTCTGATTTCCTGATTATTGTCGTGGATGATGAGTCGCCGGTACCGGCGGCCAAGGAACTCGCCCATATCCTTCCGAGCGAAAGAGACCGTGTATGCATCATCCGACAGCCTAATGCCGGCCCCGGCGCGGCCCGCAACACGGGGCTGGGCCACGTACCCGATGGCACCCCGTATGTGACCTTCCTCGATTCCGACGATCAGTGGACCGGCCCGTTCCTGAAGGATGTCGTAAATGTTCTGGGCCAGGGCTATGACCTGTTCATGGGCAACAGCACTCGTACAGGCCTGCAAGCCACCCGTTTCGAGTGGGACCGCGATCCAGCGCTGAATATCCGACCCGATGATCACGTCTGTATCGACCCGGAGCGGGAGTTGTACGAGTACCGTGGTGACTTCTTTGACCTGCTGGTGAAACGCAGCAGCATCATAAGTACCACCACCATGGCCTACCGTTTCGACCGTTTCCCCTCAATTCGCTTCAATACAGACATCCACCAGGGAGAGGACAGGCTGTTCAAACTGGAACTAGGTCAACAGCTGACTCGTATCGCCTTCTCACCCAAAACCTTTGCCCACGAGGGCGAGGGCATCAATATCTTCGACAAGTCCCAGTGGGGCACCGCCGGCTCCATCCGGCTCTTGTCCAACTACATACGACTGTCCAAGTGCATACTTTCGGACATTCGCCTCAAGCCACCACAGCGGGCCTACGTTTTAAACCAGTTGGCCAACAGCCGGCGGTCTTTCGCCTGGAGCATTCCGCATCTGCTCAAGCAGGGTGTCAAGGTGGACTGGGCGCAGGTCTTGACCACCTTCCGGGAGGATCCTGCAACGGCCGCCCTGTTCGTGCCGAATCTGGCAAGGGGACTTTTAGGTAAACTCAGGCGCGAGTAGCCTTCCCCCTGGCCTTCGCCCTCATTAGGTTGGAGACCATGTAGGGCATTCGCTGTTGGATTCTCCCTTCAACGCCCCCTTCACCGTCCGCGGGCAAGGGGCAGATCGTGGCTTCTGGATACTTCATGGATTGGAACACCGCATCGCGCCCAGACCTTGACGTTTTGTCCGCCCTGGACCGGCCGTTCTTTGCCGCCCAATATCGCGATGGGCGGGTTCATACCCAAGGTACCCCCCGCTGCCGCCTGGGGCACCACATCCCCCGGGGCGACCGGCCGGTGGACGACGGGATTTTCGTCCATTGGGATTGGGATGGGGAACGCCTGGAGGTGGTCAACGACCGTTATGGCATCTATCCGCTGTTTTACAGCCACCAGATGGGCGGGATTTGCATCTCACCCTCCATTCATCACGTGCTGGGGGAAGATATGCCCCGCACCCTGGACACTGGTGCACTAGCCGTGTTCTATCGCCTGGGTTTTTTCATCGGCGAGGACACCCCCTTCGAACTGGTGCGCATTCTGCCACCGGGCAGCCGACTCACCTGGCAGGACGAGAAGCTGAGCCTGATCCGGGGCAGCCTGGAGGCACCCTTGCCAGACCGGCCGGTATCCTCCTTCGACGAGGCGGTGACGCACTACGGAGAGCTGTTTGCCCAGGCCATCGAACGTCGCCCCCCAGGGCAGCAGGGCTTCACCCTGCCCGTGAGTGGTGGACGGGATTCCCGGCACATCCTGTTCGAGCTGTTGCGCCAGGGGCACCAGCCCACCCGGACCGTGACGGTGAGGATGCGCCCCCCCTCCTCGAACGAGGATATCCGCATTGCACGCATCCTTACCGAGGCTCTGGGCCTACCCCACGAAGAGATTGACGTGCCGACGTCCTATTTCCGGGCACACCTCAAGGACATAGAACTGACCCAATTCTGCAGCACCCACGTGTGGCCGCTACCCGTAGCGGCCCATCTCAAGGGGCGCACGAACACCCTGTACGACGGACTGGCTGGCAGCGTGATCTCCGGCGGCTTCCAGGTAAGCGAGCAAAAACTGGACATGTTTCGTGAGGGCCGCCTGAAGGAGCTGGCTACGGTACTCTTGCGGGAAGCAGGCGTGGAATCCTTCCTACACGACAGTCTGAGCCACGATTTCTCCGCCGCCCTGTCCGATACCGCCGCTGTGGAGCGGCTGTCCGATGAACTGGCCAGACATCAGCATGCCCGTAATCCTTTGGTGTCCTATATCTTCTGGAACCGCACTCGGCGGGGAGTGGGCCTGATCCCTTTCGCGTTACTAGCGGACATCGACCGGGTCTACTGCCCGTACCTGGATCACGACGTCTTCGATTTCCTGATTAACCTGGATGCCTCTTACGCCATGGGCAACGCCCTGCATGATCAGGCCATCCTGCGCGGTTACCCGGAATACGCCCACTTGCCCTTCGAGGACAAGGACACGCCCAAAATCGCGGGGCTTGATTACAGCGCGTATTACCGGAATTTTATACTGGAGTTTGTCACCCATCTGCTTAGGCATCCATCCTCTCTGCTATCCGACAAGGTGCGCATCCCACGGTTGATGGCAATGCTGCTGCGGGATCTGATGAGACCACATTGTGAGCATTCGTGGTATGTGCGCCCCATGCTGTACACCCTGGAACTGGAACGCACTGCCCGGGAGTGATGAGGGTGGTCAACTTTTTATCTCAAACTGGCGCTTAACTATGCTGAGACGAAGCCCGAGACAGAAAAATGATGAGGCCCAACAGGTTGAGCTTCTCGAACTAGCTGGTCTGGTCGAGGAGAATACGAACTCACTCAGAAATGGCTCCCGTCGAGGCAAGTTCCATCTGGAAAGATTTCTGTTCCGATTCTTAAAGCGGGACAAAAATACCGTCTACCATGTGACCGGAGATCATTCCTGGTATCTCAAGCTCCCGATCAGCATCAGAGAGCGCATGATGCAACGGGAATCACTAGGCATCCGAGTGACATCTGACAGCATGTCTCATGTCCAGGGTTACCATCCCGCCACTGCTGCCACGGTTTCGTTGCAGCACGGCTACATTCTTGTCGCCGATGTTCAAGGGCTGCCGCTTAGCCGGTTCCTGTATCTGAGCGCGTTCCGGTTACCAGGTTTTCATCAATCAGGCCTCTGCCGCGCATATGAAAACCTAGGCAGAGCGCTTGGGCACCTGCATGATTTTCCTGTGCAAAGTGACATGGTCGAAAGCGATCGAGGTGTTCGTAAGACGGTTGCCCGGTGGGATCCTGAAGACTATGCGGACCAACAGTTTCGAGAAGTAATGGAATCAGCTATACATAAGGTTCCAAATGATCCGCCACGTTGCCTGGTTCATGGTAATCCCCGGACAGATAATGCTCTTGTCAACAACGAACGGATCTCCCTTATCGACTTTGAGAATACTGGCAGTGGCTCACCTTACGATGATCTGTCCATTGTCTGTAGCCAGCTGGAAGTGCTTCGCGCACTGTTATGGTTCCCTGAAACAGCCCCTAGGAAAGCCCGGATTGCATTCCTTGATTCATATAAGACCGATCATGACATCGATGAGACTACCCTCCAGGATTGTGTTGCAATCAGGCTCGTGGAATTTTACAGAGAATACTTGCGCAAGGGCGGCAGGATAGCAGGCATCCCCATCAGTAGCAGGAAGCTTCATGCATTGGTTAAAGAATCACTTGCATAAAGAAAAGCCGGGCATGGAATCTTCTCTGGGGCGTCCCATCGCTTGTTCTCCCGGCCTTTGTTCTCCCCGCCCCCGCATCGCGGAGGAGGGGCGGGGGTGTGGAGATTATCCTTAAACCCCAACCCTGAGGGCTGAGGGCTGAGGGCAGCATGCTTATTACGTTGCCTTGCGAGTCGAAACGGGAAACAATCTCCGCTGAATGACCTTTGAGAGATACCTCGGGGCTCTAGCCATTTTTCTTATGTGCCTGGTTTTATATCTGAGGGTCGCATCACGGGTGAAACGGTAGCCCATCCCTTCTTCCATTGTGTAGATGCAGGGATTACATGTCCCGCACGGTTTATCCTTTACCGGATTAAAACAAAACCATGATCTCTCCAGCGCTTTAATGAAGCCACGTTTCTGTGCTTCCTCGCGCATGTCATTCTTTGAAATTTCCAGTAGCGGGAATGTAAAGCATGAGAATATTTTGAGCACTCCGAGAACGTCGGCTTTCAATTTCCAATGTCCATTCATGCTATTTTCTACGTTATCTTTCAAAAACCAATACGCTTTATCATCAACGTGAACACTCAGTTCCAGACCGCTGATATTTTTTGATCGCGCATATCTCGACAGCCAGTCGTACTGGCTCCCAAGATGAGCTTTTTGTTTAAGCCTTTTGTAACTTTCTGTAATTTCATCCATGCGAGGAATTTCGCTTACTGGAGTGATTTCAAGAGTTTTGATTCGCGTAGCGGCTTCTGGGTCAATCCTTGCCAGCTCACGTCTGATATCTGAAATCGCCTTCAACTCCCTGAGGCTTGATTTTCTTTCAAAGTCAACGATGTAATGCGGGCGAATCTCTCTACGCTCAATCAGAGATGCATATAAAACTCTATATGTAGAATCCCATCCACCGGTCCAAAGAATATCTATAGAGTCTTTCAATTTACCGCCCCCCCAAGTAGATCATTGTCTATCTCCGCTGAAGTGATTCGAATTCATCGTGGATAGCATGCATTTCTGTCCACTCTTTTAGTTAGACCGTGAACATCTCCATTTAGAAAATACCATGATATCGCGCCCAGCGCTTTACACTCTGGAACTTAAGCTTTTTTGGTGGGTGGGTTAATCACCCTCTCCCTGGGTGCGAGGGGCTAGAAATCAAAACCCGACCACCTTTATGCCCCCCTCACCCGCGTTTCGGGGAGTATTGGAGAGGAGGCATGCACCTCACTCAACCCTCTATTTCGAGCCTTCTGCCTTTCAACCATTCGGGTCAGTCAGCAGCTGTTCAAATCGGCTCCCGTCGGATTTTTCCCCGAGAGTGAGGGCATGAAGCTAACCTGCCTTTATGCCCTCCTTTCCCGCAACGCGGGGGAGGGCCTGAGCGGGGGAATACTTGGCATGGATGGAGACCAGGTCAGGGTCAATCTGTGTGAGACACGACCCGGGCCGATTTCGACCACCGGCAGGCAATAACCCATCGCATCTGGCAGGGAGCAATCCAGGGGGCACTCCACCAGTTGATCCTCAGGTGAGTCTTCTAAGCTTTTGGCAGCCGTTGCGGGCCCCAGGTCCAGATCGAGTTCCCTGCGAAATCCCAGACCACTGGACACCAGGGCATGGGCCCCGGGATTCAGCCAAGCCACAGAGTTCTTGCCATGGTGATCAATGGACAACTCATAAACCAACTCGGGACGATCACTGCGGATACTGATGACCAGCCTGGCATCGATGTCGTTGAACACTCGACGTTTCAATGCCTCTTTGCGACCCAACGCACCACCTAGTACACGCCAATCAAGCACGGAAGCCGCCCGCTGTATCAGACTACTATCATTAGCGCGCAACAGTTGCCGTGGTTTGCCGAGCAAAGTGATTCGTAATCCGTCCGCATCCTGAACCACCTCCACCGAATCGAAATCGGTCAGCCCATAGAGCGCATCGCCTGCCTTGAACATGGGTGTCCAACCAGCAAGGGCCGGCCGTTCTAGCAATTTCTTTCGCGCAACGCGCACCGATGGCGAACAGAGCACCCGACCATGCCACGTCACGTGAAAAGGCATGCCTCCGGCATAGCGGAATTCGACCTCGGAACGGCTGAAGGCCTGGGGTGGCTGTCCACGGGTGGAGATCATTGCCACCATGCCCGTGTTTGAGCGGTAGCGCACAAGGCCGGCTTCAGAGTCCTGGACCAGGCTGCCTGGCTCGGAAAGGCCAGCGAAATCCGCCAGATGATCGGGCCGTGGATAATGGTGCAAGACGTGTCGGGACCAGGATACGATCCCTGCGGTCCAGGCATTGTAGACAGACAGGTACATGTAATTGTCCCAGCCCGGCCTTTCACCCTGATGGCCGGCGGGGTTGAGCCAGATCAAACCATCTTCTCTACGCTGGGAAGACCAGCGCTTGAGGATTGCATTAAGCATCCTGCCCGCCGGGGTCTGGCTGCGCCTTTCATCGCCGAAGCCGAGCAGGACGAGACTGGCTACCAGGCATGCATCACCGAACAGGGCGTGAGTGCTGCGCCCAAAACCGCCCACATATCCAGCACCATCCCAGCTCAACAACACCCAGTCCAGTAGCTTGCTGACCCGCTCTTGCAACTCGGGAAGATCCACGTGCCAGGCAGCCACCGTGGCCACGAACAGGGCCTTGTGATGATAGGCCATGGGCGTGGCACCCCAACCATCGGCATTGGGTCGTGCCGGATAGTCGATGAAACCACCGGTCTGGGTACTCCAGCGATCCAGCATTACCAGCAATTCACGGGCGGCAGGTTCGCGACCAGGACCAGGGGCCGCCTCCAGGACTCGGCAGAGTTGAGCCAGCAGCATCCAATTGTTGGAAGGGTAGCTGCGCGCCAGGCTGCAACGGGAAAGTGCTGAGCCCAGGTCCACGTTCTCCTGACTTCCGGCATCGGTTAATAGCAGCAGGAGGAACCGATTGAAGGGTTCGTGGCCGAGTTGCTCAGGGGGGAGCGTCAGCCATGCATCGAGGGCTTTTCGCCAACCCGGGGATTCAGGGGCCCTTAGGTACAACGCGAGGGCTGCACTCGTCAGGGCATAGTGGTCAGACGGGGTTTGGGTAGCGGTGAGAGGATCCAGGATCGAACCATCTTCCTGCACTAGATCCGCAAGACCCGTCACCAGACCATCAAGAATGGAGTCGAGATGACTGCTCATCAGCCGGTCATGCCTCAGGAGCCTGGTTCCACCCCATAAAGAGGTTATCAGCTCTCAACGGACCAAAAGCCGGCTGGAGCGAATTACCTGGACTCATCGGTCCCAGTGGAAGGCGATGCAGATGTGGCCACAAAGTCCGGGAAACGGGGCCCAGATTTTTCGGGGGAACCCGAATCAGGATGCTCGAAAGCATTGGACTTGACCTTGGCCTCTACGGCGCGGGGCGCCTCCTCGAGCTCACGGCGCATGATGATGGTCAATGCGACAAAGGCGTACAGAAGGTTGAAATAAGCCACGTCCAGGAAAGCGCCAGCAGCCAGATAACCGATCAAGCCCACCTGCATCGCCCAGGCATACTCCGCCAGCCAGAGCTGACCGGTTTCACGCTTGGCTGTTCGTCGTATTCGATTCAGTGTGAGCATGCTGAACCCAATCAGCGAAAGAAACACTGCCAACCCGCCGAAACCATGCTGGCCGAGCACGCTGAAGTAGATGCTATGGGGCGAAAGCACATGGCGCCAATGGCCTTCGAAATTAGCGTAACTGACCCACCAGTCATAACCCAAACTACTGCTCCTGAAGCCCATACCAGTCAATGGGCGTTCGACCGCCATGTTCCAGTTCACACCCCAGGACTGGATGCGTTGCATTGAAGAAGTGTCTTCTTCGTGGGCGCCGATGGTTTTCCAGCGCTCCATCAGCTTGTCAGGTGCAGTCACGCCGACAACGCCCACGGCCAGAAAGGCCACTACGACCATCAGCCATTTGCGACGCATACGGATAAAAAGGAATGGCGCCATGGCCAGCAGACCCAGCAATGCGCCTCGGGAGTGGGTTGCCAGGATAGCGATGACAGTCAGCCAGAAGACCCCGTAGATACCCAGACCAATGGGTTTGGAAAAGTTTTGGACAAATGGCACACCGAGGTCGACCCACTGACGGTGAAACATACGCGCACTGGCCAGGATCAGGGGTAGCACCATGATCATGGCCAGGCCGATATAGGTATTTCCGGACAGATACGAATTGGGGGGGCCCAGCACCATATGGCCGCCCCCGGTAGTGATGGTGAAAATACCGCCCTTGAACCCATAAAATGCCAGCGAAAAGGTAATCACCAACAGGAGCCATACGATCCGCTGCTGGCCGAAAATCAGCATGGGTGTGATGAAGGTAATGAGAAGGATCTTCATCACGTGGGTCCAGAACTCGAAGGCCCCGCTGGGATTGACCGCCAGCGCGCTGGTCATGGTCACATAGGCCACCCAGAGCCCCATCAGCACCATTTCCCGCGTGTAGGGGATCGGCCGGCGTTCTTTTGCGAAGAGCAAGGCAAGCAACGTGGCCAAACCAACCAAGGTGGCCACCGGGAACGTACGCATGAATCCCCAGGTAAGGCTATGGGGGGACATAAGGCCCACCCAGAACCAGGCAAGAATACCAACCCAGGGGCGCATCATAATGATGGGCACGAGACCCACCAGAATCAGGAGCAGGAGGTAGTCACGCATGTTGGCCGCTTACCGGCTCAGCGCGTAGCCCGCGCCTTCGAGCATATTCTTCAGCCCCGGCAGAGGGTAGCCCAGGGCATATGCCTGCTCCGCATGGGTGCGTGCGGATTCGTAGTCCTCGAGCCGGAACAATACCAGCCCAAGGTTGTAGTGAACTTCTGCATGATCCGGCTGTAAATCAGCAGCCATTTGTAAATAATCGCGCGCATCCTGATTACGACCCAGTCTCAGATAATACAAACCCTGAATCACACGAACCATGGCGTCATCGGGCTTGACGTCCACTGCCCATTTGAATCGGCATTCGATATCCGTTTGAGCGCCAACTGGTCTTGTCCTGCCTTCACGGATAGCCAGACGAGCGAAGGCGTCCAGTGCGGGATGATGATTGGGGAACCAGTTGAGGACATACTCCAAATCGTTGGCAACACGGGAAGTCGAGCCTCGGCGCAACTCGCGTACGTCTTGTGTGAAGTGATGCACTTCCACAACATTCAGGAATCGTGCCCGGTGCTCCGGATTGGTGTAATCGTAGGTGGCAGATGTACCGGACGTACCGGATGCACGAGGGTGGTTACCACACCACTCGCTTGCGGATGCAGCCGTGCTGAGGGAGAAGCTCATCAGCATCAATGCCATCACTGAAACAGCTGATGCTCGAATCGCGCAGGTTCGCCGCGATTTGCCATAGGTACCTGTACTCAACCAACACCACATGTAAAAACTCCCGACACCCTCATTAAGAGTATCTGCGAACATATGTCGCCATGTTATCACCGCGATCCCTGTAAGGTATGATCGAATCACAAGGACCCGAGCCCACCCCAGATCATGCCTATGGCCACGCTGCTCCACGATTTCATATTCAACAGTGCCAATCAATCTCCCGATGCACCCGCCCTGACCTATCGCGGCAATACCGAGACTTACGCCCAGCTGGCCGGGCAGGTGCACCGCGCGGCCCTTGGCCTGCTGGAAGCGGGGCTGCAGCGCCAGGACCGGGTGGCGGTGTACCTGGACAAGCGCCCGGAGACCATCCACGCCCTGTTCGGCGCGTCCCGTGCCGGCGGGGTGTT
>SR_TP_S13solDRAFT_1000785_pt1 | contig 11421 bp, 11 predicted proteins | sample SodReaTP_S13sol_FD_11159 | JGI IMG/M metagenome (IMG submission 11159) | reverse complement strand
CCCGGGTCTTCGTGTTGCGCTTTCACGGCGACATCCGCGCCACCCACGTGGACAACCTGCGCCAGGAGGTCTCGGCCATCCTCACCCAGGCACGTCCCGGGCAGGATCATGTGGTGGTCTGCATCGAGAGCGGCGGCGGGCTGGTGGCCCCCTACGGTCTCGGCGCGGCCCAACTGGCGCGGCTGCGGGAGGCAGACGTGGAACTCACCGTGGCGGTGGACAAGGTGGCCGCCAGCGGCGGCTATCTCATGGCGGCGGTGGCAAACCATATCGTCGCCGCACCCTTTGCCATCGTCGGCTCCATCGGCGTGGTGGCCCAGATCCCCAACGTGAACCGCCTACTCAAACGTCATGACGTGGACATCGAGTTGCACACCGCCGGACAGTTCAAGCGCACCCTCACCGTTCTGGGCGAAAACACCCCCGAGGGTCGTGAGAAATTCAGGCAGGAACTGGAAGAGACCCACGAACTGTTCAAAGGCTATCTCAAGCGCTACCGGCCCACCCTGGACCTGGAAGTGCTAGCCACCGGCGAGCACTGGTACGGCGAGCAGGCCCTGCCCCTGGGCCTGGTGGATGAGCTTTCCACCAGCGACGACCTGCTGATGAAGCTCTCGAAAGAGGCCGATCTCTACGAGATCCACTACCAAAAACGCGAGCCCCTGTCTCGGCGTATTACCCTGGCGGTGGAGGGCGCCATCGAGCGGGCCCTGTATCGGGATTCGGTCTAGCTGCATAGGGCGGCTCATGGCCGCCTGCTGATACCGCCGCATCGGTTCGGCGGGCACGGCCCGCCCTATGGTTGCAGGCCCACATTTCTCATACACCGTCGGTGACAGGCATCGGAACCACCATAGGGCGGCCCATGGCCGCCTGCTGATACCGCCGCGCCGGTTAGGCGGGCATGGCCCGCCCTATGGTTGCATGCCCTTCACTTCTCATGCGTCGCAGGCGACACACACCGGTGCCACCCCATAGGGCGGCCCGTGGCCGCCTGCTCACAGCGGGCAACCAGTAAGAGAGACCCCGGAGCCTTTGTCCCTCGCGCGGGTCCGGGTGCGCAGCAGAATGTCCCTGGGTGGACTTCCCAGTACCAGCCCGGGCAGGCAAAATCCCGAGAGATGGACTAAGTTTTAGGACGGGATAAAAGAATTCATAAACATCTGGCGCGGCGAGTCCAGGAAGGTACGCGCCCGCCCACCAGAGAGGATGAGACCCCCATGAAACGCTTCGTGTTCGGACTGGCCGCCGCGCTGGTCATTGCCCTGCCCCTGGGACTTTCCGAGATCCGCACCGCCGAGGCCCAGCAGGTGACCCAGTTGCGCTGGGCCACCTCCGCCGTGGGCTCCGCGGGACATCGCGCCAAGGTAGCCCTAATGGCCCTGTTGAACCGGGAAATGCCCGACTACTCCATCACCGTACTACCCACCCCGGGTGCCCTGGCCACGGTACGTGGCTATGCCACCAACCAGTTCGATGGTTATTACGGGGCCGACATCGCCTTCCGTGAACTGGCCACGGATTCCGGCCGCTTCCGCGGTTTCAGCGCCCAGATGCAACGTGAACCGGTGCAGTCCTTCTGGGCCTACACCATGGAAGTGGGCCTGGGCGTACGGGCCGGCGACCGGGACGAGTATTCGGGCTGGGCTGACCTGAAGGGCCGGCCCGCCTTCACGGGACCGGCCCCCTGGGACGTGCGTGCCCAACTGGAGCGGGCAATGGAGACCCTGGACGTGGGCCATCGTTACACGGAACTGGACCTGGGCCTCGCCGCCTCCTCCCTGTCCGAGGGCAACATCGACGCCTTCATCATCTACAGCACCGGCGAATCCAGCCCCGCTCCCTGGGTGAACGAGGCCATGATGGCCACCGACGTGGCGCCTCTGAATCCCAGTGAGGATGAGGTGGCGAAGCTGCGTGCCGCCGGTCTGGACGTGGTGGAGGTGGACGCCAGCGTGTTCCGTGGCGCCGAGACCGACAAGGTCCTGCTGGTGCCCTTCTTCTACGGCTTCCACTTGGGCCTGGAAGTACCCGAGGAGGATGTCTACCGGATGCTGACTACCATCGAGGCCAATGCCGAGGAGCTGGCCAAGTCTGATTCGGCCTTCCGCCAGATCGCCGCTGATATGGTCAGTATCCAACGTCGCGGTGTCGCCGCCTCTGTGGATTCCGTGAAGGTACATCCCGGGCTCGCCCGGTATTTGAAGGAAAAGGGTTCCTGGGACGAGACCTGGAACGACCGTATCGCCTCCCGCTAAGGCCCCCGCTATCCCGACGGGGCCCATGACCGAGACCTCCGCCGCCAGTGTAGCGGAGCCGCCCCTGCCTCCCCTGGCACGCGGTCTCCGACTGGCGGCGGAGGTGCTTTTTTACCTGGTCGGAGCCTATTTCTTTTTCCACCTGTCCCGGTACTACATCACCGGGGCCGGTGGACCCTCACTGTTGGCGGTGGTGGGCGTGCCGCTCACCATCTGCATCGTTATCCTCAATGACATGCGCCGGGGGGAACTGTATCCCCGACTAGGCCACCTGCTGCCCTTTATCATCGGTCTGGCCTATTGCGCCATCAGCCTCTATGCCATTCACTACCTGATGAGGGAGTTCGACGAGATCCGTATCTACCGTCTGGGGCTGTGGAGCACCCACGACCTGCTGGTGGGCGTGTCCGTGGCCGCCCTGATCATGGAGTACACCCGGCGGCGTTACTTCGCCCTGTTCGTGCTCAACGTCCTGCTGATTCTCTATACCGTGTATGGATACATGGTCCCTGGCCTGTTCAACCATCCGGGCATGGGATGGACCCGGGTGGCCAGCGCAACGAGCGTGGAGATGTCCACGGGCGTGTTCGAACGCCTGCCGCAGCTGGGCCTGACCCTGATCGGCTCCTTCATCCTGGTGCTGGCCGCGCTGCGCGCCTTTGGCTGCATCGATTCCATCCTGCAGGGTTCGACACGCATCGCCGTACGCTCGCCGCGCCTGCTGCCCCAGGCCGCGGTGGTTGGCTCCTTCGCTGTGGCGGCAGTCTCCGGCTCCGGGGCCGCCAATGCGGCCACCACAGGCAGCGCGACGATCCCGGTCCTGATCAAGGCCGGTTTCCCACGGGTCACGGCAGCAGCCGTGGAGACTGCCTCCTCACTGGGTGGCCAGTTGATGCCACCGCTCATGGGCATTGCCGCCTTTCTGATGGCCGACTACCTGGGCGTAAGTTACTTCGACGTGGTGGCCCGAGGCTTTGCCCCCGCGCTGATCTTCTACATCGGTGTGGCCTTCTCCGTGTGGATGCTGGCGGGGCGCTATTACAAACAGGCCATCATCCCCAAGGCAGAAGCCATGCGCTTCATGGACTGGGCAAACATTGCCGCCTACTTCATGGCCGTGGCGGGCCTGATCTATTTCATGGGGGTGGAACGCAAGCCCGCCATGACGGCGGCCCAGACGGTGTTCAGTTACCTGTTCATCTTCCTGGCCATTGCATTCATCGTGCGCAGCATCAAGGGACGCCAATTCTCCTTCGCCTGGCTGACCCGGCCCCTGCTGCGCATGATCGAGTCCTACGCAACTATCACGGCGGAACTGACTATTTTGCTGGCCACGCTGGGCATCCTGACCGCCACCTTCACTATCACCGGCGTGCCCACCAAGGTGGGTGTGCTGCTCATGGAAGGGGCCGGGATCAACCTCATGCTGATGGTCCTGGTGGGTTTCGGTTTTGGCTACATCATCGGTATGGGGCTGCCCGTGGCGCCCACCTATATCATTCTGGCCATCGTGATCTCGCCGTTCATGATTCGCGCCGGCGTGGACCCCTGGGTGGTGCACTTCTTCGCCTTCCTGGTGGCGGTGTTCGGTGAGCTGTCGCCACCTACCTCGGTCACAGCGGCGGTGGCTGCACGCATCGCGGATGCCCCTTTTGTGCGAACCATGATGGTGGCCATGGTCATCTGTATGCCCCTGATGCTGATGATGGGGGCGGTGTTCACCCGTCCGGAACTGGTGGTGACACCCGGGTGGGCCCAACTGCCCGCCTTCGGGCTGGTTCTGCTCGGGACACTGGCTATCAGCTTCGCCTTGCAGGGCAGTTTTGGTTATGGACGTAGCCTGGATATCCCCCTGCGCCTGGTGCTCGGCGGCCTGGCCAGCTTCACAGTTTTCCACCCGGATAATGTCACCGCAGCGGCCTTCGCCCTGCCTACCCTGAGCATGATCCTGTTCGGCATATGGCGCTACAAGCGTTACGCCGTCTGACATGACCCTGGACCAGATCCTATTACTGCTCGCAGCAGGTGCCCTGTCGGGTTTCCTCAATGTCATGAGTGCCGGCGGCTCCATGATCACCCTGCCGGTGCTCATGTTCATAGGCCTGGACAGCACCACGGCCAACGGCAGCAATCGGGTGGGCATCGTGTTGCAGAACATCACTGCCACCCTCAAATACCGCAATGCGGGTCATCGCAACCTGCGACTGGGACTCAAGCTTTCGGTGCCTGCGGTGATTGGGGCCATCGTCGGGGCCTGGGCCGCCACCCTGGTGGGGGACGATCTGTTCCGCTGGATACTGATCCTGGTGATGGTGGGTTCGTCGATCCTGATGCTCATGCCCATGCCGGCTCACAGGGACACGGTGCAGCTGGATGATTCACACCTGCGCTGGCCGGTGATCCTGGCCATGCTGGTGATCGGCTTCTACGGTGGTTTCATCCAGGTGGCCGTGGGCATCCTGTTCATCGTCCTGCTCTACCGGGTGCTGCGTATAGACCTGGTGCAGGTGAACATCCTCAAGGTGCTGGTGGTGCTGCTCTACATGATCCCCGCCCTGGGTATCTTCGTGGCCACCGGTAATGTGCACTGGGGCTTTGGACTGGTGCTGGCCGTAGGCAGCATGGCGGGGGCCTGGCTGGGGGCGCACATGACCCTGGGCCCCAGCGGTGCGGTGTGGATTCAGCGCATCACCCTGGTCATCATCGCGGCCATCACCGTGAAGCTGATCATGGACATGTGAGCAACAGGCCTTGAGCGGGTGACGGGCCTGTCATCACGCAAAAATGCCGCGATCACGTGGGGCCGTTATTTTTTGTTGTAGCCCGCAGACCAGACTGACCGCGAGCCCCGGACATCACGGGATCAGCTCTTGTCCCGAAAGGCCTTCTCTGCCCGCTCATAACCCAAGTCTATCATCTCCTGTGCCCTGTGAAAATCGAACATGCCACAGGCGTTGACGGGGATCTCGATGAGATAGTCCGGGTTATAAGCGGCCATGCGAAAACGGGAGATGTTGTTCTGCATGGTCTCGATGGATCGAGAGACAACATCCAGCATACCCATGGAAGGTTCGTCGCTCTGCATGCCCAGGCGATCCTGGATGCCCTCGATGAAATCCCCGATGGCCTTCTGATAGCGATTCCTGGGCGCATCGGGTTTCTCCTCAAGCTTCTCACTCTCATCAAAGCCCTGCTCCTCACGTCCGATCAGACTCACGGCAACGGTCAGATCCGTGTTGTCACGAAGCGTAGGGGCGATGGGAAGCGGGTTGATCACCGCGCCATCCACCAGGAGGCGTCCCTGACACTCATAGGGGGTAAACACGGTGGGTATGGCGATAGAGGCGCGGATGGCATCAAACAGGGGGCCTTGGCTGAGCCAGATCTCACGACTGTTTCCCAGATCCGTCGCTACGGCGGTGAAGGAAATGGGTAGATCCTCGATGTTGACCTCCCCGAGCATGTCCTTGAGCTTGTTCATGAGGCGGTCGCCACTGAACAGGCCTGACCAGCTGTAGGCGAAATCCAGAAGCCTGAACACATCACGCTTGCTCAGGGCCGTGACCCATTGCTCGTAGATTTTGAGCTTTCCAGCCGCATGAATACCCCCGATCAGCGCCCCCATGGAGCAGCCGGAAATCGAACTGATCTCGAAGTCCCGGTTCTCTTCCAGCCAGTGGATCACACCGATCTGGGCCAGTCCCCGGGCACCACCGCTGCCAAGGACCAGGGAAAGCTGTTTTTTCTGTCTAGATGGCATGTAAAAGACCCATGGGACGGAATTAGGTGCAGGCAATCCAGTGTACTTGGCCACTGCTGCCAGGGATATGAGTCATGGGTGACCGGCCCGGGTGTCATGCCTGCTAGGTGATATGTATGATATGCTGCAACGCAGCATCCCAGATGAAACCAGCGTACCTTGCCATGGCGCATCAGCGTTACCTGCACGACGTGGAATCCAGGGCCCACCAGCATGACCCGGCGCAGGAACGGGCCATGCAGCGTCTGCAGCACATTCGCGACCGCTTGATCGCACCCGGTACCACACCCGGCCTGGTGGCCCGTCTGCTCGGGCGGCGTACGCCCAGGCCCACCGTACCGGGTCTGTACCTGTGGGGCGGCGTGGGTCGGGGCAAGACTTACCTGGTGGACCGGTTCTTCGAATCCCTGCCCTTCCAGGACAAGGAACGGCTGCATTTCCACCGGTTCATGCAGCGGGTCCACGGCGAACTCAAGACCCTCAAGCAGCAGGCAAACCCGATCCACATCGTCGCCCGGCGCATGGCCGCTGCACGCATCCTGTGCCTGGACGAGTTCTACGTCTCCGACATCACCGATGCCATGCTGCTGGACAGGCTGCTGGCCGGTTTGTTCGAACATGGCGTGACCCTGGTGACCACGTCCAATATCCCACCCGACGCCCTGTACAAGAACGGACTGCATCGCAATCTGTTCCTGCCTGCCATCGAGTTGATCAAGCAAAACCTGGAAGTCTTTCACCTGGACAGTGACACCGACTACCGCTTGCGTTCCCTGGAGCAGGCGGAGATTTACCATGCCCCCCTGGACGAAGCGGCGGACCTGCGCCTGACCGAGGCATTTCGCGCCATCGCACCGGAACCCGGCCAGATCGGTGGGACGCTGGAGGTGACGGGACGACAGATCCCGGTACAGCGCCTGGCCGATGGTGTGGTCTGGTTTCGCTTCACCGACATCTGCGACGGTCCCCGAAGCCAGCTGGACTACGTGGAGATTGCCCGCGTGTTCCACAGCGTGCTGGTCTCGGAGATACCAGTCATGGACGAGGGCATGGAAAATCAGGCCCGGCGTTTCATGGCCCTGGTAGATGAGTTCTACGATCGTAAGGTCAAGCTGATCGTGTCGGCAGAAGCGCCGGCGGATCTGCTCTACCAGGGCAAGTGGCTGCCCTTCGAGTTCCAGCGCACCTTGAGTCGTTTGCGGGAAATGCAATCCCACGCCTACTTGGCACAGCCCCACCTGCCCTAGCGGTCTCCTGGATTCACCAGCCCCCTGTGCCGGCAGGACCCTTGAAGGGGCCGAGCACATTGGCGGTGATCCAGCCGCCGTAGTAGTCACCCACCTGGGCACTCACCGGTTCCCCGTTCACGTAGCAGGCATCCACCCGGGACGGATAGAAGGCCAGGTGGTCCCGGATCGCTGCAAAGGCAGGCGTTGGATCCGGGTAGGACCAGGCTGCCGCCTCGACCCGCCTGTCGCCCACCCTGAGGGTCCAGTAGACCGCCTGCCCCTTCCATTCGCAGAAGGTGCGAAGCTCATGGGGTTCGAGCAGGTCCATCCGGACATCGTCTGGCGGAAGGTAATAGGTGGGGGGGTGTGCGGTCTCCAGTACCCGGTAGCCGCGTACCGTATGGGCGATGAGCTCTCCGGCAAACACCACCTGCACACGCTGCGCTACCGGCTCGAGTGCCGGCGGGCGGGGGTAATCCCAGACCCATTCCTGACCGGGTTCAAGCCTTGGCCGTGATCGCTGCCCTGTCATGATGCGCTCACTGACCCGTGGAACCGTTATGGTGTGCACCCCCACGCCTGCCGGACAAGACCAATGCGAGCGCAAGCCCCGCCGCGATCCCGATCAGCAGTGCAAGACCGATGAGAACGGCATTCGGCATGGTCAGGGTGAAAAACAGGAAACGGGTGGTCACGGCCTGTGTGTTCTGCACGATAAGGATCAGCACCAGGAGTACGGCCACCAGCGCAGCCGCGATGCGAGGTCTTCTCCACCAGGGTGTTTTCATGGACGGCTCCCGGTCCAGGTTCAAGGTAGGTCCTGAAGGTAGTCCTCCCGGGAGGACTCAGCAAGGCAGGTGCTTTGGACGAGGGTGCAAATTGCCCGCGCACTGACCCCGGTGATAGTCTGCGGGCTCCCCAGCCAGAGACACAGATGCCAGCCCATGGCCAAGAACAAACGCAAGCCCCACCGCAAGCCCGCCACGGGTTCCACGACGCAGGCCCCAAGGGCGCCGCTTTCTGCCGACCGTGTCGTCGCCATCCTGGCGAGTATTGGCCTGCTCATCACCGGCTACCTCACCTGGGTGGCCTGGTTCGGGACAGGCCCGGCCTTGTGCGCCGAAGGCTCGGGCTGTGACCTGATTCAGCAAAGTCGCTGGTCCCGGGTCCTGGGCCTGCCGGTAGCCCTGTGGGGGTTTGCCGTCTACGCGCTACTGCTGCTCATGGCCACGCGCATGCCGCCACGGCTCAAGCGCTGGCAGCGGATCTGGTTTGTGTCTCTGGTGGGTGTCGCCATCAGCCTGTATCTGACAGTGGTCGGCTTTGTGTCCCTGGGGGCTTTGTGCCCCTGGTGTCTCGCCTCCCTGGCCACCCTCAGCGCCATCTTTCTGTGGACGGCCATCAAGCGCCCCGACTCGGCGCCCGGCCCGGCATGGGGTACCTGGCTGCTCAACAGCGTCGTGGTCACCGCCGTGATCCTGGGCACCCTGCACATCTACTACAGCGACCTGCTCAGCCCCCGGGAAGACCCGCGCCTGTCAGCCCTGGCCCAGCACCTCACAGACAGCGGTGCGCTCTACTACGGTGCCTACTGGTGTCCCGCCTGCCAGCAGCAAAGCCGCCTGTTCCGAGGTGCCTCAGAAGAACTGCCCTTCGTGGAATGCGTGCCGGGCGGACGTGGCAGCTCGATGACGCTGCAATGCGTGAATGCGGGGATCAGTGGTTTTCCCACCTGGGTCATCAACGGACGTCGGTATCAGGAGGTGCTGCAACCGGAGGAACTGGCCAGGCGTTCCGGGTTTGAATGGTGAGGGAATCCGGCCTTGGCACCGCTGCAATAGAGCAGCCAGTCAGCGCGCAGGTTTGAACAGGCCCAGATCGCCGGTGGACTCGAAGGATACCGGCAGCGCACGTCCCGTCAGGGCAATGCGCCCGTGAATACGGTACTCCATCTGCCCCGGGCCACCCTCACCCATGTCACGCAACTGGCGCGCCAGGGACCAGAGGCTGGAGGACACCGCCACCTCCGCAAGGCCCTCTCCATAGGCAGGGATCTCCAGTGTCTGGCTGGACACACCGTCGGCAAAACGTTCCCCGTTCACCTGCACCTGAAAATCCAGTCCACGGATGTTCAGTGAGAAGTCATTGGGGTTCTGGATCCGAAGCCTGAGCAGATAGCGCTGCTCAAAGAGCTCTGCCTGCTGCAGTTCCATGCCGACCAGGTGAACGCGGGGCGGCTCGGTGCGCACGCCCATGTTGGCGCAGCCGCTCAGGCCCAGTATGACAAGACCCAACAGCAAAGCCGGTCTGAGGAGCAATCTTGGCATCATTGGTTCCTGATCCTTAATCCCAGACAGTCCAGTTCGGATGAACCGCGACTTGCTGGGCAGATTTAACGACGGATAAACAGGTATTCCTGCATACCGTCACCGAGCAGGATGGCACGAGCGGCATGGAAGTCGGGCATGAACCGCTGTAGCTCTCCACTGGGATAACCGCTGACTTTGACACTGGCCGGGCCCTGCCCGGCCAGTGTTTGCAGTCCTGCATCCGGAGACAGTACCAGGGCCCTGGGCGTTTGTAGCAGGGTCTTCATGCTGTAGGCCACGAAACCATGCACCTGGGCACCGGCGGGCAACAATTGCGCAAGCCGTGACATGAGTGCGGTGATGACCGAGGGTTGCAGATAGTTCAACACCTCCCAGACCATGACGAGATCACAACCGCTGACCAGTCCCGGCGTTAGCAGTGTCTCCATGCGAGCCTGCAACGCCTCATCATCCTCCCGGGAGTCGAGGTTCAGCAGATCGTCGGTGAGCGAAGCAATACCCAGGCGCACGGGCAGACCCGTGAAGAATTCAATGGTCTGCTCGTGCGCCTCGCCAAGATCCAGAAGTACACGCCGCTCACCTTTCATGAGAGGTTGCAGCGCCTGCTGAAGCAGCTTACAGGGATAGGCTTCCTGATCGGGGCCTGGGCTGCGTATGGCATCTCCGGCGGTGCTTGCCCGGCTGGGGCTCACCTGGGGCACGCTTCGTGAGTCATTGGCTGACCGGCCTCAGCCGACGCTGCCGCCCACCTTGCCGGCGGACGGAGATTTGCCCGATTCACCGGCCGTGTCGCCCGTACTGGATGACGAGGCACCCGCTGGTGGGGTTGTCTCGTTGCGGGACTTGTCCGGACCCTGGGCAGGAGAGCGTTCCGGGGACTGGCTGGAAGCGGATTTGGATTTCTGCACCCCCATGCTGGCCTCGACCGCCTGAGCATCCATCTCGATGGAACCCTTGAAGCGCGCACCCTCTTCGAGGCTGACCCGGGGAGAGGTGATGTTACCCGTGATATTCGCGGACTTCTTGATCACGACGCGTTCTGCACCGAACAGGTCACCCTCAACGGTACCGTCTACGACCACGGTATGGGCGTAGATGTTGGCGCTGATCTGGCCATGGGTACCCACAGTGAGGCAGTGACCCTGCAGCTTGACCGTACCGCTGACGCGACCTTCGATGACTAGGTCCTCTTCACCGCGCAGGGTGCCTTCGATGTGGATTGAAGGGCCGATGATGGCCGCATCCCGGTGACGCGCCATGCCCACCGCAGGGGGCTGGGCCACCCCGCCCTTGAAACCGTCAGGATCACGCAGTAAATCCTTCTCCTCGCCCTTGGATTCCTGGTTGCCGCCAAATCCGCGCTTACCGATATCAAACATGGCCATATCGCTATCCTCCTGGAACAAGAACGGCCGAACCCGGAATGGCCGACCGATGCCACATCCTACTCCCCGTGTCTGGTGCCGAATGCAAATACGGTCACGCAATACACCACGGGATAAGCAATGAGTGATGGAGCCCACAAAAATTTGCGGGCATGGGTTTTCATCACCGGCCTGGCAGGGCCATGGCAAAGGCAGTTTAACCTTCTGAACCCTGGGTTTAGCAGGGTTCAGAAGCTTGATTCACAGACCTGTTTTTCTGATGAAGCTGACTACGGCACTAGCTTTGCTGTGACTTGACCGCCTTATCCAGTACCGCCTTCGGGGTCAGCATCAGATAGAGCGCCGGCACCACCACCATATTCAGTGCGGTGGCGCTGAGCAGCCCGCCCAGGATTACCCAGGCCATGGGTGCCTGGATCTCGGTGCCCGGCTCGCCCAGACCCATGGCCAGGATGGGAG
>SR_TP_S13solDRAFT_1000784_pt1 | contig 11423 bp, 11 predicted proteins | sample SodReaTP_S13sol_FD_11159 | JGI IMG/M metagenome (IMG submission 11159) | reverse complement strand
CCCAGTTGTTCGCGCAGGGCCGGGGGTTCGCCGCTGGCGTTGATGCGGATCAGCGCCATGGTGGTGACCAGCATGGCGGCCAGCAGATAGAGCACCACCGGCAGTTCCTGGCTGTAGAAGAAATGGGTGATGACCACGAAATAGCCCAGGAACACCGTCATCATGGCGTCCCGGTGGCTGCGGGTCTCCAGCATCTTCATGCCGGTCATGATGAGCAGCAGGGAGACACCGGCATCACGCCCCAGGACGGTGCCGTGGTGGCGATCACCCCGATGGTGGCCAGCACCGCCATGAGTATCAGCAGCCAGCGACCGGGCAGGGGCATCCGACCGAGGGCCCCGGCGTAGCGCCAGACGACCCCCAGCAGGGCAAGCCCGACGATCCACGCGGGCTGGTTCACCAGGTAGGGCAACAGCAGGATCACCAGGGCCAGGCTCAGCCATCCCAGGGTCGGTGCGTCGATGTCGGGGGTGACGCGGGCCTTCACGAGATGCCCCAGGGCTGACCGAAGTGTGCCAGGGCGCTGAGGCAGCGGTGGCGGTGCTCGGCGCCTTCGTCCGGTTCGATCTCCATGCCGGGGATGCGCAGTCCGAAACGCAGTCCCCGTCCGTGGGCCTCCAGCACTTGATAACAGAGCATGGACAGGCGCGTTTCGGTGTCCCCGGTGGGCAGGTCATCCCAGCTGACCCAGACATCACCGCCGCGCAGGTCCTCGAAGTTGCGGGTGTAGAGTTCGCCGGTACGGGCCAGGGCCTTCCAGTCCACCCGCCGGGGCGAGTCACCGGGCTGGTATTCCCGCAGCCCGGCAAACTCATCCCCCGGGTCGCGAGCGGGTCGGCCTGCCTCCTTCGGACCGGAGGAGGGGAGCAAGGGGCTGTCCACGACCAGGGGTGTGGGGTAGACGGTCAGTGCCTCGTCGAACTCGATCCATGACCAGGCGCGGAACAGGCCCAGGGGGTAGGTGGTGGAGACACTGAAGCGCCCCGGACGCAGGCGTCCGCGCCGGGTGGCGGGGATGGGCAGTTGCGCGGTGGACTCGCTACGGGCGGGGACGGACAGCGGCACGGAGACCTCATCCTCGCGCTGCAGGATCAATCCGCGTCGCGAGACATGGCTCGGGTTCTCGATGCGGTAAAGGCAAACCGCGGTCTCCCCGGCGAACACCGGCGCCAGGGGCAGGCGGGCCACCCTCAGGCCCAGGAGGTTGCGATGGGTGTGCCAGATGCCGTTGGCGCCCAGCCCCGCCAGCAGAAAGGTGAGCAGGAAGGCCATGCTGTTGCTGTAGTTGATGGCACCCAGCAGCATGACGATGAGCATCAAAGCGAACACATACCCCTGACGTGTGGGCAGGATGAAGATGCGCCGGCGGTGCAGGGTCACTTCCCGCCCGGCCGGATGCTCCCGGCGTGTCAGCCAGCGTATCGCAGGTTCCAGTATTTGCTGCGTTGTGTGCATAAAGGCTAAAGGCTCTCTACCACGAAGCACACGAAGGGCACGAAGGAGATCAAGATCTTTATCTCTCGCAAAGACGCAGAGAACGCAAAGTTAAAAATCAGAAGTTTTCTTGGCGCTCTTTGCGTCTTGGCGAGAACACATTCCTTTCTTCGTGTCCTTCGTGTGCTTCGTGGTGAATCGCTTTTTCACGGAATCGCCACCGCTTCAATCAGTACGCGGGTCAGCTGCTCGGGGGTCTGGCTGCCGCCTTCGGCGGCGAACAGGCGATGGCCGGCCACCGGCGGGAGGACGGCCTGGATGTCTTCGGGGATCACGTGGTCCCGCGCGTCCAGCCAGGCCCAGGCCCGGGCGGCAGCCAGCAGGCCCAGGGCGGCGCGGGGTGACAGGCCATGGGCGTAACGCTGGGGCTCGCGGGTGTGGGCAATGAGACGCTGCACATAGTCCATCAGTGCCTCGGAGACATGCAGTTGGGCGATGTGCTGCTGCAGGTCCAGCAGCATCTGGGACTCCAGAAGGGCCGGCAGCTCGGCGATCAGGGCGCGCCGGTCGCGGCCCTGGAGCAGGGCTCGTTCGGCGGCCGGGTCCGGGTAGCCCAGGTGGATGCGCATGAGGAAGCGATCCAGCTGGGATTCCGGCAGGGGAAAGGTGCCGGCCTGTTCCCGGGGATTCTGGGTGGCGATGACGAAGAACGGGTCGGGCAGGGCGCGGGTGACACCTTCCACGGTCACCTGCTGTTCCTCCATGGCCTCCAGCAGCGCACTCTGTGACTTTGGCGGCGCCCGGTTGATCTCATCGGCCAGCAGCATCTGGGTGAACACCGGCCCGGGATGAAATTCAAAGCCCTTGTTCTGGCCCTGGGTGCCATAGACGGAGACCCCCAGGATGTCGGCGGGCAGCAGGTCACTGGTGAACTGGATGCGCTGGAATTGCAGGCCCAGGGTGCGGGCCAGGGCGTGGGCCAGGGTGGTCTTGCCGACCCCGGGCTGGTCTTCCATGAGCAGGTGCCCTCGGGCCAGCAGACAGGCCACGGCCAGGCGAATGGGTCGGGCCTTGCCGAGGATGACGCTGCCTACCTGATCGAGGACCTGCTGGAGCAGTGCGGCGCTTTGCCGGGGTTGGGGCATGGGGGAGATGGACATGTCTGGCGTCTGGTCCGTTGTTGTGGTCCGTAGGTTGAAATGACTCTAACACCCCGGCGACGAAGGCACACCGGCCACACAGGTCACCTATCCATTGGTCAGCGGGAACTGTGACGGGTTCCCTTCAGGGGGAATGCCTTCCCCTTGTCCATGATGCGGCAATGCGTCTGTCTGTTATCAGCGTGAAAAGCACGGTCAACTGTGGCAAGTTGGGTGTGTGGGCTCAAATGCCTGCTGGCGTGATGAGGGAGTGCCTTATTTGACCACCGGGGAAGCAGGTCTGGCCTGGGACGAGGCCGCCGACGGGCTGGTGTTGCGCCTGGCCGGGCGCCTGGACGCCCATAGTGTGTCCCGGGTCTGGGGCCAGGCCCTGGACGGGCTGCATTCCCGTGCCGCGCAGCCGGTACGCATCGACACCTCATCCGTGGAGTATTGCGATGGCGCCGGTGTCGCCATGCTGGTGGACCTGTTGCGCCAGCCACGGGATGCGGGCGCGGCGGTTGAGTTGGGCGAGACGCCTGAGGCTGTGCAACGCATGCTGGCACCCTTCGATGTTCGGGATTTCCAGGTTGCGGATACTGGTAGCCGCCCTCCCGGCCCGGGATTTGGCCGTCAGCTGAACGAGGCCATCCATGACCTGGGCCGGCATTTGTATCATCAGGTGGAATTCGTGGGCGAGGCCACCGCCGCCCTGGTGAATGCCGCCCGCCACCCCGCCCAGGTGCGCTGGCGCGATGCCCTGAGGCTCGCACAGGAGGCGGGCGCCAATGCGCTGCCCATCGTGGCGCTGATCGCCTTTCTCATGGGCGTGATCCTGGCCTTTCAATCCGCCGTGGCCATGCGCCAGTTCGGTGCCGAGATCTTCGTGGCCAACCTGGTGGCCCTGTCCCTGTTCCGCGAGTTGGGTCCGCTGATGACTGCCATCCTGCTGGCCGGTCGTTCCGCGGCGGCCTTTGCCGCCGAGATCGGCACCATGAAGGTCAACGAGGAGATCAACGCGTTGACCACCATGGGACTCGATCCGGTGCGTTTCCTGGTGGTCACCCGGGTACTGGCGGCGGTGGCGGTGATGCCCTTGCTAACCATTGTCGCGGACCTGGTGGGCCTGCTGGGTGGCGGGCTGGTGATGCTCAGCTTCGATGTGCCACTGGTCACCTATTTTCAGCAGGTGACCAATGCCGTGTCCCTGGGGGATTTTCTCGGCGGCTTGTTCAAGGCCGCGGTGTTCGGCCTGCTGGTGGCGGGAGTCGGTTGCCTGCGTGGTCTTGAGACACGCAACGGAGCGGCCGCGGTGGGTGTCTCCACGACCCGAGCGGTGGTCAGTGCTATCATCCTGATCGTGATTGCGGACGGTCTGTTCGCCGTGCTGTTCTTCCACCTGGGGATCTGATGTCAGCGCCCTCGCCAGTGTCTCAAACACCACCCACTTCGCCATCGGATGATCCCGATGTCCTGATACGCGTGCGGGAACTGAGCATCGGATTCGACGGTGTGCCCCTGCTAGAGCACCTGGACTTCGACGTGTTGCGTGGTGAGGTGTTCGTGATCCTGGGCGGTTCCGGCTCCGGCAAGAGCACCTTGCTCAAGCACATCATTGGCCTGTACGAACCCATGCGCGGGCATATCCTCATCGATGGGCAGGACATGGCCGGCGCCCGGGGCGAGTCCCGCCTGGCCCTGTTGCGCAAGATCGGTGTCGCCTACCAGTCCGGCGCCCTGTTCGGTTCCATGACGCTGCTGGAAAACATCTGCCTGCCCCTGGAGGCCCACACCGAACTGGACCGCGAGGCCCGCGAACTGGTGGCGCGCATGAAGCTGCGCCTGGTGGGCCTGTCCGGTGCTGAACACCAGCTGCCCTCGGCGCTCTCTGGTGGCATGCAAAAGCGGGCGGCCATCGCCCGGGCCATGGCGCTGGATCCCATGATCCTGTTCCTGGATGAGCCGTCGGCTGGGCTTGATCCCATCACCGCCGCCGATCTGGATCAGCTGATCCTGCGTCTGGCAGACAACCTGGGCATGACCTTCGTGGTGGTGACCCATGAACTGGCCAGCATCGATACCATTGCCGATCGGGTGATCATGCTGGACAAGGAAAGCGCAGGCATTATCGCCGAGGGTGAACCGGTCTGGTTACGCGAACACGCCGAGCATCCCTGGGTGCGGCGCTTCTTCAATCGACAGGCCACGGAGGCGGCATGAGTGTATCAATGAGTCGCGTACAAGCATGAGTAACCGCAGCAGTTACTTCCGTCTTGGCCTGTTCATGGTGGGCGCACTGCTGGCCGGTGTGATCATCCTGGTGGTCCTGGGCGTGGGCAACATGTTTCGCCCCAAGCTCGTCCTCGAGACCTACTTTGATGGCACCGTACAGGGCCTGGATGTGGGCGCGCCGGTGAAGCTGCGAGGTGTCAGCATCGGGGAAGTCAGTTACATCGGTTTTACCCGCGGCCGTTATGAACTGGACGTGCTGCCGGTGGAGCGACGCCAGTACGTGCTGGTGGAAGCAGTGATCCGTCCCGATCGCCTCAGCGCCACGGGTCGTGCACCGAGCCCCGAGGTAATAGATGCCATGGTGTCACGTGGGCTGCGCGTGCGCATGACTGCCCAGGGCGTCACGGGCATCAATTTCCTGGAACTGGATTTCCTGGACCCTGCTGAGAACCCACCGATCCCTATCGACTGGATGCCGGAAAATCTCTACGTGCCATCGGCGCCGGGTACGGTGACCCAGTTCATTCAGTATGCGGAAAGTCTTGCCCGGCGCCTGGACCGCCTGGACGTGGAATCTCTGCTGGATAACAGCAACCGCCTGCTGGAGACCCTGGACCGAAGCGTAGCGTCCCTGGACGTGCCGCGCATCAATACCGACATCGTCCTGCTGCTGGAGCGCCTGGGCACCACCCTGGGGCGGGTGGATACCATGCTCTCCTCACCGGCGCTGGCGGACATGCCCGAAAACCTGGGTGTGGCCGCAGCCAACCTCAGGGCGCTCTCGGAAAGCCCGCGCTTCGATGAGTCCATGGATTCCCTGGAGCGAACCCTGGCCCGTCTCGAACGCACGGCGGAGGGCGTGGAGGATGCGGTGCAGGGCTATGAACACAACCTGTCCCAGACACTGGACAACCTGCGTGCATTCAGTGAACAGCTGCGCGTGCTGACCGAAGAGGCCGGGCAACACCCGGGCCTGATCTGGAGTGAGCCCCCGGCCCCCGTGGAGATCCCCCAGCCATGATGTCCCCTGACACCCTGCGCAAATCATCCCTCTGGTTATCGACCTGTCTGGTGTTGCTGATGCTCGTGCTCCAGGCCTGCAGTGTGGGCGTGGACCTGCAACGCCCCGCGCCGGTCAAGCAGACCTATTTGCTGGAGCTGGATCGCGCACACCAGGTGGCACCGGAAGACGCTCCGACCCTGCGTATTGCCCCTGTGCGGGTAGCGGCCGGGTTCGAGGGCAGGGCGCTGGTGTATCGCATGGCACAGGGGCGTTTTGAAGCGGATTTCTACAACCAGTGGTTTACCAGTCCCCGGGACCAGGTCTTCGAGGTGGCCTCCCAGTGGTTCAATCACGGCCCTGTGTTCAGGGAGGTGGTACCGCAGAATTTGGCCACCCTGGCGGACTATCGGCTGGACCTGCTGGTGACACGGCTATACGTGGACATGAGCGATCCTGCCCAGCACATGGGCAGGGTGGGCGTGCAGGGCTATCTGTCCAGCCGGGATACCGACGGGCGTAGCGTGTTGATGCACGAGACAGTGGAGGCGGCCCGGCCGGTATCGGTCATGACGGGAGAGGTCGTGGGGGATGCCGCAGCCCGGGTGGTCGCGCTCACGGGCGCCCTGGAAGACGTGCTGGCAGAACTGGAACTGCGTATCGGGAATCATCTGGCCAGCAACCCGGCCAGCGGATCCATGAATGAGGGGAGTGTGCGCCCCTAGCAGGCTGTTGATAGTCTCCAGTGGATGCAAGGCAAGGCGGAATACGGTGAGATAGCGTAGTGAATTGAGCGCCTCGTGTAGCCTCCATCCCTTGTCCTTACGCAGTTCGATGAACCCATATTCATCACCAGGCCTGTGTCCTCGTCCGTGTCCGCTGTCTCTGCGTGACTCAATGCTCTATCCGCGATCTCCCGCAATTCCTCTGCGGTCACATCCACGATCATGTTCAGTTCTCCCCTGGCGTGGGCCAGGTCTTCTTCGCTGATCCGTTCCGTATGGGTTTCCAGCAACCAGTCTCTGATGAGATAGACCAGCCAGAATTCCAAGCAGGGCGGTCAGCATGGCTACCAGCATCTCGGCCCAGGTTGTGTTTTCTAGGATAGGACTCGTTCGGGAACGCCCCTGCTTGGCACTGCCTGCCGAGCTTCCCTGTGACGCAAATCGCAATTCCGCAACACGCAATCAGGCAGACCCCTGAATACGCCCTTACGCCGTCTGTTTCCCTCGGGCTGGGTGCGACAACGAACAGACCTCCGTCCCCCCGCCCTGTGAGACTGCGCCTTGCACAGTCACCTTTTGATGCTCATCCGAGATGTCAGGATGACTGGGTTTTTTCCGACACATGAGTAAAGGTGAATCAAATGAACACAAATTACCGCAAGACATTAATTGCTGCTGCTGTAGCAGCCCTGATCAGCGCCCCTGCATGGTCAGCCACCGATGCGCCCGGCTCATCCACGGATGCTGCGAAATCCCGAGATTCACAGTCTCAGTCTCAGGATACCTATTCCCGCAGCGGTGAGAGCCGCTCACTCGATGGCGCTGCCCGTGCCAAGGCGAGTAACAACCCACTTTACAGCCGTACACCGGACGATCTGAATGGCCTGGAAGTCATTGGCTCCGATGGTAAGTCTATTGGCGAGATCAAGACGGTCGTGATGGACCGCAGTCGTGACGACGTCCATGCGGTGATTGCTTCGGGCGGCGTCATGGGTATCGGAGCACGTGAAGCACTCGTGCCGCTCTCTGAGCTCAAGCTTGTGGGTGACGACAAAGTACAGGCCAATTTGACCGAGGAAAGCCTTGCATCACGTCCTGAATACAAGGCGGAGCAGTACGGGGTGTTGGAGTCGAACCGACCCATCAGTGATTTCTCCGCATTCGAGCCGACCATGAGTCCTTCGGGCCAGAGTTCTTCACGTGCTGGTTCCGATGCATCCAAATCAGCTATGGGTACCGAGCGATCCAGGACAGGCAGTTCTGATTCTGCATCGTCACAGCAGTCATCTTCCCGTGCTGGTTCCGATAGTGCTCGGTCCCCCGTGGCTGTACAGGGCTCAGGGACAGCAGGTTCTGGTTCCGCATCGTCACAGCAGGCATCTCCCCGTGCTGGTTCCGATACGCCCAGGTCCGCCATGGGTACTGAGCGTTCCGGGGCCGCAGGTGCTTCCGGGGCCGCAGGTGCTGGTGACATGCCGTCTCAAATGTCCAGCCGATCCGACATGAGTGCCAATCCTCTGCATCGTCGCACCCCCAAGGATCTGCAGGGCATGGAAGTGATCGGTTCTGATGGCGAGAACATTGGCAAGGTCAAGTCCATTGTCGCAAGCAAGAACCGTGACCAGGTCCATGCGGTCATCACTTCCGGAGGCTTCCTGGGTCTTGGAACCCGTGAGATTCTCGTGCCCCTGGACGAGCTCAAGGTGGTGGGTGACAAGCAGCTGCAGGCTGAATTCAGCCAGGATTCTGTCGAGTCACTCCCCGAGTATCAGTCCCGGGAGTATGGAGAACTGGAGTCTGATCGTCCGATCAGCGAGTTCTCTGCATTCGAACCGATGAAGGGTAAGGATGGCCCTGCTGGCCAGGAACGGGCGCCTGCCACGGACCAGACGCCTAGCCAGCGTTATTAAGCTGTCTGGTTAGATCATGAGGGTTGGGGGCTGTACGCCCCCAACCCTCATTTTTTTTGGGATTCAAAAAAGAGCAGGGTTCAACTTGATCCTGGGCTTTGCGGGAAAGCTGCGGAGTCACTGCTCAGTCCTGCACATCCACCTTCACAAAAACACTCCCTGCCTCCCGGTCCTTGGTCTGCCGCGTCCCGACGATGCGATGATCATCACCCGACGAATACCCCGTAGTCCCACCCAGTTCCACCCACTCACCGGCCTGCACCGTCACCACGGTCTCCAGGGCGCGTGTCTCAATCCGTCCGCCTCCAGTCTGACGCTCCCGCTCCGCGATCTGTGCGATGTGCAGGCGCACACGTCCATCGGGCATGAGTTGGGGCGTGACCACGAAGCCCCGGTCCAGCCCCTGGTAATCCACCCCACCCACCACACTCCCGTCGGGACGTAAGGCCACAACGCCCATGGGAATGATGTCGCCCTCGCGGATGTGGGCCTGCTGGCCGTCCTGCACCCGCACCCACTGCTCGCTGCCCCGGCGGGTGGTGGTGTAGCGGCGCACCACGCGACCCTGGCTGTCGATCTCGCCTGCGGGGTCCAGGCGCCTTTCATCCCGCCGGGTGTCGTCGCTGACACGCACCGAGAGGCGCAGCTCGCGGATGGGCTGGTCCAGCTGTGCCACCACCTCGCGGATCTGGTTCAGACGCCCGGGGCTGGTGCGCACGATGAGGCGATAACCGGTACCGGTCAGGGCGTCCCGGGGACCGAGCAGGGGCTGGATGTGGGGCAGGAGCTCATTGGCGTTTCGGTGTTGCAGTTCGATGATCTCGATGGGGACCTTGTCGTCGGTCTCGGCCGCCACGACACCGGAATATAGCAACAAGGGCAACAACAGCAGGAGCAAGTAGGAAAGGGGTTTCATGGTCACTGATTTCCGGGACGTGAGACGGGCTGCCCCAGGCTACGGGGTCCTGTCCGAAAAACTGAAGGGACTGGACAGGATTGACATGATTAACATGATTGAAAAAAGCCCGGAAGGTTTTAATCCCGTAAATCATGTTAATCCTGTCCAATGTTTGTGTGTTTTAAGACACTAGGCAACTCAGATCTTCAACCGGCGCAGTTCCGGGTCGGGCATGGCGTGGGTCCAGAGGTTGCGGAAGCGGCCCTCAAGGGTCTGCACCCGGGGCGGTGACCAGGCGTCGGCAATGGCCACGGGGGTGGCGGCGCGGATCTGGTGCAGGTAGACACCGGAGTCGATCAGGAGCATGGCCTCGTCCAGCCTGGCCTCGTCGGGGGGCTGGCGGCGCAGATGGATGCGGCTGCTGATGCGCAGGGCCAGGTCCACCAGGCGATGACCGCCGCTGGGCAGACTGCGGCTGTCCTGGATGAAGATGCGCACGTCGGCGTGTCTGCTGCGCCGGGCCAGGGCCGAGACGGCGTCCACCAGGTCGGGGTCGTCGTACAGATAGGGGCTCAGGTCGGGGCTCAGGATCCACAGTCGGCGCCGGGCCTGGGGGGCGTGTTCATGGATGAAGTCGCGAATGGCCTCCAGGCCTTCCAGACGCATCACGCCGCGCCGTTCCTCATTAGGTGTATGTGTAGTGTTCGGCTTGCGTTTCAGGGGCATGGACGTCGATCCTGGTGACCATGCGGATGTGTGGGATGCCGGCGTCCATGAAGACCTCCCCGGTCTCCTGGAATCCCGCCTGGCGGTAGAACGCCGTCGCATGGCATTGAGCGTTCAGCTCCACTTTATCCATGCCCATCTGCTTTGCAAGTTCCATCGCGGCCTTGAGCAGTGCCTTGCCGATGCCCCGGCCCCGCCAGGGAGGCAGCACCGCCATGCGGCCGATGTGTCCGTCCGGTGCCAGCCGGGCCGCGCCGACGGGGTGGCCGTTGTTGCTGGTGGCCAGCAGGTGCAGGCAGGCGATGTCCACGCCGTCACGCTCCAGGTCCAGGGGCACGCCCTGTTCCTCCACGAACACCGTCTCGCGCACGCTGCGAAGCGCCTGGGCATCCCTGGGCCACAGGGCCTCGGCGACCCGAAAGCCCGTGGACTCGGCAGGACGCTGGGTGGATGAATGGGAGGGCTTTCGCTGCATCAGCCGGAGGGTCCGCTTGGGCCGGGATTTCCAACATCCTAGACAGGCCCAGGGCTGTCAACAGTGACCGGTGTCAATGGAAAGCTTTATCAGATCATCGTAATGTGCCGATGGTGCCTCGCGTTTCAACAGCCTGCTAACGCCCCAGCAGGGCGTTGCGCAGGTTCTGGGACAGGGGCTCCTCGCCCAGCCAGATGCCGAAGTAGGCCCGGGCGAAGTCGCGCCCCTCCACGATGACCAGGGTCTCGCCATTGAGGCTCAGGCGGGTGCCTTCACCGGGCAGATACTCCATCACGTAGCGGTCCCCGGGGGTGACACTGCGGTAGGCGTCGTGGATCTGGCGGATCCTGGGCGCCAGGGCCTGCAGGGCATCGGCAGTGAGCTGTTTTTCCAGGATGGTGTTGGCGGCCAGGGTGAGGTCCGAGGCCTTGATGTCCACGAAGTATTCGATCTCCAGACGCTTGGCTTCGCCCTGTTCCAGCAGCCTGGCGGCGGGCACACCCTCGGGGCCATAGAGGCCTGCGCCATAGACCCGAATGACCACGGCGTAGCGGGCCAGTCCGGTGCCCTTGAGCTCCAGGACCTTGCCGTCACTGGATTGCATGAAGGCGGGGAAGCGGGCGTCGCCCACGGTGACCACGTTGGCCTGGGCAGGCAGGGTGGGAATGAGGAACAGCAGCAGGGCGGTCAGGGCCAGGACCATGCGGTCTGCGCAACTGAGGCGCCTGGCCGATGCCACCGGGCGGGCTCGGAAACTGGTAGTGCCCTGAGTCAGAGAATCGTTGCATTTCAGAGCCCCGCACAAGACCCAAGGCAAGGCGCGGGCCGCAGGCAATGGCAAGCCCTTGGCAAGGTCCGCAACGCCGCATTGGGTCTTGTGCGGG
>SR_TP_S13solDRAFT_1000783_pt1 | contig 11439 bp, 10 predicted proteins | sample SodReaTP_S13sol_FD_11159 | JGI IMG/M metagenome (IMG submission 11159) | reverse complement strand
CTGGTTGCTCGCGATGCCGGTGCCGGCCTGAAGGATCGGAGGCTAAGATGGCATCTCGAGCAGGCACCCGTAGGATGCGTGGAGGCGAAGCCGTAACGCATCAGCCGCGCCCAGCGGGAGCCGATGCGTTGCGCTACCGCTCCACGCATCCTACGAAGCCGTGCCGAAAGTGGCGCCTTCGCCTCCTTCCCCACCAGCCAGCACCAAGAACCCGTGCAACCAAAAAACCAAAAAACCAACAAACCAACAAACCAACAAACCAACTCACCCCTCAGAGATACAACCAGAAGTCCACGATACGGTCGCCCCAGAGCAGTGCGATCCAGCCGGCAGCGGCCAGGTAGGGGCCGAAAGCGATGGGTACTTCCTTGCCGCGGCGAGTGGCAATCATGATCGCGATGCCGGCCACGGCGCCGACGAAAGAGGCCAGCAGGATGATCACCGGCAGCACCTGCCAGCCCATCCAGGCGCCCAGGGCGGCGAGCAGCTTGAAATCGCCGAAACCCATGCCCTCCTTGCCGGTCAGCAGCCTGAACAGGTGGAACACCGACCACAGCGACAGGTAGCCGGCAATCGCCCCGATCACCGCCTCTTCCAGGCTGGCGAACAGACCCAGCCACAGGTTCAGCGCCAGGCCCAGCCATAACAGGGGCAGGGTGATCTGGTCAGGCAACAGCTGGTGGTCGAAGTCGATGCCGGTGGCGGCAATCAGGGCCCAGGTCAGCACCAGCGCGCCGGCGCCTTCGGGTGTTGGCCCGAAATGTACGATGACCACGGTGGAGAGGATCGCGGTGGCCAGCTCGACCAGCGGATAGCGCCAGGAAATGGCCTGGCCGCAGTGGCGGCACTTGCGCCGCAGCACCAGCCAGCTGATGACCGGAATATTGTCGTACCAGGCGATGGTCTGGCCGCAGGCGGGGCAATGCGAACGCTTCACCACCAGCCCGGGCGGCTCGGCTTCCGACTCGTCGATTTCCAGCAACTCCCGACACTGGCCGCGCCAGTCATGAAACAGCCGCGCCGGAAGCCGCAGGATCACCACGTTGAGAAAGCTGCCCACCAGCAGCCCGAAAACGAAAACGGCGGCCGCCAGGACCGCCGGATGCAGCGCGTTCAGTGCGTCAAGAAATTCCAATACCCTATCCCTATGTCAGTCCGAACCAATGGCCCGAAACCCATCAACAGCCGCCCATCCACCCCCCGAAACCTGAGCCCTGAGCCCGGAACCCGTCACATCACCGCCGCCATCTGGAAGATCGGCAGGTACATGCCCACGACCATACCGCCGACGACCACGCCGATGATGACGATGATGATCGGCTCGAGCAGGCTCGATAGCGCATCGACCGTGTTGTTGACTTCTTCCTCGTAGAAGGCGGCCACCTTGTCGAGCATCGAATCCAGCGAGCCGGCTTCTTCACCAATGGCGGTCATCTGCACCATCATCGGCGGGAACAGGCGGGTCTGTTGCATGGCAAGCTGCAGCGAGTGACCCGTGGCGACGTCATCGCGAATCTGCAGCGTGGCGTCCTCGTATACCACGTTGCCGGTTGCGCCCGCCACGGTTTTCAACGCGTCAACCAGTGGTACACCGGCAGCAAAAGTGGTGGACAACGTACTTGCAAACCGGGACAGCGCCGACTTTTCCAGCACCGGTCCAACGATCGGGATCTTCAGAGAGAGTCGATCAAGCGTATGAGCAAACTTTTTGTTCCGTTTCTTCAATTGGACCAGGCCATAGATAGCCGCCGCCGCGGCGACCAGCACTAGCCAACCCTTGGACTGCATGAATTCCGAAGCGTTGATCAGCATGCGAGTAAAGGCCGGCAGGTCCGCGCCGAAATTCTGGAAGATGGCTTCGAACTGCGGAATGACCACGATCAGCAGCAGGGCGCTGACACCGATGGCGACGGCGATGACCGCAGCCGGATAGAACATCGCCTTCTTGATCTTGCCCTTGATTGACTCGATCCGTTCCTTGTAGCTGGCGATGGAATCGAGCACCTGATCCAGCACGCCAGCACTCTCCCCGGCGGCCACCAGGTTGATGTAGAGATCATCGAAGTACTGCGGATGCTTCGCCAGCGATTCGGCCAGTGTGCTGCCCGACTCGACTTCATTTCTGACGTCGGTGAGCAGCTTCTTCATCCGCGGGTTTTCGGACGCCTGCGAGATGATGCCGAAGGCCTGCACCAGAGGAATGCCAGAATAGAGCATCGTAGCCAACTGGCGGGTGAAGACGGCGATATCGCCAGCCGTGATTCGCTTGCCCGAGGCGCCGAACAGCGGCTTGGGCTTCCTCTTGACCCGGCCCGGGATGATGCCCTGCTGCCGCAGCTCGGCCTTGACGATCATTTCATTGCGGCCGACCCGTTCGCCCTTGATCTTCTTCCCGCGCTTGTCCTTGCCCTCCCACAGGAAGGTTTCCATCTGATCGGGGGTGGTTGCCATCTAGCGCCGCTCCTGCATGTGTGCTGGTTCAGGCCCGGGTTCGCACCCGGCCTGCACAGTTGTCCCTAATGCCGTGATTTTGCGCACAATCCACGGCAATTGCAAGGACGCCCCCCGGCGCTCCCCGGAACGCTCCGTCCCAAAAACCAAGGTAGCGCCCCCAACGGAGGAAAGGCCGTGGGCACCGGCGCGACTCAATCCTTGGTCACGCGGTTCATCTCCGCCAGGCTGATCCGGCCGTCCTTGACCTTGTTCAGCGCCGCCCGGCGCAGGTCGATGATGCCTTCCTTCGCCGCCTGCTTTTCCAGCTGCAGCGCGCCGCCGCCCTCGAGGATGATCTGTTCCATCTCCTCGGTAATGGGCATCACCTGGAACACGCCCGAACGGCCCTTGTAGCCGCCGGTGCACTGGTCGCAGCCGCCGGCCTGGAAGATCTTGATGCCCTCGCCGACTTCCTCTTCGGTAAAGCCGATTCTCAGTAGCGCATCGTCCGGCACTTCCTCGCGCTTCTTGCAGGTATGCAGTGTTCGGGCCAGGCGCTGGGCCAGCACCAGGTGTACGGTCGAGACGATGTTGTAGGTCGGAACGCCCATGTTGGCCAGTCGGGCCACCGAGGCCGGGGCATCGTTGGTATGCAGGGTCGAAAGCACCAGGTGACCGGTCTGGGCCGCCTTGATGGCGATCTCGGCGGTTTCCAGGTCACGGATTTCCCCGACCATGATGATGTCCGGGTCCTGGCGCAGGAAGGATCGAAGGGCTGCCGCGAAGGTCAGGCCCTGCTTGACGTTCTGCTGGACCTGGTTGACGCCCTTCATGCGGATCTCCACCGGGTCTTCGACGGTGGAGATATTGCGCCCCTCGTCATTGAGAATGCCCAGTGCGGTGTAGAGCGTGACCGTCTTGCCCGACCCGGTCGGGCCGGTGACCAGCACCATGCCGTAGGGCTTGGAAATGGCAGCCAGGTAGTCGTCCTTCTGCTTTTCCTCGAAACCGAGCTTTTCCGGCCCCAGGAAAGCGCCGGAGGAGTCGAGAATGCGCAGCACGATCTTCTCACCCCACAGGGTGGGGCAGGTGGAGACACGAAAATCGTAGGCCGTGCCCTTGGAAATATTGAGCTTGATGCGCCCGTCCTGCGGAACGCGCCGCTCGGCGATATCGAGGTTGGACATGACCTTCAGGCGGGCCGAAAGCCGCGGCGCCATGCGCTTGGGCGGCCTTACCTGGGTGACCAGCACGCCGTCGATGCGAAAGCGCACCCGGTAGTCCTCTTCATAGGGCTCGAAGTGGATATCCGAGGCACCCTTGCGAATGGCGTCGACCAGCACCTTGTTGACAAATCGGACGACCGGCGCATCGTCGGCTCCCGATGCTGCATCACCTGCCTCTTCCTTTTCCTCGCCCGTGTCGAACTTGAGATTGTCGAGATCGTCCTGGTCCTCGGTCAGCTCGCTGAAGGCCTGGGACGAACCGGCCAGGGCCCGGTCCAGCGCGGGCTCGATGGCGTTGTAGGGGGCAAGAATCGCCTCGACCGCCAGCCCGGTGGAGAAGGTGATTTCGTCGATTCCGGCCTTGTTGCCGGGGTCGGCGGCGGCCACGAACAGGCGCTTGCCGCGTTTGAGAATGGGAACGATCAGGTGCTTGCGGACCAGCTCCTCGCTGACCGCATCCATCGGCGCATGCTTGAGATTGACGGCGGCCAGGTCCACCAGCGGCATACCGAAGTCTTCGGCGGCGACATGCGCGAAGGCCACCGCGTCGACCGCTTTTTCGCGCACGATATGGCTGGTGAAGGTGCGCCCTTTTTCGTTGGCCTTGTTGGCGAGCTCAAGGGCTTTCTCCTCGGTCACCACGCCTGCATCGACCATCTTTCGGCCGAGAGAGGGCAGGCGCATGATTGTGGCAGGTTGGGCCGGCATCGAGCATTCTCCTTGAGCGTTGCTGAAATCCTAGCGCCCAGGCACTGATTTTGCAAAAGTTTTCAGGCGGAAGGTGCGGACAGTCTCGGTTTTGATTAGAACCTTGATCATTGCCTCAATTGCAGCAGCCGGGCAGCGTCCATGGCTGCCTGGCAGTCGAGCAGCGGCCAGGTCGTGTCATTGCGATGATCGGTTACTGGCTTGCCCGAGTTCAGAAGTGCATCTCGAACTGAATCGCTCGACAAGGCCGGAAACTCGGCACGGATTGCGGCAACGCAGCCGGCAACCTGGGGCGCTGCGAACGATGTGCCTCTCAGATCCTGATCACGACGAGTGCCATTCAACCAAGGGGCCGATAGATAGGCCGCTGGGGCGAGAATATCCAGCGCACGCCCAGCATTGGAAAAGCAGGCCACCTGGTTGACCTGTTGAACCTCGTCCGTGCAGCCCGCACCGGGGTGGTAATCGCTGGGGTAATCCTGGTCATAGACCCCGCCCACTGTAATCACTCCTGAGACGCAGCCCGGAGGCAGAATCCGCGCCGGATCGGCGTCGTTGCCGCTGGCTGCGACAATCAGCGTTCCATTCTGAGCGACAGCACTGACAGCGTCGGCAACAACACGATCGGTGCCCCAGCCATCATTACAAAAGCTGTGTCGGCTGCCACCGACAGACAGGCTAGCATTGACTACATCAAGGTCTGGGTGAGACGCCGCCAGCCAGTCGAATGCAGCGGCAATATCGGCCGGGCAGCAGATCCCTGGATAGTCATCGATGATCTTTGTCACCACCAGGTTGATCGGGCCGGAACTGTAGCGCCTCATGCTGTCCGTCAATATGCTGGCGACGGCTGTGCCATGACCGTGTTCATCAACGGTGGAGTCGGAACGGAACTGAGTCACGCTGTCGGCAGGGCAGCAGCCGTTATCCCCTCGTGAGCAGAAACAGGCGGCGTCCGTGAATTGCAGCCGCCCCGAATCCGGTAGAGTCTGCAGTCCGGAGTCGATCATGGCCACTTTGACTGCTTTGTTGGTGCCATGATGTACTGCTTCGGGAGTAGCCCAGTACTTCGGAGCTTGCGGCGGATCTCCGAGTGCCTCGTACCTGGCGCTGTGATTGGGCTCGATCGCCCAAACTCGCTTCTGCCGGGACAGGCGATGGAGCTGTCTGGCACTGATGTCAAGCACGACTCCGCGACTGTACTTGAAATCGCGTACCGTTGGCTGGCGGATGCCAGCATCGCGCATCACTTGGCGCTGGACCCGCTGCTTGATGTTTGCCCGCTCTCTAAGCGGAAGTGACTGGAAGTCTGAGTCCCTGTCAGTGCGAAAGGCCAGCAATATGCGCACCGATGGCTCGGCCTGCGCGGTGTCGGCTAGTCTAGAATGCCGATTGACCGGTTCGCTGATGGCTAAAACGACGGCGCTGGCCAGCAGACTCAGGAGGATGAGCAGGAAATATAGTCTCAAGAGATGGAAGGGAGAGTTCATTTGCTGACATGACGCGCGGCCAAATTGAGCAGTCTAGAACAAAAACCCCCGGCAGGTGCCGGGGGTTGAATTGCAGGAGTGTGAGCAAAGCTTAGTCGTCTGTGTTGTCGTCTGTGTTACGGCACTCAGATGGAATATGCTTGGGGCTACCTTGAGTATAGGTACAATCCCATTCAACCGAAGTAGCAGTTTCACCAGCAGTGATCCCAGCTGCCGACGCAGTCCACACCAAAATGGGTGCAGTCGGTGCGCCAGTGTTCTGGGTGGTTGCAGTAATGACGTTATCATCGATTACGATGGAAGTGCAATAGTCAGTAGCATTGAACTCGTATCCGGCGGCTGCCGAATCATCTGGCCACTTACCCGTGCTCAGCGCAGTTTCGGAAACGGCCAGCTTGGCGGAGGCGGCCAGGTTGACGCACTCGGAAACCTTGGCGCGGATCGAGTAGTCCTGGTAGGCCGGAATGGCGATGGCCATCAGGATGGCGAGAATGGCGATCACGATCATCAGCTCGATGAGGGTGAAACCGCCTTGTTTGCGCATGGTGTTCATGGATTGACTCCTTTCAGTTTTCACGTGTTGTGTTCAGGTTGAACGCTTGTTTGGCTCGAAGCCGCTCAATTTTCGCTTTCCCCTTCGGGGATAAAGTTGCATGAAGCGTGCCAACTCCTCCTGTGCTTTCCCTGTTGGTGGGGCTTCTACCTTACCAGGCGGTGATTCGTGACGCAGTTCAAATGGAGCGTGAAAAACTGGTAAAAGCAGGTGACAAAAATTGTCACCTTCGGTCAAATTGGGTCGGTTCTTGCGCCTCGTTCCCCTGCTATCGGCAGTGGGCGGGAACATGGCGTCCGGCGCCGGCTAGTAGCTGGCACCGCCAGTCGGTGATTCCTTCGGCGCCGATGGTCGGTCTCAATTCGAACACCGGGCTGGGCGTGCTGCCGGTATTGCGAGTCGTGACCGTCAAGGTACCGCTGCCGTCGTTGGCCAGCACGATGCTTTCCACGTATTCCGATTCGAAGCCTTCGTACCCCGTGGTCGTTTCATCGGGGATCTCGCCGGCCTGAATGGCCTCGGAAACCGCCAGCTTGGCCGGGCCCAAAGCGTACAGTCCTTCGGACACTCTCGCGCGAATGGAGTAATCCTGATAGGCGGGGATGGCGATCGCCATGAGTATCGCCAGAATGGCGATGACGATCATCAGCTCGATCAATGTGAAACCGTTGGTGGTTGATCTGCGCATGATTCACTTGCCTCAGGTGGTGCTTTCTGATAGCCCTGCAATAATTACCCCAGTTTAGAGGAGGTGTGATACGCCTCACAGATTTGAGGGATGGCCGGAGTGGCGGCCGTGGTAAGCACGTGGCCTCAATGAAGCTGCCGGCTGAGTTGATTGCGGCATGCCGTGATGTGGAATAGGCTTTGCGTCTGGCGGGATGTAGTGAATCTGGTCTGGATGCGATCAAGCTGACGGGCCTCAATAATGAGAGGGAGCCCTTGCAGAAGGAAGCGATAGTGGAACAGTGCCAAGCGCGTATGGCGGGCGTGGATGTTGCCCGCTTCCTGGCGATTGTCTCCATGTTTGCCGCCCATGTCGGACCGACCGACAGGTTTGGGCCTTTGGGGCGAGCGTTTCATTTGATGGACGGGCTTGCCCCCATTCTGTTCGTTCTGGTGGCCGGGATGGGCGTTAGCCTGTTGTTCCAATCCCGTACGGCATCGGTATCACAGGCTCGCGTGCGCTTGATCTGGACCGGGTTTGTGCTTCTGTTCGCCGGGCTGTGGCTCCAGGAGCTGGATCATGGCATCCGTGTCATACTCCAGCACTTCACGCCCCTGTTTCTTCTCGGTGCCGGGCTCGTGACCTTGCATAAGCATCTCCTGCTGTGGCTCGGTGCAGTCTTGATGATCATCGGACCAGTCACATTTCTGTATGGACTGATGTATTTCCCATCACTGTTCGATCGTGAAGTCATCTCAGTGCTTACTTCTCCTGCGGAGGTGCTCCACAGGTTGCTTGCTACGGGCTCTTACCCCATGATTACCTATGCCGGGGTATTTCTTCTTGGCATGAGCCTGGCCAAATTCGACCTTGCCAGGAAGGTAGTTGCCGAACGGATGCTGCTTCACGGGTTTGCTGCATTTCTGGGCGTGTTCCTTCTGGTGATGGTGTTGGAGTCATTCGGTATTTACGCTTCGGGTCGCCCCGAGTGGAACTGGCTGACTTTGACGCGATCGCATTCGCAGATGCCATTGTGGGTAATTTCAACAACCGGGTTTGCCGTTGCGCTAGTTGGGTTGTGCCTTCTTGTGGTGCCACGTCTGGAATACTGGTTCAGGCCAGTCGTGATTGCGGGCCAGATGGCCCTGACGCTTTATGTTGCTCAATTGGTCGTGTTCCACTTCTGGCCTGAGGCTGTCAGGAGTCGAGACCTGTTGGTGCCGGCAGTATGGAAGACGCTCGGCTTGTCGCTGGGCGCCGTCGCGTTTGCGGTTGCATGGAGGGTCAGGTTCAGCAAGGGGCCACTGGAGGCGTTATTGCAGTTGCCCTGGATGTTGCGTTGGCGTTAGTTCAATCCCCGCACATTCGAGCGCGTTGCCTATGCGGGCCCGAAGGGCTATTTCAATTTACTGCCCGAACCGATCCTCGAACAGCGCATCGAACAGCTCTGCACGGAAGTGGCCGCCGGGGCAGCCGGGCAGCAGGCGGTGGCCGCTGGAGCGGGGCAGGGCGTGAGCGTGCTGCCAGGCGACGGTGGCGTGCAGGCGGTGGCCGGATGATTGGGCGCTGACATGCCCCCCACTGATCTGTCCGCACAGCAGCTGATGCCCGCCGCCGGCCGGGGCAGGGTTGCCGGCGGCCAGGGCCAGGGCCATGCTCAGGGCCAGCGCCGGGGCGGTGATCATGGCTGGCAGGTGCCGGCGTTGCAGGTGCCGCCGGTGCAGGGGGTGCCGTCGGCGACCGGGGTGTTCATGCAGCCGGTGAGCGCGTCGCAGCTGTCGATCGTGCATTCGTTGGCGTCGTCACAGCTGATCGGTATGCCGCTGCAGTTGCCGGACTGGCAGGTGTCGCTGACGGTGCAGGCGCTCTGGTCGTCGCAGGGGTTGCCTTCGTAGGGGCTGCCGTCGATGGTGCAGCTGCCGCCGAAGCAGATCGGGTCGGCGCACTGGCTGCCGCCGCTGCAGACCAGGTCGCAGGCGCTGCAGTGCTGGGTGTCGCTCTGGGGGTCGACGCAACTGCCGGCCGAGCTGCAGTAGATCCAGCCGGGATTGCCGCCGCCGGGGCAGCCCAGGTCTTCGCAGTCGACGAATCCGTTGCAGTTGTTGTCGCCGCCGTCGTCGCAGATCTCCGGGGCGCCGGGGTTGATGGCCGGGTCGGCGTCGTTGCAGTCGCCGCACTGGGTGGCGGTGTAGGCGCCGGTGGGGACGCAGGCCTGGATCGAGTCGCCGCACTGGCCCCAGCTGTCGTTGTCGTCATCGCGGTAGTAGGTCTGCGGGGTGCAGTTGTCGCACACGCCCAGCACACAGACCTCGCCGGGGGCGCAGCTGAACCCGCAAACACCGCAGTGTTCGGCGTCGGTCTGCAGGTCGGCGCACACGCCGTTGCAGTTGGTTTCGCCCACGTTGCAGGCCAGCAGGCCGCCGGCGGCGCGGGCGAAGGGCACGCTGCCGATGCGCATGCGCGGGCTCATTTCGGCCTCGGCATCGATGCGGATACCCAGGAACAGCGGGGCGTCGAACAGGTTGTCGTCGAGGTGCTCGATGCTGCCGAGTTCGACCTGGAAGAAGCCGGCGGTGACGGCCACCGCGGGGTGCGTTTCGGTCCAGACCGGCGTGCCTCCGCTGGCCTGCCGGTACAGGGCGAAATGCATGTCGCGGCTGCCCGAAACCGGCTCGCCGGCGGCGTCGGCCAGAAAGCCCTGGTAGGGCATGAAGGTCGGCACGGCGGCCGTCGACGACAGGCCGAAGCCGACCAGCCAGACCAGCAGGGTGAAACGCAAGAGGGTTGAAGCCATGACCCATCCTCCCCGATGAGTGCGATGACATGGCGCCGGCAGAATGCGGCGCGCCTTGATGCCGATTATAGGCTGCTTTTCGTCGGCCGTGGCCATTACAATAAATGCTTGAAACTCGCACAATGTGAAAGTATCTTGCATTTATGCAGACGTTGACCGAATCGATTGCCCAATCCGGGTTGCGTGGAAGGGTCTTCTCGGACCGGCAGCTTGCCCATTTTCTGCGTGGGTCGGCCCAGCGTCGCTACAGTCTCGTCAATCGGGCACTCAAGGCCGGCGAGTTGGTTCGCTTGAGCCGCGGCCTCTACATGCTGTCACCATCGATTTCCGGCGTGCAAGCGCACAGGTTCGTGCTCGCCCAGGCATTGCGTCCGGGCTCGTATGTGTCGTTCGAGTCCGCGCTTGCATGGCACGACTGCATTCCCGAGGGCGTGATGCAGGTTGCCTGTGTGGTGCCAGGGCGGCGGAAAGCGAATTTCGTGGTTTCCGGCTATGCCGAGTTCAGGTTCCGCTCGCTCGCAGTCAATCCTGGCTACTTGCTGGCGGGTGTCGAACGACACAGCCTGGCGGGGGGCATCGGGCTGGTGGCCGAGCCATTGCGAGCGCTGCTTGACCTGTGCTGCCATCGCAAGATCAAGGCAGAAGCCCTGGTCGGGTTCATGGAAGGGTTGCGCCTCGATTCGCAGTGGTGGGCCAGTCTGAGCGCGAACGACGTGTATCGCTTCAAGCGGGTATACCGATTTCACTGGATGCAGGATGTCGTGGATTCACTGGCCAGGGAGGCCGAAGCATGATCGAGCTGTTGCAGCATCGACTCGACGGCTACCAGGCTGCCGATGCTCTGGCCGAAGAGCAGGCGCTCAAGGAGATCCTTCAGGAGCTGATCCTGTACGCAATGTGGCGCAACGATTTCTTCCAGCGAGCTGCATTTCAGGGTGGCACCAGCCTGCGGATTTTCTATGGGCTGCCGCGCTTCTCGGAGGACATGGACTTCATTCTGATGAAACCCGATGACGGCTTTTCCTGGCAATCCGTGACCGACAGGGTCAAGCAAGTGCTTCTCGAGTTCGGCGTGACCGTTGAATTGAGCGACCCTCGACATGACTCCGGCGCGGTTCGACGGACCATGGTCAAGGACGACTCGCTCGCCGGCCTGCTTCAGGTCGGTTTTCGCGACGGCGAGCCCGGTCGCAAGCTGCGGGTGAAGCTCGAGATCGACACGAACCCACCAGCCGGCTCGTCCTGGCAACAGCACTTTCCGGGTTTTCCCGCTGACTACATGGTCATCACGCAGGATTTGCCCAGCAATTTCGCATTGAAGCTGCATGCACTTTTGTGCCGACCCTATCTCAAGGGGCGCGACTGGTTTGACTTCCTCTGGTATGTGCGTCGTGGCACAGCGCCCAACCTGAACCACCTCAGCAGCGCGTTGGACCAGTACGGTCCGTGGTCGCGCGAGGGCATTCAGGTCGACGGGTCCTGGCTGAGGACGGCGTTGAGGCAGCGCATCGAAAGCATCGATTGGCGGGCTGCCGCTGCCGATGTCGAGCCGTTTCTCGCAACTCGGG
>SR_TP_S13solDRAFT_1000782_pt1 | contig 11444 bp, 8 predicted proteins | sample SodReaTP_S13sol_FD_11159 | JGI IMG/M metagenome (IMG submission 11159) | reverse complement strand
GAGAAAACCATGTAAAAGCGAGAAGCAGGACACGAAGAACACGAAGAAGGCACGAAGCTCACGAAGAAAACCCTTTCGGAATTGAAACTTCGTGGTCTTCGTGCCTTCTTCGTGCTCTTCGTGTTGTGCTTTTTCCAAGGATTCTCGTGCCTCACGCTCATTTCAGACAATGGCTGAAACACGTACGTAATCAGGTGTGGTTTCGCGAGATTCCTTTTCTGTGGCATCGCCCCGGACATCCGGAGGCCGGTCATTGACTGGACACGGCGAGACTTCGCCGGCGCCAGCGAACCAGGCCCCAGCTCAACGAGACCGCGGCGGCCAGCCAGGCAGCGCGGCGCACGATCAGGTGCAGGGGCGCGCCGAGCCATTCAAGGTCCGGTGCGAGTGCGCGCAGCAGGAACGCCGCGGTCAGCAGCGCAAAGGTCAGAACCAGCGCCAGGTAGTACAACTGGCGCCTTCTGAACCCCAGGTACGCGAATGCCCCCAGGTGAACGGCGAATACCAGGGCCAGCAGCAGGTCAGGCAGCATGTGGGTCAAACCGGGCGTTTCATCGTCCGCCCGCTGCAAAACGGGTTGCTGCCCGCCGACTTGCAACCGGCAATTCGCTGGCCGGCATCGGGCGGCCGAAAAGGTAGCCCTGCATGGCCTGACAATCCAGGCGGACCAGCAAATCGCTTTGGGCCCGGGTCTCGATGCCCTCGGCAACCGTTGTCAGTCCCAGGTGTCGGGCAAGCGCAATGACCGATTCCACGACCTTGCGCGTGCGCTCATCCTGTTCGGCGCTGACGATGAAGGAGCGATCCAGCTTGATCCCGTCGATCGGCAGCGACGTCAGATAATTCAGCGACGAATAGCCGGTACCGAAGTCGTCAAGTTCGATGCGATGGCCCAGCGCGCGCAGGCGACGGCAGGCCGCGCTGACCCGCTCGACATCCGACATCAGCTGACTTTCGGTGATCTCCAGTACCAGAACCCATTCGCGAGCCTTCGCACCGGCCTGCCACAGCGCCGTCAGACGCTCGACGAATTCCGGGTCCTGCAACTGCAGCAGCGAGACATTGACATGAATGTCCATCGCCTGTCCGCCGGCAGCGCGGGCATCGCCCAGCGCAATCGCCTGCTCGAGGACGAAATTACCCACGGCATGGATGCGCCCGGTGTCTTCCAGGATGGGAATGAATTCGGTGGGCGAGACTTCGCCCCGCGAAGGGTGATTCCAGCGCAACAGCGCCTCGGCCGCGATCATCTCGCCGCTGGCCGATTCCACCAGCGGCTGCCAGTGCACGAAAAATCCTTCCAGGTAGTCCGGGCGACGCAAGGCAAACGCCAGATCATGCTGCTTGCGGGCCCGCTGGTTGAGCTCGGGATCGTAGTAGCTGATCGTCCCCGGAACGTGGCTGGCACGCTTGTGCAGGGCAAGCTCGGCACGGCCCAGCAGCTCCTCGGCATCCGCGGCATCCTTCGGGTAAAACGCCACGCCGATGCTGACCGTCACCAGGATTTCGGCCTGCGATAGCCTGACCGCGACCGGGAACCTGGAAACGAGGCGGTCCAGTGCCGCACCCGGTCGCACGGATTGGGAAAGCCCGCCGAGTAGCACCCCGAACTCATCGCTGCCCATGCGATGCACCGAGTCGCCCGGGCCGGTGGCCCCGGTCAGGGTGCCGGTCACGGCCTTGAGAACCTGATCGCCGGCTTCGCGGCCGAAATTCTCGTTGATGTCGCGGAAGCCGTCGATATCCAGCACCAGCAGGCCCACCTGGCCCCGGTGGCGATGCGCGTGCCCGATCGCATAGCCGATGCGCCGGACCAGTTCCGCGGTATCGCTCAGCCCCACGACCGGATCCAGCTTGACTCCCGATTCGGTGTCGGACTCCTGGCCGGCAGAGCTTGCCACTGACAGCGTCTCGGCGATCTCCAGCAACAGCCCTGCCTCGTCACGCTGGAAGGCATCGCTGCGACCGGCCTGGACAACCAGCACACCGGCCGTGCGCGTCCCTGCCGATAACGGGACGACAGCCAGTGAACACCGGTCAGCGTCAACGTCACACCGGCATGCCGGCACCTGAGAGGAATCGCCCGGCATAACCTGCACGAAGCTGGGCTTGCCCTGCATCAGGGCCTGGTACAGGCCCGAGTCGGCCGGCAGATCATCGATGGCCAGATCCAGATCGCGAAGATGAGGATCTTCCACGCCTTCATATGCAATCACCTGCAGCCGGCACCCGGCAGAATCCGGCAAGGCAATCCAGGCACACCGGTAATCGCCTTCCTCCACCGCCACCCGGCAGGCTTCCTGGTACAAGCGCGACGGCTCGTCACCGCGCAGCGCCGAGCCCTTGATGGCACGCAGCATGCGATACAGCCGGTTGGTGGTCTTCAGATCGTCGCTGCTTTCCCGCAGGCGATCCATCGCCAGAGACAGGCGCCTGAGCACCAGCCACAGCAGGACCAGCAGCAGTCCGGCGGTGATGCTGACATAGGCCAGGCCCTTGAACTGCTGGGCCTTGAGCAGCCCGGCCTCATCCAGCCCCAGACCGGCCACGAAGCGGTCGGAAAATGTGATCCACAGCGCGCCAGCGACGGCATAGGCCGCGGCGATGGCCAGTGCCACCGCCCGATAGGCAAATCCGTATTGAAGAGTTTTTCGCATGCCATAGCCACAGTGAACCTCTACTGTACTCGAAGAATTACAGCAGAATCAATCAGACCAGCCCGGAACTGGTGAAAACCCTGCAGACAGGTGCAATATCCCCTCGCCGATGCTACATTTGCACCCGAAACCCGGTTGGAGGCGGATCATGGATCACAGGGAACTGGCGCAAGCCTTGTTCGAGGAGTTTGACGAGGACGGCGACGGTAGAATTTCGCGGCGCGAGTTCATCGAACTGCGCAAGTGCCTGCTCGGAGATCATGGAGTCGAGACCAGCTCGAGGATCTTCGATCACTTCGACGCCGACCACGACAATCACATTTCGCGCGACGAATTGATCGAGCTGATCATCGAATACGCGATCTGACCGTCGACTCTCTGATCCTCGATTTGCGGCCTGCCCGGGCCGTCGGCCCGGGCAGGTTTCGGTTTCAGTCGTGACCCCACGGCGCCGGCGGCGGCTCGACCGGTCGGGTCAGGTCGAATTCGGCCCGGAACATGCGCCGGCTGCGCACCAGTTCGTAGCCGAACATCTCGCCGGGATGGACTTCCATGCTCCAGAAGTTCTCGATCGACGGCTCCAGCCCGTGGGCCAGAAACAGCGCCTGCGAATAGGCATCGACCGGAAAGGTCTGGCGCCAGGCCCGGCCCGGGTCGGTGGTGTGCCCGCCGTACCAGGTGACATCGTCCTCGCTGCCGTCTTCGTGGCGGTGATCGTGCTTGAGCCTCAGTAGCCCGTCTTCGCGCGTGACGACCCAGGTACGCGAGCGGTTTTCGCCCACATGCAGCGGAATCTTGATCTCGTTTTCCGAACATTCGCGGACGTGAATGATCACCTCGCGATCCAGCCAGCCGTTGTCGCCGGGTCGCGAAAAGTGCGTCATCTTTCCGGCAAACGCCTGGCCGCACAAGGCCCCCAGCCGATCGAAGAAATCATCCTGGGGCGAGGCCCCGGCAAGCGACGGACCCATGATCAGGGCCAGGACAGACAAGGCGGCACGAACAATGGAATTCACGGCAGACTCCTTCAGCAGTTTCAGAATTCGGGCAGAACAATCGCCCGCAACAGGGTAACGGATCCTGTAACGGCGCCCTGGACAATCGCATCATGGATCTGGCGTATCCTGCACTTCCACCTCAGCAGGATGCAGGGCATGACCGTCGAGAATGTCATCCTGATCGGCTTTCTGGCCAGTTTGATTGCCGGTCTCGGCACCGGCGTGGGGGCGTTGGGCGTGTTCTTCCTGCGCCGGCTGTCGCCGCGCATGGAAGACGCATTGCTCAGCGCGGCGGCCGGCATCATGCTGGCCGCCTCGTTCTTCTCGCTGCTGCTTCCCGGCATCGAGTCGGGCGAGCAGTGGTTCGGCAGCCGGGTCGTTGCGGTGCTGGTGGTGACCTTCGGCCTGCTGGCCGGAGCGGTGGCGCTGCAACTGATTCACCGCTTCGCACCGCACGAGCATTTCATCATCGGGCGAGAAGGGCCGGAAGCCGAAGCCCTGGGCAGAATCTGGCTGTTCATCATCGCCATCACGCTGCACAATTTCCCCGAAGGCATGGCGGTCGGGGTGGGCTTTGCCGACGGCAATATCGACAATGGCATTGCACTGGCGACCGGGATCGGCATCCAGAACATTCCCGAAGGCCTGGCCGTGGCCATGGCACTGGTGGCCGCCGGATATTCACGCATGGCGGCCTTCGGCGTCGGTACGCTGACCGGGCTGGCCGAACCGATCGGCGGCCTGTTCGGTGCCGCAGCCGTGTCGGTGGCCGGGCCGCTGATGCCGTGGACGCTGGGCTTTGCCGCCGGCGCGATGCTGTTCATCATCTCCGACGAGATCATCCCGGAAACCCATCGCCGCGGCTACCAGACCATCGCCACCTTCTCGCTGCTGGGCGGGTTTGCGGTGATGATGTTCCTGGACGCCACGCTGGGCTGATCCCGGGGCGAGCATGACCCGGGTCCGCGCCGACAACGCGTTAGTTCTTCTTCGGCACGTACAGATCGGTAATCGTGCCCTCGAACATTTCTGCCGCCATCATCACCGACTCGCTCAGGGTCGGGTGCGGGTGGATGGTCAGGCCGATGTCCTCGACGGTCGCACCCATCTCGATGGCCAGGGTCATCTCGGCGATCAGGTCGCCAGCGTGCGAGCCGACCACGCCGCCGCCGATCAGGCGACCGCTCTTGTCATCGAAGATCAGTTTCGTGAAACCTTCAGCACGGTCCATGCCCAGAGCCCGGCCGCTGGCCGCCCACGGGAACTTGCCGACCCCGAAGTCCAGCCCCTGTTCCCTGGCCTGGTTTTCGGTCACGCCGACCCAGGCGACTTCCGGATCGGTGTAGGCGACCGACGGAATCGCGCGCGCATCGGCCGCGCGCTTCTCACCGGCGGCGACCTCGGCGGCGATCTTGCCCTCGTAGCTGGCCTTGTGCGCCAGCATCGGCTGGCCGACGATATCGCCGATGGCGAAGATGTGCTCTACGTTGGTGCGCATCTGACCGTCGACCTCGATGAAGCCGCGATCGGTGACCTCGACCCCGGCCTGGTCGGCCTCGATCACGTCGCCGTTCGGGCGGCGCCCGACGCAGACCAGTACGCGGTCGAATTCGGCCGAGTCCGGCGCGTTCTTGCCCTCGAAACCAGCCTTGAGCGCATCCTCACCGGCCTCGACACCCGTAACCTTGCTCTCCAGATAAAACTCCACGCCCTGCTTCTTCAGGTGCTGGTGCAGAGGCTTGACCAGGTCCTTGTCGGCACCGGGCATGAGCTGATCCATCATCTCGACCACGGTCACCTTGGCGCCCAGCGCGCGATAGACGCAGGCCATTTCCAGCCCGATGATGCCGCCGCCGATGACCAGCAGGCGCTCCGGGATCTCGGCCAGTTCCAGCGCACCGGTCGAATCCATCACCCGCTCGTCGTCCCAAGGGATGCCCGGAATCTCGATCACGCGCGAGCCGGCCGCGATGATGCACTGCGCAAAGCCGACCTTGCGCGTCTCGCCTTCATGCTCGACGGTGATTTCATGATCGTCGCTGAACCTGCCGGTACCGGTGACGACCTCGACCTTGCGCTTCTTCGCCATCCCGGCCAGGCCGCCGGTCAGCTTGCCCACCGTATCGTCTTTGAACTTGCGCAGCGCATCGAGCTCGATTTCCGGCTGGCCGAACTTCACGCCGTGATCGGCCAGATGGGCGGCCGAATCGATCACCTGGCCGACGTGCAGCAACGCCTTGGACGGAATGCAGCCGACGTTCAGGCACACTCCACCCAGCGAGTCGTAACGCTCGATCAGCGCGACCTTCAGCCCCAGGTCAGCGGCCCGGAATGCCGCGGTGTAGCCACCCGGCCCGGAGCCCAGCACGACCAGGTCGAATTCGTACTCATCGCCTGACGCTCCAGCTTCCGACGAAGCGCCGTCATCCGCCGGCGCCTTCGAGTCCCGAGTCCCGAGTCCCGAGTCCCGATCGTCTTCCGATTCCCGTTCCTGAACGGCGGAACTATCTTCGGCATCTGTCCCGTCTTCTCGGGCATCCTCCCCAGCCTCATCGGCCTCGACCACGGCGATCACGTCGCCCTCGGAGACTTCATCCCCCTCGGAAACCTTCAACTCGACGATCTTTCCGGCACTCGATGCCGGCACTTCCATCGTCGCCTTGTCCGATTCCAGCGTGATCAGCGATTGCTCCTTCTCGACCACATCGCCCTCGGCCACCAGCACCTCGATGACCGGCACCTTGTCGAAGTCGCCAATGTCGGGGACCTTGATTTCCGTTTTCGTTGCCATGCTGTTTCTCTTTTGAATTTTTTACCGCAGATGAACGCAGATAAACGCAGATAAGATCAGTAAGATCCGATAAGTAAAAGCAGCATTTCGCTCAAAAATTTCCGCTCTGCCACTGAAGCATATCTCTGCTTTATTCTGTTTTTAATCTGCGTTCATCTGCGTTCATCTGCGGTTAAAACAGATTCTTCACAACATCAACCGCCGCACATCGCCGAGGACGTGGCAAAGGTATTGCGTGAAGCGTGCGGCGTCGGCGCCGTCGATGACGCGGTGGTCGTAGGACAGCGACAGCGGCAGCATCAGGCGCGGCTCGAATTCTTCGCCATTCCAGACTGGCTTCACCTCGGCTTTGGAGACTCCGAGAATCGCGACTTCCGGCGCGTTGATGATCGGCGTGAACGCCGTCCCACCGATGCCGCCCAGGCTGGAAATCGACATGCAGCCGCCCTGCATTTCGTCGCGCGACAGCTTGCCGTCGCGTGCCTTGCCGGAAAGCTCGGCCAGGTCTTTCGCCAACTCCAGCAGGCTCTTTCCATCGGCATCGCGGATCACCGGCACCATCAGGCCGTTGGGCGTATCGACCGCCACCCCGACATGAAAGTATTTCTTCCAGACCAGCGATTCACCGTCGGCCGAGAGCGAGGTGTTGAACTTCGGGAATTTCTTCAGGCCGGCGACCACCGCCTTGATCATGAATACCAGCGGCGTCATCTTCGCGCCGGCTTCCTCGGCTTCGGCCTTGCTGGCCTTGCGGAAGGCTTCCATTTCGGTAATGTCGGCCTCGTCGAACTGCGTGACATGCGGGATGGAAACCCAGTTTCTGTGCAGGTTGGGGCCGGAGATCTTCTGGATGCGCGACAGCGGCTTTTCATCGACTTCGCCGAACTTCGCGAAATCGACCTTGGGCTGCGACGCAACCGCCAGGCCCGAGCCACCGGCGTCCGCACCGGCCGGCGCACTGCCTTCCAGACGCTGCTTGACGTGCTTTTTCAGATCGTCCTCGGTAATCCGGCCATGATCCCCGCTGCCGGAAACACCGGCCAGATCAACGCCCATCTCGCGCGCCAGCTTGCGCACCGAAGGCGAGGCATGCGGAATCGACGACGGATCACGACCCATCTCGGCAAAGGGCACCGGCGGTGCCGGCAGGTCATCGCCAGAAGGCGCGGCTTTATCATCGTCACCCGGGGTCCCCGAGGACTTCGATTCCCGATCCTCCCCCGAGTCCGGATCTCCGTCCGAGCTTCGCTCTGATTCCCGGCCCTGCTTCGAGTCCCGAGTCCCGAGTCCCGAGTCCCGATCCTGACCCTCGTCCTCAACGTCGTCCTCATCGGATTCGGACTCTTCGTCACCAGCGGCGTCTGCATCGGCATCCGAATCGTCGGTATCCCGGTCACCGGAATCGCCATCGCCGGAAGCACGATCATCACCTTCGCCGGCATCATCGGCATCGCGCCCGGAATCGGTCTCGACCACGGCAATCACGTCGCCCTCGGAGACTTCGTCCCCTTCCGAAACCTTCAGCTCCACGATCTTCCCACCGCTCGAAGCCGGCACCTCCATGGTGGCCTTGTCCGACTCCAGCGTGACCAGCGACTGCTCCTTCTCGATCACGTCGCCCTCGGCGACCAGCACCTCGATGACCGGGACCTTGTCGAAGTCGCCGATGTCGGGGACTCTTATTTCGGTTTTCGTTGCCATGGTTCGTCTCTGTTTCAGTGGAACCGCAGATTACGCAGATTTACGCAGATTAAAAAAACAAGCAATTACTAATCAGGAATCTAAACCGTACGAAACGGATGTAGATGAATTACTGTTTGTACTTTGCATATTTGCAGAACCCATCCAGGCTTCCACAACTTCACCTGGCAAATCTACAAACCCGGTTAATTGGCGGTTCCCAATCACTTCTTTCGCCTTTTAATCTGCGAGAATCTGCGTAATCTGCGGTTAGGGTTAACTCGCGCTCGGCAACGCCTTGTTCGGATCGATGCCCAGTTTCTCACGCGCGGCGAACAGTTCCGATCGGCTGATCTGTTCGCGCTGGTACAGGCCGGCCATTGCCGCGTAGGCGATGTGCAGACGGTCGACTTCGAAGAACTTGCGCAGGTTCTCGCGCGTGTCCGACCTGCCGAAACCATCGGTGCCCAGCACCAGGTAATCACGCTGCGGGATGAACGCGCGAACCTGGTCTGCATAGGCGCGCACGTAATCGGTGGCCGCGATGACCGGCCCCTCGCGATTGACCAGTTGCCGGGTAATCCACGGCAGTTCGCCCGGCTCTTCGGGCTTGAGCCGGTTGCGCCGGTTGATCTCCACGGCGTTGCGGCGCAGCTCGTTGAAGCTGGTCGCCGACCAGATATCGGCTGCCACATCGAAGGTTTCGGCCAGGATATCGGCCGCGGCAATCACTTCGTTGAGAATGGCACCACTGCCCATCAACTGCACCCGATGTCCATGGTTGCCGGTCGGGCCGTCGGATTCGCGCAGCAGGTACAAGCCCTTGCGAATACCTTCCTCGCAGCCTTCGGGCATCGCCGGGTGGACGTAGTTCTCGTTCAGTGTGGTGATGTAGTAGTAGACATCTTCCTGCTCGACATACATGCGTCTCAGGCCGTCCTGCACGATGACGGCCAGCTCGTAGCCGAACGTCGGGTCGTAGCTGATGCAGTTCGGAATCGTGCCGGCCAGCACGTGGCTGTGGCCATCCTCATGCTGCAACCCTTCACCATTGAGCGTGGTCCGGCCCGAGGTGCCGCCGATCAGGAAACCGCGAGCGCGCATGTCGCCGGCCGCCCAGGCCAGGTCTCCGATACGCTGGAAGCCGAACATCGAGTAAAAGGCATAGAACGGAATCATCGTCAGGCCGTTCGATGCGTAGCTGGTAGCCGCCGCGATCCATGAGCTCATCGAACCGGCCTCGGTGATGCCTTCCTGCAGCACCTGGCCTTTCCGGTCTTCCTTGTAGAACGCGAGCTGGTCGGAATCGACCGGCTCGTAGAGCTGACCCGAAGGCGCGTATATGCCGATCTGGCGGAACAGGCCTTCCATGCCGAAGGTTCGCGCCTCGTCGCAGATGATCGGCACGATGTTTTCCTTGATATTCTTGTCGCGCAGCAGTACGGCCAGACAACGCACGAAAGCCATGGTGGTCGATATTTCGCGATCACCCGAGCCCTTGAGCACGCTTTCAAAGGCGGCAAGCTCCGGAATTTCCAGCTTCGGCACATCGCTTTTGCGCTGCGGCAGAAATCCGCCAAGCTGCTTGCGCTGCTCCAGCAGGTAACGCACCTCGTCGGAATCAACCCCCGGATGGTAATACGGCACCTCGGCCAGATCCTCGTCCGGGACCGGCACGTTGAAGCGGTCACGGAAGTACTTCACGCCCTCGTCGTCGAGCTTCTTTTGCTGATGCGAGATGTTCTGGCCTTCACCGGACTTGCCCAGACCATAGCCCTTGATGGTCTTGGCCAGGATCACCGTCGGACGGCCTTCGTGATGAATGGCGTCGTGGTAGGCGGCATGAATCTTGTGCGGGTCGTGTCCACCGCGGTTCAGGCGCCAGATGTCCTCGTCGCTCATGTTCGCGACCATTTCCTTGAGCTCGTCGTAGGCGCCGAAGAAATGCTCGCGCACGTAGCCGCCATCCATGGCCTTGTACTTCTGGTAATCGCCGTCCAGCGCCTCTTCCATGCGCTTGCGGAGCAAGCCGTTGCGGTCACGGGCCAGCAGCGGGTCCCAGTAGGAGCCCCAGACCACCTTGATGACGTTCCAGCCTGCCCCGCGGAACACGCCTTCGAGCTCCTGGATGATCTTGCCGTTGCCGCGCACCGGCCCGTCCAGCCGCTGAAGATTGCAATTGACCACGAAGATCAGGTTATCGAGCTTTTCCCGGCCGGCCAGCGAGATCGCGCCCAGCGATTCGGGCTCGTCGCACTCACCATCGCCCATGAAACACCAGACCTTGCGCTTGCCGGCATCGGTCAGCTCGCGGTTGGTCAGGTACTTCAGGAAACGCGCCTGGTAGATGGCCATGATGGGCCCCAGGCCCATGGACACGGTCGGCAACTGCCAGAATTCCGGCATCAGCCACGGGTGCGGATACGAGCTCAGGCCGCCGCCGTCGACTTCCTGGCGGAAGCGGTCGAGCTGATCCTTGCTCAATCGGCCTTCGAGAAAGGCGCGGGCGTAAATCCCCGGCGAGGAATGCCCCTGGATGTAGAGCAGATCGGCGCCGTCGGGATGATCCGGGCCCTTGAAGAAATGATTGAAGCCGACGTCATACAGCGTGGCGGCCGAGGCAAAGCTTGCGATATGCCCGCCCAGCTCGCCGCCGCGCCTGGCTGCACGCACCACCATGGCCATGGCGTTCCAGCGAATGATGGAGCGAATCCGGTGTTCCATCGCACCGTCGCCCGGCATGCCCGGTTGGCGATGCGGCGGGATGGTGTTGATGTATGCCGTGGTCAGGTCGAACGGCAGGTAGGTGCCCGAGCGCCGGGCCAGCTCGACCAGTTTCTCGAGCAGGAAATGCGCGCGCTCGCCACCTTCCCGGTCGATCACCGCGGCCAGCGATTCCAGCCATTCGCGCGTCTCTTCCGGGTATTGGTCTTTCGGGTCGGGATACTGGTCTACCATGCCTGATTTCCATTGTTGTTCGATCGTGCAGAGAGCCTGCCCCTTCCAGGCACACTCGACCCGGTCATCTCTCTGTGCGTTTCCAAAAACTTCCGTTCCGCAATCATACCAGCCACGGCGTTTGCGTCCATGTCCGATGAAGGTGCCGACCTGACAGGATGGGCCGAGAATAACGGATGCTGCACCGGACTTGCCGCTGAAAACGATTACAGCGCGGGCGGGCTTGAAAAACCTGATTACGTAGCACCCTCAGCCATGTTGGCGAATAAAACCCCAGGAACCGCAGATTACGCAGATTTGCACAGATAAAAGCACAAAGCAGGTCACGAAGAGCACGAAGAAGGCACGAAGCTCACGAAG